>Ga0272441_10000577_pt1 | contig 83462 bp, 64 predicted proteins | sample SSMProp6N_FD_193582 | JGI IMG/M metagenome (GOLD analysis project Ga0272441, IMG submission 193582) | Marine sediment archaeal communities from Little Sippewissett salt marsh, Falmouth, MA, United States - SSM-Prop-6N | ecosystem: Environmental > Aquatic > Marine > Wetlands > Sediment ...
GTCTGAACATTTACGCGGTGAGGGAGATATCCGTTCTTAAGGTCCAGGGTATGGCCAGGTTGCGAGGATTCATTAATGAAATTTTCACAGCCAAAATGTTGCTGTTGGTGGTGACATTGATCTTTTATTTCACGATCACAAGCGCATTCCCCTTTTCTTTTGAGAAGAAGATGGTGATCTATCTATTTGGATCGATGTTAGTATATCATGCATTTGACTTTCAATGGTTACTCCAAGGTACCGAGAATCTTGGACCATACTCTGTAGGTTCCATAATATCCAATATTATCAAGATAGGGGCCATATTTATTTTCGTTCATTCGCCGGATGATCTTCTGATCTATGTGATGATAGTTGCAGCGTCGAGTTTCATCATTATCCTGGTTGAATCATTATATTTGTTCCATGCGGGTATGAGAATCAGAACATCCATATCCAAAAATGTCTACAAACATATGATCCGTGCTTTTCCCCTTGCGGTTTCAATCATATCCATAATGATATACACGAGAAGCGATACCCTGATGCTATCTTTTCTGAAGGACGACTCGATCGTAGGCATCTACAATGCCGGTTACTACATTGTTTTCGGAGCACTTTCCCTTTTAACCATGGTCAATACGGTATTCTTTCCCGTAATTTCCAAAACCGTGAATTCCTGCGGGATCGGGAAGCGTTATCAGATCATCTCCATGAGAATAATGCTTCTTGTTGGTTTTTCACTTTTCATATTCTTTTTCATATTTTCCAGGGAAGCATTGGATATTATCCTCGGGGACCAGTATGAACGAACATTGGATAGCTTCAGGATACTCATTTTCATAGTTCCACTGATTGCACTGAGTTACATTTTCGGTGGCCAGATCCTTCTGTCTCGAGGCAAGTTCAAGACCTATTCCCTTATCATACTCTCCGGAGGAGTGCTGAATATCATTCTGAATTTCATTCTGATCCCTCTCCTATCCGAAGTAGGTGCGGCCGCTGCGACACTTGTAACGGAGATGATGGTAGCATCGTTAACTTTTTACATATCACGAAAATTCATCAGGATACCTTTTCTCAGATCATTTCTGAATTTTTTGTTGATCTTCATTCTACTTCTATCGATCAAACTCATTCTATTTGATCATCTGCCCATGATAATTATCGGGATACTGGTCTCTCTGATCTATGTTATATTCCTTTTCCTTTCCGGTTCGATTTCATTGAAAAGTATACGAACCATCCTGAAATTGACCTTTGAATCTGAATAGAATCTTTTATTTTATACATAATAGTTAATATCGACCCATCCGACTTTGTAACAGGATAATGGATCGATCTCTTCGGATCAGGAATGTACCTCTCATCCGGAACCACATCAATAGTGCCGTTGGAAGATCGGCTCTCATGTTCCCACCTTCTTTCCACACCTCTTGAGGGTTTTATCCGTCTGAAAAAAAAAGTGGTGTTTTCCAAAACATCCATCGTGGGGGAGGCGTAAGGTATTTATAAACCCGGGGAAAATTCCGATACCATCGATAGTTGTCGAAAAGGTGAGAACAATAAAAATGGATCGGGAGAGCTATCTGCATGAGCATATTGTTCCTTCCTGGGTCCGTGATCACGATTACGTAAGGACACCCGATAATGTATGTAAAAAAAAATTTGGATCCCGGAAATGAACATTTTCCCGGATTTTAACCTGAATATGATAAAAAAAAGATGCCCCTTCAAATGAGGTGAAAATGGGATTACTTAGAATCTGCGGTGTCAAGGGAGAAAGATCGGATGAAAAATAGCATCAATTTTTTTTATTCCAAGAAGATATCGTTATCTTTAACGTATTTGGAAAAATTCAGAATATTATCAACCAAAGATAGATGTAATATATCAAATACCATAGGGATATTTGGATCACCGCGATCCGGAACAACATGGTTAATGGAAATGCTTTCAATTCTGCCAAATTACATATCGATATACGAACCGTTACACAGGGTTTGGTACCCTGAATCTGCAGAATCCGGTTTTACCCCGAGAACATATATTGAACCTGATACAAAAAGTGCAGAACACAGATCGTATTTGGAAAAAGTATTCAAAGGCAGAGTTGTCAACAGGAGGCCACATTTCAAATTTGGAGATATGCCGGGGAGGTTCGAGGCAGACAGAGTACTTGTGAAATTTGTCAGAGGAAATAGATTATTACCCTGGATTATTAACAATTTCGATCTCAGAGGAAAGATCCTGATAATCAGAAATCCCTGTTCAAATATATCATCCCAGATCAGAACAAGGGTAAGAGGATATTTCATACCAAAAGAAACGAACCTGAAATTGAGTGTGATTTTGAATGAAGCGAGAGAGATCGTATCCGATAAAATATATGAAGAATTAAAAGAGATCAGATCGGATGAAGGAGTGCTTGCAGCTTCCTGGGCGTTAGACCAGTACGTTCCGCTGTATTACAAAAAGAAATTCGATTTCACATTGGTCAGTTATGAGAGATTGATGCTGGACCCAGAACACGAAATCGAGAGAATTTTAAGAGATATAGGATATAAAAGCAGTCTCTATGATATATTGTCCAGAATTGAAGAACCAAGCATGACCGGGCAGGATTGCAGATCAAATAAAAAGGAGCAATTGAACAAATGGAAAAAATATCTCTCCATCAAACAGATAGAAGAGATAATGAATGTGATCAAAATATTTGGGATGGATTTCTATGATGAGGGAATGATTGTCGATTTGAAAAGGATGAATGACTATTGCAAAAAAATGTGATGTTTAATATGACAGGAAGAAACTTCATGGATATCTCATCAGTAAAAAAAATATATTATCCGATCTCATCCAAACTCAGAAGTATTCTCAAAAAGTTCAAATTGGTTAGATGGACATATTCAATCTACCGAAAAGCAAGAATTCTGATGTTTATCAATAAATACCGGATATTTGGAAGGATAAAAAAGAAAAAAATTGTCCATTTCTTTCACATAGGTAAAACCGGGGGTACATCCGTCAAGTATGCTTTGAGGAATAATAGAAAACCATATCTCACCGGAAAATATCTCATTTTCACCCATCCACATTATGTTTCCCTGAAGGATACCCTGCCCGGGGAAAAGATATTTTTCTTTATCAGGAATCCGGTCGACAGATTTGTCAGCGGTTTCTATTCCAGAAAAAGAAAAGGTAGACCACGATACAACTTTGATTGGAGTTCGGAGGAAAGAGAAGCCTTCGATACATTTAATACTCCAAATCATCTGGCAATTTCGCTCACCTCGAATGATGGGAAGATTAAGAGAAAGGCAGTTGAAGCCATGAATGGTATCTTTAACGTCAATTCCTCCTATTGGGATTGGTTTGTTAATGAAGAATTTTTTCTGGAAAGGATTGAGGATATATTGTTTGTGGGAGATCAGAAAAAGTTAAATGAAGATTTTCTTCGTTTAAAGGAAATTCTTGATCTCCCGGATGTGTGCAAGCTTCCGGAGGATGCAGTTCACTCACACAGGAATCCTGATCATTTCGAAAAACATCTTGAACCGGAAGCAATAATGAACTTACAGAAATGGTACGTAAGTGATTATCAATTCCTGAGATTGTTGAAGGACAAGAAATTGATTTGAAGCCTATTTAGAAATGTATTATCATATCCGGATTGTGATTATAGATAGATTTGAAGAGAACGATTTTTCATTATCGTTTCTTATCACAAGATATCAAGAAGTGGGGTGTAAACATCATGATTCAGAGTGTTCGATCGTTCATCACAGGATTCTCCCAAGTGAGTCTATCTCATTGCAAGGGCATCGATACACTGAAAAAGGTATAAGTACACTAACTGTAATGCTTTAACTCAATGGCAATGGGAAAAACAAACAGACTTGATATCGGAGAGCCGGTTTTCTTTCAGGGGATCAAGGTGATCTTTGCAGGAATGCCAAATGACAACACTTTTTCACTTGTCATATCGGACACGCCTCTCTTTTTCCGAAAAGACAGAAAGGAGATAGAACATAAAGAGCCGCATTTTAAATTGAGGGTCGTTCATGTGGATCCAGATTTCCTGGAGTTTCAATACTCGAGGATATGATGGTTAGCCTCTCTTTTTTCGGTGTTAATACGAGATCGAGGATCTGGCCGAAGCTCGCCTCAATTTACATAATATTTTTATCCTCTCCACATTGATCTCTCTACAGGCAGTTTGCCTATCTGTCTTCAGACATAAAAAATTGTTCGATCCGCTTGAGGAAATCCATTAGATCTAAAAAGGAGTGTATTAACTCTCGATCGCGGGTAGTTCACCAACACCCTTTAACACGAACTTATATTATAGATCGGACAATATAGTTACGTTCCACCAATGCAACATCGTTCTTGGAACGAAGGGTGACATCATGAATTATCCCATGATCGGTTCGGTGTGTATTCTCCTATTCATGATGCTATTTTTATTCTTTACAATACTCGTTCTTGCCTATGATATCCACCTCTACCGCGGGATTCAGTTCCCGATGTTCAAGATCAATTCCGAACCCGTACGGATAGCAAGCTACAAGCTCGGTAGCGAGATCAGATACAGGTACTCCCGGGAAAAGAGATTCAACACCTTCTATGTGGATATCCCCAATGTTGAAAAGTGGGAAAGAGATAAGGTTAAGAGGTTCAAAACCCGTCTATCCGATAGCGATAGGCGGAATGTCGAGAGGATAACGGACCTGCTCATCGAACTCTGCAGGGAGAGCGGTTGGTACGAGGTGACACTGATTGTTCACGGAAGCACTACTTACGGCAAGAAGAAATACAACGATATTGATATGATCCTAGAGCCGTCAACCATGGATATTGGGATGTACAACATACTTATGGATAGACTGGGGAAGGATTTCAATTACAGGACTTTGAGAAGATTTGTAATGCAAAGAGGTCTTGTCACGCAAGTGGATATCTACTCCCTGGAGTCCAGGGATGGAAAGGGAAGTCTGATCCAGATAACTACCAAGTGTTATTCCGGTTCAAAAGGTACCTTCTTTCTCAGGGGGAGGGAATTTATCGAGACCTTCAAAGACAGAAAGATACCCTATATTGCACTGATCGTGGATAACAGGAAGATAGGATAGTATGACCAAAAGATAATCCGGTTGTGCATCTTGCGGATCATGAATACTCCGGATATGCTTTGTGTGATGGATCCACCCCCGTATATTATATAGAATATGGAGTCATATCTTCAGCTCGAACGGATGATGATAGCACGGTTCGGCATAACGAAAGCGGCTCGATGGTTCTTCGGGCTGAACAGGATTAATGCATGGTGTTTAAATGCCAAACGGACAACAAATAAGTGAAATGAACAGGCTCATGTGGTGCATAGTGTGCAATATACCATATCTGGAATCGGATCTGACCAAGGTCGACGTGTGCCCTAAATGCCACCAGGGTTTGCGGGAGATAAAATTGAACAGGTCGAAAGAGATAGTGATCGCCTTCGATTTCGATAAGAAACGGATCATTGATACCGTAAAAGACCGTTATGGATCGGGAATTGAAGGGGAAATCAGAAAAATATTCGAATTGAATGAGATTATCCTGATGAGCCATGTCAGGAATCCGAATATCTATTCAAACAGCAATGATGAATATCTGGAAGACGCTTTTGAGGTGATAGCGGAGGGCAGGGTGATATGCATTCTATCCTTTTCATACGTCAGGGGATGGAATGTCATTTTAAACCCATATGTATTCGATGTCCCACCGGATATTAAGAAACATGCTCTCGACCTGATCGATCACATGAAAAAAAGTAATGGGGTAAACTCTACTTTCGTTCCCTCCGATAAGGCCCTGAAGATCTCCAGATATACTTCACTGAATGAAACGATCGAAGCAAATGCCTTCATCTTAGACGCATTGAGGGACAATTCGATCAAATTAGCAAAACAGACAATAAATAAACACGATCACAAAGAGGTCTTCTCCGGTTTCAGCGGAGGCAAGGACAGCCAGTTGACCATACTCATGCTCCTAGAGGCCGGCATTCGTCCCATTCTTTTCTTCAGTGATATTGAAGTGGAGCTTCCAGGCACCCGAGATTTTGTAATTTCATTCGCGGAAAGGAAAGGACTCGAGCTTGTTATAAAAAAACCCCCGGACTTCTTCGAAAACATGTATAATGAGGGCCCCCCCACACGAGGAAACAGATGGTGCACAGATCAAATGAAGGTCATTAATTTTCATAACCACGTCATGGATAATCTACCTCAAGATAGAGTAGTGAATTTTCTCGGGATCCGGGCAGAGGAATCCAACGAGAGAAGGAGGGATGGATATGAGGTCATCTATGGAAATGAGATCACTTCCAGACCAATCTTCCATTGGGGGTGCCTGCACTTATGGTTCCACCTTATCAGAAGTGGGGAACCGTATCTTAAGTGGTATGAACAGGGTGTTTACAGAACAGGATGCTGGTTATGTCCCTTCGCGTCAACTTCACAACTGGACCACATAAAGAACACAATGCCGGAGGTGTGGGACCGTTACCAGGGGTTCCTGGAGGAATACGCCAGGAAGAAACATTTTTCGAAAGCTTGGTACGATCAACACCTCTGGAGATTTGGATACTTCATACCGAAGGAGGTTAGACGGATGACCGGTTTCAGAGAGCCTCCAATGTTCAAGATGAAAAAATGGATCATATTTCTCAAGGGCATGATCGGAAAAAAACTTGGAGCAGGACGATGAGAGGAGACGGGACCGATCTCAACAGTGGTCTTTCCCCAAACTTGTCCGTCAAGGGTCTCTGACTTCGGGTGTGGATGATCAAGGATATCTGTGATGATCCATGACCCTGTGAAGAATTGATAGTGATCTATCTTATCATGTGAACTCTGATTTGCCGGAGTCCCATTACTTGAAGGTATGATGACTATCGATAACGAGATAATAGGTTCTTCCTGTCATACCATAGTTCTTCGGTCCTATATCCGTAATTGAATTTCTTTGTCAGGAACACTTCTTTCCTGAGTTTATTAAAAGCCTGATGGTCCTCTCCATTCGGTTTTCTATTTGGCTCCCCTATGAAAGCCGGTATCGAATTGTCGCAATCTTGTCCCGGTGGTATACTGAATATCTTTTTCAACAATCTGCCATTGCCATCATGTACAAGGAACGTTCGCCCCCTGACGATCCCTATTATGGGGTCCGTATCACAACCATCTCCAGATCTGATGTATTCCTTTTCTATCATCCTCAGCGTATCTTCCCTGTGTTGGTCCATATAATATTGAACCTGATCGTAGGTTGGTTTCTTATTAATAATATTCTTCCATCCCCCCACCCTCGTTTCCAAAATACACCTGTTCAGAGGTAGATGGCCATGGTAGGACCATTCGAATTTCGGGTGGCCGACGCACAACCAAAGCTCCTTGAAGAACAGACCGTAGCTTACGTTGTGGAAGAGTGTCCATTTCTTCATCAGATCCAAGGAGTCTATGTACAAACCAGGATCCTTTGCCTGCAGGTAATCCTCCACATGGGCCAATCCTGATCTGAATAACTTATCAGCAGCATATCTGAGAATCCTCCTGTGGACATTTGGATCCAGCATCATCAATTTTCGATGTTCGTGCAGCAGATAGCTCCTGATGATATTCGATCGTATCTCCTCAGATAAATACGTGCCTGATATCATTTAAAAACCGTTTCATATTCTTAAAAAATTTTAGTCGGTGTATCAGCAACTCCAGGATACCATTTAGTTCATATTATTTAAACACTTTGATGGAAAAGCATGGAACAATTTAAATAGTTTGGTTTTTCCTCCGTAGCCAGGGATGCAACTGCATTCGCCCGAGTGAGGGATAGGCCATGGGAGATAAAGGGGTTTCAATCATAATGATAGCTGCACTGATGCTTCTGGCAGGTATCCTGCCATTGATGATGAACGCGGAGGCGAAGCCTCCAACAAGGGCCCCTGACAAATACGGGCACATCACATCCGATGAGACCTGGACGGGAAGGGTATACTTCGACGATATCATAATCGACGAGGGTGTGACAGTCACCATCAGATCGAACAGCGAACTTCTCCCGTACACCGACGCTTTCTTCTGGATCAGGGGTACACTGCTTGTCGATGGGACGGAGCGGAACCCCGTGAAGTGGGGTGCAAGCGGTGGGTCTTCGTGGCAGGGAATAGCCGTGAATACCACCGGGGACATCCAGATGAAGAATTTCACGATGTACAGTGCAGCCGATTTCTCCATTGTGCTCTCCGGGAACCCTTCCACCATCAAGGAGGGATACATAAACGGAAGCGACACGGGTTTGCTTATCGAGGATTCAACCGGACATGTGATCCAGCAGCTGGTAATCGAGGACAACCTCTGGTGGGGGCTGGCCGTTCAGGGTATGTCGAGCAACATCCTCCTGGAGGATATCCTCATCAAGAACACATCCTTTGGAGGCATCGGGATCACCGAAACAAGTGGCATCACCATACGGAACCTGAACCTATTCGCAGGAGGATATTACCAGTTCTACGGCAGCAACATCGATTCTGTGGATATCAATGGGATGGTTGTCGATGAGGGGCCGGGGAAGATATCACTCGGGATGTATCTGACGAACATGGTAACGGACTTCCATGCCCAGGATGTGGAGATCAAGCGAACCACGGTGGCAATCCTTCTTGCGACTTCGTCGGGTTCCACCCTTCTGTTCGAGGATCTCCGGACAGGCAGCAAGGTGAATACGTCCATCGGGAACAATGATGCGGAGGATTCCTTCTCGGTTTCATTCATCAACTGCACACTCGATGCCTACTATGCCATCATAAGGCTTACCGCGCCGGACCCGACAATGGAGATACAGTTCTTCAACACCACATGGAACAAAGACAGGATCATGGATCTCGGGGAAAACGGATGGCTTCTTATCTCATGGTACGTGGACATCAGCGTGGTGGATGGGAACAGGGACCCGCTTCATACGAAGGTTCACATCTCGAGCAACACACCGGGAATTCCGTTTTCCCTGGACTGTCCGGACGGCAGGATCGAGAAATCACTCTTCATCGATAAAAGCTACAGGGGCCCATCCGTGTCGTACTATTACACATACGATATAACCATCGATCCGGTGGACCATCCGGGAAACTCATTTGCGTATTCCGGATGGGATTTCACATCCTACATGTTCTGGAGGATCGAGCTCGATCTCAGACCCACCAATGATATGCCAGTGACCCTCAACATAAGCGAGGACTATAAACGTCATCTGGACCTTTACGATCACTTCTCGGACCCGGAGGGGAAGGATCTCATCTTCGATATCAAAACCAGCAACGATATCGAGGCGTTGTGGATAGGAAGCATGTGGGACGGCCACCTGATCGTCGAGAATACCGAACCTGATTGGTACGGGACCGGTTGGATGTACATCAAGGCCCGGGATCAGATATCCACCAACTTCACGGAGGCAAACGTGACCGTGAACGTCCTTCCCGTCAATGATGCCCCGAGGTTCATAGGACCGCTCCCCGTATTGACAATGGATGAGGGCTCATGGGCCTATTTCAATTTCACAGGGAAGGTTGTGGACCCGGAAGGGGACGAAATAACCTTCGATATACCCGAGATGGAAGGAGTGGGTCTGGACTTCAACACCACCACGCTGAACCTCACCATCAAGCCCATGGAAGATATCAACGGCATATTCTTGATAGCCGTCAACATCTCCGATGGAGACGCCTGGAAGGTAGGGACCATGAAGGTCAACGTGACCCCGGTCAACGATCCACCAGAGGCGGTTGTAAGATATCCCAATGGCTCGAAGGCCATGACAGAGGAGGTCCCGCTGACACCGTCGGAGAACGTCACCGCCTGGATACTGGACCTGGACGAGGACGGGTCCATCGCATTCCGGATCGATGCGACCGACGTGGACTCGGAAGAACTCACCTACAGCTTCATGGAAGATGACCTCGAACACGGCATGATCGAGGTCGAGACATACCGGGTCGAGGTCATCATCAACACCACAACGAACGAGACGGAAATGCAAAACGTCACAGTGCCCATGAACTTCACCTACACCCCCTATGCGAACGATTTCCGCGGGGACCTGGTAAGGTTCATGGTCGATGACGGCGAGCTCAATGTTACCTTCCGGGTAATGTTCAGGGTTGCTGCGGTGAACGATCCCCCGGTTCTGGATATCCCCGAAGAATGGAACATCACGGTGAACATGGATTCGGAATACATGCTGGACCTGGCATCGATGCTATCGGATATCGACGGGGATACCCTGGTGATCACAACGAACTCCGACTTCGCGACCGTGAACCAAACGGAGATCACCTTCCTCTACAACAACACCTTCACGGAAGCCCTCGAGGAGGTCGACATCATGGTCTCCGACGGGACGGTCACAAGGACCTGGAAGCTCACCGTGAATGTTATCGCAACATCGGACGACGACGATGACGACGATGAGCCTTCCATAAGTGATGTCAAGGTTACGGGGAAAGAGGATTCCTGGACCGTGGAAGTGACAGGAGACGAGGGAATGACCATCTTCTTCATCGTCGAGGACGAAGACGGGAACCGGGCATCCTACCCGCTCACTTACAGCAGCGGCAAATACACCGCCGAGGTCCCTAAGGAAGATGCCGAAAAAGGTTACGACTACTGGATCTCGGATACCGAGAACGGCGACACCCTGGAAGATGCCTGGAGCGGATCCCTGCCTTCGTTAAAGGAAGAGCAGGATGATGATTTCCCGCTCTGGTTGGTGATAATACCGGCTTTGCTCATTCTGATCGCCATCGCGATCGTATTGATCGCAATGAGCCCCGGATCAAAAGGGGACGAATACGAAGAGTAATGAAAATAAGGGGGATAATAATCCATTATTCCTCTTTCTTTGATCTGCCCGGAACTAGAAAGTTTGAAATACCCTCTACCCTCATTATACTTTGGGATGCAACTGCATTCGACCGAGTGAGGGATAGGTCATGAGAGAGAAAAGGGTTTCAATTATAACGATCGCCGCATTGATGCTTCTGGCAGGTATCCTGCCGTTGATGATGAACGCGGGGGCGGAGCCTCCAACAAGGGCACCTGACAAATACGGGCATATCACGTCCGACCAGACGTGGGACGATACCGGGGACAAGACCTACTGGGTGGATGACATAATCATCGATGAGGGGGTGACGGTTACCATCGCTTCAGGGATGAACATCAAGTTCTACGCAGGCTCCTACTTCTGGGTAAGGGGCACGCTGGATGTTCAGGGAACCCAGGGAAGAGGAATGGTCAACTTCGGCGGGGAGGACGGGATCAACTGGGATGGTATGGTGATCAATGAAACGGGAAGCGCAACCATGAAGAACTTCACCGTTCAGGGAGCGATCGGGGATTGTCTCCATATTTTAGGAGGCGACAATCTCATCGAAAACGCTAATATGAACGGAGGGAGGTCCGCCGTATGGTTAGAGGGTTCCGATGGCAAAGACACCATCAGGAACATCGTCTCGATCAGGCCTTTTGAGTGGGGAATGGTCAAAGGTTATTGCGAGGGCCACACATATGTGGAAGGTTTCAGCGTCCACAATCCCGGAATGGGAGGATTCGGGTTCGAAGGTGCCAGCAATATTACACTGAAGAACCCATACGTCAGGGACCCGGGAATGTACTACAGCTGGCTTATCAGATCGACGAACATACACTTCGATAAATACCGGTTCGTGGATACATCCTGGACCAACCATACATATGGCCATATGCTCTCGAACATGGTCAGGGACTGCACGTTCGTGAATGGTTACATGGAGGGGTTGAACGTGGGGTTTGGCCTCGATACCCCCTGGGACAGCAATATTAGGGTCGAGGGACTCGTCACCGACAGGACGGTGGTGGAGGGCATCAGGAATATGCATTTACAAACAAAAATGCATTTGGAATTCGTCGATTGTCATATCGATACCTCCATAAACACCACATATATCGACGTGTCGGAACCCGGCCTTTACGTTGACTTCATCAACACCACATGGGACATAGAAGATGCCCTTCTGGTCCGTAACCAGGCGGTCCTGAACGTCTCCTGGTACCTTGAAGCTGAGGTTGTGGACGGCAACGGGGAACCCCTGGACACGAATTTCAGGATCAACTGGCAGGGAGGAGGACGCCCGTTCGACGGAGATTATCCCGAGGGTATCATCCGTCCCATGCCCGTCAAATTCTCCACCCAGAGGGGAGAGAGCAGACCCGTGATCTACTTCAATGATTACCAGTTCCGGTCCAACGACTACCCCTCGAACATGATTAAGATCGACGATTTCGTTCTGAGCGAGAACACCGGATGGGATATCACCATGGACCTCGCCCCGTACAACGACATGCCTGGAGAGCTTCATGTTGACGAGGACGAATGGCTCGAACTTGACCTCAACGATCACTTCACGGACCCCGAGGGACAGCCGATGGCGTTCCTCCTCGATCACAGCCCGAATCTGAACATTGTAAGAACGGGCGGGCCCACATCGGGCAATATCAGGATCAGGAACCAGCAGCCCGACTGGTATGGAACGGGATGGTTGAAGATCACTGCTATCGACGCTGGCCTCAATCAGACGATGAAAAACGTTACCATTATTGTGGACCCGGTGAACGATGCTCCGGAAATGGCATTGGATCTTCCGATGATCACCATGAAGGAGGACAGCACGACCTACTTCAACCTGTCCGGGTACTTCACGGATGCGGAGGATGATGACATCATCTACCTCATCCCGGATTACCCGTCTCACAGGGTCGAACTCAACACCACAACTTTGAATCTCACCATCGAGCCCGAAGAGAACTTTTACGGCCTCATCCGGATAGAGATCAACGCCACGGACGGCAAGGATTGGACCGTCGAGGACCTCCTCGTCAACGTGACCCCGGTCAACGATCCGCCAGAGGCGGTTGTAAGATATCCCAACGGCTCGAAGGCCATGACAGAGGAGGTCCCGCTGACACCGTCGGAGAACGTCACCGCCTGGATACTGGACCTGGACGAGGACGGGTCCATCGCATTCCGGATCGATGCGACCGACGTGGACTCGGAAGAACTCACCTACAGCTTCATGGAAGATGACCTCGAACACGGCATGATCGAGGTCGAGACATACCGGGTCGAGGTCATCATCAACACCACAACGAACGAGACGGAAATGCAAAACGTCACAGTGCCCATGAACTTCACCTACACCCCCTATGCGAACGATTTCCGCGGGGACCTGGTAAGGTTCATGGTCGATGACGGCGAGCTCAATGTTACCTTCCGGGTAATGTTCAGGGTTGCTGCGGTGAACGATCCCCCGGTTCTGGATATCCCCGAAGAATGGAACATCACGGTGAACATGGATTCGGAATACATGCTGGACCTGGCATCGATGCTATCGGATATCGACGGGGATACCCTGGTGATCACAACGAACTCCGACTTCGCGACCGTGAACCAAACGGAGATCACCTTCCTCTACAACAACACCTTCACGGAAGCCCTCGAGGAGGTCGACATCATGGTCTCCGACGGGACGGTCACAAGGACCTGGAAGCTCACCGTGAATGTTATCGCAACATCGGACGACGACGATGACGACGATGAGCCTTCCATAAGTGATGTCAAGGTTACGGGGAAAGAGGATTCCTGGACCGTGGAAGTGACAGGAGACGAGGGAATGACCATCTTCTTCATCGTCGAGGACGAAGACGGGAACCGGGCATCCTACCCGCTCACTTACAGCAGCGGCAAATACACCGCCGAGGTCCCTAAGGAAGATGCCGAAAAAGGTTACGACTACTGGATCTCGGATACCGAGAACGGCGACACCCTGGAAGATGCCTGGAGCGGATCCCTGCCTTCGTTAAAGGAAGAGCAGGATGATGATTTCCCGCTCTGGATCATCATCCTGATCCTTGTGGCCGTGATACTGTTCGCATTGGTGATCCTTCTTGTGGTTAGCTCGAGGAGAACCCGAGAAGACCTCGATGAGGAGTGAGCGACTTCACTCATACCTTCGGGGCCAGACCGGTCCCGAATATCAACCTGTTGAAGAAAAGCATCCACAGAACCGGAGCGATGAACGCCATCAAAGCGGGAAGGATGCCCGTTGCGGGGAGTATAACCATCAGGCTTATACCGTAGGATGAAAGCTCGTGGAGTGAAAAGGTCCGAAGCATTACCTTTCTCTCCACCTCCTTTCCGCTCCGAAGAAAGGCAAGGGCGTGGGTGAACAGACCCGCCCCCAGTATGGATACAAAAACAACGACCCATGTCCCCCAACCGGCCTCCTCTGCGATTAAAAGAGAGAACACCGCCGAACCGATAACGAAAAATGCCCTGAGAAGAACGGCCCATAAAAAGAAGACTGGCGATACCACAAGCTTCCCCTGATCGATCCTGCATTCAGTGGCGACGGCAAGGGTCCGTGAACCCGAACCCGCATCGTTCTCGACGTCCTTCAGACCTCCCTCGACGGAATTGTTGAACAGTATGTGAACCGAAGATAGCAAGGCGATGGCAATAACCCCGAGATCGAACGGACCCCATCCGTCGACCCCCCCTGCGGATGCCATGACAAGCAGTCCCATCCAGAGAGCCACGAAGATATCGGAGAGCGGGAATCTCTTCCCCCAAAGGTCGTATATGCTTCCGCTCATCGTTGCCAGTCCGAGTAGTACAAGAGAGGGAAGTATCTCCCCGCCCCCGAGCAGAGCTCCGGTTGAAAAGAACAGGAAGGAGAGGCCAAGTGCAAGAAAGGAAAGCATTACACCCCCGCTTCGGGATATCCTTCCGCTCACGAGAGGTTTGTGTGCAAGCTCCGGGTTCCTCCTGTCCACCTCGATGTCTACAACCTCGTTGAGGGAGAATGCCCAGGCATGATGGAAGATGGCTCCCAGGGCAGCGCTTGCAACAATGAACAGGCCTCCACCTGCCAGATGGACCGCGATACCAGCAACCGAGGCGGTTGCCATTGCGGTATGAAGCCTGTATAATTTCAGAACATCGATAAGGGAAAATGCCATGTTCAAGGCATGGTCTCATCATAGATTAATTGATTCGATCTGCCTTGGCCTGCACCCCGAGGGGCCCGGACTCTCATTTTTTCTGAGACAGGCGCCTTATCATGAAGCGCGCCTTGGAGTTCTCGGGATCTCTCTTCAGGATCTCCTCGAATATGTGCAGTGAAGATCCGAGATCCCCGTCGCGGTAAGCATCCTTGGCCCTTTCCATCAGCTCCTCGAGGGGCACTCCTTCGAGACCTGTGACCGTCTCCGCTTCCGGGATACCCTCTGGAACATCGCCTTCGATAAGGGGCTTCTCCACGACAGGGGCCTCCTCTTTCGGCTGGATCTTCTCCTCTATCCCGGTTTCCGGTATATATTCAGGGGGAACCTCTCCTTCCCCGGAGGGGACCGGCACCTCCTCCTCTTCGGGTCCCGGACCGGGCTCCAACTCTTCCTTGATCTCCTCCGGAGACACTTCTTCGGGGACCTCAACCTTCAGGGATTCCTCCACCCTTCGGTCGATCTCGTCCAGCTCATTTTTTATCTCGCTTGACATGTGCGGGTACTGGAGTTTCACACGGATCTCCTCGGCCTCCTTCTCGAACTCCGACAGGTCCATTCTGTCCATCCGCTTCATCAGTTCCCTCATCTCCCCGATCCCCTGCTCGAAGGCCTCGATCTCCATCTCGGCCTGGGGCCTGTCCTCGGAAAGTAATGTGACCAGCCTGTCAACGAAGAAGCCCTCCGTCTCCCATGACTTGATCTTCTGGAGGAGCTCATCATCTTCCTGCTCCAGGGCCTCGAGGGAAAGGGATCCGCCCAGGTCCTCGAGTCTGCTGAGCATTTCATCCAGTTCGGATTCATCCAGGTCCGTCCCCCCCTCGGAACCCTCCTGGGGGCCGCTCCCCTGCCTGTTGAGCTTTTCGGATTGTTCTCTGAGGGATTTGGGTAGCTTCACCCTTGGGGTCTCCTTCTTCTCGAGGGGCATGTTGTGCTCCGCCATCGCCCTGTCCCTGAGGTTCTCCACCTCCCTCAGGACCTTGTCGGCCCTGGAAGGGTCCATCAATCTCTCTTCCAGGGACTCGATCTCCTTGGTGTAGCCGAAACCTTCAATGGACCTGAGGATCGTTCTCGCGGAGTTCAGTCTCTTCACGGCATTCCTGAACGATTCAATGCCTTTTTGCATATCTTCCAGGCTCTGGCCCTTGAGGTCCTTGAGCAGCCTGGTATCGTAACCCTGGGCCTGGTATCTCTCGATATTGATCTTCAGCTCCTCCCTGGACCCGGTCTCTCCGATGGAGGCGTCCTTCTCGGCCACGCCAAATTTCTTTGCTATCAGATCCTTCATTCCTTTTCCGAGCGCGGGTTTACCCATGGGTTATCAACTCTCTTGCAAGTTCCATGTAGGACTGGGCCCCTGTTGACTCGGGGGAGTAAATTATCGACGGCTTCCCGAAGGACGGTGCTTCCCCGAGCTTCACGTTCCTTGGAATTATTGTGTTGTAAACCTTGTCCCCGAAGTAGTTCTTGACCTCGGACACAACCTGTTTTGACAGATTTGTCCTCCTGTCGTACATGGTCATCAGGATACCCTCGATGGTCAGTTCGGGGTTGAGGTTCTTCTGAACGAGGAATATGGTGTCCAGAAGCTCGGACATTCCCTCGAGGGCATAGTACTCGCACTGTAGCGGGATCAGAACGGATTCGGCCGCTGTCAGGTTGTTCAGTGTGATGAGACCCAGAGATGGCGGTGAATCGATCATTATGTAATCGTATTCGTCCGAGACCTCCTCTAGCGCGTTCTTGATTATCCTCTCCCTCTCCGCAACGTTGACAAGCTCGACGGATGCGCCCGCGAGATTGATGTTGGATCCGATCAGGTCCAGGTTCTCGAGTTCGGTATGGAGAATGGCATCCCTGATGCCGCACTGACCGGTGATCACCTCGTAGACCGTGTATTCAAGTTCGTTCTTGTCGAATCCCAGACCGGAAGACGTGTTCCCCTGGGTGTCGGTGTCCACGAGAAGAACCCTCTTTCCGAGGAAGGAAAGCGATGCGGAAAGGTTGATCGCCGTAGTCGTTTTGCCCACTCCGCCCTTCTGGTTGACAATGGTTATTATCCTTGCCATTAACATCCCCCGAACATGAAATTATTGATTACCGGATTATGAAGAAAGTGTACATATATGTAAGTTTTGATTTGATTCTGATTATATAAAAATCAACACTCTGAAGTGGGCTTGGAATGCCCCTTTTCGAGGAAGGCCTTGTATGACTCCTCATCCAACCTCTTCCCGCATGGGGTGGGATAATTCCGATCAAGACATGCCATGCATATCTCGCTCCTTTTCAGACCCAGGGCTTTTATCAAACCTTCGTGTGTCATATAGATGAGGCTGTCTGCATCGAGCCTGCCCGCGATCTCATCCAGGGCGGGCTGCTCCATTTCACCGTTATGGATGCGGTCCTGATACCCCGAACCGATCAGCTCCTCGAAGGAGCGCATGTCTATCCCGTAGTAGCAGGGTGCGATGATCGGGGGGGTTGCTATCCTCACGTGGACCTCCTTGGCCCCGCCGATCTCCTTGAGATGATACCTCACCAGCGTCGCCATGGTTGTGGACCGAACAATGGAATCATCGATCACTATCACCTTCTTGCCCTTGATCACCGAGGGTATGGGAAGGAATTTCCTTCTGACCTTGGCAGACCTGTCGCCCTCGTCTATGAACGTGCGGCCCTTGCCGACGGCGATTAGCCCCTCATCGTATATCTGCGGATAACCGATGGCCTTGGCATATGAGTTCGCAATGGGGCGGGCCGTGTTGGGGACCGGTATCACCACCCAGTCCCTGTCGTTAATATTCTGTGTCTCTATTCTTGCAAGCTCTTCCCCGCATCTCTTTCGTGTCTCGTAAACGGAGACGTTGTCGAGAGTTGATGTAACGGCAGCAAAATACAGGAACTCGAAGAAGCAAATGGCCTTTCTTCTGGCAGGAGCATATCTACGGTACTCGATCTCCCCTTCGCTCAGGATCGCCATCTCGCCGGGTTCGATGGGTCTCAGACCCTCGGTGCCCTGCCGATAAAGGGCACAGGTCTCCGATGCAACAAAGGAACCTCTCTCCGTGACAACGGAAGACAGGGGGCGTATTCCCCAGGGGTCCCTGATGGCAGCGATATTGCCAAGAGCATCGATGAATATGATGTTGTATGCCCCGTCGAAATCCCGGGACAATCTGGAGAATATCTCGGGAAGATCACCCTTTGTATCCGACAGGTGTTTTGACAGATAATGCATCATGACCTCTGTATCGGTATCCAGCATCAGATGGTATCCCTGCGAGGAGATCCTGGCCTCGAGCTCCTGTCTGTTGGCAATATGTCCGTTGAAACCGAACGCGAACCACTTGTAGGTCACCCCGTGAATCCTCTCGAATGGTTGAACATGCCTCGATGTCAGGGATCCCGAGGTGCCGTAACGGGTATGCCCGATCCCCCGGCTTCCCCCGAAATCATCTAGTATCTCCCGGAAACGAAGCTCATCAGCACCTCCGAATACCTCCTCCACGAGACCCGTGTTCTTGTATGTCCGAAGGAGTATCTTCCTTTCCGGGTCGTATGTGGAGAAACCGGCCCCTGCCTGACCCCGGTGCTGGAGGTCCTTCATCATCTGGTAAAGGTCATAGCCCGCGTTCTTTCCCGGAGTGGAGGCTGCACATATACCGCAGAATTCGTGGATATCGCCCATTGACATTCCCCGAAAGATACCCTGGTTCGGACCAAGGTAGCATTGTTATTATCCTTTACGGTGGGAGCAGGCTATAGGCCATCGGCAAGGGACATGAGGACCGCTTTGGGGTCCTTTGCCTTGACCACACCCGATGCCAGAAGTACACCGAAGGTTCCGAGCTCGATGGCCATTCTCGCATCTTCCCCGGTTTTCACACCTGCACCGGTCAGGACCTTCACCTCTGGAGCGAGCCTCCGTAACTCCGAAACGGTGTTCCTGACAATATCCGGGTCCGCGGATGTGACGGAGATGTCACCCCCTATCAGCTCGGGGGGTTCCATGGCAACGAAGTCGGGTCCGAGGACCGACACAGCTTTGGAGGTTTCCACGTTGTTCGAGCATACAATGGTGGTGAGTCCGTGCCTTCTCGCTTCCTTCACCAGCGCCTCGATATCGGAGAGCTTCCTCCTGCATTCTGAATGGTTTATGAGAAGACCGGAAGCACCGGCAGCTTTTATCTCGGTAAGCGTGGTAGCCCCTGTTCTGACGGTCCCGTCCCAGATATCCGCGTTCTGGGCGAAAACTGGAATTTCAAGCTCCCCGGATATTCTCGAAAGCTCCACCATGGGGGGACAGGCAATTATGCTCTTACCTGTCGCATCGGCAACTTCCTGGCATATCCTTGCAAGGTCCATTGCCCTGTCACCGTCCACCTGAGAATAGGTCTTGAAATTGAGTATGATCGCCGGAAGCCTCATGATACCACCTGCCCTACTGGCCCTCCAGATGGTCGCGCACCACTGAAGCGGTCCCCTCCGATGAGAAAGCCCTGAAGAACATGGTCGCCTCGGCATAGGCCACAGCCTCCATGGCCCTCAGCGTGTCGCTGTCGAGGGTGAAGGTTCGCTTCTTGAACGGCTTGAACGCTTTCTTGCAGTTCTTTCCGAACACCACACCGTCAGGGATCCCCGGGTTCTTGGGGCCGAAGGTGTCGATGGTCCACTGCCTCATCTCATCGTAGAGCTCCGGCTCGAACACCTTGACCACATCGTAAAATACGTTTTGCCAGTGCGTCCCGACATTTCCCTTGATTATGTCCCCTTTGGGGAAGTGGAGATTGATCGTCTCCCGCGGGGTGCCGGTGATCCCGTGCTGTGCAATCCCGACGTCGAATCCCGCATCCCTTATTACCTTGGCGACCGCGATGGTCTGGGGAATATCTATCGAGACCTGGGGAAGAAGGTTACCCTGCTCGTCGAAGGTGTTCCCGTGGGCGGATCCGTTTGCAATGGCCAGAAGGTTCGGATGAACGCGGTTCTCATCCAGGGCAGTGAGGAATGTTGCAGCCTCTTTCGGGCTCGTCAGAACCCTTCCGCTGGCATCCGTCTTCCCGATCTCGCCGACCTCGACCTCGAGCCCGAAGGTATTTTTTCCCATGTTATCCATTATATAATGTGCCATCTCGGTGGTGCAGCGTATGTTTTCCGAGAGTTCCTCTCTCAGGTCCTTTCCCTTGAAATCGAAGAGATGGGAAGCATCGATGGCAAATGACGTGTAGCCTGCATGTATCTGGGCCTGTATCAGCTTCCGGGTTGACTCGAGTTCCTCCCCGTCGCCCTTCTTGATGCTGATGTGATCTGCATGAAGGACGTACATGTCGTGGTCAACCTCGTGGGCGGCCTGCAGGATCTCATCGCGGTAATCCGCAGGGGTCATACCCGTATATCCTCCCGAAAGATCGGATTCTGACCTCGCGATCTCGAACATAACAACCGCATCGCTGTCCCTGGCGGCTCTCATTATTCCTCTGGCTATTCCCTTCGGCATCCTCACATTGGCTGCCATCACGATGGTCGGGGCCCCTTTCAGGGCCTTGAACACAACATCTCCCGGAACCGGTTTCCTGTGGCTCATGGATTCACTTCCTCATGTTCTCCTCTTCTATCATCCGGATCTCCCTCTTTCCGCCGATATAGATCGGGACCCTCCGGTCAACCCTGTCAGGGACGATCTCCAGAATATCCATTTTTCCATCCGATATGGCGCCTCCAGCATGGCAGATAATGAAACCCATGGGTATCGCCTCGAAGAGAAGGCGCAGTTTTCCATCCGGTTTCTTTTCCGTGGCGGGATACGTGAATACGCCGCCTTTGTGAATGATCTGATGAATGTCGGCGACGAAGGCGCCTGCGAACCTCAGCTTGTAGGATCCGTCCTCCAGTCTTTCGATGAACCTTCGGTGAGCGGGAAGGTATTCCTTCCTGAGGCCTCCGGGGGAATATACCTTGCCATCTCCCATCTTCAGTCCCTCATGCTGGAGGATGAAATTGCCTTTTTCGTCCAGTACGAATTCGTGAACGCCATCGCCTATGGTGTAAACAAGGACCGTCAAGGGTCCGTAAAGGATGTACATCGCTCCCTTTAGCTCCTTTCCCGGCCTGAAGGGGTCCTTCGAGCCGAATATACCGACGATCGTCCCCACGGTCAGATCGACCCCCATGAGTGATGATCCATCGAGGGGGTCGAAGACCACGGAGAACTCACCTCCATCGTTCACACCGATCACATCATCCTGCTCCTCGGAGGCCACGGATGCGACGTATGGAAGCTTCGAAATTCCCTCGACCAGAACCCTGTCGGCCCATTTATCCATCTCCACCTGTGTCTCGCCGTAGATGTTATGTGTATCGGCCACTCCCTGTCTCGAGATGAAACCGGATGCGATCAGCTTCGAAAGGGAAGCGATCTCAAGTACAAGCTCCCGGAGTTTTCCTGATCCCCGGGGAATGTGTTCATCCAAAAACATATCCATATCCCCTTTACCTAGTAAGCCCCGGAAACGGAGGGCGATTATTTATCTGTTTCCAAATAGATCACAAAGATGCGAACGGGCGGGACCTGTACCGTAAAAAACCCTATCTGACGTCCACGAAAACGGTTTCCGTATCGAATTTTCCCGACGGGTCCGTGACCCTGAGGACCACGGTGATATTACCCTTTATCGGAAATGCATAATGGAATTTCGGTTCGTATACGAAAACCGTTTCGTTCACGATCCACTGGTATTCCAGATCATCCCCGTCAGGATCGCTCGAGCCGCTTCCATCAAAGAATACGGGATCTCCAGCAACGACAATTTGGCTTGACATGGATATGACCGCCTGGGGGGGCCGGTCATCATCCATCGAGAGGAAGAGAAGCACCGCGGTCGTCCCGAGGATCAACACGACCGCCAGAACTCCCGGTAAGATCCTCTTGAGATCCCACAAGCTGAAACTCATCGGTCCATCATCGAGCTTTATCCTTTATTTGGCTTTCTCCCTGATCCGCTGCTTTTCCCCCCATTTGAAATAAAAGGGTAGCGATGGAGGGATATGCATGTAGAGATCCTTCCCGGGCTCGTGAAGAAAGGGATCATGGTGAGCACGGGCAAGCTCCAGGAACTCGATGTGAAGCCCAGCAGAAAGGAATCCTTCAAGGCACTGACCCGGGAGTTGAAACTGGAGATGAAAGGAAGATTCCCCACCCTCGACCATGTCAGGGAAGACAGGACGGTCAGGGCATTGAGGCAGTTCTACTGGAGCATCGGCATCGATCCCACCAAGACCAGGCCCTCTTCCGAGGCACTGCTCCGCAGACTGCTCAAGAAGGAGCTGCCGATGATCAACAATCTTGTGGATGCGGGCAATCTGGCTTCTGTCAGGACGATCATACCCATCGGAATATACGACATGGACCGGATCAAGGGGGACCTGGTGCTCAGGTCCGCCGGGTCGGGGGAGAGGTTCGTCGGGATCGGGGGTGTCGATTCCGAGCTCGATGAAGGCATACCCGTGCTGGCGGATGACGAAGGTGTGATCCACCTCTACCCCCACAGGGACTGCATGAGGACCAGGATAACGGAGAGGACATGTAACGCGCTGATCGTCGCCTGCGGTGCCATGGGGATCAAGAAGAAGCACCTGGATGCTGCGGTTGAAGATGTCTCTTACTTCTGGAGACAGCTGAGGGAGTGAGCATGATCGTGGACATCTATACAGATGGAGGAAGCAGGGGGAATCCAGGGCCCGGAGCTTCCGCGTTCATAGCGGTCAGGGATAATGTGGGAGAAGAGAGGGTTCTCGGCAAGAGGACCGAACTGGTGGGCAGATGTACCAACAACGAGGCCGAGTACAGGGCTTTGATAATGGGATTGACCTGGGCGATATCCCGGGGCTTTCACGATATCCGCCTGCATTCGGATTCCCAGCTGATGGTCAGGCAGTTGCAGGGAAGCTACAGGGTGAAAGCGGCCAACATAATTCCCCTTCATGAAAAGGCCACGGAGCTTCTCCGGGGGATGAGATGGAGCGTTCAGCACCATTCAAGGACCGACCGGTGGATATCGAGATGTGATGAGCTTGTCAACCTGGCTCTGGATGCGGCATGACCTTTGGCCTGGTTTTTTGGCAAGAGATCGTTATTTTTGCTCCTTGGTGCTGTAAAGTTCAAATAGAATTCATAGTCATTATCTTCCTGAGGGGCATACTATGGAAAACGGGGGTTTCAAAGCTATCTTTTCAATGGCAGTCGTACTTCTGATCACGGCAGGTTCTCTCAACACAACAGCCGATAAGCAGGGTGGCGGGGACACACGGGTATTCTACCCATACCCTGCAAAGGTTCACCTGACCCTTGAATACGAGAATTCCACGCCTGCCTCCGGTTTCACGGTCAAGTTCCACAATTACTACAGAAACCCGCCGGAGGTGCGGGAGTTCCCGACGGATGCGGGGGGGGAAGTGTCCTTCCAGATCGACGCTCCGAACTGGGGCCCCTGCAAGCTCTGGGCTTACGATACTACCGAGGACCATTTCTGGACCATTGACCTTCTGGCGGAACCCAAGGGCATTTACTATGTCAACGGTACGGTCCTCCCGTCCCTTCCATTGGACAACCAGCTCCACGGCATCGTCAAGGATGCGGTTACGGGATCCGGTATTTCAGGTGTGGAGGTGGAAATGAAAGGTCTGGATGCAAAGGGTAGGACCATAATTGAAGACACACTGTCCGGCGGGGACGGGTCCTATTCCTTCATGCTCCCGGAATCCTTCGGACCTTATGATCTCACTGCAACATTCGCCGGTTACGAGGAGTGCTCGGCAGAAGCTTATATCCCGTCGGTGAAGGACGATATCACCCTTGACATCTGGATGAACCCGGTCTATAAACCTCCCAACATCCTGAACGTGAAGGGCTTCAACTCCACAACTGGTGAGGAGATGGTACTCTCCAGTGTCTCGATCTACGGCCTGGATTCACTTGCTGACCACACCGATGTCAATGATTATTCCTACACACCGGACAGCGTCACCGGGTATCACCAGCTGGAGGTCGGAAAAGGAGAATACAGCATCAGGGTCTCCACCAGCCTGGTTCCCATACTGAACGTCTCCTTCGAGATCTACAACTTTGCGGTTGTCAACGACACCGATGTATACCATCATGTCCAGTTCCCGTTGCCCGCTGAATGGAGACAGGTGAAGATCCACCTGGAAGACGAGAGCGGGCCTCTTTATTACGGATACGCGGATTACTATCTGAACCTCGATGGGTTGATGTTGAGAGGAGAGACGCATACGGACACATCGGGCGATGCGGTTATGTTCATTCCCGCATGGACCGAGGTCCAGGTCGATGTCTGGGATTACAGCTATGAACGTAAATACGTGACCATCGCACCAGGACCTCCGACCTCAACGGTCACGGTCGAGGAGACACTGGAATATGTGGGAATTTTCACACCTCCAACCGGAGAGTTATCACTGCTTGTCACCGACGAAGTGACGGGGCTCTCCGTACCCGGCACAAGGGTGAGTGCAAATACTTACCTCAGTGAGGAGGGGTACTGGATCAGCATCTACGGTATCACGTCCGCAGATGGATATCTCAACAAGAGCGTTGATGCGGGTTTCTATCCAGAAATGTTCCTGGAATCGACCCTGGGGACGGGGACCATCAAAAACGTTACGATCCTGGAGACGGGTGTCAATTCCTATGAAGGTTCAATAGCGAGAAGGGATTTTCCGCCGGACCCGGTGGAGTTATCCTTCGACCTGGTCGACACCGGAGGCAGTCCGGTTCCAAACCAACCAGTCACTTTGTCGGGGACCGGGGAAACCCCGGGGACCCATGAACCGATCTCGGACGCAAACGGCAGGGTCAGCCTCTGGACCCTGCCCGGAACGTACAGAGTATATGTCGATGCGGAATATGATTGCATCAGGGGGCTCAGATCATCATGGACATCCAGGGAGGTCGAGATAAGCGTCACATCGGGGGGCACCCTGCAGGACATCGTTCTCTACCCGACCAAGCCTCTGAGGTCCATCGAGGGTTTCATCAGGGATGCCGCAACGGGGGAAGTGATCCTCCAGGAGCAGGTCTACGGTTCATCATACCACGATCTGGAAGAAGAACCCACGAGGCAGGTACCCTACGTTATGGAATACTTCGAGCAGTTCCTGGATCTCGATGAGGAAAAGATATACTTCTTTTGGAACTCGAATTCCGGATCAAGGGACGATGGTTTCTTCAGGGTCTGGGGAGCGGACAAGATCGTACTCTATACAGACAGGGAGGGATATTACTATTATGATGAAGTGGTCGACCTCTCGACAAGGGGGGATGTCTCACACGACATACTTCTCGAGCCCATCCCTGACCACACAACACACGTGAACGGGACACTCGTCGACCAGGATGGCATACCGTTATCGGGGTTCGTGGCTCTACTCGATGTCCCGCACGACCATTTCATCGTGGAAGAGATGATGGTGAACGATACGGGAAAATTCTCGCTGGAATGCTACCCTGGGGATCTCCGGACCCTCTTTGGAAACGAGTCTTTGTGGGACTTCGTCGATATCGCGGTGCCTCCGGAGGGTATAGAGGGGCTTCAGCTCGTTCTGGCTCCCAGCACCTTCATCAACGGGACGGTAAAGGACTGGAAAGGAGATCCCGTATCGGATCTTAATGTGACGTTGGAGGACAGGTATGACACTCCGGTGATGGCGGTCGAGTGGGCGATCACAGGAGCGGACGGGTCTTTTTCCTTCGAGGTGGGCCGGGGTTCATATGGTCTTTTCATCGATGAAACGGAACTCTACCAGGCATATTCGAGCGAGCCGATAGTGACGCTCGGCTGGGAACCCGTATACTCGGATATAGTTCTTCTCAACCGGACCGAAGGGACGCTCTTCGGCAAGGTAACAGGTTCGGGAGGGCCCCTGGGGGAAGGTATCCCCGGTTCAAAGGTAACTCTGTTCCATCCCGTGATCGAAATGGAGCCAAACGCAACCACGGATGAAAATGGAGAATACATGATCGGGGACGTGCCGTATGCGGAGAACTGGACAATGAAGGTCATGCCTCCGGAAGATCATGCGGGCATACCGGACATCAGGTCCGGATATCTCGAGAACTCCACGGTGAATGTTTCCGTGTCCATGTTCATGAATGAGCTGAACATCGTCCTTCCCTACATCGATGTCCAGAACGAGGATCTGGTCACCGTCACGGAATGGTGGCCTATTGGAGAGGATGTCGCCATCAACGAGGTGATCTGGATCGAGTTCTCGGAGGAGATGGACCGGGCCAGCGTGGAAGAGGCGGTCCGGTTCTCCCCCACCATAATTATCACCGCGATGGAGTGGAACGAGGAAGGGACCAGGATAATGATCCACCATGACGATCTCCTGGCAGAAACAAACTACACGGTGACCATTCCCGGATATGTTATCTCTTCATTGGGAATGCCCATGGAGGATCCCGCGGGTTTCGGATGGACCTTCAAAACCGGAACGGAGGCCCTTTTGTGGCACCTCGATTCGGCAGATGTCCGGGTGTCGACCGACAGGTCGGTGGTTGTTGAGGTCACGGGGGGAGAGGGACAGACCGTCTTCATCGTTATCGACGGCATTGGCTCCTTCGAACTCGGGGAAGAGGAACCCGGAGCATACACAACCACGGTCAGCGGGGAACTCCTGGAATGGGACACCACATATGGCTATCACTTCTCCGATACCGACGGCGGAATGGACATGTGGCCAGCATACAGCGGTGCCTTAACAACACCGGAAGAACCCGGAGATGATGATACCGATGACGATGAAACGGATGACGATGGAGAGCCCGGAAGTGTCCTGACATGGGTTCTCATGATATGCGGAATATCCCTTCTCCTCTTCATTGTGATAGCAATTGTCCTTTTCCTTGCCCTGAGGAAGAAGGATGAGTGTTGGGAAGAATGATAATGCAATAATGTTCCGATTTCAGGATCGACCCGAAATAATTGGGTGCACACAGCGAGAAGGCTTCCTGCAGGGTGGTGAAGCGCTAACTTTTTAAACTCACAGTCTCATGATTCCGGTGATGGCCGGGGCCTTGATATTTTTGATATCAACGCACTCAATCCTCTCATTGGGTCCCGGCCATCACACTTGATACTTTTTCATGCGAAACCCCTGGAAACAACGTTTTGACCCCGTCCCATACTGGATCGGGTACGGGCTTCCATCCATATCCGTGCAGGACATATACCGGTATGGGGGGGCACCCGTCGAAGTTGCCTCGGGAACGCATGATTTAAAATTATCCCCTTTTTGCATATAAAATATCTGTAGTGATTATCACTAGATGTCACAAATCCCAATAATAATCAACAATGGGACCAAGATTTGGATCAAAGCACGGAAAACCTTGAACCTCGATCTTGAAAACGGCTCAATGTTCCCCGAGGAGCTTTTCCTTTGCCCTCTGGAACTCGAAGTCGCTGAGCACCCCCCGGGAATGCAGGCGGGATAAAAGCTCGAGTTCGTTTATCAGGTTGGGGGACCCGTTCATCCGGGATGAGGGGGGACCGTAATCCGTATCGATCTGGATCCGACTTAGGAGCTCCAGTATCTTGTTCCTGACATGTATATCCTGAAGCGGACCAAAGCCATCGCTTATCCCCGAGATGTGGAGGTTCGAGCCCGATTCGTCCTCCTCTATGGATATCTCGATATCAACGGGGTTGTAAGCATCGAACCTGAACTTCTCGTGGGACCGGAGAGAGTCGATTCCCTTCTCGTCGAGGAGCAGATCGAGCTCCTGGAGTGCATTCTCGCATGTCACCCTCAGAACGTCCGGGGGAACCTGGACCTTTATGTCCTTTTCATATCTTGACATTATCCTCCCCGTATTGGTTAGATATTGCAATTTCATAGTTATAGGTTTCTGCAGGAAATGTGAAAGTACAACAATGCATGTAAGGGCAAGGCATCACGTACGGGGTGAGATGGAGATTTTCAAGGAGCCCTGATCTAGGTCCCACCCCTTTCCGTCAATGGTTTCATCGATCTCCATGCTTTCCGCCAGTGTCTCGTGCATGATGTAGTTCCTGAAAGACTCCACTCCATCGATAATATCCTTGTCGCCGAAGATCCTAAGTTCTATCCGGGCGTCGTATTGAAGGTCCATGTCCTTTCTCATGGTCTGGATCCTCCTCACAACCTCCCTTGCGATGCCTTCCCTGACGAGACCGGCATCCAGGTGAAGGTCCAGGATAACCTCGATATCACCCTCGCTACCGAGGGCCCACCTCTCACCGAGTACCTCGTGAAAACGGAAATCCTCGGAATCGAGGTGGTAGGACTGCCCTTCCACCTCCACATCGACACCTGTCTCCTTGACCACACGGGCAAGCTCCCGCGGGTCCATCTTCACGAGCTCTTCTTTTACCTTACCGGACGCAGCCTTGAGCTTGGGCCCGAGCTTTTTAGGATCGGGCTCGGCTGTTATTTCAAAGAAATTTGAAAGGTCGTTCTCGAACCGCACCGACTTCACGTTAAGTTCCGACCTTATGATGGATTCAAGGTCCCCCCCGAAGGGATCGGCTCCCTTGATGACAGCCGCTCTCAGAGGCTGCCTTATCTTCGTATTTTTTGCGCCCCTGGCTGCTCTTCCGAGCTCCACCACCTTTTTCAGGAGGTCCATCTTTAACATAAGTTCCTCATCGATGAGAGATGGGTCCGATACCGGATAGGGTTCGAAATGTATGGAATCACCCTCGCCTCCCAGTGTGATGAAGATCTTCTCCGAGTGGAAGGGTATCATGGGGGCACAAAGCCTAGCAACTGTCATGAGGCTCTCGTGCAGTGTGTCGTACGCCGTCTTCTTCTCCATGGAGTCCTCACTGCCCCAGAACCTCCTCCTGTTGACCCTGACATACCAGTTGGATAGGTCTTCAACAACGAAGTAGTGGAGAAGACCGGTTGCTCCGTTCAGGTCGTTCACCTCCATCCTGGCGTCAACATCCCTGACCAGGAGGTTCAACCTGGAGAGAAGCCACCTGTCAACCTCCGGTCTCGACCTCGGCCCGGTCGGTTCGCTGTAGGTGTAGCAATCAAGGTCGGCGTATGTCCTGTAGAACCCCATGACGTTCCTGAGGGTCCCGAGGAAGGACCTGTTGGCTTCCATCACCGCCTCCTTGGAGAAGAGCTTGGGCCTCCAGGGAGCCGAGGAAGAGAGCAGATACCATCTTATGGCATCTGCGCCGTCGGATGCGAAGACCTCCCACGGGTCAACGACATTTCCCTTGGATTTTGACATCTTCTTGCCCTCTCCGTCGAGAACGTGTGCATGGCAGATCACCGAAAGGTAAGATGGTTTGTCGAAAACGGCCGTTGACACGGCCAGAAGGGAGTAGAACCATCCCCTTGTCTGATCGATCCCTTCCGCGATGAAGTCCCTCGGGAACTGTTTCTCGAACTCTTCTCTGTTCTCGAAGGGATAGTGAAGAGAAGCGATAGGGGCCGAGCCCGAGTCATACCAGCAGTCGATCACATATTCCACCCTCTTCATGTCCTTCCCACAGGACGGACACGGGATCGTGACCTCATCGACGTAGGGACGGTGGAGCTCCGGTATGTGATCCAGACCGGAGAGTTCCTTGAGCTCCTCGATGGAGCCCACCATGTGCTCACCGCCGCATTCGCATCTCCACAGCGGAAGGGGTGTTCCCCAGTACCTCTCCCTGGAGAGGTTCCAGTCCTTGACCTCCTCGAGGAAGTTGCCGAACCTCCCCTTTTTGATATTCGAGGGATACCAGGAGATCATATCGTTGTTATCCATGAGGTTCTTCCTCAGCCGGGACATCCTGATGTAGATGCCCTTACGTGCATAGTATAGAAGAGGAGTGTCGCATCTCCAGCAGAAGGGATACTGGTGGGCATAATGATGTACGCCCTCAAGGAGCCCCCTTTCTTCGAGGTTCTTTATGATGGAAGGGTCTGCTTCCTTCACGAAGATACCCTTCCAGGGTGTGACCTCATCGCTGAAGGTACCGTCGGAGTTCACCGGCTGGACCATGGGAAGGTCATACATGACCCCGAGATTGTAGTCGTCCTCGCCGAAGGCCGGTGCTATGTGAACGACGCCCGTTCCGTCATCCATGGTGACGAACATGGCGGTTGCAACGTAATGGGAGGGCTTGTCGGGTTTGACGAAATCGAAGAGGGGTTCGTACCTGACCCCCTCGAGGTCCGATCCCATCAACCTCTGGATCACCTCGTACTCCCCCTCCTTCAGGAGAACCTTGGCCCTGGCCTCCGCAAGGATGAGGGTATTCCCGTTCATCCTGACCCGGACGTAGAACTCATCCGGGTGGACCGCGAGAGCCACGTTGGATATCAAGGTCCAAGGTGTGGTGGTCCATGCGAGGATGTAGGTATCCTCCTGTCCAATTACCCTGAACTTGATGAAGATGGAGGGTTCCTCCACCTCCCTGTACCCCTGGGCTACCTCATGAGATGAGAGCGATGTCCCGCATCTGGGGCAGAAGGGGACGATGGTGTGCCCCTCGTTCAGAAGCCCCTTTTTCCATATCTCCTTGAGGGACCACCATACAGATTCGATATAGCTGTCCTTCATGGTAATGTAGGGATCGTCGAGGTCCAGGATGTATCCTATCCTCTCTGTCATCTCGGACCACTGATCGATGTGCGAGAACACGGACTCCTTGCACTTCTCTATGAAAGGCTGGATCCCGTACTCCTCGATCTGTTCCTTGTGCTCGATGCCGAGCTCCTTTTCCACGGATATCTCAACCGGAAGACCGTGGCAGTCCCATCCCCCCATCCTCGGAACATAGAACCCCTTCATATTCCGGTACCTGCAGACCGTGTCCTTGACGGTCCTCGAGAAGATGTGGTGGACCCCGGGTCTCGCATTTGCGGTAGGGGGCCCTTCAAGGAACCTGAAGTAATCCTTTCCCCTGTTGTGAGACAGAAGACGCCTGATAATATCCAGGTCCCTCCAGCGCTTGAGCACCTCCTCTTCGAGGGCGACCGATCCGCTGGCCCTGGTTTCCTTTGCATTTTCGGCTTCTTCCAAACGAATTCCTCCCGTGAGTACATTGTTCCGGGTTACGAAGTGGTGAAAGAAGGTATCCTATATAACCCCTACCAGGGTTGAATGTGCCCGGAATTTTCATGGAGAAAGGTTAATATCGGGAGTTCAAATACAAGGAAACCCAACGGAGATGAGAACTATGGCCTATGTCAAACCAACGCAGGGCCTCGCCATGGTCGGATTCACCGACAGCGGGCACCAGGTCCCCATGGATACCAGGAAGATCGTGGGAGGATTTGAAACGGCAGGTTCCCCCATGGAGATACTGCTGCAGTCGCTTCTCGGCTGTACGGCCATGGACGTTGTCTCCATCCTGAAGAAGATGAAAGTGGAATACGATCTCTTCGAGGTGCATGAAACACACGAAAGTGCCGAGGAGCATCCCAAGGTGTACACGAAGATACACCTGATATTCAAGTTCGCGGGCAAGGACCTGGACCTTGACAAACTGAAGAAGGCTGTTTACCTCTCCAAGGACAGATACTGCTCTGTGTCCGCGATGCTGAAGCCTGCCGTGGATATCTCCTACGAGATCACAGTCAACGGTGAGAGGATCGAATGAACCTGATATCACAATACTCGTATATCGGATACTGGTGAAGACCCTCTTCATTCATTTCAATAGCTCTTCTTCCAGATGGAGAAATGTGTCCTCGTCGATCTCCCTTCGAGCCATTTTGACCAACAGAAGCCTTAGTACCCTCTTTTTCAGGGCATCTTCCGTAACAAGGAGATATCTCTTTTCACCGTCGATCGTCTCCTGCATTACCATACCCAGTGTGCACAGTCTACTGATCTCCCTTGTCAGTTCTTTCCTGTCGATGGTCATGTTTTCCATTATATCTTTTCGACTCGACGGCCCGTATTGACGCAGCAGTGTCAGGATCCTGCTCTGGTTCCTGGAAAGAGAAGAATGATCAACCCCTCTGAACCTGAACATCTCCCTCATTTCATATGGATAATAGCATCTGTTCTTTTTCACTATCTTGGAACGTACCTTTTCCCTGGATTCGAGAACATTGAGGTGGTACCTGAGGTTCCCCTCGCTCATCCTGAAGATACCTTTCAGAAGCTGGAAGGATACACCTGGGTACTCCAGGATATGCCTGTAAATGAGATCTCTGGTATCGTCCGTCCTCATTATCCAACCTGTTAGGAATAAACCCTGTTTTCATTAATATGTTACTGCTGTTGCATCTTCTCCAGTACCTTGTTGTAGGTTTTCCTTGATAGGTCTCCGTCCACCAATCTCCTCTTCAGAGCCAGGCGGATCTGCTCATCATCCATACCCATTCCGGCTTCCCCCTCCCACTCGATCGCTTCCCTCCGAAGGGACCCGAAAAAGACCCCCTGATGTAACTCTGGCGCATGAGAGGGACCGTTCGAGGGAGTCTGCTTATCCTCGAGTATACCACCGACAACGAGATGGTCGAACTCCTGAAAATGAGAGGGATGGTTGTTTGGACCACCTCCGGGTGCTCCCGGAGATGGTCCATCCCTCTCATTCCACTGGACAGCCCCTCCGTCACAGATAGCCAGATCGATAGCCGAGCCCGGTTGCTTTTTCGGACCGATCTGTATCTGTCTATTCTTGATGATGATCAATGTGATCACAACGATTGCCAGCATTACCATTATTGAAGTGAAAAAGAACCCGTAAAGGACCTGCCCCAAGGTGAGTGCAGGTTCACTTTCCGATGCCCGGTTATCATCTCCAATGGAGATATCGAATTCACCCGATACCTTTTTTGCCATGGTGTCGGTGATCTCCACTGTCAGAAGATAATCACCCGGTACAAGGTCCAGTTTGAGCATTTGACGTGAGCCGACATCGCCCCAGTTCTTTATGTTCCACCTGTATGTATAAGGAGGTTGCAGATCAGATCCAGGGCTTACATAGGCCAACAATATCTGATCGCCGCTCCCGGGGAAATGGAGTTTCCCATTCTCGCTTCCGACCTCCACGATCTTGATGGTTCTGGTTATACCTCCAGTATCCTCATGAACGATGATATCCGCTGATCCGTCCCATTCACACCTCGGGTGGATCTCGATCCTACCGTCCTCCTGGACATCCACATCAACCTCATCGTTCTCATCGACACTGTATTCGGGACTGCCGGAGGCAAGCGGCGGAAAGAGATCGTCAAGATCGAATTCACCCTGGGTCCCGTTTGGGCCCTCCGGATCGGAGGGGGAGGGCTCCTTCTCCCTTACCCAGAGCGTGAAATTCGAATTGTCCATGAGCACCCCATCCGAGACCCGGACCATGACCCAATACCTTCCTTTGTCCGCCATCTCGGGTGTTCCCGTCATTGTGCTCCCGGAAATGTTCATCCAGGTGGCATTCGTCGATACGCTCCAGATGAGGTGGGCAGGATCGGTCTCCTCGTCCACGGCCTGATATGTGACATTGTAATCATATCCCACATAGCAGGTCTCGATATCTGCGGTGACGATCCTCGGACCCGTGTTCTGCGAGATCATGTGGACCAACGGGAACATGTCGGCTGCCATGGAGAAGCCGTCAAGCCCGTAGGGTCGGTCCACGATCCCGTTCAGATCCGAGTCCGGTTCGGTCCAATCCGACCAGTAGTTGCCCCTGCCGTCAATATCCCAGCTGTTGTTCATGCCATCGTCTTTTGCCTGGACCTCGCCATCCATATTCTGATAGATCTCGTTGAGGTAGACCAAATTTCCGTCCGAGGTCTTGTCCAAAACGAATGCATAACCCATGTTCCGTAAAACGGTATTGTTCACGGCTATGTTCCTTCCGGATGATCGTAGTACGATGCCGTCTGCGGAGTTGTATTTGAGTGAATTGTTCATCAGCAGGTTGTCGAAGGAATCCTCCAGCACGATGGTACCCACGGAGGTGTGATTGTAAAGAACCCTGATATCCTCGAGACCAAGCGCCCTGTTGTAGATCCTCACCTCATCGATCAAACCGTGGAAGAACTGGTCCTGGAAGTTCTCATGGTTCCAGTGGCATCCCAGGGTGGCCTTCCTGTCATTGTCGATGCTACCCATATTGGGGTTGGACCTTGAGTACTGGATGTCCCCTCCGTTCACGAACAATCTTGCGGTATTACTGTCCCAGGTGAAGACGAGATGGATCCATGTTCCCACTGGGCCCAGATATTCACGGTTTGCTAGCTCTATGGAATTCCCTTTCCCGTCATCGACCCCGGTGTTCTTCACGTAAACCGAGCTGCCGAGCCGCTGCACGGCCATCATCCATCCCGGGATCTCACCCCAGCTCTTGTCCCTCCCGCCTCTTTTCTGGACTATCTTGTTCCCGACCTGATAGGGAGCGTCCGGATCCATATTGATCCACACGGAAGCTGAGAAAGGCCCGGTACCGAAGTTCAGGGGCTCAACGTTATCGAAATCCACATAATCATCGGTCCCATCGAAATGTCCCGCCCTCCCGAACATTCCGTCTTTGGAGAGGTTGGCTCCTTTCATTGCCGTTCCGTGAAGGTCGTTTCCCGATGAATCCCTGACCTCTCCCGATGCACCTATCCAGTTATCATCTTCCATTGCCCAGTACGCCATAAGTCCCGTCGTGATCCGATTATCATCATCGGAGGATACCGGGTCTCCGTTGTATACGAATGTATTGTTCTCTATTAGATTGTCGGATGAACCTTCCAGCTTGAGAGGCAGCCTTATACCGTGGAACCTGCAGTTCTTTACCGTGTTGGCATCTGATCCAAGCAGAATACCGATCTCGGTCTCCTCGACACCGAGGAATGCCAGATCTGATATGTGGCATCCGTCGGCGGTTACACCCAGAAGAATGGGCTCATTCTGGCCCGATATTGCCGACCTTTCCTGTCCGGAACCAAGAAGGTATATGCTCTTGTTCAAGATGAGGCTCTCCGTATAGTATCCTTCAGAAACCAATATCCGGTCCCCGTCCGAGGCATTTTCCAGGGCACTTGATATTGTGGAGTGCTCCTTTCCTTCACCAACATAGAGATACTCAATCTCGAAAGCTTTGACTTCCGACTCCTTTGAGATCAGTACAAGGGATCCTGACACAAGCAACACAACAAGGACCAAGGCACCTATCTTTTTGAACATCTTTTCTCCCCCGAACATATTTGCACCGGGTAATACCGCTGATTTCGGTAAATAATATTACGAAGGGAAAATATCGGACGCTGGCTAACAGGTCTTATTTTATCTTTACGAAGGTTTGAACTGCGGGTCGGACAAATGATCCGGTCCGGGATCCGTTCGGTTATCTTTCCGGGTTCCCTTCACGTCCTACCGAAGGTTCATTATCATCGAACCTGCCGTCCGATAGCTTCGATCCGAAATGGTGGATCTTCCCCTCGAGCCAACCCAGCCTCAATTCATCACACTCATGGGGGAGGTACGGTTTGATGTCAAGGACAGGTGTCCCGTCGATCATGTCGAGGCCCCTTATTCGAAGGATGCTTCCCTCCACTTTCTCCAGCCTCACAATGTGGAGTCCTATGGGATTTGGCCTTCTCGGGCCCCTTGTTGAGAAAACTCCCCTCTCGACCTCGTCCAGGAAGGGTGTGACCTTCAGGTCGTAACCTCTGGCTTTGTGGAAATATGTCAACAGGATGATATGCGAGAAACCGTCGAGATCCTCCAGGCCTTCTGCGTATTGGTCGAGAACCTCAACCTCACCAACAAAATCGTCCCCCCCTCTTGTCTGGATCGGTATTCCCTTTGGGTCCTCGAAGGGCGACCTCACGTATCCGATGGGTGTCATCTCGATCTTCAAGAAGATCACCTGTTGAAAGGGAGATGCTCAAGGGTCCTGAGTCTGATCTCTGTTATCATCTTTTTCACCATCACATCACTATCCGTTCTCTTCGGGACATCGGCCCTTCCTTTCTCTATCCTCTCCTTTAGCTCGTCGTAGCACTCGAGCGAGAGCATCTTGACCTGATCATTGACCGGAGCTCCCTCTATCTTCAGATCGATCAGGGAATGAACAAGTCCGGAGTAGACGTAAAGGTCTTCCCCTTTCACGAGAAGTTGTATGTTTGGCTGGTACTCGCCCGAACCCATGTAATGCAGGCAGGTCATGAGAGGCCTTATTGAATGCAGGACCTTCTTCGGGTCCCTCCAGTCCTGATTGTACATGTGCTTGCACCAGCCAAAGGCGTGCTCTATGAGCGACTGCGACAGGAACTGCGGGGCTGTCTCCCTGAACCTCTTAAGCGGCCATTCCATGAAATCCGGCGGAAGCAGGATCCAATCGTTGGAGAAGATCCAGTCGAATATGTTCATGTTGGACTTACCCATGAGACGGAGGAACTTCGAGATCTCGTGGATCTGCCACTCGTACTTCAAACCCTCGAAATAGTGCTCTCCCTCTCTCGTCAACTTCCTCTCGAGCCCCGGGGAGAATATATCGTCCGGGTCGGTGTAGAAATAAGCCCCTCTAATGTCCACATCGGAGTTGTTCTGAGATGCGAACCCGTAGTTATCGCTCCCGCTGATGCATAGAAAGAAGGGCTTGCAGCAGATCCTGTCAAGCTGCTCTTCTATCCTGTCGATGACCTCCTCGTCAACTTCCATCATACCACACAACCTTTTTTTTTGGACATTCCAGGATGCTAGTTCATTGATAATATCATTATCATCAACCCCGCGATCACCGGGAGTGTCCCAGCAGCTGATAGGGCGATCCTCCATCCGAACACCTTCTTCTCCATAATGCTCCCTTTCTTGAACAGCGGCAGGATGCCCGATGCCACGGATACGAGTGCAAGCCCGGCATAACCCCAGGCCGAGGCCTCGATGCTATGTATATTATCAGTATCTATGCTGCTCCTGTACTGGTTCTCGAACTCCTCGCCGGATTCAGCAGACTCGCCTGCGTCTCCACCCAGCACCCCGCTCACGGATAGAAGCATCAGGCACATCAGCAGTCCGTAAGTGGCAACGGTATTGGGGATGGTCAATACCACCACGGTTCTTCCGAACGGATTCGGCAGTCCCTGAACCGCAGCTTTTCGGGCAAAAAAGGTGGCATTTCTCTGCCTGTCCATTGCTTCGCGCAACTCTTCGGGGGTGGGCTCCCTCTCCTTCATGTAGGCCTTCAGGGAGAAGGTTGTCAGAAGCCCCTGGGCGACCAAGGCCGAGCAGAGAGACGCGCCCAGAAGCCATGTCCCGGAATCGATAGCCCTCTCCTGGATGTCCGTGGGGTCTCCGCTTTGGGAGAGGAGGAGCCCGATCACTATCATTCCGTAGATAACAGGTGTGAAAAGAAGGGAAGTGAAAATGATCACCTTTCCCCGCTTCGCCTTTCCGACCTCCTCCACAGGGCCCCTGCTCTCCCTCAGGTCGTCCAAGTATCTCGAGTAGGAGACCCAGAGCGATATTGCCATCACCAGGAAGATGGCCGAGGGCAGTATTATCAGCAGGGCCCATGTCAGGAGCGTAACCATTCCTGTGTCCCTCTTGCCCGGGACAAGGAAGATTAAGGTGATCAAATTTTCGGAACCTGAAATATCACCCGGAAAACACACCCGATATCCGGGGCCACCGGTCGAACTCCCTCTCGACATCCTCATCCGAGACCGAGCTTATCACCCACCTGGACCTTCTGGACAGTGGATCGTAGCAAACACGCTCGCCTCCGGGAAGGATGAAGGAGTGGAAAAGGTCGTGGTCATTTGGATTGTCGTGCTCGATGATGGCAAGGGCCACATCCGGCCTGTCCGTGGAAAGGACTACAATACCCAGTCCCTCCCGGGAATGTACACATAAGGACCATTTTCCCTTCCTGTATATCCTGAATCTGGCGCTCTCCACAACAGGCTTCCATTCCCGGGGAACGTGAACGGACCCGGCTGCTACAGCGAATCTCCGGAAGACACCGGTGTCGTTCCAACCGGACCTGTTCTCACCGGGACCATAAAGATGGATCACATCCTTCAACTCCCGGGCATCGTCATCGAACATCACCGTGATCGGCCTGGCGGCTATCCTCGACAGGGGTCCCCTTCCGGAGCCGCCGGCGGAGATCAAGTATCCCGGGCCCTTTGAGTAGATCTCAGGGGTGGAGCATCTGCCGTGCCCGATCCTGACGTAATATTCGTGATCGTTGCGAAGAAGCAGTTCCGCTACCTTGTCCGGCGGCCTGTAGGGAAGAAGAGCGGCAAGTATGCCATGGGGACTCTCCGTCTTGACATCGATCCCGTCGGCGAACGCGGGGTGGGCGGAAAGCCACAGGTTGAGTAATTCCAGAGGCAGCTCCTTATTAAGTGAATTGGATGCTGCCCGAACCTTCTGCCTTCTGAAGGGTGGATACCTCCTCCCCTTGTATGTCCCGAGGGCAGAGATGAAGCAGATCATGTCAAGGACCTTTCCTGAAGCTTCCTTTACCTCCCGTGAGCCGAAGGCCTCGAGGTTCAGGAGCGCGGCGATCGTGAATCCGAGATACGGCTGGGAATTGAATTCGTAAAGACCACACTTGCGAAGCTCATCGAGATGCAATCTCATCCAGTGCTCCATGCCGTTCTTTCTGTTGTCATGGGACCGATCCGTGCTCCCATGTTTCCGGAGCCATCTGTTCTTGAGATACCTCGAGCCCTCCCTCATCAGTATGTGGTTCTCGGTCTCCTTGATCACGAACAGGGTCCCCGGAACCGAGGTCCCGGGCCTGCCTCCTTCTTCGGTAAGTAATCTGTTGAGAAGATGCTTCCTTGTTTCCCCTTCCAGTCTTGTCTTATCATCCCCGAAGAGGTAAAGCAGGGCTGTGAGCGGGACCAGGGTAAAATCGTAATCCCCATGCGGGTTCAGGAGCCAGGTCGAACCGCATCTCCCCCATGGATGAACGGAGCGGATGTAACGGTTGGCGGTCCTGATCCCTGTCCCTGAAGCGAGCTTTGCCAGAAGCACCCTGGGAGCATCGGTCTTTCCCGAGGTTTTCCAATCCGGGACCTTCAGCGATGCCCAGCGGTCAACCGTCCGCTCCATCTCCCTTGAGGTCCGTTTCCATTGTACTTTCCTCTCATTGGGAACCCTGATGTTTCCCGCTTTCAGAGGTTTCATTGCCACTCTGTTGGCCGAGAACAACCTCCGGATGACCGGGGGGGTCAGCAAGACTGCGCCAAGAAGGGGGCAAATGATCAGGAACACATGATATTCCATCCAAGCTCCCGAACCGATTGGCAGCTCATCTACAATACAGTTGCTGTGTCCCCTGTGTTCAAGTTTTGAGACCGGACGGGTCATTTTTAAACACCCTTCAGGGTTGTGAAAACACAGTGGTGGCAATGAAGGTCGACCGGGGGAAGACCGACCCCAGTGAATAATGGGGAAATACGGGAGAACTTGAAAGCAGGGAGCCATAGGAAATTCTCTGGCCCGAGGAGACCGAACTGGTATAGAGCCTTCTCGAATATGAACTGTGCTCTTCACTGGACGCTCTGGAGAAAAAGCTTTCCTCCCCCCGCTCGAAGAGCGGGGGAGTGAAGACCTGAATCACTCCCCGGACGGGGTTCTCCCTGGGTATTCGAAACCCACAAGTGCAAGCATTCTTTTCAGCAGGGTCATTGGAAGTCCCATCACGTTGTCCTCTTCTCCGAAAACAAGCTCCGTCTGTAGCTGTCCCCTGTCCTGGATCCCGAAGGCTCCTGCCTTTCCCTTCCAAAGTTCGGATCCCAGGTAATCATCCAGCACCTCTTCCGACCCATTCATTACAACTTTCGAGATCTCATAACCGGTGTACTCACGGTCTTTTGTAGTATCAATGACGGCAACGCCGGTGACCACTTCCTGGGGGTGTTGAAGTTGCAGTTTCAGCATCCGGCGCGCTTCCTCCCCGTCCCGGGGCTTGCCTAAAAGCTCTCCATTGCATATCACCAGAGTATCGAAACCCAGGATGATCTCGCCCGGGCCGGATACCGCGGACCTTGCTTTTCCCAATGCATTGTCAACGACTACTTTGAAGGAGTTACCCGCATTCTCCTCCACCACGGAATGCGGCCTGGTCTCATACCTGAATCCCGCTTCATCCAGGAGGGCTGTCCTCCTCGGGGATGTTGATGCAAGGACCAGCTTCAAAGTGATTCACCTGCAGGGTAGGCTCATTCCCATTCGATCGTTCCGGGGGGTTTCGATGTTACGTCCACCGCCACAGAATCAATGCCCTTCAGAGAGAGGAGCTCTGGAACCGTTTCGTCATAGAAATCATCGGGAAGTTCAGAAACCTCGGCTGTCATCGCCCGCCTGGACCATACAGGTCGGATCACGATCATCTCCCCGCCTTTAAAACCCACGGGGACGAGGACCGTGGGACACTGCCAGATCGAATCGTAAAGCCCGTGGGACCTCAAACCATCCATGACGATGGCATCGGCCTCCCTCAGTCGGTCCATTCGTTCTTCGGTTATGTAACCCTCGATCGGTGATGGGCGAGAGAGGGACCCCGGGGAGAGTACGAGAATACATCTGTTTATTCCCTTGGTCCGGTTCACTAGTCTCGTCGAGAAGAGCTTGATCTCCTTCCAGGGAACCCTTCCCTCGATCCAGAGTGCCACCGGATGCTCGTAGGACCTCGCATCTCCCTTAACCCCGACGGACCTCACAGGAAGGGCTATACCACGGAGTTTATCCCTTGCCCAGGTGTCGTTCATGATACCCATGTCAACATCCCTCGAGATCCGCTCCGCTTCCTCGACGTTCCTTCGGATGACATCTTGGTCCTGGCAGAGTGCCCTTATTCCGAGCCCCGGACCGGGGAACGGATGCCGGTGAACGAGTTCACCCGGGAGACCGAGCCTCTCGCCGACCTGCCTTACCTCGGCCTTGTAGAGATCCTTGACGGGCTCTATTACCCTCCCGTCGGCTATCATCTTCATGATGACATCTACCCTGTTGTGATGCGTCTTTATAACGTCTGCGTTCTTCGTTCCTCCACTCTCTATGGTGTCTGGATAGAGTGTTCCCTGAGCAAGGACCCAATCCCCCGAGGACGCCTCAGCGGCCTCTTCGTTGATGAGATCGATGAAGAGTCTGCCAATGATCTTCCTCTTCTCCTCGGGGTCTGTCTTTCCTTCAAGGACTGAAAGGTACCTCACTGATGCGTCGATCACCTTGAGACCTTTGAGGCCATGGACAAGCAGTGCTTCCATGACCTTTTTCGATTCATCCTTCCTCATCAATCCGGTATCGACATGAATATACCTGGTCCTCTCCGGTGGGAGAGCCCGTGATAAAAGTGCCGCGACCACTGTGGAGTCGACCCCTCCCGAGACAAGGCAGAGTACCCGGCGGTCTCCAACCTCCTTCCTGATACCATCGAGTATCTCCTCGAGGTTCGCTTCCGTGGTCCAATCCGGTTTTGCGCCGCAGATGTCCTGAACGAAGTTCCTGAGCATCTCCACCCCGTGCAGAGTATCTTCGACCTCGGGGTGGAACTGGAAACCCCATCTCTTCCTGACAGGGTCGGCGAAGGCCGCCACCGGGCAGTTGTCCGTGACACCGATGGTTCGGAAACCTTCTGGAAGCCTAGTGACCTTGTCACCGTGGCTCATCCATACCCTGTCATCCTGCGGTATGTTTCCGAATACTGGGTCCTCCTTGATATGTAGGGATGCAAAACCGTACTCCTTGAAGTCGGAACCCTCCACCTTGCCTCCGTATTTCATCGCTATCTCGTGCATACCGTAGCAGAGACCCAGAACCGGGATATCAAGGTCAAGTATGCTCTCGTTCAGCTGTACGGATCCCTCCTCATGTATCGAATCGGGCCCACCGGAGAGTATGATGCCCTTTATCCCCTGGAACTCGGAGACATCGGCCCGGGGATCGAGTATGATCGTCTTGACGTTCACCCTGTCCCGGATCCTGGTAGCGATGAGGTGGGCGAACTGCCCTCCGTTGTCGACCACGGCTATCGTGTCATGGCCTGCCATTATGACAGCACCTCTTCACCCGACCTCATGACCTTGTCCCGCATCTCCTGAAGGTAGGTATCAAGCTTCTTTCTGCATTCTGCATCCGAGGTTGCGAGGATCCTCACTGCAAGAAGGGCTGCGTTGTCACCGCGGTCGAGACCCACCCCTCCAACGGGGATCCCCGGAGGCATCTGGACTATGGAAAGTATGGCATCCAGGTTGATCTTGCCAGAGACGGGGACACCGATCACGGGCATCTGAGTGTGGGCTGCCACCACTCCGGGAAGGGCTGCGGAGAGTCCCGCGATGGCGATGAACACGCTGGCATCCGAGTTCTTGACCGTCTCCTCCACAAGATCGGGGGTTCGATGAGCAGATGCAACGGTTACCGCGTAAGGTATCCCGAATTCCTCGAGTATCCTCACCCCCTTCATGGCGATCGCAAGATCACTCTTCGATCCCATCAGGATGTGAACCCTGGCCTTGCCACCGTCAACGAGATAACGGCCTTCACCCAACTTCATCTCATCTTGCACCATGAAGGGCGGGATGCCGTTGAAGATAAAAAGGATTATCCCTCAAGGGTCGACCTTACGCGAGGCAGAAGAATGTGGGGGGGCAGGGAACAGTGATCTGAAAAGCTTTTTCAGGTAAAGGATTAATAGGGTCCCGGCCCGTATTTTATATATGACCTGGTCTTTGGGGGCCCGGTTGCAACGGAGGCGAGCAGCATGCTGAACCCTGATTTCCACAACAAACGCGTGGAGGAGATAATGTCAAGGGCTGACCTGATGGTCGGGCCCACGGACCCTCTTTCCGAGGCTCTGGGCAAGATGAAGAAGTATGAGGTACAGGAACTTCCGGTGGTGGAGAAGGGGAAGCTCAAGGGGCTTCTGACCTTCAGGACACTAGCAAGGAGAAGGAAGATGCCGATAACAGCCCAGGTCAAGAGCTTCATGATCTCACCTCCCAAGATAGGGCCTACCGACAAACTTGCGATCATAGCGGAATGGTTGATCAACAGGGATTTCACCTCCCTGCCCATCACCCACCGTACCAATCTCAGGGGAATGGTTTCAAGGAGGGACATCATCGGGGCCATGAAGGACGACCCCGAGTTGAGAAGTGTCTCGGTGGAGGCGGTGATGAACTTCGCTCCAACGACGATCAACGGCAACATGGGCGTCAAGAAGGCCATGAACATGATGGATCTAACCAGGGAGAGCTATGTCGCCATCGTGGATGACAGCGACAGGTTCCTGGGTGTTGTGAGCCACAGGGACATGCTCTCGGTATTGACAACGCCTCCCACAAAGATGCATACGGGAGATTTCCACGGGGAGAAGACTCACAGGGACAGATCGGTCTCCTCCCTGGCGGCGATGCCAAAGACCCTGACGAGGGACGACGGATTGAAGGATGTCATCGAGGTCATGCTCAAGGAGAAGGTCCCGACCGTCTACATCATGGACGGATACAAGCTGGCTGGCTCCGTGAACGAGGTCGATCTTCTCGAGGTCCTGCTGAGAGAGCCTGCAAGGAGAGGGCCGCTCATACAGATAGCCGGGATCGAGGATGCAAAGCTCATGGATGCCGGTGAGCTAAATGATGCCATCTTGAAGGGTGTGGCCAGGGTCGAGAAGCATTCCGAGGTTTCCGCGGTGACGGTGAGAATCAGGCATCATCATCACGATTCCGACGATGACAAGTACACAGTGAACGTCAAGCTCTCCACCAGAACCGAGGTCTTTGCCAGGGAATCCTACGACTGGGACCTTAAGATCGCGATATACAATGCTTTCCAGAACATCGAGAAGGCAGTGACAAAGGACATCGGCAAGAAACGCAAGAGATAGATCAGACCTTCCAGTAGCTTGCGATGTTGTCCTTTACCTCGCTCATAAGATTCGGGTCTCCGTTGAGGTCCCTTGTCTCGATATACCTCATGGGACTGTCATCCATTCCCGCCGCAATGGCCATGGTCCCCGCGAACACCTCTCCCAGCGAATACGTATGATAACCGCCTTCGAGTTCGAAGCATATCCTGAAACCCAGCTCTTTTTTGGCATATTCGATAAGCGTCCTGTTGATATCCATGAAGCCATTTGATGAAAGGGTCAGCCCGGTGAGTGGGTCCATGAGATGAGAATCCACCCCCAGCGATACGAATACCATGTCCGGTCCGTACTGTTTCAGTATGGGCAGTATGATCTCTGTAAGTGAGGATTCGAAGGTCGGGTCCCCCGCTCCCCATCTCATGGGAATATTAACGGTCTTTCCGACACCCTTCAGCCTGCCCACCTCCCTGAAGTGCCCGGTTCCGGGGAATATCCCCCATTGATGGGTGGAGATGTAAAGGACCGACGGGTCCTCGTAGAAAATGTCGTTGGTGCCGTTTCCGTGGTGAGCGTCTATGTCCACGATGGCCACCCTTGAGATATCCTCGAACTCTTTCTGGATGGACCGGGCGGCGAACGCCACGTTGTTGAAGTAGCAGAATCCCATATTGTAATCGAAACCGGCATGATGACCTGGTGGTCGTGGTATGGCGAAGGTGGGCCTGTTCTCCTTCACGCACTGCCTGGCGGCCCCGAGGACACCCCCCGCCGCCCTGAGAGAGTGGTCGAATGTCTCATCGGTGTGGAAGGTATCGGGGTCCATGTAGCCCACCCCGAAATCCCTCACCTTTTCGATATGCGACATGGAATGGACCAGCTGGATGTCGCTCTGGTCCACCGGAACAGGCTCCATGTATTCAACCGGTAGCTTCCAATCCCTGATGAAACGGAGTATCTCCTTGACCCTCTCCGGAGATTCCGGATGACCTGGACCCTGTGTGTGCCTCTCGTAATCGGAATGATGGTAGAGAGGAATGGCTTCGGGAGACATGCCCCGGTTGATTGGGGGCGGAATAGATAAAACTATTGGGAAAATTTGATGTCATCATCCCTGTTCGACACACTTTATCCTTCTCATTTGAGACAGGAAGAAGATAGATGCCATAATAGATACAAAAAATGCAAGATACATTGGCGCTTCGAAGGACGAACGGGGAAGCAGCTGAACGATGATCATCGAGATGATGGGGCCCAGAAGGGAAGAAAAAGACATGGAAGAGGTCAGGAGTCCAGCGGCGGTGGCCCTCTCCCTGTTTCGGTCCAGCATCAGCCTGAGAGAACCCACGTACAGATTGGCCCAGGAGAAGCCCAGTAGAACCTGGGTTATGAGGAAGAGTGGAAAGGTCTGGATCAGTGGGAAGCTGATGAAGGCGGCGGCGGAAGATACAAGACCGATGATTATTGAGACCTTCGGTCTCAAACGATCCCCTATCCCGTACATGGATATTACCTGTGTGAGTGCGTTGACGGCCTGGACCACACCTATCTCCCAGAGATCGAGCCCTATCCTATCGTGGAGGAAGATCGGCCAGAGGACCCAGATGGCAGAGGCAGTGGAGTGGCGAAGTATGAAGGGAAGAAGTATCCGGTAGTTCTTCAAGATCATCTTCAGGGGGAAGAGGGGGGTCTTTACCCTGATCTCCGGAATAGGCCCGAGCTTCATCGAGATCAGAAGTGCGATAAGGACCATGGCAGCTGCGAAGATGAAGATGGAATACACGCCGAATCTCTCGGCCACGAAACCCGCGGAGAGAAGCGACAGGCCCCACCCAAGAGCACCGTAGGCGGAAAACCTTCCCATCTTCACCCTGGCATCGAAGGCGTAGGCGGCAAGGGCCGCAGGATACATCCCGAAACCGATCCCGGCGAGGAACCTGAAGGAAATGAAAGAGAACATATCCCGTGCGAGGGCCTGGGCCGCGACCAGGAAGACGAGAACGAAAAGACCCGATATCAGAACCCTCCTCTTTCCGTACTGGTCCGCCAGCCTGCCGTAGATGTATGCGGAGAAGAAGGTCGCGGCCGAATAGACAGATGCCATCAGCGATATCTCGAACCTGGAGAGCCCGGATTCATCGGCATAGATGGCGATGTATGTAAAGCAGGCCAGGAACGCCCCGCTTGCCAGGACCTGGATCCCGGCGATCCTCTTGAACACGGGTTTCGAAAAGGGAACTCGGATAAATCCTTATTGCCTGGAGATACCCGGGGATCGGGGATGGGAACTTCCGGCCCACCCGATTTGTTACATCTCCATATCCCCCGGATAGGTCCCTTTTCCGGCGGTTTCAGGGACTCGCTGGGACCCTTCTCCGGATATGTCGCCATCCCGTCCTCTACGGGACCTGATAAGCGATACGATGATGAGGATGACCAACAGGAGCATTATGATGGCACCTATGACCACCTGGGCCGTCCCTATCCCATTGCCCGGGGTATCATCATCCCCGGTGATCTCGACCCTCACAAGCTGGGAAGGGGCCCCTTCCCCGAGATCCGTGACATATCTGACCTCGTAGAAGTATGCCTTTCCTTTGATGACATCATCATCGATGTATGCAAACACCCCCGGAGGGAGCTCCACGAGGACCGCCATCTCGTTCGCGGCCGTCCCTCTGTAGATCCTTATAGCAATGTAACCGGTTCCTCCACCTTCCAGTGGAGCGGTCCAATTCAGATTAACCTTCCCATTCTCCAGGAATGGGATGAACGATGAGGGTGCTGACGGGAGGCCGTACGGGATAATGGTCATCCCTTCGGTGTACGGACCGGGTCCGACCTCGTTGATCGCCCTTACCTGCACCACATACTCCAAACCGTTGATGAGACCGGTCACGATGAGATGGTTCTTGGTATCATCCATGAGGACCAGGTCTGATCCTCCTTGAGCCGGGGCCACCATCACCTCATAAGAGACCACTTCCGAACCTCCTGTGTCCGCAGAGGGCTCCCATGATATGTTGATCGAGGCATCACCCGGGTCCAACAATACATTTTCTGGAATTCCGGGCAGACCCAGGGGAACAGCCGATACCAGATTCGAGAACGGACCGGATCCTGTGGGATTCTGTGCTCTTACTTTGAAGTAATATATCCTCCCGTTCTCGAGATCCTCTATCGTAATCGAGGTTCCGGAATACTGGGACACCTCTGTCAAGGATGAAGGATCTGTACCCGCGTATATGAGATTAAGGAGGTTGGTGTAACCACCCCAATCATCCGGGGCCCCCCAGAACAACGTAACATTGCCGTCACCACGGTAGCAGATGAGGTTGACGGGTGCTGAAGGAATTCCGTAGGGAGTCCCTCCGACCATCTTCGATCTGGGCCCCTCCCCGTTGATGTTGACAGCGGATACGGCGAAGTAATAAGTTATCCCGTTCTCCAGTCCCGTGACCTCCAACCTGAGGTCTTCAAGGTTCTCTTCAATGAGGACGAGTTCGATCGGTATCTGACCCATGTATACATTGAATTCAACTCGACTGGTTCCCCCGAAGGATTCTGGATTGGACCAGGTCAGGACCGCAGACCTGCTGTCAGTTTCAACCACCGGGTCTATCGGAGGGGACGGATAACCGAGCTCGTATGAGAAGCCCGGATCGGAAAGATCGCTCTCGCCCATTTCGTTCAGTGCTGTGATCTTGAAAGCCATGAAGGTCCCCTTCTCGAATGGGGTCAGATTGTAACTCAACACCTCGAGATCCGAAGCCAATAGGTCGAACTCCAGGCTCTCGTCCGCCGAATAGATATTGTATGAAAGGGAAGGGGCCCCGCCGTCATCTTCGGGTTCGTCCCATTCGATCAGACAGAAATCCCCTCCAACGGTGGTTCTGACGATCAACGGCGAAGATGGTATTCCCATTGGAACCGGAGTGAAGACGTCGAAAACGGGACCTTCCCCGAACTCATTCAAAGATGACATTACCAAATGGTATGTGACGCCATTTGTAAGACCTGTGAGATTGTACCAGAAAGTGGTATGATCTACCTGGATCCTATCCAGGTCCCCGGGGTCCTCTCCGTAGTATATCGCGTAAGCGAGCACCTCCCTCCCTCCGTTGTTGTAAGGTTCTTCCCAACTGATGTTAAGGAAATGGCCCCCCCGCTGGATCTCGATGTTTGCCGGAGGGTCCGGGACCTTTCCCGGGATCCCTTTTACCGGACCGAAGTATGGACCCTCTCCAACTATGTTCAAAGCGGAGATCTTGTAAAAATAGGGCTCTCCGTTTGTCAATCCCGTGTCGTTGAGGTACAGGGTCTCCCCATCATTTATAGAGAGTTCCTGATAGTCGATATCGTCCGTGGAGCGGAGGATCCTGTAATTCAAGATCTCCTCGTTTCCGGTATCGTAGGGACGGGACCATGAGATGTTTATGAAACCGTCTCCCTCATCCAGAATTACCGAAACAGGAGCGGAGGGCATCCTGGAATTTATCTTGACCCGGGAGATGAAAATGTTGCTCGAGGTGGAGTTGTCCTCGTTATCGAAGGCATCATCGGTCAGCGGGAAATCAGTGGATTCGGTCTCACCGGCAACGTAGAATTCGTTAACATTGAGGGGGATGACATTGAATATCGAATCCTTGTCATCTCCCCCGAAGTAGGTGGAAAAGAAAATGGAACCCCCCGAGGCGGAAAAGCATGTGATGAAGCCCTCACTGTTGCCTTCGAGTTCATCTTTATAGGCATCATCCGTGAGCGGGAAATCATACGATTTCGTCTCTCCACAGATCCATACGTATATATTGTCCACGACAAAAAGGTCCTTCACCCTGTCAACGTAGGTCCCCCCCAGGTATGTGGCGAATTTTATATCCGTCCCGTTGAAATCCATTATTAAAAGGAAACCTTCCCATTGTCCGACGAAGGTCTTATCAGGCGCACTCTCCGATACGGTCAGTGTATCCTTGGTCGATATTCCGGCCACATAGATGTCCTGATACGATCCTATTTCTAGGTCCTGGGGGGACATATCCGATTCGAGGTAGGTGCAGAACTCCAGAGCAGATCCATTTGGATAGAGCATTGCCAGATATCCGTTGTTCCAGCCCCCAATACTGTTGTAGGCGCCCTCCATGATGGGGAATTCGGGGTCATCCGTACACCCGCAGAAGATCAACCTTCCCAGATCATCCACCTCGATGTCGGTGATCTCGTCACATTCCATCTTCCATATCGCATTATCGAATCCGAAATAGGTTGAGTAGATTATATCCGACCCCGCCGAGCTAAGTTTCAGAAGAAAATAGTCGGAGTCTCCTGTCAGATGATCCTTGATGGGGTCCTTCACGGGGAAATCGCTGGATCTCACGTAGCCCGACAGATACACGTTACCCGAAGGACCCACCTCGATATCCTTTACCGATTCACCGCCATGGCCCCCCAGGAACGTGGAGAAAATAAAACCGGTTGCATCCGGGTCCAGTTTGGAGATGAAAGCATCGGAATGTGTTATATCATCGTAGGGGTCAGAGGTACGTGGATCGGTCCATATGTTGGAGGTCTCGTTCAGTGCTCCGGGGGTCGTAGGATAATCCTTTGATTCGGTGACTCCTCCGATATAGATGTCCCCGTTACCATCAAAGGTCATACAACTTATCTCCTCGTATTCGGATCCTCCAATGAATGTGGAGAACTCGAGGCCAGAGAGATCGCTCTTCAACTTGGTTATGAAACCCTCGTCATTGCTGAAGGTGGAATCCAGTGCCCCCGGTGTCAGTGGGAAATCCGTCGATCTTGTCTTGCCCGAAGCGTATATGTAACCGTTGAATGTATCGATACCCCCCTCCAGTTCATCCACCCTGGAGCCCTCCAGGAACGTGGAGTGCAGCACCAGCGGATCGATGACCAGTATATCCTCCTCATCATAGCCACCCAGCTCGATACCGACAGTGCTGCCGTCCTCTATCCTGAACCAGGTGTCTATCCTTTCTGAACCCTGACAGGACATCAGGCCTTTATCCATGACTTTACCAAGGGGGGTTTCCAGGATCAGGTTGCAATCCTTGTCGATGTAGATATCCTCTATTCCCACGTACCGGAAACGGATCTGGCCGGGGTCCGCTCCGGGATGGACAATGAGATCGTATTTCAGACCGTCCCCGGTGGAATAATATTCCATATCTATGCCGTCCCATATGTTCTCATATAGAACCTTCGAATAGGCGGGTACATGGGTTCTCCAGCGATCCTCCTCCCCCACGAGGAAATTGTAGACGGTCTCCAGGGGGGCAAGACCGACGGGTTCCACTTCATTGCATCCCTGAAGTTCAACCTCGAAGGAGCATGAACAACGCCCTTCATTCGAGAGCACATGGACCACTGAATCAGAACATAGGCCCACCGTGATGGGCTCCCTCGTGTAGAATAGTATATCTTCCCTTGTCAGCTGACCGCGGTTCTGGATGAAATGCAGGTCATCCGGTAATCCCTGGAATGGCATGTCCCCGGATCCCTCAATTGTATCCGTAACTTGATGGTCTCCCAATGAGGTAAATACCAGCGGAGATGATATTACCCAAAATGCCATCATTACAATGAACCCTGTTCTCCTCATCTTCTCAACCTTCCCTGTTACACATTCAAGATCCCCCGAAAATGAATGCCTCGTCTTTCCCGGATCAATTCCGGAGGGATCTCCGATGCTTGTTGGTCTTTTAAGCATCAAAGGCGATAATGAAAAGATCCCGGTAGGGAATTAAAAGGATTATGACAGAGGTCGTAAATGTCCTGGTCAAGACATCATATTAATGATTTCTGCTGAAACCGCTTCCCTTTGATCGGATGGCGCTCCGCAATTTTCCCGGGAACCCCGACATTTAAGCGAACATTAATTATCCACCCCTGCCGGATACCCGCACCGGTGACCTGCTTGGATATGGAAAGAGATCGGAGGGAGCTTTTGGATGTTTTGAGGAAGGACCTCGAGTCAGCGGGCTGCTTCACCGAGGACCAGATAAATGCCCTTCAGCACAGCATAGGAAGGCTCATGGACGGCATAGCCGTGGCCGCCTTCCGCAACCGGATATTCCCACCCACGCCCAGCTTCGAATCATGGATACGGGGCAAAGAGAACTGGAAATAAAAGAGTTCAAGCCTCGAGCACGTTTCCGGCCTTGTCGAGGAAAGACTGGGCCATGTCGAAGGCGGACTGCTCGAGAAGCATCTTCGCCTTCTCGATATACTCCCGGGCCTCGAGGTATCCCTCTTTTCCGGCCCTTTCTTTCAACTTCACATTGAGATCGTTGAGCTGCACGGTGATCTGGTTCACCTGGAGGTGCACCTTCGCATTCCTGGTGATCGAGCTCAGCTTGTTCGCGATCCTGCGGGCCTTTATGTACTCGCCATTCCAGAAGGTCTCCTCGACCTGCTTCAGCAGATACTCCTCGTATGAGATGTCCACACCGTTTTTCTTAAGATCCTCTATCGATGCCCTGAGCTCGATGATGAGCTTTGGAATATCGCCCTTTATCGTCTCGTGCTCCAGCTTCTTCAGTATCTCTCTGGCTCTCCTGGAGCTGTTGATCGCCTCGATGGGCTTGTCGGACTGCAGGTTCTTCCTCGCACTGACCAGAAGCTCCTCTATCTGTTTCTTGAAGAAACGCTCCTTCGGTGATCCCGGATCCTCGGGGAACAGACCCTTGAGGGTCTTTGTAATTTCCTCGACGGTATCCTCCACCTCCTCCTTCAGCCTATCCTGTGGTGATTGTATTGCACCCATGACCTCGCTGCAGAGAAGCATTACCTGGTGGTAGTCGCCTCTTGCCAGGGTGGCCTTGGCATCCTTGACCAGTTTCTGGGCTTTTCTCATATCCTTGCCCTTCTCCTCCTCCTGCTTCATCTTGAGCCAGACCTTCTGGAGTGAGTCAAGGGCTTCGGAATAGAGATGGGGGATGTCCTCCGATATCTCCCCGTGTTCCTTCTTTTCTTCATCGCTGCCGTTTTCCATGAGGGCCTCGTAGGCTCCGGCGATGTCTCCCTTACGGTACTTGTCCCTTGCCTCCCTCACGGTCCGCTCGAGCCTCATCTTTGAGATCACATCATTTTCATCCTTGAGCCCCTTTATCGCGAGGTCGACCATGTCGCTGAAGAGCTGGTCCTTCGCTTTGCCGAGCAGTCCCAGTGCAAGCCTCTTGTTGCCGAAACCCTGCGCTTCCCTGGACAGATTGATGTAGTTCATTGCCCTGGTGATGGAAAGACCCAGCCCCTTGGCTTCTTCCACCTGCCAAAGGGCTTCCTCAAGGGTTTTCTTTATCTGCTGGACCTCAATATCGACCATGCGGGTCTTTCCTCCCCGTCTTACTATGACTGCCAGGTATGTGAAATTGGATCGTTTGTCTTATAATCGTTTCCCCTTGATTTTTAACAAAGGGAAATATCGGATCCAGACAAGTTACAATCCAATCCCGGTCCCATCGATTGGTATATTATCCATCTATAAAATTGTTGTCTTACCCCCCCATCCTGGCACGGAAGGGACCATTAATTTATATACGGCTCCATTTTACATGGACAGGGACAGTACATGGTTTACAGGTTCAAGATCCCCCAGGACAGGGTAGGGGTCCTGATAGGAACGAAGGGTGAGACCCTTCGGATGCTCCAGAAAAGGGGCAAGGTCGAGATCGAGGTGGATTCCCCAACAGGGGAGATCACGATACTCGATGACATGTCCGAGGATGCCTATCTCTCCTTCAGGATGAGAGATGTTCTTAGAGCCATCGGACGCGGCTTCTCTCCCGAGCATGCACTTCTCCTTCTGGAGGATGAGATGTACTACGAGGAGTTCGATATAAGGGAATACTCGGGGAAGTCCAGCAAGAGGGTCATGCAGGTAAGGTCCAGGCTGATAGGCTCTGGGGGAAAGACCCGGAGATTGATCACGGAGCTCACAGATTGTCTGATCTCCATCAAGGGAAATACGGTTGCCATTATCGGGGACCTGGAGGGATTGAAGGTCGCCTCCAAGGCCGTGACAATGCTCCTTTCGGGGTCCGAGCATTCCTCGGTCTATTCCTACATGGAAAAGAAGCGCAGGGACCTAAAAGTATCAAGGTACGGTTTCTGATCTTCTGCATCTGTTGCAGATCTCGTGGGCCCTTCTCGTGGGTTCGGGTATCCTGGTTCTTCTGAGTCCGGAAAGAATGATCTTGACCGTTTTCAGGTCCGATCCATCTCCGGGGGAGATGTAAACGGGTTTTGATCCTTCGGGTCCCCACATCGCAGCTCCAACCGTCTCATCATTTAGAATAATGTCAGAGAATATGGAGCCGTTGACCTCCTCGGTGGTTGGTATCTGCCTCCCGACGTGCAGTTTTTTTGCAACCCCCGATGTCATCATACCGGATGCGATCCCAAGATGGCAGGCGATCCCCATCTTCTCCGGATGCAATGTGCCGTTGCCGTCGAGGACCAGCAGAGTTCCCTCATCGACCAGTCCCATGCTTTCAGCCTTCCATAACAGAGGGAGCAGAAGTGGAGCTTCCCTGTAGAACAGAAGTCCGGGGATGTAAGGAAGGGGCGGCTCACCCCGGAGACAGAGCTCACCGAGCCCGTTCCCTTCAAGGTCCATGGGGCCGAGGCCGGCCATGTGGATGTTCTCTCCCGATGAGATATCCATGCCGGCCACGGTTTTGATCTTTCTCCGGGGTTTCGTCGAGAGGAGCGGCCTCATCATCCTCTGGAGGTCTTTCAGATGACATAGCGGGCCCTTGCTCTCCATGAAGTTGATGATCCTTCCTTCTTCCACCTTGAAATGAGGACCCTTTCTCTCGAGCTCCATCTCCCTCTCCAGAAGCTCGATGGATCTTCCCGGCACCCTCATATCGGAATATACGACCCTGTGGACGGGCCCCTTTATTCGGCCCGATACGATCCTTTCCCCTACAGCCCTCGAGGCGGTCCTTGTTCCGAGGGCAGAGGCCAGCGCTCCGAAGGTGGTCGCGTAACCCTCGTCAACCCTGCGGAGGAGGTCCGAGAGCCAGCTGTCGAATGTGAGCAGTGGGAGGATCTCCATCATGAAGTGTTTCCCGATCTCACCTTTGTCCATGGGCGAGTTAAGAATAGCTTCCCGGAGCCCGTTATTTTCGAGGGTGCCATGAACATTATTATGTTTGACCACGCTCAAGCCTCCCATGGGACCCGCATTCATCTTCGCAACGGACCTCCACGGTGATGTTACAAGAATGCGGGATCTGGTCAAAAAAGCTATCGAGCTGGGTTCTCCCGTGATTATCTTAGGAGGGGACCTGTTCAGGTCCGGAAGGGAGAGCACCATCGAAGCCCAGGAGGACTTTCTGAAGGAACACATCCGACCCATCTTCGAAGAGTTCCCCGGAGAGGTTCGCACGATATTCGGCAACAATGATTGGGAATACGTTGCTGCCCGTTTTCCCGTTCTTTGCCCCGGGTTGAAGCCCTTCGAAGGCGACTCCTTCCTGCTCGAGGGAGGGGTCGAGGGACCTGAGATCTGCAATTTAAGAGCAGGGGCCCATCGCAGTCCTATCGGGACATATTCATGAAGCGCCCGAAAGATCGGGTTCCATGGTGGAGCGTCTCGGGAACTCCCTGGTGGGGAATCCGGGCTCCCGCCACGGCGAGCTATCATTCCTGTTGGGAGAATGGACCGATGAACTGGAGCTCTCCGGACATGGAAAAAGAGGTGCTCGGTTCGCTCCCGAAAAGTACTGAAAACCTCCCACACAGTTAAATATCCCCGCTCTTTATGGAAAAGGTGTCAAATCCGGTTCATGAACATATCCAGGAGGAAATAATATGGCAGTCAAGATAGACAAGGATACCTGCATAGGATGCGGAGCCTGCGTGGAAACATGCCCTGTCCAGGCACTTTCGATGGTCGATGGAAAAGCCGACGTGGACGCCGGCACCTGCGTCGACTGCGGAGCCTGCGTGGGAGTTTGCCCTGTCCAGGCGCTCTCGCTCTGAACGGTCTTGAACGATATCAATACAGAAAATGCAGAACCCCGACCAGGGCGCTCGATATTTTCTCAAGCCCTTCGGGGTCATTTTTTTCCCGGTGGAGGCAGGAGCATGGGTCCATCGGCATCATCCGGATATCATATTTATCACCTTCTTTGACATCTCAGATGCCGAGCGTTTTTCGGGCCAGATGTAATCATCTATCAGTTTCTGGTCCATCAGTTTGTTGTGGACCCTTTCGGTGTGGACCTTTGCAATGATATGGCAATTTGGATTGATCTGTCGTATGTTCCTCGCGGTTATGTACAGATCATGCTCATCCGATATGGAGAGGATGGCCATCCTGGCCTTTTCCACACCCGCATCTTTGAGGACGGACCTGGATGCGGCATTACCGAAAACGGTGGGCACTCCCCTCTCCTCTATCTCCCTCAATCGGGAATGGTCCTTGTCAATGACCACCAGGGGGAAACCCATGCCCTCAAGTATGTAGGTAAGCTTGGATGTGGTCCGACCGTATCCGGAGATTATTATATGGTCCTTGACGGATATCCTCTCGACGTCTTTTCTAACGAACCTTTTGAGGATGAAAGGTGTACCGAGAGCCGAGAATAGAGCCATTATGACCACGGAAACCAGTACCTCCTGTTTGATGATCCCGGTCTCGTAACCAACGGCCGTGGCTGCAATGGTAGCGGAAAGCTGAGGCCAGAGGACCATCCCCAGGATGACCCCGTCCCTGAAGGGCATCTTCTTCACCAAAGCAAAGACCAAACCCCCAATGATTTTTGTTACTATCAAGGTCATGATAAGCAGTATGGGAAGGATGAGGTTACCCGTTCCCTCGAACAATATTCCCACATCCAGTTCCATCCCGAGTACGATGAAGAACACCGGTATCAACATACCATAGCCTATTGCATTGATCTTGTCGAAAACCATCTGGTTAGGAATATGTCTTCCGACGATCACCCCGGCTATGAAGGCTGTTACAATACCATGGACCCCTATTGCATAACCCGCCGCGACCACGAACATCAGGATGGTGATTATGAACTTGAGGTCACCTTCCTTGGGTTTTCTTGAGGTCCTGTTGAAGAAAAATCTCAGGACCTTTGGGAGCACGGTAAATGATATTACGACGAGAAGGGCCAGCTCGAAAATGAAGAGGAATATCTGAAGTATCGGCTGCTCCGTTTTGATAATAATACCAAGCAGGATGAGGCTTGCGGCATCCAGTAGCACTATACTCGGAAAGATGATGTGGGCCAATCTACGTTTCACCGAGGGGGTGGAATTTACCATGGGTATTATCTCACCGATGGAAGAGGAGATCAGAACGGTTCCCAGAAGCAGCGCCGTCAGAATGGAATACCCCAGTCCAAGGCCCAGAAGGAAACCGCCGGTAAAACAGACGAATGCAGAGATGATCGTGAAAAGGACGATCTTGCTGATGTGGAGGTTGCCCATCTCATATATCTCCATTCCTGCTATGAAGATGAGGAACAGCAGCCCCACCTCTCCCAGGAAGATGAGTCCCTCCCCCAGATGAAGCCCGATCCCGAAGGGGCCAAGTAATATACCTGCAACGATGTAAAAAGGAACCGAGGTGATCTTGTATCTTTTCAGGAATTCTGGTATTATGAGGGCTATGATCAGAATGATACTGAAGGTAATAATGGGATTGGTCAGTGCATTGGAGAGATCCATTCGTCGTGTAATTGGACTTCAAATATATAATGGACATGCATATCTGGACAGAACCTGTTCTCTTTCCCGAAAGACCTTACCATGGAGGGCATGGAATGAAAATGATCGGGTGGTTGTTTCAAGCGCGATGGGCTCCTTTAGGAGAAGATATTAACTACTCCATGGCAAAGAAAGCCCTGTAAGCCATGTATGTAGACCATACGTCGGCCTTTGACGATATCTCCATGGGGGAATGCATCGATATCAATGCGGGGCCCGCATCGACGACATCCATGTTGAGCTCCGCCAGGAACTTGGCTATGGTCCCTCCACCGCCCTCATCGACCTTTCCCAGCTCCCCTGTCTGCCACGGGACCCTGTTGTCGTTTAGCAGTTTCCTGATCATTCCCATGAACTCTGCGCTTGCATCGTTGGAGGAGTACTTGCCTCCGGAGCCCGTATATTTGGTGATGCATATGCCCCACCCGAGCCTTGCGGCGTTCTGGAGCTCGTGGACGTCCTTGAAGGCGGGGTTGACCGCTCCGTTGACGTCGGATGAAATGGCATAGGTTTTGCTGAGGGCCTGCCTGAGCTTTCTGTCCGGATAATCGGGGTCCCTCAGCTCGAGAAGCCTTGAATAGAACTCCTCGAGGAACCTTGATTTTATGGAGGTCGGACCGTCGGAGCCTATCTCCTCCTTGTCCACGACGAGGGCGATCGGGGTCCTTTTCGGAGCCTTGACCTCCAGGAGGGCCCTTATCGAGGTGAAGGCGCATATCCTGTCATCCTGCCCGTAGGCGCCGATCATGGACCTGTCGAAACCCACTTCCCTCGCGTTGCCTGCTGGTACGACCTCGAACTCGGCGGAAACGAAATCCTCCTCGACCATTCCGTAGGTCTTGTTGAGATGCTCGAGCACCCAGAGCTTGACCTTCTTCTTCGCTTTGTCCTCCTCGAAGGGAAGGGATGCCATAAGGACGTTCAGCTCCTCTCCGGTTATTCCCTCCTGGAGCTTCCTGTCAGCCTGTTTTTTTCTGTAGAGATGGGGGAGGAGGTCGCATATGGTGAAGACAGGGTCCGCCGGGTCCTCGCCTATGTGTATATCCACCTTCTTACCGTCGGAGAGTATAACTGTACCATGGATGGAGAGTGGAATGTTGACCCACTGGTACTTTTTTATCCCTCCGTAGTAGTGTGTCTTGAAGAGAGCCAGTTTGGTTTCCGCGTCCTCGTAGAGCGGGTTCTGCTTGAGATCGAGCCTTGGCGAATCGCTGTGGGAGGCGACCAGATTGGCACCTTTCTCCAGAGGTTCCTTTCCGAGGATGGCAGCGGCGACGTTCTTGCCACGGTTCACCATGTAGACCTTTGTCCCGGCCCTCCATTTCTTTATGGTGTCGATCTGTCTGAAGCCTCTATTTTCCAGCATGGAGACGAGATCTTCGGTGACCATTCTCTCGGTCTTCGCCACGGAGATGAAATCCATGTACTCCCTTGAGATCTCCATTATCTCCTCCTTCTCCTTCGCCGTTGCCTGCTCCCAGATGGACCTCTTCTTCATGGAGAGCTTTTCTTCCTTTCCTTTTTCCTTCGGGGCCATTTCGTGCCTCCTTTCAATCCGGAACGGATATTTTGGATATAACACTTCGTGGTGTTGTCGGGGTACGTTCGGGGTGAAAAGAATATTATCCGGGGCCCCGATTATCGGGTATGTCCCTGTACGAGGTCGAGGTGAAGGCGTTCATCGCTGATGAAGAAAGAGACCTCGAGAAGGAGCTAGACGAGGCGAGGAGAAGGTTGATGGAGATCGGTGCGGTCGAGGAAGGGACCATCCGGCAGAAGGATGTTTATCTGTCGCACCCCTGCCGGGACTTTTCCGAGACCGACGAGGCTTTCAGGATAAGGACGGAGTGGGAGACCGGGACAGGCGATGTGAGAACGATGATCACGTACAAGGGTCCCAAGGTATCTTCGAGGTCGAAGGCGAGGATCGAGAGGGAAATTGATGTGGAGGGAAGCCCCCCCTCTGAGCTCCTGGAACTGTTCAAGGGCCTTGGTTTCTCCGAAGTTATGGCAGTGGAGAAGGTGAGGGAGCGCTACCGTCTTGATGAAATGGAGATCTCCCTTGACCTTGTTTTGGGACTCGGACTCTTCATCGAGGTGGAGCTCGGTTCGGACGAGGTCGGGAAGGCCGAGGACAGGATACTTGCGGTCCTGAATAGACTAGGATGGACACGGCTTGAGAGGAGATCGTACCTGGAACTCCTCCTTACGAAATAGGTTTAAATATGGTCCTCTTTCCCGTAAAGCAGGCTGGTGAGCTATTGCCCGAACTGGACGATGAAAGACTTCTCAGGATCAAGGACGAGCTCAGTCACAACGAGAAGAGGCTTGTCCTTGCGCTCATGGACGAGAGATCGCTCAGGCCCGACAAGGCCATGAGAAAGGGCGGTTTCTCACAGGAGGTCGAGGTAATGAACGCAGCCTCCTGGCTCAGGTCCAAGGGGCTCCTCGAGATCCAAGAGGAGGTATTCAGGAAGGTGACCCTCGGAAGAAAGACATATTCAACCCAGGGGCTCCCCGAAAGAAAGGTCCTGGAATACATTGCCAAGAACGACGGGGCAGCATCCCTCACGGAACTGGAGCAAAAGGGAGGGCTCACCAAGCAGGAAGTCGGCATCGCAATCGGATGGCTCAACAGAAAGAAATGGGCCCGGGTCAAGAAGGAAGGAGAGGAGACCTATCTCTTAATTAGCGAGCTCGGTAAGAAGGCCGTTGGAAAGAAGGGCGAGGACGAGAAGCTCATCGACATACTTGCCAGGAAGGAGATGGATGTATCGGACATCCCGGAAGACATCTACAAGGCCCTGAAAGGGAGAAAGGATGTGATCTCGGAAAGGGAGGAGGTGGTGAGGAGGCTCGAGTTAACAGACGAAGGGATGCGGATCGCAGAAAGCGGTATAGTCCTGAAGAGAGAAGCAACCCAGCTCACCTCCGAGATGCTGAAATCCGGAAGGTGGAAGGATGTCGAGTTCAGGAGGTATGATATCCAGACCTTCGCTCCGATGCCAGCGGGGGGCAGGATCCATCCGCTCACGCAGATAATGGAGAAGATACGGCTCATCTTCCTGGAGATGGGGTTCCAGGAGATAACGGGAAACTACGCAGAGCTCGAGCTGTGGAACATGGACGCACTCTTCATACCCCAGGACCACCCCGCAAGGGAAGAGCATGATACCTTCTACCTGGAAACCGTTGGAAAACTGGGCCCCATGGAGTTCAATGAAAGGAAGGAGATGGACCCCTACAAGGTATTCGGGGAGGTCCACGAGAACGGCGGGGAAACGGGGTCCAGAGGGTGGGAGTACAAATGGTCGGAAGAGAAGGCCAACAAACCGATACTCAGAACCCACACAACCGTCAACACGATCAGATACGTTTACGACCACCCGGAGCCCCCCATCAAGGTGTTCTCGCTGGAGAAGGTCTTCAGGAACGAGGCAATAGATTCAACACATCTCCCCGAGTTCTACCAGATAGAAGGAATACTCTCGGAAAAAGGAGCCACAATGGACATGCTTGTCGGCATCCTGAAAGAATTCTACAGGAAGATGGGATTCGAGGAGATCAGGATAAGACCCGGTTACTTCCCCTACACGGAGCCCTCCATCGAGGTGGATGTTTTCTACAACGACAAGTGGATGGAGCTCGGGGGAGCGGGAATATTCCGTCCCGAGGTGACGCTCCCCGCCGGGATCAAGGAACCTGTGCTCGCGTGGGGATTGGGACTCGAGAGGCTCGCAATGATGGTACTCGATCTCAAGGACATCAGGGACCTCTACATATCGGACGTTGAATGGCTCAGGAACGTCCCGTTCATCAAGTGAAGTTCATTTCAGGTCCAGGGGAGAGAGCATTTTCGACATCGTCTTTCTGTATTCCTCGAAGGCTCTCCTGCCTTTTACTGTGATCTTCAGCATCGTATGGGGCTTCTTTCCTCTGAAATCCTTCTTTACCCTGATGTAACCGACATCCTCGAGCTTGCTCATATGTGAAGAGAGATTCCCCTTGGTGAGGCCCGTCTCGTTGAGTATGAATAGGAAATCGGCGCTCTCGACCACGTAGAGATAAGCTAGTACCATATACCTGGCCGGTTCGTGGACCAATCTGTCCACCTCCGCCGCAAGTTTGAGCTTTCCACCGACCCCGCCCAAGTTATCATCCCTCCTCCTTAAGGGGGTTCTCCCTCAGGAAGGTGATGATCAGGTAACCGCCATAGGCGATCAGGGCAGCTCCACCTGTGATGAGAAACAGCGAAGCAGCCATCTCTGCCCCCAGCTCCATGAGGACTATCCCGACTACCAGTACACCGCCGTAAACGGCGAACTTCCAGTAATCGAGAAGGTAGGCTATCAGCAGGAAGATCAAAAGGATCGACCCTCCAATGATCGGAGCGGATACTTCCGGTCCGGGTTTGAATCCGGTGAAAAGAGTAACGACCAGAAGAGCACCGGTGAGAAGGTTCGCTCCGAGTATGACGAAAAGTACCCATTTGCGCCGCGTCCTTCTCCTCTCATTGAACCTGACAAGGCCCATTCTGGGTGTTGTGATGAACCTCTTCCCGAATATCATGACGAGTATCCCCATGAATATCAAGAAAGTGAACATGATATTGTCCGCAAGCTCCCTGAGGCCCATGCCAACAAACATCATACCGAAGAATATCTCCCAGAAACCGTCCCGGAAGAAACGGGACCATACCCGCCTCTCCAGTGCTTTCAGGTCGTCATCACGAACAACGGTATTGCTTTCCATGGTGAGCAAATATTCTGAGGCATATTAATGGTTTGTGGTGCAAACCTGTTTGCAACTAATTGTCCTCATCCGATCGTAGTCTCTTTCCTTCAATCCCCGTGCTTCCTGGGCTTTTTCTTCCTCCTCCCGTGAACGAGGAGGTACTCCTTCAGCCTCTCGACCTCGATATCCACGAGGGGCCCCTCAAGGAACGGGAGGATCTCTTCCGGATCATCACCGATGTGATCGACCGACCCTCCGGGCCCCGCATGGTGATCGTAGATCTCCTTCAGAATGGAGGAGTCGAGCTTCGCAAGCGTAACGATGACAAGATATCCTCCGGGCCTGATGGTCCTCAACACCTCGGAGAGATACGTCGAAGGATCGTGGATATCAGAGAGATGGACGACCGAAATCGCCGCGCTCAGATAACCGGTTTTCAGAGGTATGTCGTCGTACCTGGAAGGGAAGGAGCTGTGCTGCTTCAGTATCTCCTCGGGGAACTGGAATTCAATATCCCGTTTCGCACTCATCGGCAGGAATATGAATTCGGCGTCATCGATATCGGGGAGCAGCTCCACCGACATCTCCACCCCCTCGCTGTTTGAATGGTGCATGACCCCGATGATGGGCTCATCACTCAGGGGGTCGAGGATATCACCCAGCCTCTTCTTGACCCTCTTGTTCAGTTCGGACATGTTCCTCTCATAAAGCATGAAGCTTGCGAAGTGAACGGCCTTCTGAAGCTCCTCTATTCCCTTCTCCGTTATCTCGAAATATATCCTCTCCACACCCCGGGTGAGGATGTTGCTCATCCCAGTTTCCATCTCCTGGATATCTTTTTTCTTCATCTTGAGCCGTTTTATCACCCCCGTCTTCTCGAGCTTCTTCAGGACTGGATAAAGCTTCCCGGTGGTGACGGCCTCAATCCCGAGATGTCTGTTGAGCATCAGCCTGATCTCGTTCCCGTAGCGCCTGGTCTCCAGAAGGTAGAAGAGTATCTCCATCTCGAACCAGCTGATACGGGGCACGTCTGGCATGGTCCTTGCCATGTACAACTCCACCCTGGAATGAATGTCTCGTCTAATAACTGTTTCCAAATAGGAGAAGTTAAATCTGTGTCATGCCATACATTTTGTAATTGTCATTCATATATTTTATGTATGAAAATAAACTATAAATATTTCATGTGTGATACATATCCTGATGAGATTGCAGGAACGATGCTCTAGGCCGATGGTCGAAAGACCGGAAAAGTTTCACCAGCCAGAGGAGGAGATGTGATTGAAGAGGGTGGCAACCCTGGATTTCGTCAGAGGGCTCTGCATCATTGGGATGGCTGGCCTGCATGTCTTTAGCCGGGTATACGACAGCTCCTGGATGGGAACGGATGCCATGTCGGACAGGTCCCTGCTCCACATAGTTTTCCTGCTTTCGCTCGCGTACTTCGGAGGCATGGCTGGGCTGTTCCTCATGGTATCAATCATATCCCATACGATCTCCATTCAGGGGCAATTGAAAAAAGGCCAGAAGATCGAGGGTGTCATATTACGGCAGTTGATGGCCGGGGCCCTTCTGCTACTGTTCGCGTTCATGGTCGAAGCTGTGATAGGGCACCACGGTTTCATCGGGAGGATGGCATATTTCGACCCGTTTGGAAGCAGCTCATTCATGGAGGCCGCAAGCTCCAACTCATCGAGGATCCTCTACAGGGGATATCATTTCATGACACTGCATACCATCGCCTGGAGTGTGATCATCAATTCCATCATCCAGTATTTCCTCTACAGGAAGGGGGGCATATCAAAGGTCGCAAGGAACGTGAAGGTCTACATCGGGCTGACCGTGGCCGTCGTATTACTGACCCCTTTCGCGTGGATGTTCGCAGAATGGTTGGTCCCCGGTTACCCGTTCGCCACTCATCCGGGTACCAACCTGATGGTGCAGTATCCCCTTGCTGGAACATCGGGCCTCCTAGATTATGTGAAACTCTTCTTGCTGGGGCCCCTTGCGGGACAGACGGAGCCCCTCTTCCCGTTCCTCTTCATCTCGTTCATAGGGGCGGTGGTCGGGATCTTCCTCTCCATGGACCGCCCCCCGAAATACCTCCCGCACAAGGGGATGAAGATCGGAGGGGTGATGGTGCTCGCAGGTATACTAGGGGTTGCCTTCATGTGGCTCACGGGGATAGATTCGGTCGGGAACCTCATCGATAACACATACCTGGTCCTGAGACTGAACATCTGGTTCCCCGTATTGCTCCTGACCACGGGTGGCCAGCTCGTTTTCCTGATGATGGCGCTCAGGCTCGTTGAGTACCGGGGAGCAGCGGCCGAATTTGCGAAAAAGACAACTTTTTTCAGACGATTCGCAATGGTATCTCTCACAATCTATACATTCCAGTACATCGATGCGATACCGCTGAACATCATCCGTTGTTTCACCGGAGTGAACGTGGTCACCGGAAAGACGGGGCTTTTCCTCTCCGTCCTTGCCATGGTCTCATCGATATTGACCTGGCATTTTCTACTCCTTCTCTGGGAGAGAAAAGATTTCAAGGGATCCGCGGAATGGTCATTCGCCGTGATCCTAAAAGGGGCCCTGAGACCGTTCTCGAGAAAGAGGAGGACTTCGGAAAGGTCCCTGAAATGGCATGAAGTCACCAAAATGAAGGTTCTTTCTGACTGGGATAATGTGGACTGGCTCAGCGTTATACCGGAGAACCCGAAGGGCCTCGACAGGTTCAGGGATTCCATCCTCTCCACATACCTCGCTTTCATCGGTCTCATCATCCTGCCCCTCTCATTCCTTGCCCATTCAGTTGCAACAAAGGCTAGAGAGACGGAGGGTGAGAACAGGTTCAATCAACTGTCGCTCCGGGTCTCCGGCTGGGGTCTTGCCTGGGCATCCTTTGCCACCTTCTGGATGTCACAGGTCAGAGGTATTGCCATTTGATCTTGAAGGATGTTATTTCACGACCTCGTAGATGACGTGAACGAGACCGCTTTCAAGAAGCTCGGAGCTCTTGGGACGGAGCTTCACCCTGCATGAAAGGGGCCCGAACATCGGGGTATGCTCCTTTCCCACGAGCTCGGGAGATAGGAGCAGGCTTATCTCGTCGATCAGCCCCTTCTCGAGCATCACCGAGTTCAGTATCGCCCCTGAATCGGTCCTCACGGTCTCGAACCCATACCTCTCGTTGAGAAGGTCCAGGGCTTTCTCCAGGTCCACGTTGTCATCCCCGGCTTCGATGTGGTCGTACTCCCTCTCGTCGAGATACCGGATATATTCCCGGGGTGTCGACCTCGAGACAAGGACGATAACATCCTTGATCATCTCGAATCTCCGAAAGACGTGATGGCACCTGACGAGCCCTTTGCTGTCAACCAATACCACGTAACCGTTCGGATCATCGGGTGAGATATCGGGCTTCCTGAAGTCCGAGGGCTCCTCGGGCGGTATCTCGGAAACTGCCTTCAGGACGGTTCCCGAACCCACGAGTGTCGAATCGGGTCTGAACCGAGCTGCCGTTCCGTAGTAAATGCCCATGTCCACCTCGAAACCGTCGAGCTTTCCATCAAGACTTATCTGATTGTGCATGATAACCTTGGGCTTCATAACTACCCCACGCGAACAAATATTTGACTGAACCTCTGAGACCCATCGGCTAAATTAAGGTTAAGGGCAGAGAGAGAGGAGAAAGTGAATTCTCCATCAGTGACCTTGATGGTGAACTGCTGAGAAATGGCGGACCAACCATTCGTCGATCCGGTCCCTTACCTGGCGAAATGCTTCCATGGGTTCAACTCCCCTGTCTATGAGAGCGGGAGGGTCCACGAACCCATGGTGTGTGTATTTCTTCGCTCCGGGAAAGAAAGGGCACGCTTCCTTCGCATTGTCGCAGACGGTAACCACTTCATCCATGTCAAGGTCCAGAAATTCCTCAGCGGATTTGGAAGAGAGGGGGGAGGTGTCGATACCCTTCTCTTCCAGTGCGGCAATTGCATACGGATTCACCTCGGTCGCCTCCGTGCCAGCACTGTAGACCTCGTAGATATCACCGTACCTATCGCGAAGCAGAGCTTCCGCCATCTGCGACCGGCAGGAGTTGTGGGTGCAGAGGAAGAGTATTCTCCTTTTCATTCGATCAACTTATCTCCACGTGTTTTCCTTCGACCTTGTAGACCACCTTTTCTGCGATCTTGCAGCAGTGGTCACCGCATCTCTCCAGATACCTTGCCACCATGATGTAATGGGTGCAGCGTGTGATGGTCCTCGGGTCCTCCATCATGTAGGTGAGGCATTCGCGGAAGATGGAATATCTCTCCTCGTCAAGGATATCGTCCCTCTCCTCGAGGTCGGCGATCAGCGAGAGGTCCTCGCTCTCCCATGCATTCAGAACGTCATCCAGCATTCCCGAAACTATCTTTGCCATGTTGGGAATGTCGATCAGCTTCTTCACATGGGGCTGGTCCGCAAGCTCCAGGGTCACCTTTGCGATGTCGTATCCATACCTTCCGATCCTGGTGAGGTATGTGATCATCTTCAGGATGCAGGCAAGGTTTCGCATGTCCTTTGCCACAGGCTGGTAGAGGGCAAGCATTCTGAGGGCTTTCTCCTCGATCCCATAGTCGAGTTCGTAGAGTCTGTCCTTCCTTCCCAGAACCTCATTTGCCAGGTCCCTATCCCTTGTCTTCAGTGATTCGACAGCATCAAGCAGCATATCTAAAGCAAGCTTCCCCATCTCCCTGATCTCGTCATTGATCCTTTTCATGTCGTTGTCGAACTTATCCGGCATGGTCTCACCTATCCAAACCTACCTGTGATATAATTTTCCGTAAGTTCCTCCTTTGGCTTCTCGAATATCTGACGTGTTGGACCGAACTCGATCAACTTTCCCAGATACATGAAACCGGTATAATCCGAAACACGGGCAGCTTGCTGCATGTTATGGGTCACTATGATGACGGTGTATTTCTTCTTGAGCTCGAATATCAGGTCCTCTATCTTCGAGGTCGCCAGGGGATCCAGGGCCGAGGTTGGTTCATCCATCAAGATCACATTGGGTTCAATTGCAAGCGTCCTTGCGATGCAGAGCCTCTGCTGCTGCCCGCCAGAGAGACCCATTGCAGAATCATCCAACCTGTCGCTCACCTCCTCCCATAGTGCTGCCTGATGCAGGCTCTTCTCCACAATATCCTTCAACTTCTTCTTCTTCTTTATCCCGTGGATCCTGGGTCCGTATGCAATGTTATCGAATATGGACTTCGGGAAGGGATTGGGTTTCTGGAAGATCATACCTATCTGGGTCCTGACATCCATGACATCGACCCTTCTGTCGTAGATGTTCTTACCCCCGAAGGTTATGGAGCCGGTAATGGATACATTGTCTATGGTGTCGTTCATCCTGTTGAAGCATCTTATAAGTGTGGATTTCCCGCATCCAGAGGGCCCAATGAGCGCGGTGACCTTCCTCTCGTATATCGGCATGGAGACATCTATCAATGCCTGCTTCTTGCTGTACCAGAGGTTCAGTTTGTTTACGTCGATCAGCTTGTTCAACATCTAACTTCCACCTACCACTTCATCTTTTTTTGGAAACGGCGCCGGGCCACAGCTGCCAATGAATATATGATCAGTATCATGATGACGAGGACCAGTGCGGTCCCCGATGCATCGTCCATGCCTCCGGGCATCTCGGAAGATGCATAGAACACATGGGTTGAGAGGAACATGCTGGGTTCCGAAAGGTCTTCCACGGGGCCTCTCTGGGTGATGAATGTTGCCGCCGTGAAGAGTATCGGTGCGGATTCGCCAGCTATCCTGCCGATGCTCAGTATTATTCCGGTTATTATACCCGGGACCGACGGCGGCAGAACGACCTTCCATATGGTCTCCCATTTTGTCGATCCAAGGGCAAGACTTCCCTCTCTCATGGAATGAGGTACGCTTTTTAAAGCCTCCTCCGTCGTTCTGATTATCGTGGGAAGTACCATTATTGAAAGGATCAATATCCCCGTAAGGAGGCTCTTCCCCAGGCTGAACTCCCATCCCATTATATCGAAACCGAGAACGAAGAATGCGAAGGCGAACAGACCGAAAACAATGGAGGGGGTTCCATTTAGATTGTCGATCCCCAACCTAATGAACTTAATGAATCGGCTTTCCTTCGCGTATTCAGCAAGGTATATACCCGCTCCCACACCCAAGGGGGTCGCTATCAGGATCCCACCAATGATCAGATACAAGGTACCTACGATCGCCGGCCATATTCCTCCCTCCAGCTCACCCATGGGATTGTAGTAAGGATCCGACGTCACGAATTCCCAGGACATTATCTGCATGCCCTCTGAGAATATGTAATAGAGGATAATGCCAAGGATCGTTATTGTCGCAAGGAAGCAGATCGTGACCAATGAATATCCGAACCACTGGTAATACTTCGGTTTCAGCAGCTCCCTTGAAAACATCCAGACAATGATCATCGCCATCAGGATGATCCCCACCACCAGACCAAACCAGATAGAGAGAAGCCTGAAGACTATCAGGGCAAGGATGACAATGAACATTCTCCTGGCCCACTCCTTGACAGTATCAGGGACCTCGAATTTGAGTTTAATAAGTTTCTTTCTCTTCTTGACCTGGCCCAGGTTCCTTGCCTTGATCTTGCCCATTATGTAAATGGCCACAACATTGATGATGGTGACTATCAAGAAAAGAAGCACACCGAGGAAAAAGAGCGCACTCTGATGCTCGGGGCCCGCCTCTCCCATCTCGATACCTATGGCGCCTGTAAGGGTCTTGACCCCTGAAAATATGTCGTATAGGGGGTCCGGTATGATGGCTTTGTTCCCCGTAACCATCATCACGGCCATGGTCTCACCGACCGCCCTCCCCATTCCCAGAATGACAGCGGCGGTTATACCGGATATGGAACCGGGTATGATCACGTTAACGATGGTTTGCCACTTGGTCGCACCGAGTGCCAAAGAAGCCTCTTTTTGCTCCCTCAGTATGGAAGTCATGGCATCCTCGGAAACCGATATTATGGTGGGGAGGGCCATGACACCAAGGAGGATCGAACCTGCAAGCCAGCTCTGACCTGATGGTTCATCGAAACCCACCTTGATCCACCTGACAAGGATGATCAATCCGAAAAGACCGTACACCACGGATGGTACGCCAGCAAGAAGTTCTATTCCGGTCTTCAGGACATCCTTAAATCTCCCCGGTGCTAGTTGAGATACAAACACCGATGTCCCGATCCCAATCGGGATCGCGAATACCATTGCTCCCAGGGTAACCAGTATGGTTCCCACAATCAGAGCCTGGGCCCCGAATACCGGCGTGGCCCCCTCTTTATGAGGTGCAGGGAGCCAATGGTCGTTGGTGAAGAAGTTGCCTATCCCGTATTGATCGATGACGGGGTAGGCGTTCGTGAAAAGGAAGAATATGATGAAAAAGAGTACTATGATGGAAAAAACAGCTGTGAAAAGGAGAACCCCCTTGATCCCGCTGTCAAGGAGGGTTCTGCCTGTCATCTTTCTGTCCCTGATGGTTGGTGCACGGGGAGAGGAAGTGGCCTTATTGGCCACATCCTCTTCCTTTTTAACTCCGAAGCCGAGCATTCATGCACCCTCCACGGGGATCAGGTCTCTATTTGCCATCCTTACGGCAACGGGACGAAGCTCTGGGCTTCGACTATTGCCTGTCCATCGGCGCTGAGAGCGAAGTCGATGAACTCCTTTGCGAGTCCGGTCGGCTGCCCAACGGTGATGAAGTTCAGGTTCCTGGAGACCGGATAGGTCCCGTCCTGGACGGTAGCTACAGAAGGTGTGACACCACCGACGGGCACTCCCTTCACACCTTCCTTGACGTATCCGAGACCAACATATCCTATTGCGTTCTCGTTACCCTTCACGGTCTCGAAGACCGCACCGTTGGAGGCCTTCTCCTCCATCTGGGGGGTGCAGGCATCCTCACAGTCGAGGAGTTCCTCGAAGGTCGCTCTTGTTCCTGATGCGGAGTCCCTTCCAACCACAACTATCTCCAGATCTTCTCCTCCGACCTCGTTCCAGTTTGTGTATTCACCCTTGTATATGGCTGTGATCTGTTCTTCTGTCAATCCGGTTATCGGATTGGACGGGTGAACGACCAATGCGATACCATCCTTTGCTATCGGTATCGAAACGAGGTCCGGATAGGTATCCATCTCGGAGCTCTTGACCTCCCTGGAGGCCATTCCGATATCTGCGGTCTTGTCCCCGGCGGACTTGACGCCCACGGAGGATCCGCCGCCACCGACCGTGATGGTAACGTCATCATGGTCTGCCATGTATGCCGAGGCCATGGCCTGGGCAACAGGTAAAACGGTCGTAGAACCTTCAATGCTCAATGTCTTTTCTTCATCATCATCGCCGCCGAGGCATCCGGCCAGGGCAACGATCCCGACGATGAAGATTCCCAATACGGCAATCAACCAACTCTTGTTCGGTTTCAGAGCTATCACCGAGCTTCCCATCGCCGGAGCGGTTATAATATTTCTGAACGTAATATATGAATTCATACTTACACTATATTTGGATACATAGTAAGATATATTTTACATACTTTAAGTCGGATCGACTGAAATCATTAATTATTATTAAATAGTGATTATTTTTAATTATTTTTATCTTTAGTAATATTATTTATGGTAATTAAACCACATCGGTAAACTTGGAATTTGCCGATGTTGCTGATTGGAATTCCATTGCATCGACATATGTTAATGCGGCCCAACCATATAATATATAGACATAAGTATAATCCGGAATGTCTATAGACAAATGTAATTATCGAGCACCTTCTTGAGACAAAAGGCGAATGCCATGGACATAAGAAGAGTGCAGATAACAGGGGGCTCCTCCTTCACGATCAGCCTCCCCAAGGACTGGATAAGGGCGCAGTCAATAGAGAAGAACAGCCCTGTGGGCCTCAGCATCCAGTCGGACGGCACTCTCCTGGTCTGTCCCCATATTGACAGGGGAAGGGTCGAGAAGAGCAAGGTGTTCGACCTCGATGAGTCGGATATCCCCATAACCTTCAGGCTTCTGATAGGCATCTACGTGATGGGATTCTCGTCCGTGACCATCAAGAAAAAGGGGGGTCTTCCACCGGAAGTGATCGACGCGGCCATGGAGTTCACCCAGAAGGCGATCGGGCCCGAGATCATAGAGGAAGGAGAGAATGCCATCGTTATCAAGGATCTACTTAATCCCACAAAGATGCCTTTCGACAAGACCCTTGAAAGGATGTACATACTTGTCAGGTACATGCACTCCGACTCCATGGCAGCTTTCATTGACGGAAGGACATCCCTTGTGGACGATATCGAGCAGAGGGACCTCGAGGTCGACAGGTTGAACTGGTTCCTGGCGCATCAATACAATATTATCAACGATTCCAATCTCGCCCTGACCACGGACTTTTCTGGGGAGGATTCGAAGTTCTACTTCGTATCCGGAAAGATCCTGGAAAGGATCGGGGACCATTCGGTCCTGATAGCAAATCAATCCAAGCAACTTCTCGAACACGAGGGCCCCACGGGTCTGGAGGCACCCCTCCGGGATGCAAGCCAGTTCTCCCTGGAGCTTCTTGACAAGGCTATCTATTCATGGTTCCACAGGGACCTCGGGGCAGCCAACGAGACAGTGGACAGCATCGTTAAGCTCAGGGCCCTCTGCGAGAAGGTCGAGAACCTCTCACATTCAATGAATGAAGAGCATGCCATAGCCACAGGAAAGGTCGTCGACTCGATCCTGAGGACCGGTGAGTATTCCACTGACATCGCCGAGAATGCCATCAACTACATGATACTCAGTATCTAATATCACCATCTGACGTCGGCTTCGCCCTCTTCCCCTGTGTAGTGAATGGACAGGAGCTCGTAATCCACCATGAGCGAGTAATCGTTCCCTTCATCGGCGATATCCCTGAGCCCCAGGATGCTTATCATCGTCTCCTGGTCCCCCGCTCTCACCATTCTTACCTCCACCGAGAGATTGCCAAGGTCAGCTGTCTCATCCGGTATGATCCAGACGATGGAGGAATATCCGCTTCCGCTCTGATGGGTTCTCAGTTCCCTTCCCTCTCCGTCGTATAAGGTTATCTGGAACTGATCGGGGGCGTTGGTGTACCTGAAACCAGCATTCGGTTCGTCCTCCCAGACGAGGGAGACATTAACCCTGGTGATCAGGGAAAGGTTCCTGTCCAGAGGTATGTTGGTGTTCTCCCCCTCTCCCAAGTAACCGGACACTATCATCTTCTCCCATACCCTGACCTCGACGGGCTCTCCCTTGAAATCCTTGACACCATCCGAGAACTTGTCCGGATCATCAACACCGACTATCGCCGCGGCCGGTATCATCAGGAGGCAGAATACCGTTGTGACGGAGACCACGGTTATCCAGGGTCTTGCAGGCCAGTTCCCGAGATCCCTTTCCTTAAGCCACTGGAAAACGACATTGTCCTTCTTCCTTCTTTCATGTGGGGACCCGGTGGAGAAATGGTCCCTCCTCCAGAACCGAATGTATAGGAAATAGAATATCGGAAGCATTATCGAAAGTGTTATCAGGGTGTTGAAGAAGTCCACCCTGAGAAATAGAATCTCGGCATTGGCTATGAAACCTTCCGAATAATCTCCTTTGAACGAGAAGAGGGTGAGATACCAGTCCCAGAGCCCATGGATCAGGATCGGTAATAAAATGTTCCTGGACCACTGGTAGATCAAAGAAAAGAACATCCCCATGATGAAGAGTACGAGCATGTACCACACGATCGCCTCGAAGGACATCCTGTGCATCAGGATCGAGATCGGAAGGTGACCGGCAGCGAAGAGGATGGCGGAGAAGCACATGGCAAACCAGAGGGGGTAAGCCCTCGCGGTCTGATCCTGGAGGAAGCCTCTCGAGAAGAGCTCCTCTGCCGGACCGGTTCCGATCATGTAGGAGAACATCATGGCGATGACAAGGCCCCACCCCACATCGTCCCAGCCTGCAACTATCCTGAAGTTCTCACCGAATCCGAGGAGATTGAGCAGTATGCCCATGCTCGTCGTGGCAACGACGAAGAACAGTATAGCCCCCAGGAGGCCCCAGGCAAGTGATGATGCTATGTTCTTTCTGGTGAACCTGAAAGGTATCCCTTTCTCCTTGAAGAGGAACCACCACAGCAGGAAGACCGGTGTCAATTGAAGGATGGGCTTAGCCACCATTCCCACCCAGTAATTGAGCTCGTCACCGTAGCTCGTGTCGGTGAAAATGGATGCGCTGCCGGTGATATACCTGTAGATGCCCCAGACGATTATCTTGACGATGAAAACCAGCAATATCATCAGAAGGAACCTGTTCCTGTTCGATATCGGGCGCCTCCCCACCGGAGGGACCCCGTTCCATTTGCGGTCCTTCATCAGCTCTTCTTCGGTACCTTTGCTGTAGGGATAAGGAATAAGGGCCATCGGGGCCCGATTGCCCGGATCGGTTATATTTTTTATTGTATAGGAATTTTAAAGCATCCAGTCGTTCAGCTCTTTAAATACCCACTATATGCTTTTATCGCCAAGGATTGGGGTGGGGGTTCATTGGTTCGAATGCGAATGTATTCTCATTCGCGTTCGATTTTTTATCTGCTCGAACCTAGAACGGGGCCAAGAATACGAAGATAATGGGTAGAATGATCATCAGTATGATCACAGCTGTGAAACCGATCCCGATCCAGCCGATCTTCCTCTTCTTCTTGATCAATCTCTCACCGAGGAAACCCGAGGCCCCGCCAAGGGCAAGCGATCCGAAAAGGGAGATCCATATCAAAACTCCGCTTATCAATCCGATGGGGGCAAGGGTTGAAGGTGATACGATGACCCCGAGTATCCCTGTCACGAGCATCGCTATGAACATCCCTGTGGGGAATGCTTGAGGGGTTTTCATCACATCCTCTGCTGTCTGGCTTTCCTGCGTTTCGCAGCCTATCGATGAGAAATCATATCCGGCGGCCTGGTCCATGTGGTGAAATCCGGATGATGTAGATAAATCCCACTGCATGTCTGGACCAAAAATGACTTGATGCATGGAATCGAGAGCTGACTGGACGTTCTCAAAACCATTATAAATTCAGGCAATCATATGGTCCCCGGTCGCAGAAAAAGGAGATCGCAAGATCTCCTTATTTGGAACCTGGATCAGGTGGGGATCCGTATGGGCAAGGAATTCACATATGCAACGGTCATGGTCCTTCTGATGGCGGCGATTCAGATCGCTGGCATGACAGGAACCGTATCCGGATCGGACCGGAAACCAACCCGGAACACCGCTGACTGGACCATGGATATGAACATTTCCGCCGTGGCGGAAGGCTGGTTCGACGGAGAATACGACGGGGACAGGCTCGGGATGTCCTTCTCGGGAGTTGGCGATGTCAACGACGACGGATACGACGACTTCATCATTGGAGCCGAAATGAACTCCGACAACGGTGTGGATTCGGGAAAGACCTACCTCATCCTCGGTTCATGGGAAGAGTTCGAGGAGGGAGTGAACATCTCCAATGCGGATGCTTCCTTCATGGGAGAAGCTCACGGAGAGAGGAGCGGCGACATGGTCTGCGGAGCGGGTGATGTCAACAACGACGGATATGACGATTTTCTCATAGGCGTGGAAACAAACGGAGAAGGTGGAAACTTCATCGGACAGGTTTACCTCATACTGGGCAAGAGCTCCGGATGGAGCACCGACAAGAACCTGAACTCCGTGGACTCTTCCTTCATCGGAGAGGATGACGGGGATGCGCTGGGTCTGGCCGTGGCCGGCGGAGGCGACCTCAACGGGGACGGTTACGACGATCTCGTCTTCAGCGCTCCTATGGACGAGGCTGTGCATCCCGGCGCCGGGCAGGTGTACATCGTCTTCGGAAGATCATCGGGATGGTCGATGGACACATCGATATCATCCGCCGCCGGGGCGTCCTTTCTCGGTGAGAACCCCAATGATATGATCGGATCGAGCCTTGCCATCGTCGGGGATGTCAACAACGACGGATATGACGATCTCGTTATCGGCTGCATGGAGAACGGAGAAGGGGTCATGTTCGCCGGTCAGACATATCTGATTATGGGAAAGGGCTCCGGATGGAACATGGGTGTGCTCCTGTCGAACGCGGACGCTTCTTTCATCGGGGAGAACATGGAGGACAGGTCGGGTTCCGTTGTGAGCGCAGCGGGGGACGTGAACAAGGATGGTTACGACGATTTCCTGATCGGCTCATTCATGAACGATGACGGTGGAGTGGATGCAGGAAAGGTCTATCTGATAAGGGGCAAGAGCTCCGGATGGAGCATGGATACCTCGCTCGCAAACGCATACGCTTCCTTCATCGGTGAGAGCGGGGGGGACAGGGCAGGCATTTCCTGCACGGGCGTGGGAGACCTGAACGGGGACGAATATGATGACATCATGATCGGCGCCGAGGTGAACAGCGAGGGTGGTACCTATGCTGGACAGGTGTACTTCATAAGAGGAAAGGGCACCGGGTGGTCCAGGAACGTCGATCTATCCAATGCCGATGCGTCGTTCCTCGGCGAGGAGGGGGACAGCTGGCTGAAGGGTGGCGCCGGATTGGGAGATGTGAACGGTGACAACGGCCCCGACATCCTGCTCTGCGCATACCATCACGATTCGGAAAGGGGGCGGGCCTACGTGGTCACGGGACAGGTGAACACCGAGCCTCTTGAGGTCTACTCCGTGAAGACCTTCTCGGATGCTATTTATTCGAACGAGATAAAAAGCGCGGACCTCGGCGACACCGTCTTCATTGAACTCCTGGGTCTCGACGGGAACTTATCTCATCGAGATATAGCCCTTGTGAATATCACATTCGGATGGAGCCAGCTACCGAGGATCAGCGTGCCGCTCAAGGAGACGGGGAACAACACCGGCAGATATCTGGGGCACTTCATCGTTCCCCTTGCGACCCTCTACATGGACACGCTGAGGATATACTCGAGAAAGGACAATACGAAATTCACGAACCTTTTCATCGACAAGCCGTTCAGGCCGCTGTCCGTGAGCAGCGTCGAGCTCTTCGGGAATTCTGCCCTCACGAACAGAAGGGACAAGTTCGACAAGGGAGAGACGATGTACATCAAGATCACGGGAGTGGATGCAAATTCGGTGTCCAGGAACTTTGCCTTCGTAAATATCACAACAAATCTCGATCCCGGGTTCAGGGAGCTCGTTATACTGGAGGAAACGGGTACGGGGACCGGCATCTACAAGGGTGAGTTCACGGTTCCGGAGGATTCGGAGTTCTTCCAGAACTTCACAATTTATTCGGTCAGGACGGAAAGCGTGAGGACAAAGTTCATGGTTCACACACCGGTCCTCATCAAGACCAACGATGACATCACCCATGCCAGAGAGGATTCGGAATACAGCGCATATTTATGGAACTTCGGCTACGAGACCGAGACCTGGACCGTCTCCGAGACCGCCACCTGGCTCGGCTGGAACCCCGGAACGAGATATCTGACAGGTACGCCGGACAACAATCACGTGGGCCCCTGGGACGTTCTGATCACCATCAGCGATGGCAAGGGGCACTCCGACATGATGAAGTTCAAGATCAATGTTGCGAACACTCCTCCGAAGATAATCACGCCCCCTGTTACGGAAGTGCTCGAGGGGGATGATTACTATGTCGACTTCGATTCGGATGACGACGGACAGGGTGTCATCACCTGGTCCTCGATCGGTCAGAACGACTGGCTCTCCATAAAGGAAACATCGGGAGAGCTGATGGGCAGGCCCATAGGGGACAACGTGGGGAACCATACTGTTTCGGTAATAGTTGATGACGGGAACGGAGGCACCGGGACGCTCGAGTTCCAGCTAAACGTCATCAACAGGAACGAGAAGCCGAGGATCCTTACAACCGATATCACAACCGGGACCGAAGGCGAGCTCTACTACAGGGAATACGAGGCTTACGATCCCGACAATACCGATCATTTCCACTGGGAGCTGAGAACGAATGCTAATTTCCTTGCCATCGACAACGACACAGGGGTATTACAGGGAACTCCCGGACCCTACGATGTGGATGTGTTCTTTGTCAATGTCACCGTTAAGGACGAGGGCGGCCTGATGGCAAGCAATATCTTCGACCTCGAGATATTCGACGTCAACAGCCAACCGGAATGGATCGATGTTCCGATCGATGTCGAGATCCTACACGGGACACTTTTTTCCTTCGATGTGAATGCCACGGACCCGGACCCGGAAGGTTTCCTTGATTACACGGTCACATCGGACCCCGAGAGCGATATCTCAATGGATGCCGAGACGGGCATGCTCGAATGGAGAGCGGATATCAGGATCTTCGAGAGAAGTCCCTACGACATGGAGGTGCTCCTCAGAGTATCGGACGGGGAGCTCTTCAACAAGGCAAGCTTCTTCATCACTGTGATCCCGACACAACCGCCAACATCCACACTGATCGGGCCCGCGAACGGCGGGAGATCCACTTCCGATCACATTCTTCTTGAATGGGAAGGGTCAGATCCCGAGGATGAACAGCTTACCTACGATATCTTCCTCCATCCAACACAGGCGTTCGTGGAGGGGTGGAGGGACGAGGCTCTGTACCTGGAGGATCACGAGGGCATAAATCTTACCGTGACAGGTCTGGAGCAGGGAAGGACCTACTACTGGACAGTGAGACCTTTCGATACGGGAAGCTACGGGATCTGTACTTCGGGCGTGCAGTCTTTCAGAGTGAACTTCAAGCCCACCTTCAAGGACGTATTGGAGGTCGAGACCGCCCATGCGGGTTCGGAGTTCAAGTTGAAGATCACGGCATCCGACAGGGACCCGGAGGACCCTCCGAACCTCAGGTTCTCTCTCATCGAATCACCCGAAGGGATGACCATCAATGTTGAGACAGGGATGATAAGATGGACACCGACAGAGGATCAGGTCAGGCTCCATCTTGTAACGGTCCTGGTGACAGACGGGATCGATACGAACACGGTGGACTTCGATATCGAGGTGAAGGAAGCGAGCTCCTCCTCATCATTGGTGTTTCTCTACATCATCATCCCGGCAGTGCTATTGATAGGAGTGGGGATAGGTGTATTCTTCCTCCTTAGAAAGAAGAAGAATCTCGAGGAAGAGGCGAAGCGGAAGGAGGAAGAGGAAGCGAAGAAAAAGGAGGAAAGTCTCCCTCCCGATTACGAGGCGCTCTACGGGGCCCCCGCTCCGGAGAAGGTGGAGGAGATGACAACGGAGGAGCTGAGAGATTCCATAAGAAAGGACATCGAGGACCTTCAGCAGATGGAAACTCCTGAAGAAGACTTCCTGGAACAGATGGTATCGAACGCCAAGATCGAGAAAGATGATATCTGAACTCAGATACCATCATAATAAGGGCACTCGTCCCCGTGCTCTTCCCATTCCGCCCCGGTGAAGTATTCATCATGATAGGGGCAGTATTCCCCCCCACCGTCTTCCCGGGCTTCGTGGCACGGGGGCCCCCATTCATCGTCGGAATCTGAATAATATCCTCTTCCACCGCCTTCGTGGCATCCACCACCTCTTCCTCCCCAGTCAGGTAGGATATCATCAGCAGTATCTGCGATACCTACCACCACAAGGGCCCCGAAACCGAGGAGAAGTAAAGCAGCAGCCGGTATCAGCAGGAACTTGAACATCATTTTCATTCACCGCTTTCCCATGTTGATGCTTGCTTTTATAACACCTGGAATTCTGTTGACGGTATATCTGGTATCTTTTAATATACCATGAACAGGCCCGAAACTGCCCGGATCCACATGCGCCCTATCAACATGGAAGTTTGCCATTCGCGCCATAATGGAAGCCTTACTCCTCCATATCATCCCACTTCATCTCCTCGAACCCTGTGGCCTTCACGTAAATTATATAGGCTATGGCAGCGAGGAGCAACAATACGATTATGATCAAGAATATTATCCAGTAGGGGAATGGCTCCCTGTCTTCCTTCACATCCATGATCTCGGTGCCGAAGTCCAGTACATCTCCCGGATCCCCTTCGATATCCCTCTTTATGTCCTTGTAGCCGTCAGCCTTTATCACGAGCTTGTGCTGCCCCACCGACACCTTCTCGACATTGAAGTAACCGGTGCTATTCGTCTTCGCCAAGAGCTCCCCGTCGATGAATACCTCCGCTTCGACAATGGGGGTCCCGTTCCCGGAGACGAGCCTTCCCATTATTGTAAAATAATCCTTCAGGGTCAGCGTGAAGTTCTCCGAGAGCTCCCCGAACTCGGAAATGGTAACATTTATGACCTTTGCAAAGTACATCTGGTGCGAGAAGGATATCTGGCTCATCCCCGGAGGGATCTCGAATGAGAACTCGCCGCTTTCATCGCTCTCGCCCGATCCACCGTCGGTCCCTATCACCACCACACCCTCGATCGGGTCACCATTCTCATCCATGACGATCCCATTGAGGGTGCCCCAGTTGGACCTGGTCCTGAACTCCCAGCTGTCATATACCCAGTTCCCGGCGAGGTCGGTCCCCTCCACGGATACGGTGTAATATGTCCTGTACTCGAGGAGTGAGGAGAGAGAATATATGAACCTCGTTCCGTTCTGTGAAAGGGGCCCCTGCACTCCGTCAATGGATATCTTGACGGTCGTGTTGTCCATCGCTTCCGTGAAGTTCACCTGGACCCTTGTGTTCCTTGGAACATCGGTTCCCTGCGGGGACCTGAGATCGATCCCAGGAGCCACCGTATCGACGGAAATTGTCATGTTGATATCGGCCTCGTTGTTCACGAGGTCGTAGCCCTTCAGTTCGATGAAATGAGAACCGTCCTTCACACCTGTAAATGTGAAGTTCATGTCGGTGACAGTGTTCCACGTGCCCCCGTCGATCCTGATGGAATAATCCTTGATGCCCGTTGTCTCATCGGAACCGTTCCAGGTGATCTTAAGATCGCTCGAATTGACATAGGATCCGTTAACGGGGGAGATGAAGCCGAGAAGCGGGCCCTTTGAATCGGTGGTGAACGTCAATGTATCGAAGGCCGAATTGCCTGCAGCATCGAATGCGGTGAGGACAAGGGTGTGCTCGCCATCGGGGATCTCCAGCAGCTCGTAGGTCTCCACGTTCCCGACGTTCAAAGTAACCGTCTCGTCGAGCTTCAATCTGTAGAAATCTATCCCGGAGTTGTCGTCGGACCCCACCCAGGAAAGGGCGACCAGGTCGGAACCGAATATGGAGTTGTTGGAAGGGGATGTGAAGTTCACCTCGGGCGGGACATTGTCCGGTACAGCAGAAGAAGTAGCGCTCCTGTCCGTTCTCCCCGCATCGGAATCGGTGACGAGGTAATAGGAATAGGCAAGCCCGTTCTCGACAGTTTCGTCCTTCCATTCATTCTGCGTCCCAGGGACGTTTGCAACGAGGGTGAATGCTCTTGTCGAGGCTTCTCTGTAGATCCAGTATCTCATTGTGATCTCGCCGACCTCGGAGTGGGAATGCTCCCACTTCAGGTTGATCTCCGAATTTCCGGGGACCGCTTTCACCCCTTCCGGTGGTTTCACTATAGGTGTGAACACCAGTCCTTGCGAGTCCACGGCGGGCCCACCGTGAAGGGGGTATGAGATATCAACGACCTTGTCGCCGTTGGCGTCCGGTCCGCGCATATCTGACCAGTAGTTACCGTCCCATGAATTATCCAGGGTGTTGTCGTAAGCCTGGATGAGGGACTCGTCGATCCCTACACCGGAGCCGTTGTTGTACATCAGCGAATTTTCCGTTATGATACAGTCCCTGGAATCGGTGAAGACCATACCGTACTCTTCCGTGTCCCTCACGAGGTTCCACATCACCGTGTTGTTGTGGGAATTTTCGACCATGATACCGCCGTTGAGGGAGTTCCAGACCTGATTGCTGCCGACCAGCGTCCGGTTGCTGTATGCAAGATCTATCCCTTCCCTGCAGTCATCGATCCTGTTCCATACGATGCGTCCTGACTCAGAATAGAAAAGCAATATCCCTTCTCCCTCGGATACGGTGATGGTATTGTTGCGTATCGTTGTCTCATCACTTCGATAGGCCGCGATCCCGTTCGACCGAGTATTATTCATGAAGTTCTCCCTGAAGGTATTCTTATCAGCCTCAAAGGCAAGGATTCCCAGGGCCGAATTGTCTATGATTGTATTTTTCTCGAAGATATTGTCCTCGGAACCTACCTGGGCCGCCATTCCGAAATATGTTTTATTGACCAGATTACCGGATACCAGATTGCGGTTGGAATTCGATACGATGTTCACACCCGATGCGGCATTGTGGGCGTGATTGTCAATAACCTTCGAATCGTTCGTATTCACGAGATCGATCGCAGAGCCGAAATAGGGGGAATCAGGAGTATCATATTCTATCAATCCCACCTCGTTCCCTTCTACAATGACGCCCTTGCTCCTCTGGACACTTATTCCGGAGTACTGAGTGTCCATGATGATGTTATCCTTGATGATGCTGTTGACATTGTTTTCTATCCAGATCCCATAGGCATCATCGACCCATTCGGGGTCCGCCCAGGAGCGGGATGAGTAGGTTGGGAGCTCCACATCCGTCACGATGTTGCCCGTGATATTCGCGAATGATGAATCCGTATCCGAGTAGACGTTGATCCCCACCCCCTCGACATCCGTTATGGTATTGTTCATTATGATAGCATCGACGGAGCAGTCCATCTTGCCGTAGACCTCTATTGTAGCTCTGGTGCCCGGATCGTTGTTCGATGTGATGATGTTCTTGGATATGTTCACTTCCAGTATCTCCGATGCCTGGGTGTGGATCGCTCCTCCCTTGACATCGGTGAAGGTATTATCGATGATCACCGCCTCAACGTTCGGTGTCGTGTGGTCGAAGAACTGGCTCGCCCATCCGATCCGGACGGTTCCGTCAGAGTTCGAGTTATCGAAGTCGTTACCGATGAGCTCGGCATAGATATCATGCTCCGCCAGTACTGCGAACTGCGCTGCAAGGCCGTCATGGAGGTTGTTGTTCCAGAAGTAAACATACACGCGGTCGCAGAGGACATTCGGCCACTCGGCCTCATACACAGCGGATAGCAGGCCGTATCCTATCTCCACATGCCTGATACCCGTCGTTTCAAAGGTATTTCCCCTGGCATCGATATCGATCTTGTCCTTCGCATTGATCCTTATGCTATCCTCGGTCAAGGGAGTGCTGAAGCTGTTTCCCACCAGGGTGACATATGATTCCCTGGCTGTGATATTGAAATCGTTCCATCCGACCCTGACCGTTCCACCATCGTTACCATACTGGTCGAACACGTTGTCCTGTGCATGGAGCCTGAGAACCGTCTTCGTCTCATCGAGGCCGTGGAGCCTCACTCCTCCGCCTCCGTTCCAGGAGAGGCCGGAATCGTCGTTGGCCCAGAGTTCATTGGAGAACATCCAGAGATCCAGTTCATCCGAGGCGTAACCAAGAACACCCCCCCGGTTGTTTTCCGATATGTTGCACCCGGTTATGTTGAACTCCCCATCATCCGTCAGTATGTAGACGCCGATCTCGTTCTTCTTTACATTGCAGTTATCGATCCAGACATTTTGAACGTTGTGGAGGTGCATCCCCGCACCGATCCTGTAGGGTTTGTGGGAATATGCCACCCTTGATACATCGATATCCCTGAGTACGAAATGATAGCTGACGTTTCCTATGAATATTCCCGCGTATCCTCCGTTCGCCTCTATGGTATAGCCAGAAATAATGTAGGGGTCCGTCGGGACCCCGGTTCCGGGCCACCCTTCGGATACCACCATGGCATCGAAATCCGTCTGGGAGTTTATTATGATGGGATCATCGGCTCTCGTCGGAGCTGCATCGGCAGCTTTGGTAGCTTCATTGAAAATGATGAGAACTCCCGAAAGCATGCTAGTTATGATCAATAAAGATATGGCTATGCCATACGCGGACCTGTTCATGTAATATCCCCGCCGTGTAAGAACTGGAGAGAATATTTATACTTAATCCAGGTGATTTTTCGTTTTAAAACAGGGTTGAGAGCTGTATTGCCAATGCCAATACCGCAGGCAGGGTTATGATAAGACCGAAAAGGAAGAAACCGAAGAAGCGCCAGAAAAGAGATTTCACCATGAACTTCTCCTCCTTGTCGGAGATGAATATCTCGCCGGAGGATCGCCTCTTCTTTATCACGTTGGTTATCATCCGTCCTCCGTAGGGCCCGGAATCGACTCCTTCTTCGATGACCTCTCCGTAAACGATGACCTCGCTGTCGACGGGGATGAACTCCTCATGGATCTTCAATATGGGGTCGAGAACGAAGAGGTCCTTCTTATTGAGCTGGAATTTTTCCAGGAAGTACTGGACCTGCTCCTGGGAATAATCCTTTGTGAACAGGGGAGGGTTGTAGAGCTTCTTGGTCTTCGGAAAGACCGTTGCTCCGTTGCCTTCTATGATGACCATCCCGGTCCCGTCCGAGATCATGAAGGAGCAGTGGTATTCGTTCTTCCAGATGGTCCTCCACCCCGCGTGCCTGACCCGAATCTTCTTCTTGACCTCTGTCTTGTGATAGATGCATGGGACCCTTGTGAGACTCGAGAAGACCTCGGGCCCGGTATTTTTGAAGAATTTCGCGGTCCCCTTGACCTTTACCTTTCCGCCCCCCATACTGTCGATCCGACTTGCCGGGTCCTTTTTCACATTGCGGTATTCAAAGAACGGCATTATGCTTAAGAGCATCACGAGAATCCCGAAGATACCCGCGCCGTAGATGAGAATACCGCAGCAGAGGTCGAGGGTCAATTCCATGGAGATGTCGGAATGTATTGAAAATATTGCTGTGTTGCATAACTAAATAGATGTGTGAGAATTAAATATAAAGTCTTAACAGATCGTCAAACCTCACCATATCTTTTCAATGCCACATACGACCATACCTTCATTTTGGTCTCTTGAACCA
>Ga0272441_10000578_pt1 | contig 83378 bp, 62 predicted proteins | sample SSMProp6N_FD_193582 | JGI IMG/M metagenome (GOLD analysis project Ga0272441, IMG submission 193582) | Marine sediment archaeal communities from Little Sippewissett salt marsh, Falmouth, MA, United States - SSM-Prop-6N | ecosystem: Environmental > Aquatic > Marine > Wetlands > Sediment ...
AGATGGGAGCCCAGGTGTTGGTGGCGGGGTTGTAGCGGCCACCAGTCCCAAGATACTGCTGCTGGTCGTCCCCCCCCCAAATGATCATCTCCGTGCCGGTCCATACCGCCGTGGAGAAATGCCGCGCCTCCGGGGCTGCGCCAGTCGAAACCGGAGCCCACGAGTCACCTGCAGGGTTGTAGCGGCCACCGTTGCCAAGAGGCTGCCAGTCAGAGTCGGCCCCGCCCCAGACGATCATTTCCGTACCGGTCCACACAGCGGTGTGGGCCATCCGGGCCACCGGGGCACCTGCGGTCGAGACCGAAGCCCACGAATCGACCACCGGATCGTAGCGTCCACCGGTGTTTGCCGCGGCACCCGCGTCGTTTCCTCCCCAGACGATCATCTCCGTATCGGTCCAAACAGCGGTGTGCATGCTGCGCGGCCCGGGGGCTGCGGCAGTGGACGTCCAGCACCAGGAGTCACTTTCGTACGCGCAGACGATGTGGGCGCTGCAGTCCGGTGAGCAGGTGTCCTGCGAGAGTGTGTTTCCGTCGTCGCAGGCTTCCCACGAGTCCACATAGCCATTGCCGCAGGTTTCGTCAGACTGGCAATTGGCCGCGCAGCCGTCATTGCCCGTGGTGTTTCCGTCGTCGCAGGCCTCGCCTGGGTCGATCACCTCGTCGCCGCAGACAGCCTCCTTGATGCAGTTGGCGTCGCATCCATCGCCATCGACGGTGTTTCCATCGTCGCAGTCCTCGCCGGGGTCGCGGTAGCCGTTGCCGCACGCCCCTTCGCTGACGCAGTTGGCATCGCAGCCGTCGCCGTCGAGCTCGTTTCCGTCGTCGCACTGCTCGTACGACGTCCCGAGCTGCCACGGCGACTGGTCCAAAACGCCGTCGCCACAGTAGATGAAGGGGATCTCCAGCGGTGTTTCCATCCGGGTCGTGGGACACAGATTGTAGGCAGATCTGCGAATCTGGACGCCCTGCCACTCGATGGTGAGGTGCGACAAGTCCCGGCAATCATCCTCGTTGAGCTTGATTTTGAACCGACCGTTGCCATCGGTCACATCCGACCCGATCCGCTCCTCGTGGTAGTCGTTGCAGGTGAACAGATCACAGTCCGTCCACCAGCTTTTGTAGACCACGACTCGCGCGCCGACCACTGGTTGCCCGTCCCGGTCCACCACCCTGCCGTTCATTACCTCCGTCTTACAGGCCGCCAGCGTAGCGCCGACCAACACCGCGATGATCAATTTCTGCAACATGGGACCCTCTCCTCCTTCCCGATCACACCTGCAAACATGGTGCCACCCGAGCGAGTCGCCATTGTCCCTTGAATCGTCGGAACCACGCAAGGGCTCGCGGCCCCCTTCCGATCGGATCTCTCCTCCGGCCGAGGCGGCATCACAGCCGACGGAGAACCACCAGCTGGTGCACATGCACCTGTAGAAGAGTGCGCACCTCGTGGCGCACTGCCCACGAGTCACCAGGGTGTTTCTTACGGATCCAGGCCGGCGAGAGCAACTGACGTCAATCAACAGCCCTTTACACCGTGACGGACATGCGTCAAAAAGATCAACAGGGGCAAAATGACGCAATCGGCCAAACCGGGGGGTTGTGCATCGATCCTCGGAAGGGAGTGGCAGATGGAGGACGTTTCTTTTTCCGACATTGCTATCGTGTCGTGCGGCGTGATGAGCATGGAGCTGCGTCACCTGCGCAAAGAGGGCTTTCTGGACACCGAGCACGTGTTGCTGACAACGCCGGGGCTGCACGAGAACATGCGCGAGCTCGAAAGCCAGCTCGACCGGAAAATCCGACAGGCCAAGGAGAAGGCGGACAGGGTCCTCGTGGTCTACGGGGGAGCTTTCTGTTACGTCAATGGTCACGAGCCCATGCGCACCATGCAGACCCTGGTCGAGGAGCACGGACCCAACGTGGCCCGGATCAACGCCACGCATTGTATGGACATGATCGCGAGCAAGAAGGAGCGCGAGCGCATCGAGCAGGAGGTCGCGGGAGGGGAGCCGGTCTACTGGATGGTTCCGGGCTGGATCCAGTTTCGGGAGAAGGTCTTTTTCGAGTGGGACCGGGGCCTGGCCAACGAGAACTTTCCCCGGCACACCGGGGGCGCGGTCGTTCTCGACGGCATCGGCTACTTCAACCGGTATATTGAAGAGCATCCGGAAGAGCTCCTCGAATACTCCGACTGGATGCAAATCCCGATCCAGGGCTACGACGTCACCCTGGATCGGTTCAAGTCCCTGCTGGCCGAGCAGGCCGTCAAGCTACATCAAGACGGTTGAGCGGGGGTCGGAGGGTCGGGAGGGCCTGGTCGGTTCGCGTCGGAGATCTCCAGGGAACGGGGTGACCTGGAACGGGGTGACCTGATCGCAGTCAGCGTCGACAGGGATACTTGCGGTCGCAGTGGCGCTTCCACTGCTTCGCCGACCCCATGGCCGGAAGCTTTTTGGTGAAGCTGAAGAACGATGCGCCCAGGAAGTAGCGTTTGCCGGAGCGGTGACGCAGGAAGGCCCACACCACGTCGCCCTTGGCCAGGCTTCGCGGTTGGGGGCGGTTCGAAGGGCCGGCCATCCGCGGACACAGCTGGCTCAGGCTGTAGGAAAACCGTATCCTCCGGCCCCGCCTCAGCTTGCTTTTGGTCCTGAGAACCTTCAGCACCACCGCGTCTATCGTCAGGTTGGCTCGGCGCCACACGCGGCCTCGATACCTTCCACGACGGGCACACCAGGTCACGCTCCTCCCGACCCGGACCACACGGATCCGGATACGCTCGGGAGCCCGGGCCTGAGCCAGGCAGACGCTGTGCTTTTCTGACTGCACCACGCTAGGAGGCAGGATCCCCAACCACCCGGAGGACGATATGACCGCAACCGCCAGTCCGCTGAACACCATGACGACCAACCTCCGCTACGCGCTTCGCATCTGGATACCGGTTTCGGGGAAGTATAACCCGGCGCCACGGGTCGGGAAAGGTCCTTTGCCAACACGACAAAGACACGCGGCCAACACCGTCGCTGCGGGCTGTTTCTCGGGCGACGTCTTGGCGCCAGACCTTGCCCGCACCCTCGGGGCCGACCTCCTAGTCCTGGGCGCGGACGTGGACGGGGTGTACACCGCCGCCTCTTTTTACCGGGGTCTAGGACCGAAACATTGCGTCCATGCTGATCTTCTGATCGATCAGCTCCCTGCTGTAGCGATTGTCGTCGAGTTCATAGGACGTGACAAAGACCAGGTGCAGGGCTTTTTTTGTCCCGGTCACGTCGTGGAAGACCGCGAGCTTGCGCCGTAGCCGCTCGGCATAGCTCTTGGAAATGGTGAAGGGGCCATCGGTGAACTTCATCTCGCAAACGGTGATGACACCATCGGCGCGGTCGAGCGGTAGCATGGAGGTGATGAAGCCGCCCTCTTCGAGATTGGTGAGGATCGTCGTGGCGCCGCCACCGGTGCGCAGCCCGGCGGCGGCGAGTAGCTCTCCGCGGGGCAATCCGCCACGCTTGCTGGCCAGGGCGCGAACGACGTGCCGGTACTTCTTGTCGTCGCTAAACAGGGAAGCGAACAGCCGCGAGAACTCCTGGCGGAGCGCCCCGTCCTTGTGCAGACAAAGGGCATCGATGTGCTGGGCCACCGAGCGGCCTCGTTCCAGGTGATCCAGGTAGTGGGGGACCCCGCCGAAGCACAGATAGAGCTCCACGAGGTCGCGACGGGTAAAGCTCAGCCGTCGGTCATGGGCATAGGATTCAAGCTCCGCCAGGCTGAAAGGCAAAAGGCGCATGGTCGCCGTCACCCGATTGTGGAGGCCTCCGCGTGCGCTCACGATCTTGCGGAGCATCCACGAAGCTGCCGAGCCGCAAACGATGAGCAGGAGGTCATTTCGTTTGGAGCACCAGGCGTTCCAGAAGTGCTCCAACGCTGGAAGGCAGCCCGAACGATGGCTGGCGATCCAGGGCAGCTCGTCGAAGAAGAGGACGAACTTGCGCTGGCCGTGCGTCTGCTCGATCGCCTCACGAAGCATGCGAAAAGCCTCGTGCCAGTTCGCCGGCGGTGCCAGGGGTGCGCCGCCGTAGTAGGCCTCGGAGAGGTCTTCGGCAAAGATCTGCAGGTGCTGGCCCCGGGTACCCTGAAAGCGTCCGGTCATCTCGAAGATGTCCAGGCCCTGCGTCTCGAAGAAGCGACGAATCAGAAAGGTCTTCCCGACACGTCGCCGACCGTAGACCGCCAAAAACTCCGAACGAGGGCTTTTCAGCAAGCGTTCGAGGGTCTGCTTCTCCAAGAGTCTTCCGCTCAGAGGTGTCTCATTATTCGCCATAACCATGAGTAGAAGTGTACTTATGGCGAGCAATAGCCTATGGCAAGCACTGGCCGCGTTGGGCATGTCGGAGACTTACACTCAAGGAACGCGGTGCCCGCCGGGGGGTGACCCGCTCCGAGGCCGTGGTGGCCGTGCGAGACGTCCAGCTCGACGTGATCACGATGCGCTTCGGCGGCGCCGCGCTGCTGGAGGCCGAACAGGACCGCAAAAGCGCCTTCTTCCGCCGGTTCTTCACGGTGGCGCCGTCCACCTTCGTCCGCCAGTCCCTGCGCAAGCAGTGCGAAAAGACCTTGAAGGTGGTGCTCGCCGAGATCGAGAAGCTGCCCGCGGCCAGCACGCTCAAGCCTTTCGTCGACAAGCTCCGCGGCAGGGCCGAGGCTGCGGTCGCCGCCCTCGACGCCCGCAACCAGGCCAAGGCCGACCGGCACCTCTCCAGCAACGACGTGGACGAGTGGAAGGAGGGCATCAACCGCCTCCGGCTCACCACCTACGCCGAGCTGCTGAAGATCGCCGCCGAGAAGAGCTACTCGAAGAGCTGGGCCGACACCTTCTTCCGCGAGGGCACCTCCGCGCAGACCGCCACCGAGCCCGTCGTGCCCACTCCGGCCGACCTCACCCCGGCCTAGCCCACTCCGGCCTAGCTCACCGCCGACTCCTAGGCTCACGCCCCCTCGGAGAGCCGAACGTCCGGCACAATCGTGCCGTCCACTACGAAACATCGCCGCACAGAGACCGCGCGCACCCTGATGAGCGGCCAAACATCCCCCGACACACCCTGTCGACGCTCCCTCCCCAGCTCCACCGCCCCGCTCAGCGTTCGCCCCGGCCCAGTTGAGAGCTCACCCAATCCGGCGCACGGCCAGCACCACGAGCCCCTCGCCTCCACCATGCCCCGCTCAGCGCCGAGCACACCTTGTCCACCCTCCTCCAACGCGCTCGCATCCTCTGCTCCACCCTGTTTCGGTAATTCCCTTGAGAAAGGACGCTCGGCCGGGGTATGATCCCGCTTGGGTCGTTCCGTTGAAGGCAAAGTGGAGGGAGGTCTTCATGAAACAGTCGGCGCATGGCGTGAAGTGGATTGTTGTCTGCGCGCTTTGGGTGGGTGCTCTGTCACTCTCCGCAAGCGACGTCTGGGCGGCTCCGGGGGACGCGCAGGCAGACTACGAGTACTATTTGGACCTGCTTTCGCGGATGCCCTCCGTGCCTCCGCCGGTGCCGCCGAAGGCGCGACTGCTAGATCGGTTCAACTGGAACGCAGTCATCGAGGACGATCCAGCCAATCCAGTAAGCTACGTCGGGCCTTCGACCCACCAGAGCCTCGGCGGCTGCTGGCTGCACTCGGATGTGCACGCGCTCCAGATCCTCGTCGCTTATGCGGCAACCCGACCTGACTCCACCTGGTGGGTGGCGTGGTCGCCGCTCGCCAACGACCTTGAGCGAGGCCTTTGGATCAGCCCTCACGCCTGGGACGAATGTGACCGACTCTACAGCGGCGACACATCGGCGTACCAGTACTTCACGCACTACGGTGCCCCGTACTGGGATCACCAGTCCTACGGCCGGCACTTCGGCTTTGTCGAGCACTGCATCGAGTGGGATCGGTACCCGATGCAGTCTGGAATACCCGATCCAGATCGTAGCTCGTGCGGGTTGTGCGACCGGTACCGCAAGGTCAGCCCAGACGCTCTTGGGACGTTCTACAGCACCACCCCCTACGAGTTCGGTACATACGGCACCTGCAGTCGAATCCAGAAGCAGGATCCCGGTCACACCCTCGTCTACCGGTGGACACAGCCGTACGCGCTAGACACTTCCGGCCTGGACTCCAGCGACCCGGCAGATCGGGACGAGCTGTTCGACCGCATCGCGAACACCATCGTGGAGGGCCCGGTCGTCACCTTGGTGCGTGACCGCAGGACTCATGACACTGCGACCGATACCTGGACCTGCATGCCCTGGGATCCGAACGCACCGCCGGGCTCAGTTCCGAGCCTGACCGTCCCATACCACCTCGTGACCATCATCGGTTACGATGCGCTCGACGCGGCGACTGGCGGTCAGAAGGTCCTGTACATCCAAAACAGTACCTTCGGCGATGATGAGAACATAACCAAGGGCATCATGCGGATCCTGTGGGATCAGTGGTCCACGCCGACAGACCAGGAGTTCGCCCCCGGAATGCCCGGATGTGGGATTGGCTGGAGCTCGCACTCCTTCCCGGATGGCGCACAGGAGCCGTTCGACCTGGATCTCCACCGAGCGCCCACCTTCTCCGGCTACAACATGTTCTTCCCGGACTACTGGAACTACCCGGTCGAGGTCCCGCCGTACCGCTGCGACGTCGATGAGGACGGGATCGACGGCTACGCCAACAGCTACCAGATCGACAACTGCCCGGAGACCGCCAACCCGAGCCAGGCGGACGGCGATCTCGACGGCGTGGGGGACCCCTGTGACAACTGCCCGTCCAACACGCCGAACCCGCTGCAGCAGGATCTCGACGGCGACGGTGCTGGAGACCACTGCGACGGAGACGCAGACGGCGACCAGTTCGTCGACGACTACGACTGCGACAAGTACAATCAGTTCGTCCAGCTCGATATGGACGGCGACGGAAGATGCGAGTTCTACTCAGACCACGACGGAGCGGCGTGCCGCGCCGAATGCCAGCGAATCAGCTACAGCTACATCGGGTTCTCCGTGGACGACTGCGCGAGCCGGTGCTCCTTCGAGGACAACTGCGGAAGCTTCACCGCTGCCTTCAGTGTCGACGCCTGCTGGCAGAACATCACGGAGATGTCCATTTTCGGCAGCGGCGCCATCGATCCCGACTGCAACCGCATCTTCGGCAACCCCTTCCAGGAGGACACCTCCTGGCCCCCCGGCGGCGACGGGATCGGCGACCAGTGCGACCCCGATTCGCGGGTCAGCGAGGTGTCCCTCGAGCCGTACGGCGCCGACCACGAGCGCTTCCAGGTCCGATTCCACGCCCAGGGCTCGACCTGGGACGACACCACCAAGCAGTTCAACCAGGCCGAAAAGAACGCGGTCACCATCGGCGCCTGCGCCTGCGACCAGGGCTACTTCCTCCGGATCCCCGACACGACCTGCCGCGCGCCGTTCACCGGAAGCTGCGACACCGCGAGAGACCAGTGGGACTGGGTTTGCTATCTTCCAATTATTGGCCAATGCCCGCGAGAGCAAGGCGTAGACAAGTGGGATCCCATCACCGCCGCAGCCTTTGGCGTGGTCCCACCCGGGTTTGTCGAACCGTACCCCTACGGAGGCCCCTCGGTCGACTGCTCGGACCCTGTAAACCAGGACCACGACTACTGCGTCGTGGCCCAGTACTCCGTTGCCCAGAACCGGGTGTTCCGCTTCAACCACGACAACGTGGAGAACCTCCACGAGTTCACGTGGAGATGGCAGCAGATCTACGAGTGGGATGTAGACGGCAAGCCTCCCAAGGAAGATCTCGAGTACATTGCGAACAACAACCGGATGACCAAGATCCGCGTCGCCTGGCCCGACTTCGTTCCCAGCACAGGGCAGCCCGAGGAGGTCGATCTCTCGAACTCACGGATCTCCCTGCGGGCCCAGATGCTCGTCGATCCTCTGCCACAGGCGCCGGGCCCTTCGGGTCACATGGAGCTGCCCCACGCCTGGTTCGACATGTGGTTCATGGAGGAGATCGGCCCCTACCGGGATCCGCCCCGCTGGTCCGTGGTGCTTTTCTTCGACGAGGTCCACGAGGACGTCTTCACGCTCTCCTTTGGCCGCTCCCTGGGACTGCCGATGCAGAGCAAGCAGGTCTCCTACCTCGACGCCTCCACCGAGCGGCTTACCATCCCGAGTGGAGAGTGGGCCTCTGCCGCCGGCGCCCTGGACAGCGCCAAGCTCGGGCTCACCATGGGCGCGGCCCAGGTGCTGTTCGTGTACGAGATCGTCCCCGGACCCCAAGCCGCGGGCTCTGCTCCGGCGCGGCTCTGGCTGGGCTTCGTCACCTCGTCCGACAACCTCTGGGCCACCTCTGCGCAGGTCTCCGGGGTCGCGGAGTCCAACCCGCCGCTCCTCTCCGATGCCAGGCTGATCTACCTGCAGGATCGCGAGCGGCTGCTCCTGGTGGGAACCCAGCTCGGGGATGACCCGACCCACGTTACGATGGAGCGGAGCCGCGTCTTCGAGTACGACGTGTCGAGCGGCGCGTGGACCGACCGCGGCCGGATCACTGGCCTGCCGGAGGATCTGTCCGGCTACAGCCTCGACGTGGACCCGATCCGCCGCTCGGCGGTGATCTTCGGTGGGCTGGCCCCAGGCCTAGGCGTAGCCGAAGACCCGACCACAGCCTCCGGAGCAGTCTACGAGCTGGACCTGCTGACCCTCCACGCCCGGGAGGTGGTCGGGCAGGGGCGGCCGACGTTCACCGTGGCGCGGGGCCACCACGGCGCCCGCCTCGACTCGGTGGGCCGGACCCTGACGGTCTACGGAGGCCTGCGTGGCGACGAGACCCTGTCCGACGCGCTCCAGTTCAACCTGCTCACCCACAGGTGGACCCAGCTCCACCCGGGCGGGGCGGACGGCCCGGGCCCGCTGGTCCGACCCTATGTGCACTACGACCGGGACCACCGGCGGCTGTGGGTGGCCGGCGGCGCCGAGGCCGTCCCCGGGGCCGACCTCCAGGCCTGGGTGCTGGACCATGGCCAGACCGTCTGGCAGCCGCGGGTGAGCCTGCGCGGTCCGGCGGCTCCCCTCCCCGGCACCGTGGAGGGGACGTTCTGCCGGAGCTGCGCGTACAGCCACCCGGTGACGATCTCCGAGACCGCCGACTACCCGGGCCAGGTCCTCCTGGCCACGGTCACCTCCCCCGAGCCCGACATCTGGCTCGAGGTGAAGGACAGCGCAGACGTGGTGATCGGCCGGGACGAGTCGTCCGCGGGCGAGCACCGGGTCCTCTTCGTGGGACAGCCCGGGGAAACCTACCGGGTGACCCTCGAGGCGGGCCGTTACTTCGCCCCGGACGAGGCGGCGTCGTACACCCTCGAGGTGAGCCCGGCCTCGCTCACCCAGGTCGCGACCTTCGACGGGGTACCGAACACCCGCGACATCGCCGTGCTCGGGGACGTGGCCTACGTGGCCGGGCCCCAGACCCTGGCGGCCGTGGACATCTCCGACCCGGATGTGCCTGTTACCCTGTCGGCGCTCGGGCTGGCCGGCCCGGTGAACGGCGTGGCCGTGGTCGGGCTGTGGCACCTGGCCCTGGCCCGCCAGTCGGCGCCCGAGAGCCTCACCCTGGTGGACGTCCGTGACCCAACAGGGATGCTGATCACCGGGGCTGCGTTCACCCACGGGAAGGATCGCGGGGTCGCGGTCCACGGCCGCTGGGCCTACCTGGCCGCGAGCTCCCACGGGGTGGCGATCCTCGACGCCGGGAGCCCGGCCGCGCCGCTGCTGGTGCGGACCCTCGATGTCGGCGACCAGGCCTACGCGGTCACGGTCCACCGCCACCTGTTGGCCGTGGGCCTGCGTCACGGCGGCGTGGCCCTGTACGACCTCGCCGATCCCGCGTGGCCGCTGTACCTGGGCAGCGCGCCGTTGCCCAACAACCACAAGGTGGAGCGGATCGCGCTGCTCGGCCAGCGGATGCACGTGTTGGCGTCGCACGGCAAAAAGGAGCAGGTACACGTCTTCGGGGTGAGCGATCCCGAGTCACCGGTCCCGCTGGGACAGCACGATCCCTCAGAGGCCACGGCTGTCTTCGGTACGATCGCCGGGGGCCACCTGGTCGCCCGATCCGATGACGGCTTCGTGGTCTACCGTGCGGAGAAGCTGCCATGAGCGGCGCGTCATACCGGCGAGCGAGCACGAAAACGCCCACGCTGTTGGCCGTAGCGTGTCTGCTGGGCGCCCTGGGAGCCCTGGGCGCCTGCGTGGACGACAATCCCGGCGCCGACACCGGGCAGGACGTGATCGAGCAGCCCGACGCGAGCCTCGACGCACGACCCGAAGCCGGTCCGGTCGACGACGCGGGCCCGGACGCCGCTCCGGACGCCTGGGTCTGGGCTACCGTACCCTGCGACGCCACCTTCATCGAGCTGCCGCCCAGCGGGGACACACTTACGCAGTTCGTCAACAACTGGGGTCGCTACGTGGTCTACGATGATCGACGCGTACCCGGTGGAAACACTAATCAGGACATCTACCTGTACGATCTCCATACTTGCACCGAGTATCAGCTGACAAACGCTCCGGGGATTCAAGTTGGCCCGGCGATCTGGCAGTCTGAGATCGTGTGGGCCGACTGCCAAGACGGATCGACTTTCGATGATGATCTGATTAATGGATTCAGCATCGAGACGGCAAGCTTCGATACCCTGACTCCGCCAGGAATGTCCTGGGGGGTTGCCTTTAATGATAGATATTTGGTTGCTTTCAGCACAGAAGGCGAAGTCGGACCGTTTAGTTTCCACGCCGTGCTCATTGATCGCTGGACTGCAGACGAGACAATTATCAGCGAGTCCTGGCAAGGCGCGGAGCACTTCAGCATGAGCGAGACCCACCTGGCGTGGATCATGAGCTGCGCGGGCTGCGGGGGCGTGGCGGACGTGTTCTACATGGACCTGGCGACCAAGGACATCGTGCACCTGGAGGACACCGTGCCGGGCAACCAGCTTCGCCCCACTACCTGGGGCGACTACATCCTGTGGCAGGACGACCGGGAGGGTGGCAACTGGAAGATCTTTGCTCACCGTATGAGCACCGGAGAGACATGGAAGCTGGTCGACGACCCGATGACGGGCTCAGGGCCATACCTTCGTGGCAACCTGGCGACGTGGTACTCGTGCTACTACGCTTCGGACTGCACCTTCGTCGGGGGGGACATCATTCTCTATGACCTCGAGACCGAGGTGTTTCGGCGCGTGACAACTGAATCCGCCTACTATCGAGCTCGCTACGCCCACGGCGACTGGCTGGTGTACCTGCTGTCGATGGGCGGTGACAACTACAAGATGTACGCAGCCCACATGCAGGCCACGGGGCTGGTGGACCAGAATGGACATGTCATCCCGGAGTAATACGACCGTGGGCCTGCGTCACGGCGGCGTGGCCCTGTACGACCTCGCCGATCCCGCGTGGCCCATCGGACGTGGGCACCCTCATCGCCCCGGATCAGGGGGGGGCGCGGCGTCGGCCATGAGCCGATCGTAGGCCGCGCGGGTGAGCTCTTCCGAGCGATGGGTCGTGACGCCCGCCTCGATCGTAAAGTAATGCGCTTCCTCACCCTGTTCGAGCTTCAGCCAGCGCATGGCGCGGTACTGGAAAGACCCACCTTTGACAAGGGTCATCCCGGTCAGCGGCACCCCGAAGCGTAGAAGAACAGGGGCACCGCCGCGCATCGCCCGCCCCTTGAAGACCCACGCCTCGGGCTCGCGAGCCAGGTGGCCCACGGCGGTCAAGGGCCTGCGCCACCAGGAGCGATGGTCCTTGGCGTTGGCGTACTGGACCTCGAGAGATGCGCCCTCGGCCGCGGAGGGAACACCGTCGGCCGAGGAGGGAACACCGTCGGCCGAGGAGGGAACACCGTCGGCCGAGGAGGGCGCGCCGTCGGCCGAGGAGGGCGCGCCCTCGGCCTCCAGGGCCAGATAGATCCGCCGACGGCGGCGGCGCTGCCACAGGGCGGAGCCCCACACGACGGCGTTCAAGACCATCACGCTCACCGCGAGCCAGAAGGTCCACCCCGGGGAAGACCCCGACGACGATGGAGACGACGACGGGGAAGACGTCGTCGGGCTTCCACGCGCGGGCTCGTATCCCAGCGCCCGCATCCCCAACGTCAGGCCGCCGAGCAGGAAGTAGCCAAACCCCACGACCGCCCCGACACAAGACACCACCTGCGCGATCCGGCGCCCCGTGCCGTAGGGCCTGCCTGGCGCCGGGCGAACCGCGGCGGCGCCATGGCCGAACAGCCCGCCGATGGCGAACCAGAAGGTCATCCCGAGCCAGAACATGTAGCTGTTGTGGGTGCGCAGGAAGGTCGACCCGTTGAGCGCCAGACCGCCCAGGACCGCGCCGATCCACACCAGGCCATAGTCGCCCTGCCGCTTCCAGAGGCGGCGAATGAGACCCCACAGGCCCAGCCCGTCCACCACGGCCAGGAGCCCTATCCCCACCTTGGCCAGGAGGGCCGCCCGCGCGGTCTCGGCGTCGCTCAGATAGAGCGCCAGGGCCACGCCGAGCTGCGCCCACACCAACACCATGGCCCAGGGCCGCCAGACCAGACGGGCCAGCCAGGTCTGGATCTGCGTCTTGTCTCCGGGCTCCATGCATCCTCCCCACGAGTTTCGAGACCAGTGTCCAGCAATATCACAAAGACAGGGTCAGACAACAAGAGCTGTGTACAGATCCCGACGGGCGTCCAGGGGCGTCTCCACCTCCCGATCCAGACCTCCGCCGGAGGGGTGTTGGCTGGCTGGGCGACGCGCGAACCTTTTGCGAGGCTCGCGCGTAGTGATCTGCTAGACTATATGGTCGAGACCAGGAAAGACGATCCCATGAAGCGCCCTGTCCAGCCGGTGAGTGAGTACCAGGACCACGAGAGGTATCCGTCCTTCGTCGTCGGCGGCGTGGATGAAAGCGAGGGTGTGGGCGAGGGTGCGGGTGTGGGTGGGGGCGAGGGTAGGGGCGAGGGTAGGGGCGAGGGTGGGGGAGTGAGCCGCCGGGCGTTTTTGGGCAAGGCAGGGGCGGCCGCGGCCGTCGCGGCGGGCGCCGTGATCCTGCCCACCGCGGCCCGGGCGACCTGGGGCGACAAGGACAAGCGGCAGAAGGTCTCGCTGTATCTGGGCCGTGTGCAGGTCGGCAAGAGCAGCATGAGCGCCCAGCGCGTGATCGTGTTCACCGGGGACAAGAACCTGGCGAGGTGGCTGAAGAGCTACTCCAACCGCCGCAGCATCACGCAGGCCCTGTCGCCCATCCTCCGCAAAGCCAAGGATGACGTGCTGGTGGACGGCAAGAAGCTCTACGGGCTCGAGCGCAAGATCGGCGCGGCCCTGGTCCGTCACTACCGGAAGAAGACCGGCAAGACCGCCCGACAGCCGGACCTGATGATGATCGTGGGTCGCTACTGGCGTCCGCGCATGTTGGGGCGCATGCCCCGGCCGTACTATAGACGGCGGATCAGACCATGAAGCGACCGGTTCGGCCCGCATCGGAGTACGAGGGACACGAGTCCTATCCCTCCAGCGAGGAGGCCTGGCTGTCCCGGCGGGTCTTCTTGCGGACGGCGGCGGCCACGGTGGCCGTCAGCGCGGCGGGCGCGACAGTCCTGGGCAGTGAGGCCGGCGCCGCTCCTGGTCCAGGAGCGAAGGACAAGCGACACCGCGTCGCGATCCGTCTGGACCGGTACACGCAGATCGGCCAGAGCGGCCTGCGGGCCGACCAGCTCATCGTCTACACGGGAGACAAGGGCCTCGCCCGCTTCCTGCGGAAAACCTCGGACCAGCGGCGGGTGAACCAGGCGCTGACGAAGCGCCTGCGCAAGGTGAAGCCCAAGACGCTCTACGACGGGCGCAAGCTCTATCGGCTGGAGCGGTCCCTCGGCGCCATCGTGACCAACGTGTACCGCAAGCGCACCGGACGGGGAGCGCGGCAGCCCGACGTGATGCTGAACATCACCCGCTACTACCGCTATCGGCGAACGGGCGGCGTGATGATCAGCCCCTCCTTCCGTCGACGCCCCTGATTCCAGTCGAGCCCAGTCACCCTCGGCCGTCCGTACGGCCGTCCGTACGGCCGTCCGTACGGCCGTCCGTGCCGCTGTCCGTGCTGCCGTCCAGTCGCCCATCCCGGAGCAGGGCCTCCTCGGCCAGGTAGATGACCCGGTCGTCCGCCGTGACCTCGAGGTCGTCGGACGGGTTCAGAATGTCGGTGAGGTCCGGGGAGCGCACGCCGATGGCCAGGGCGTGGTCCTCCTTGAGCGCCTGGGCCAGGTCGCCGAACCGGACCGGGGTCACCACCCGCCGGGGGATCATGCCGACGTAGATGTTGTTCGCCCCGGCGGAGACCACGGCGCTCATGACGGCCGCCGCCCCGGGGACGGCCACGGCGTGGGAGAGGAGGGAGAAGCCGAGGTGGTTGGTCTCGATGACCTCGTCGGCGCCGGCGGCCAGGGCGTGCTCGACATTCTCGGAGTCCAGGATCTCCGCTGCGACGTAGACGGGCGACAGCCGCGGGTTCTCCCGGTGCTTCCTTTCGAGGTAGCTACGGATGGTGAAGGCCGTGAGGATCGTCACCGCGTCCGCCTGCTGGGGTGACATGTCCCGCGCGCCCACCAGGATCGCGGCCCGGGCCTGGGCGATGCGTGTCTTGTCCAGCTCGCTGTCCTTGGTGGGATCCCCGCTGATCCAGATGTACTCCGGATCCACGTCGGCCGGCCGATCGCCTTCGGCGAAGATGACCACGTCCGTCGCCAGGACGTTCACCTCCTTGCGGACGGCGTCCAGGAGCATGTGGGATCGGGGACCGTAGCCGCAGATGATCACGTGGTCCACGTAGTTGCTCATGCGAAACTGCTCCTCTCGGATGCTCAGCACGGCGCGCAGCAGCGTGTGCCCGATGATGCCGGCGAACAGGGCGATGGTGAAGAGGCCGGCCACCATGAGCGCCCCGCCCACGATGCGTCCGCCGGTGGTCATGGGGCTGATGTCGCCGAAACCCACGGTGGTGATGGTCACCAGGGCCCACCAGATGCCGTCGGAGATGGAGTTGACCTTCGGGTTGACGGCAGACTCGACGAGGTAGGTGGTGATCCCGCCCGCCAGCACGGCGATGGTCAGGAGGCTGAAGGCGAAGGTGTACAGCAGCGCGTTGTCGCGGAAGACCCGGCTGATGTTGGCGATGGGATCGCTGTAGCGAAAAAACTTCCAGTTGCGGACGAGCCGGAGGAGCCGCAGGGCCCGCAGGCCGCGTAGCTGCGGGACGAGCGCGGCCACGGTGATGAAGTCGATGAGGGTGATGGGGCGTAGGCAGAAGCGGATCCGGCCGAGGACATGCTCTTTGACCTGCTTGTAGGCCGTCAGGTTGAACAACGACAGCGCGGGGGGGTGGTAGCTGACCACGCGGAGGACCAGCTCTACGGCGAAGAAGACCAGGATTACGACGTCGAGCCTACCGAGCCAGGACGGGCTGTCCTTGCCCAGAGTGGCGTCCACCCCGAAGAGGGCCACGGAGACCACGATCAGCACCCACACGACGCGATTCACCACCCGGTACTCGGGCGTGGCCGAGCGGTGGAAAGAGTCGTGCAGGATTTGGAGCAGTCGCTGCATGGATCTGGCGCGTCGACAAAAGTCTTCCTCTTTGGTTTTACAAGCAACCGGGTAAGAATGTAAAACTATTGGGATGACACATCCCGACCACGGCGCTCCCACCGCCCCTGTCGATTGGAAGGAGCCTGGGGATCTGATCGGGCGGATCATGGGCAACTGCCGACTGGTGCGTCACCTGAGTCGCGGGGGTATGGGGGACATCTACGCCGCGGATCACCTCTTTCTGGGACGCCCGGTGGCCATCAAGCTGCCAAGGTTCGACGACGACCGCCTCGCCTTCAACCAGCAGCGGCTCCTGTCGGAGGCCCGGTCCCTCGCCTTGGTGTCCCACCCCAACGTGGTGGGTGTCCACGACATGGGGCTCACCGAGGAGCGGATGGGCTACCTGGTCATGGAGCTGCTCGATGGCAAGTCCCTGGACCAGATCATGGACCGGGTGCCCCTCTTCCTCTTTCCCACGATCCTGCACCTGACCAAGGAGGTCGCCCGCGCCACCGCCGCCTGTCATCGGGCGGGCATCATCTGCGCCGACGTCAAGCCGGACAACATCATGGTGGTGCACGGCCCCCTGGTGGGGCGACCTGCCCAGGGAGCCGTGTGGACGAAGATCATCGATCTCGGCACGGCGCGGTCCATCGAGGCCGAGGCCGCGCGCGACAGCGAATCCTCGCAGACGGTCATCGGCACGCCGGCCTACATGTCCCCGGAGATGGCCATGGGGCGACCCCTGGACCCGCGCGCCGACATCTACTCCCTGGGCACGCTCCTGTTCGAGCTGGTGGCCGGACGGCCGCCTTTCGTGGACGACAGCGCGGAGGTCGTGCTGGAAAAGCACGTCTACGAGCCTCCGCCGCCGCTGTCCGAGCACCGCGAGGAGCTGACGCCCAACTGCGATTTCGAACGTTTGGTGAACCGCTGCCTCGCCAAGGATCCGGAGGATCGTCCCGCCTCGGCCACGGGCTTTCTGGACGAGCTGGACCGGGCGTCGCGCTCCCTGCCGGAGCCGGAATTCCGCCCCAAAATGGGCCGCCGCCCTGTGAAGCGCCCCTCCCAGAAGCGCCTCCAGACCGCCGTGGTCAAGCCGCGGCGCTAGTCGGTTCCACGCCCCGAAACGAACTTCCGGGGCGTGGACTAGCCTCTACTAGCGCGTGGGGATTCGCTCCCGGGTGAGCCACTTGCGCAGGAGGTCGGGGTCGGCGGAGATCTTGCCCACGACGCGGTAGCGGGAGGCCACCAGCGCAGGGGAGGTGACGGCGGCCTCCGAGGTGACGCGGCTGGGCTCCAGGTACGTGGAGTGCACAAAGGCCGAGCGGCCTCGGTCGACCACGAGGAAGCCCACGTGGTTGTCCAGCCCCACGATGTACAGGCCCGGGCCCATGGCGTGGAGGTGCTTGACGAACCGTCGAACGGGGACGTCGCTGAACCGGCGGATGTACTGGTCGGAGACGAGGCTCTTGATGATGGCCTCGGCGGGCCGGCGGGCCAGGGCCACGCGCCCCACCCTCAGCCCTGCATCTCGTAGCAACGTGGAGACGAAGTAGCCGCAGGCGATGCGGCCTTGGCGGGGGATCTGGCTGGTGCCGTGGAAGGCCCAGGGCGTGCCGCACCAGTGGGGCATGAGGTGGCGGCGCAGCGCCCGCTCCAGCAAGCGGCGCGCCCGGTGGACCACGCGGCCCCTGTGCATAGGGCCGGCGCGGCGGTATTCACGCGACAGCCGCTCCAGCTGCCCGGCCACCGACCGCTTGGCCGCGGCGTAGGACGCGTCAGGCGTGGCCCCTGGGGTGATGGGAGGGCCGGCGCGGCAGATCGGGGCGCCCGCCGTTGACCTCGCCGCGGTGGCGGCCCCGGGCGGGGGCACCGGAATGGACGTGCCCCTGCCGCACCTCGAGCCGAGCATTGCCGCCATGGGCGGCGCCAGGGCCACGACGATGGCCACTCCGAGAGCGTAGAGGTTGAGTCCGTTCCGGCGCATCGTATGCAAGCCTACGACCACCTGCGCTGGATCCTTCCCCGGTCCGACGTCTCCGGGCTCGCCCAAAGACCGACCGGGGGAGCTGCGCTCTGGGACGGCTCAGAAGGCGAGCTGGATCTGGAGGCGCGATCGGACGTCGTGCACCAGCCCGGCGGCGCGCTCGTGGCCGAGCCAGCTCACATCGAGCTGCACCTTGAGATCGTTGTGGGCGAGGTACAGGTTGAGCCCCACGGTGACCTCGTGCTCCCGCGCGATGGTGCCTGCCTGGTCGTACTGGCTCTGTAGCGCGGCCCGGGCGACGGGATCCGTCTCGGCGTCGATCAGGTCCCCGGCGCGGCGTCTGGCATCGTCGAGCAGCCTTTGGTCGAAGTGCACCACCGCGTACCGCATCGCCACCTCCCATCGACGCCGGATCAGGTAGCTCGCCTGGACGAGACCCCCCACCATGGCGAACCGCTGGCTGAACCGGTCTTCCTCACGGGCCGTGGCCAGGTAGAGCGCCGCGTGCAAGGAGGCAGAGCGCGCCTTCACCAGGACCTCCGCCGCGCCGCGCAGGGTCTGATCGAGGTAGAGGGTCGGATCCAGATCCCAGGTGAGCCCCAGGGCGACGGCGAGCCGCAGACCGCCCCCCTTGAAGTCCGTGTCCTGCCTGAAGTCGATGTCGCCAAGCTTGTAGGCCAGCCGCGCCACCACCTCCGGATGGAACCCCTCCAGGGGCGCCGGATCGGTCAGGTCCGAAGGGTTGGGGAGCGACTCACCCCAGGTGCGGGCGTAGAGCCGGGCGTGGGCCCTGCGCGCGTTCTGCCCGGTGAACACGCCAAAGGCGTAGAAGAGCCCAGCAGGGCCCGCGCCGTCGTTGTGGAGGTGCACCCCCATCTGCCGCTCCGAGCCAAAGGCCGGCACCAGGATCGACCAGTCCACGAAGGTGAGGGACTTGAAGGACCCCTCCCGGTGCCTCGTAAAGGGGATCTTGTATTGGCCGGCCCTCAGCCGCAGGTGCCTGTGCAGGCGGTATTCCAAGAAGAAGTCTATGATCTCCAGAGACTTTGGTGCAGTGGAGACCTGTAGGTAGTACTTGAGGCGCTTGGTCAAGAAAGACCCCAGCAGCACCAGCCGGATGCGCCGCAGCAGGGGTATGACGGAGTCGACCGGGTCGTCGCCGCCCGCGTCCTTGACGAGGAGCTCGGTCTGGACCTGCCCGGCGAAGCCAATGGCCAGCACGTTCCGACCGCCTCGGCTGGCAATGCGGAAGGGGCCTATTCGACTCGGCCACTTCCGGCCCTGAGGTTTTTTGGCGTCCGCGGCAACCGGCGCCCGGGGACGGGGCGGGCCCGGGCGCGGATGGGTCACCCGGCGCGGGGCAGGGCGCGGATGGGTCACCCGGCGCGGGGCAGGGCGCGGACGGGCGACCCGACGCAGTCTGGGTGCAGGTCGGATTTTTCGCGCCGGTCGCGCGGCGGGTGCTGGAGGCGTTGCAGGGTCTGGGAGCGCTGGATCCGGTGCGCCGAGCCACAGGGTCGCCACGAGAGTGAGCAGGTGGGTCATGGCTGCGAAATATAGCGATGGAAAGGGCGGATCGCCAGCGCGATCAGACCCTGCGAGAGGCCGCGGGTGCAGCGGCGAGGATGGTCGGAGAGAGGCGGAATCCCGGGAGGTTCTCTTCGGGGCCGGCTCGGTCGGTGTTTTCGCGCATCAGGCGGAGGTCGTCGCACAGGGCTTGATCGTGCGCTCCATCCCCCGCGTTCCAAGCACCAGGCGATGCTGGTGTCCCTCAGCCGTCTTGACAAGGCATGGAATATGCTCGATCAGTGTGCTTGTGAAAAGCGCAGAAATCAACAGCATGACGGGTTATGGCAGCACCGTTTTCGAGGTGGCTGGGGAGCAGTACACCCTGGAGCTTCGATCGGTGAACAGCCGACACGTGGATGTGCGTGTGCGGCTTCCCTGGCACGACGCGCGGCTGGAGTCCATGCTGATCTCGGCGGCGAAGAAGGGCCTACACCGCGGGCGTCTGGAGATCGCCGTCCGGACCGGCGCGACCGTCGGCGATCGGACCTCGGACACCCTGGTGTCCATGCCCGAGCCGGGTACGAGGGCGGACGACGCGGCGGTGGGGCAGGGGAGGGACAAGGGGCCGGTGGCGGACGGGTTCCGGCAAGGTCACGCCGAGCTTTCGCTGCTGTGCGAGGAGCTCGGGATGGACGCGCCGCTTCAGGCCAGGGATGTGCTCGCCTACCTCGGCACCGCCGAGATGGCGGCCTCGCGGTCGGAGTCATCTTCGGCGCCCCCCGGTTTTTCCGTGCCGGCCGTGGCAGCGTTGCAGGAGGCCCAGAAAGGGCTCCAGACAATGCGCCGCCGAGAGGGCAAGCTCATGAGCATGGCCATCGGCGAGCAGATGGCCGAGGCGGCCTCCATGGTGACGGAGATCGAGCGCATCGCCGCCGACCAGCCCGTGCGGCTCGGGGAGAAGCTGCGGGACCGCGTGACGCACACCCTCGAGGGCCTGGGCGCGGCCCAGGACTCGGTGGACAAGGCCCGGCTCACCTCGGAGATCGCTCTGCTGGTGGACCGGGCCGACGTCACAGAGGAGCTGGTGCGGCTCCGGGCGCACTTTGCGCACTTCGCCGAGATCATCGCGGGTGACCCCCCCCATGGGCGGAAGCTGGACTTCCTCCTCCAGGAGATGTTCCGCGAGATCAACACCACCGGGGCCAAGTCCCACGACAGCCGCAGCGGCAGCCTGGTGGTGAACGTGAAGTCGGTCTTCGAGAAGATCCGGGAGGTCGTACAGAATGTCGAGTGATGCCGCGCTGAGCCCCAAGCCCATGCTGTTCGTGGTGTCGTCGCCATCCGGAGCGGGCAAGACGACACTCACCCGCCGGTTGATGGACGACTTCGATTCGCTCTCGTTCAGCATCTCCTACACCACGCGTCCCTGCCGCGGTGACGAGAAGGACGGCCAGGACTACCACTTCGTGGACGACGACACCTTCGGGCGCATGGTGACGGAGGATCGCTTCGCCGAGCACGCCTCGGTGCACGGCAACCGCTACGGCACGGCGGACGCGCAGATCCGCGAGGCCTTCGCCGCGGGACGGGACGTGCTCTTCGACATCGACTACCAGGGCGGCCGCCAGCTCAAGGCCAAGTACCCCGCCGAGGCGGTGATGGTCTTCGTCCTTCCTCCCACCATGGAGGCCCTCGCCGGGAGGCTGCGCAACCGCGCCACGGACGCCGAGGACACCATCCGACGACGGCTGGCCAAGGCCGTCGACGAGCTGGGGCACTACCACGCCTACGAGTTCCTGGTGGTCAATGACGACCTGGAGGCGGCCTATGACCAGCTCCGCGCCATCTACCTGGCGGCCACCTGCCGATGGGACCGCCGATCTCCCATGGCCGAGGCGCTGATCCGCGAGGCAGGCACCGCCGCGTTCAGTCTTCAGCTCGACGCGAAAGACTAGGTGAAGAAGAGGGCGGTCCGCGAATAGGGCTTTCCCAGGATGCGCTTTTACGGTACAGGTATATAATATTGTGTGAGACAGCACACCGCACACATGGGTAAGTAGTCGATTAGCTGTGCTGGACGACATCCTCAAGAACCTTCGTTCGTACCTGCCTGACGCAGATCTCGACCGAGTGGTCCGGGCGGCGGACTTTGCTGCCAAGGCCCACGAGGGGCAGAAGCGCAAGTCTGGCGCCCCCTACGTGGTGCATCCCTTTGGCGTGGCGCTCACCATTACCCAGCTACGCCTGGACATCCCGTCGGTGTGCGCCGCCCTGCTGCACGACTGCGTGGAAGACACGGGCACCACCACAGAGGAGCTGGGGGAGCTGTTCGGCGAGGACGTGCAGTTTCTCGTCGACGGCGTCACCAAGCTAAAGAGCCTCCCCCTCAAGGCCCGGGAGGACCGCCAGGCCGAGAACTTCCGCAAGATGGTCCTGGCCATGGCCCGAGACATCCGGGTCATACTCATCAAGCTCGCCGACCGCCTGGACAACATGCGCACCCTGAGCCACATGCCGGTGGAGAAGCACGAGCGCATCGCCCGGGAGACCAAGTCCATCTATGCGCCCATCGCCAATCGCCTGGGCATCCAGTGGGTCAAGGTCGAGCTGGAGGACCTCTGCTTCCAGTACCTGCACCCAGAGGACTTCGTCGTCATCTCCGAACAGGTGGAGCGCCTCGACAAGCACCGCAAGCGCTTTGTGGCGGACGTGCTGAAGGTGATCTCCGCCGAAATGAAGGACGCCGGCATCGAGGCCCAGGTCAATGGGCGCTCCAAGCACCTGTGGGGCATCTACCAGAAGCTGCGCCGCCAGGGGCGTAGCCTGGATGTGGGACACCTGTACGACATCATGGCGTTTCGCATCATCACCACCAGCGTGGACAAGTGCTACTCCGCCCTGGGCCGGCTCCACTCCAAGTTCAAGCCCATCCCGAGCCGCTTCAAGGACTACATCGCCCTGCCCAAGGACAACGGGTACCAGTCCCTGCACACGTCGGTCTTCGGCCCCGGGGGTAAGCGCATCGAGATCCAGATCCGCACCCTCTCCATGCACCAGACCGCGGAGCAGGGCATCGCCGCGCACTGGCTCTACAAGGAGGGCAAGCCCCTCCGTGTGAGAGAGCAGAGCCGCTATGCCTGGCTGCACGACCTGATGGACGCCCACAAGGCGAACCAGGATCCCACGGACTTCATCGATACCGTGAAGCTGGACCTGTTCGACGACGAGGTCTACATCTTCACACCCCAGGGTGACCTCAAGAGCCTGCCCCGGGGCGCCACGCCCGTGGACTTCGCCTACTCCATTCACAGCGAGGTGGGCAACAGCTGCTCGGGCGCGCGGGTCAACGGCGTGATGGTGCCCCTCAAGTATCAGCTTCAGAGCGGGGATGCGGTGGAGATCATCACGAGCAACAACCAGCACCCCAACAAGGACTGGTTGAAGTTCGTGGCCACCGGGCGGGCAAAGACCAAGATCCGCCACTACATCCGCACCGAGCAGCGAAACCGCAGCCAGGCCCTGGGGCGGGAGATGCTGGAAAAGGAGCTGCGCAAGTTCCGGATGTCCTTGCCCAAGCTGCTCAAGCAATCCAAGCTGAACCCGGCAGTGGAGAAGTTCCGCCTGGGGTCCGCAGAGGAGCTCATCCTCAACATCGGCTTTGGAAAGGTCATGGCTGCCGACGTGGTGAAGGCCATCGTGCCCGAGAGCGAGCGGGGCAACGGCGAGCAGCAGGAGCAGGGCATGATGGCCAAGCTGCTCGAGCGGGTCGGGGTGAAACGCCCCACACGCTCGGGCATCCGGGTCCAAGGCATGGACGACATGCTCGTGCGCTTCGCGCGCTGCTGCAACCCGGTGCGGGGGGACGAAGTGGTGGGCTTCATTACCCGGGGCCGCGGCGTCACCATCCACACCCGCGGGTGCCCCAAGGCCAAGGACCTGGACCCGGCCCGCCGCATCGACGTGGACTGGGACAGCAAGGCCAAGACCATGTCCCCCGTGTCGGTGCGGGTGGAGAGCCTCAACCGCCAGGGTCTGTTGGCCGAGGTGTCCAAGGCCTTCACCGCCAAGGGTGTCAACATCCTCCAGGCCAACTGCCGGACCTTCGAGGACGACTACGCGGTCAACACCTTCCAGTTCCAGATCGAGGACCTCAGCAAGCTCAAGGCGCTCATCAAGGGCATCGCGAAGATCGATGGGGTCATCAGAGTGGAGCGCGTCCAGGCCTGGTAGGGTTCTTTCCCCTGGACCGGCGCGGTCCGGCGGAGTAGCCTGTCTCGTGGTCTCAGTGGAGGACATTCCCCCATGAAGAAGCTCTGTGTCGCTCTGATGGCGATCACCGCCCTGGTGGCGGTGACCCGGGACGCAGCCGCCCGCAAACCAATCCGGCGTGGCTCCTTGAATCTCTCCGGGGCGCCCGCCAAGGGCTCCGAGGAGGCCTTGGTCACGATCATCCTGTTTTTCAATTTCCGTTGCAGCTACGGAAACTACGTCTTCAACGCGTTCCACGACATCGAGCGCGATCACCCCGGCATGTTCAGGTTGTATTTCAGGCACCATGCCATAAACAGGTATAATCGCACGGCTTTGCTCGCCGCCCAGGCCGCCATGGCGGCCCACGTCCAGGGCAAGTTCTGGGACATGGCGGAGATCCTGTTCCGCAACCGCTACAACATCAACACCAAGAACCTCGAGACCTACGCGCAAGAGATCGGCATGAAGTTGAAACCCTTCAAGGCCGCCATGCGCAAGACGATCTACCGGTCCCGGGTCGAGCGGGAGGTGGCCCTGTCCAAGAAGTTCCTGCGCGGGAGCACGAGCTGCCCCGTGGTTTGGATCAACGGCAAGCAGATGTCGGGCTACATCTCCACCTATCGCCTGAAGAACATGCTGCGCAACGCCGCCCGCGAGGTCAGCGGGATCCGTATTCGACCCCTCCTGTGACGATCCCGTCCAACCCTTGACAACACAGACAGTATCGGGTATTTCACCGACCTCTCGACGGAAGAAGGTGAGCCATGGCCTCTCTGATGAAGATGAAGACCGCGAAGCGGAAGGCGAAGCGCCTCAAGTCGGGGCGGAAACGCAAAAACAAGCAGGCTCAACGATCGACGATCACCATGAAGGAGCTCTTCGCGGAGATCGACAAGGCCGACTCCAAGTCTGAGTAGCCCTCTACTCTTCTTCGATCCCGATCCTGCCGCGCTCCATGCTCTTGCGCAGCAGGTCCCGCAGCTTTTTCTTCTCCTCTGTGCTCTCGGCGTCGAACCGCACGCCCATGCCGCTGAATGACTCATCCTGGCGCACCCAGGCCACCCGGCCGGGGATGCGCAGCTGCTTCTCTTTCTTGCCGTCCAGCGACAGCAGCAGGACCACGTCGGTGTCCACGGGTGGCGGGTTCTGGGTGCGGATCTGTACGCCGCCGCCGCTGACGTCGTCGGTGGAGCTGATGACCACGTCTCCCTGGCCTATGACCTGCCAATCCACGGGGATCTCCAAGGGGATCCTGTAGTAGCGCCGGCCCACGGAGCTGGCTGGGTCGATGTCGCCACGGGCGACATCCTCGAGGAACTTGCGCTGCTCGACGTCCTCGGGGGAGATGTTGATCACCGCGGCAGAAGGCCTCAGCTGCACGGCGCCGACCCGTCCGCGGAGGAGGACCCGGCCGGGCAGCTCGGGGAAGATGACCTCCAGGACCACGTGCTCGTCTACGTTGAGCGGGATCTTCGTCTCGTAGCGGACGATCCCACCCGGACCCACATCGGGGTCGACGTCATCCAGGAAGTCCCTGCCAACGGTGTACCGCGCCTGGAGGATCTTCGTGGTCGTTCGGCTCACGGGCCGCTTCTGATCGCTCATGCAGTTTGATTCCTCTCCGGCGAGAAGTGCTCCGGCGAGAAGTGCCCCGGCGCCCTGCCCGCCGCCCGAGTAACAAATCGAGTGTATCCCATCCCCAAAAAAAATTCACCACCCGGGCATGTTTGGATAGAATTTTTTTCCTGAATCAGGCCTGAAATTCAAGGCGAATCCAGCTTTCAGGTTGGGTTGCTTCTGATACGGCTTGCCAGTATGATTGGCCGCGTCGCGGGAGGATACCATGAGCGGTTCGACGAGCAGTGCATACAAAGTCGGTGACCGGTTTCCATTGGGCGAAAGCGTCGAGCGGAGAGCCATCGGTGACATCTACGAGGGGACAGATGACACCAACGGGGCGCCCGTCCGGATCGTCCTCGTCTCACCTCACATCTTCACGCAGCCCGGCATGCGGGAGCAGACCCAGGCCGAGCTGGCGAGCATCAGCCAGGTGAGCCATCCGAACGTGGCCCGCGTGCTGGGCACCGGCTCCATCGAGGATGGGCGGCTCTTTGCTGCCTACGAACGCCCGAACGGTGTCCTGCTGGCGAACCATGTGGGGACCACTGGACCCATGACCGTGTCCCAGTCCGTGGACATCTTCGGCAAGATCATCGCCGGCCTCGAGGAGGCCAAGCGGGTGGGCCTCTGGCATCGGGACATCTCTCCATCCAACATAGTGATCACGCCCGACGGTGGCGAGGTGAAGGTACTGCACTTCGGTCTGGCAGAACCGGCGGGCGGCATGGCCTTCGGTGACCCGTGGTTCCTGTCGCCGGAGCAAGCCCGCGGTGAGCCCGTGGACGAGCGAGCCACAATCTACTCCCTGGGCGCGCTGTGGTTCTATGCGGTCTGCGGAACGCCGATCTACCAGGACGGAGACCCCGCCGCGGTGCTGCAAAAGCACCAGACCGAGGGACCACAGGCGCCCTCGGTCCGACGCCCTGATCTCAACATCCCGGCCGGTTTCGACAACCTGGTGGCCCGAGCGCTGGTCAAGAGCGCCAGTGGACGGTTCACCAGCCTCGGAGAGATGGTCGCCGCGGCGCGGGCGCTCAGCGGCGTCCAGGCACCTGGCCTCGGCGGGGTCCGGGCACCCGGCCAAGACCTGGGTGCGGCTGCTACCATCATGGCCTCGGGCGGCGTAGCGTCGGCCCCCCACCTTGCCCCGGCACCCGCGCAGGCGCCTGCGCAGGGGGCCCAGGCAGCGCCGACGCCCCAACCCGTGGCGCCGACGCCCCAGCCCGTGACGCCGACGCCCCAGCCCGTGACGCCGACGCCCCAGCCCGTGACGCCCGCTGCTCAACCAGCGTCTCAACCCGTCGCCCAGCCCGTTGCACAACCCGTCGCCCAGCCCGTTGCACAACCCGTCGCCCAGCCCATTGCCCAGCCCACCACCCAGCCCGCCGCCCAGCCCGCCGCCCAGCCCGCCGCCCAGGCGGCATCGAGCCCGCGCGGTCGTCGGAAGAAGAAGAAGGGCTTCCGGGAGACGCTGTGGTTCATGAAGGGCGAGGTGGAGGCGGCGGCGGACGCAGCGGGCGGTGACGCCGAAAAGGACCTGGCGAAGGTGGAGGCCGGGGACGGATCCATCGCGGACGGCGAGAAAGGGCTGGACGACCGCTACCGGGACGACGGCAGCGTCACCGCGGAGGACCGGCAGAAGTTCTCCGTGAAGACCGGTCAGACGGGGATGATGCCCGCTTTCCAGATGCCGACTCCAATGGAAGAGGGGACCGTCAAGGACCCCAACAAGAAAATGACCGTGCTCATCTGGGTGGCGCTGATCCTGGTCATCGTGGGTGGCGGTGGCGGCGCTGCGGCTTACTTCTTCTACTTCAGGGCCCCCGACACCTTTGTGAAGGGCAACGTGGGCGCCATGATCATGAGCCAGGTCTCCGAGTACCAGGAAAACCAGGAGGTGTTCAAGCTCATCACACCGCCGCCGCGATCCCTGCCCACCGGCGAGTTCAAGGGGCTCTTCGAGAAGCTCGTGGAGACGTCCAAGAAGGCGGAAACCTACATGCCCGCCACGAACTTCGGAATGGTGGACTACCTGGCGGCGATGGAGCAGCGTCTTGCCAAGTGCGCCGAGGAGAACAAGGGCAAGCCCCGCCGAAAGCGCGTGAGCCTCTTCAGAAACATGAACCGGCGGAAGGCCCGGAAGCTGGCCAAGAGCTATGCCGCGATCCTGTCTTTGGGGATGAAGTTCATCAAGAACCACATCGCCGCGGGTCTGGCCCCGAAGGCCACTGGCGACCAGCGCTCCAGCGCCAAGCGCGCCTGCATGCTCGTGCTCAAGAACTTCCGTCCGGGGGCCGACACTCCGGGCCTCAAGGAGAGCTGCGCCAGCCTGGAGAAGCACTTCGAGCAGCCGCGTCCCGCCACGCCGGACAAGCCGGGCAAGCCCGGCGCCATGGACGCGATGAACCCCGCCATGGGCGCGATGAACCCCGCCATGGACGCGATGAACCCCGCCATGGGCGGGATGTAGAGGGCCAGATGACCGTGGACCCGAAGCTGGTTGAGATTCTCGCCTGCCCGAAGTGCAAGGGCGCGTTGGAGTACCGTGAAGACGACCCGGAAGGGTTCGCCTGCAACGAATGTGCGCTCTTTTACCGGGTGGAGGACAAGATCCCCAACTTCCTCATCGATGAAGCCGTTCCTCTCTCGTCAGTCGGCGAGCAGTAGCAGGAGGCACCTGGGCTTTGAGCGCCGAGAACGTACTGGTGGTGCACGCCGACACCGACGTCTCGGCGGCCATCCAAAGCGCGTTGGAGTCAGAGGGGTTCCGGGTGCGGCTGGCGGCCGACGGTCTGGAGGGGCTCGCCGCGGTGGATGAGGAGACCCCCTCCGTCATCGTCACCGACACCATGGTGCCGCGGTTGGACGGCGTGACCCTGATCAAAGCCCTGCGGGGCCGGTCCGCCACCCGGCATACGCCGGTGATCATCGTCTCGGGGAGGGTGGAGCCGGACGCCATTCTGACCGGCTTCGCGGCAGGGGCGAGGTACTACGTCACCCTGCCGTTTCAGCCCTCGGATCTCCGGGCCAAGGTCCGGCGCCTCATCGGCACCTGATCGGGCCAACCTCTCCAAAAGTTGCGATGGTATACTACATGTAGTATAAATACACACATGCAAATGGAACCCATCACGAAGAACCTCTGGTTAGACCTTCCCGAGCGGCGGCAAGCCGCTCGGGTGCCCCTGACGGTGGCTGTCCTCAAGAGCGCGGGTCCGGAGACGTGCCTGTGTCAGTCCGTGGACATCAGCCCCACCGGCATGTCCATGCGGCGGGCCAAGGGGCTGCCCATGACCAGCGACTTGCCGGTCTTCCTCAAGTTCTCCCTGCCGGGATCGGAGGAGGTCCACCGCATCCGGGGCACCGTGGTACGAGACGCATCGGATGGGCGCTACTGGGCGAGCGCCGTCCGTTTCGGTCCGCTTCCCGGACGGCTCACCCGGCAGATCGACTCATTGATGGCCGGGGAGTCCCTGGCGGCCTGAGACCCGACTAGGGTCCGGTTTCCAGCCCTGCGGATCCCTGATATGCTCGACACCTCACGACGGAGGATGAGCATGCGCCGGAGTTTCTTCATCGAAATCGTGCTGGTGGGCTTTGTGGCGGCCTGCGGGCCATCCAGAGGCGACGGGGACGCGTCGGTCTCCGGAGACGCCAGCGGCCTCGACTCCACGGTTCCGGACGACGTCATCATGTACCCCGACACCACGGTGCCGGACGCCTATGTCCCGGGTTGCGGCAACGGCACGCTGGACGACGGCGAGGCCTGCGACGACGGCAACCAGGTCAGCGGTGACGGGTGCAACGCCAGCTGCACCCTGCCCGATGACGACTTCGACAGGGTGGCCGCGGCGTTCATTGACGGGGACCAGCTCGTGCCGGGCATCACCGTGGCGGGCACCGCCATCCTGATGGTCTGGGAGGACTGGGGCCTCAGCGATCCCGACGGCGCGGGTGCCCGGGTGCGCAGCTTCACCGCCGATGGCGTCGAGCAGACGCTGCCCGCCATCGGGTCCAACGTGGACTTCCCGGCCAACACCACCTCCACCGCGGATCAGTACGACGTCGCCGTGGCGGGTCACGCAGACGGCCGGTTCGTGGTGGCCTGGACCGACGCCAGCGGCGCCGCGGGTGGCGGCACGGATGTCCGGGCGATGATGTTCGGCGCCGACGGCAGCCGTCTCCCCAACCCGCAGAGCGGCACCTCGGACTTCGTGGTGCACACCACCACCACCGGAACCCAGCAGCAGCCCGCAGTGGGCGTGTCCGACCAGGGGCTCGTCCTCATCGCCTGGTCAGACGACTCCGCCACTGGCGGCGACACCAGCGGCTGGGCGGTGCGCGGCCGGCTGTTCGATTTCACCGGCACCCCCCAGGTCAACCTGGAGACGGGGACCGCCGACGACTTCCTGATCAACAACACCCCGGGCGGCAGCCAGTATCGGCCCTCGTTGGCGGCCAACGGAAGCGTGGGTTGGGGCGTGGTCTGGCTGGATGACACCAACCTGGACGGCAGCTCCACGGGCATCGTCGGCACGCTCCTGGGCGCCTATGGGGACCACGTCATGACGGATGTCCTCATCAACACCACCACCAGCGGCGCCCAGACCGACCCGATCATCGCCGTGCAGCCCGCGGTGGGCTTCGTCGTGGCCTGGACGGACGACAGCCGGGGCGCCGACGACCCCTACTTCCGGGCGATCCGCGCCCGGGCCTTTGACCTGAGCTACGGGCCCCGGCCCAACGGTGTGACCCTGACCACCGATGACTTCTGTGTGAACACCCTGGTGGACGGGAGCCAGCAGTGGCCGGGCGTGGCGGTGGACTCCGCGAGCGGCAACGTCGTCATCGTGTGGCAGGACGGGTCTGCCTCGGACGGGAGCTGGGCGGGCATCCGGGGGCGCGCGTTCAACCCCGGGCTGACGCCGCTGCCCAATGACCTCGCCATGGACGGGGCCGACTTCAAGATCAACACCACCACGGCCGAGGCGCAGCTCTCCCCGGCGGTGGTCGTGGCCGCCGGACAGGCCGTGTGCATCTGGGAGGACCACAGCGGCGCCATGCCCGACGTCTCCAGCGTGGCCGTCCGCTACCGCGTCCTGCCGCCCCTCTGGTAGCGCGTCCTCCCGCCCCTCTGGTACCGCGTCCTCCCGCCCCTCTGGTACCGCGTCCTCCCGCCCCTCTGGTAGCGCGTCCTCCCGCCCCTCTGGTACCGCGTCCTCCCGCCCCTCTGGTCAGGGGAGCGGGGGCGCGGGGTAGGCTTCCACCAGGTCGGCCGGGATGCGGTTTCCGGTGATGATCCGGGCGTAGTCCCCCGCCACCGGGCGGTGGACCCGCTCCTTGGTGGGATCCAGCGGATCGATGCCGTAGAGCCCGAACCGCATTCCGAAGCCGTGGTTCCACTCGTAGTTGTCCATGAGCGACCAGTAGAAGTAGCCCCGACAGTCTACGCCGTCCCGGATGGCGCGGCTCACCCAGGTGAGGTGCTCCACCAGGAACGCGCGGGCCCCCTCGGAGTCCTCGGCGTCGCCGAAGCCGTTCTCGGTGATGATCACGGGCAGGTCCGGGTACCGGTCACGCACCAGGACGAGGGCCTCGTAGATGCCGGCGGGGGCGTCCCAGTCGATGCGGAAGGTGAATGGGTCGAAGGTCATCAGCTCGGACAGGTTGGGCAGGACGGCGTGGTCCCGTCCCTCGACCTCGAGCACCGAGTAGTAGTTCACGCCGAGCCAGTCCATGCGGTGGGCGAGGTCCTCCCGGTACTGGGCCGTGCCGTCCAGATCCTCGTCCACCTCCCCCAGGATGACGCCGTTGAGGAAGGCCAGGTTGTACAGGTAGACGACGTTCTCGGCGGCGATCACGTCGAGGTCCTTGGAGGGATCGATGGGGTGCGCCGGCACCACGGAGAAGACCAGCCCCACCTGGGCGGCCTCTCCGTCGCCGTCGGCGTCTTCTTCATCGGCGGCCCACACGGCGTCGTACATGCGTGCGTGGGCCTCGATCATCGCCGTGGCCACCTGCTTCACCTCCTCGAAGGCCATGGCCACGCCCGGAGGGTTGGTGCGATCCTCGCTGGGGAGGAGATACCCCGCCAGGATCACCGCGAAGGGCTCGTTCTGGGTGATCCACTGGTCCACGAGATCGCCGAGCTCGGCCGCCACGAATCCCGCATACTTCGCGATCTCGGCGACGATGGTCTCCCGATCCAGCCACCCGCGCGGTGAGCACCCCTCCAGGTCCGCGTGGCAGCCCAGGGCGTCGTGGATCCAGCGGGGCAGGGTGTAGTGGTGCAGGGTCACGTAGGGCTCCAGGCCCCTGGCTCGCATGGCCTCGAACATGGATCGGTAGTGAGCGACGGCGTCCATGTCAGCCACGGCCGCGAGGTCGTCGTGGCTCTCGAGGCCCACCGTGGACGCGGGGAAGACGCGTGACCACTCGATGGAGGTGCGGAAGGCCGTGAGACCGAGGTCGCCCGCCGCCAGGTCGTAGTCGGTTTCGAAAAGCTCCCAGTGACCGGGGCCCTGGGACAGCGGATCGCCGGAGAGGTGGTTGCCGGCCTCTGCGATGAGCTGGGGATCGGTCACCCACACGTACCAGTCCGAGCCCGTGTCCAGGCACGTCGAGGCGTCCAGGGTGGGACAGCCCATGTCCACCTGAAACCCGGCCACGGCGACGCCCCAGCGGAAGTCGGCCGGGAACACGCCCTCGGGCGGCGCGCCATCATCGTCGCCGCAGTGCGTGATCCCGCCCGCCACCAGAGCCAGGGCCAGGGCCGCGACCCGGGGCCTGAGGCTAGTCATCGTCGTCTCCTTCGTCGCCGTCGCTGTCCGCGGCGTCGGAGGCCGGAGGGGGTTGGGGCAGGTAGAACTTCTTCGTCACGGTCACCGTCCGGCTCACCAGGCCGCTTTTCACCCTGGCCTTGGCCGTGAGCAGGACAAAGGTGTAGTCGAGCTCGGCGAGCCGGTCCGCGGAGCAGCCCAGGCCGCCCCCGAGGTCGGGCGGGGCCGGTGGTCTCGTCGGCCGCATGACCGCGGGCGGAGGGCGGCGCCCCGCGTTTTCGAAAGCTCGCTTCATGCGAGCGATGCGGCTGTCCCGGGCCGTTCCGAGGTCTCGCATGTGGCAGGCCAGGCTGAGCTTGGTGCGCATCATGCGGGGAAGGGTCCGGCCGTTGTCCGGCGTCAGCGCAGACAGGTGCAGGGTGATGTCCCGGGGCTCCAGACGCCCGCCGGCAGCCCGCAGCTTCTCCAGGGCGCTGGCCAGGATCCGAGCCCGGGTGACACGGTTGGCGCCCCGGAAGCGGTGCACCGTCGCCAGGGAGGTCTCGACCTGGTTGGCCCGGCTGAGCGCCTGGTAGTGGCTGTATGCGAGCCACCCGCCGATGGACATCGCCACCAGCAGAGTCAGAGTGACTACGATGGAGCCGGTGGACGCGCCGAGCGCCCACCGGACCCGAAGGTGGAGCTGGTTGGCTGAGCGCATGACCCCATGTAATCACGGTGATGGGGCCGGGGCAAGGGTATGGCTATTGACTGTGGCGCCAGAGCGAATATCGTGGACGGAGTCGACGTCGACAAGGACGGCCGTGAGACTCAGGATCCCAATGTTCGCGCTCACTGCGCTGCTGGTCGGTGCCGTTGCGGCGCCGCGACCTGCCGGGGCCCAGCAGCGCCTGGCCACGCCGCGGTCGCCGAGCTTCGCAAGCAAGTGGGATGGGCAGAACTTCAGTCACCGGCTCTTTGACAGCCTCCTGCGACGGCACGTGAAGCGGGGGCGGGTGGACTACGCCGGGATCCGTCGTCACTCCATGTCTTTGTTGCTCGAGTACCAGCACCGGCTCGCCAAGACAAACCCCGCGCGGCTCAAGGGAGGCAAGGCTGCCAGGCTGGCCTTTTGGATCAACGCCCACAACGCCTTTGCCCTGCGCGAGGTGCTCCGCCAGGGGCGCCGGCTCGCCAAGGCCCGCAGACGGGTCAAAGCCGCGGCGGGCGCCCGGCGCCGGAATCGACTCCTCTTTCAGGTGGGGGGGCGATGGTACACGACGGCGCAGATCCGGAACCGGGTCATCCGGGGCCGGTTCAAGGACCCGCGGGCGCTGTTCGCCCTGGTTGGCTCGTCCGGGGACCCCTGGCTGCGAGCCCGGGCCTACACGGGACGCAAGCTCGCCCGGCGACTGCGAGCCGTTGCCCGACGTTTCCTCTCCCACCCGAACCTCGGTGTCAACCTGGACCGCAAGAAGAAGATCGTGCTCTTGCCGCAGGTCTTTTCTCGCTACGCCAAGGATTTCGCCGGGTCGCGGTGGAAGGGCGCGGTCTCGTTCGTGGCCGACCACCTCAAGAACGCGCAGGACGCCGCGTTCATCAAGGCGAACCTCGCCCGGCTGACCATTCGCTACCGACCGAATCCCCGCCCCTGACTCCGCGGTGAGCCGCGCATTCCACGGCCTCGCAAACCTCTCCGGAAATATTCGAAACCGGCCGGCGGTTGACGGACTATCAGGTGGAGATGGTTCGAATCCGAGCCCCACAGTGGGCGGGAGGTTGGATATGAACAATAAAAACAGAAAGTTAGCTGCGGTCCTGGGCTTGTCGGCCATGATGGTGACCGGGTGTTTCGAAATGCATGGCTCCTTGGATCTGGAGGAGCAGTCCGGGCATGAGGGCGCCCGCGTGGCGATCAGGGGGAAGCCCGTGGTCATCCCGGCGGGGAAGATTCACTACGGAGACGTGGTGGTAGTGGACGGAAAGGCCCACGTCGAGGGCGAGGTCCGGGGGAGCGTGGTGGTCATCGCCGGTGACCTGCACGTGGGACCCAAGGCGAACATCGCCGAGGACCTGGTGAGCGTGGGAAATCGCCGCTCCGAGGTCGCCGACCAGGCGCGGGTGCAGGGGGAACGGGTCTTTGTCAACTGGTCCGGGGTCCAGTGGTTCGTGGACACGACCCTCTTCGCCATGGAGCATCCGCTGCTGGTGACCGTGACGGCCAGCGTCGCCTTCGGGGTGGTTTGCCTTGTGGCCTGGCTCCTGGTGATTCGGCAATACGATTCCGAGCGTTTCCACTACAGCGTGGCTGACCATCCACTGCGCGCCGGGCTGGCTGGCCTGTTGATCATGGTGGCCCTGCACGTGCTCATCGTGTTGGCGTTCGTCAGCCGCTGGGGTGTGGGACTGGTTCCGGTCCTGGGGCTGGTCCTGGTGGCTCTGACGGTGCTTGGTTGGGTGGTCGTCGGCGGCCACATCGGCCGTTGGCTGGCCCGGAAGTACAAGTGGAAGGTCAGCCCCTTCCTCTACGGGCTCATCGGGTTTTGCATCGTGATGGTCACCTTCAGCCTCCCCATCGTGGGCCAGCTCGCCACCCTCTTCGCCTCCTGGATCGGTATCGGCGCCCTCCTCGCTCCCAGCAACCTCCCCGAAGGCGGCCTGCCGCAGTCGACCGCCACCGAGGAGCCCGAGCCGAAACGCCTCCCTGGATCGGGCCTCGACACGCCAGCCGACGCTCTCAACGGCGCCTAGCCCCAATGCCAGAAGCCGAGCACGAGCGGCCTCAGGGCTTGTCGGTCTGGCCGTACTTTTTGACCCAAGCCGTCTTCGACTTGTCGGGCGAGGGGCCCCAAACCGGCGCATGGGGGGGCTTGCGAGTGATCCGCGCCAGCACCACCTCGATCCCCTTGGCGAGCTGAGCGTCCCGCCCGCGGTGCACCGCCCCGGGGTCGTTGTCCACCACGATGTCCGGGGTCACGCCCTCGCCCTCGAGGCGCCAACGGCGCTTGGGCTCCCACCAGGCAAAGGTCCGCGGGCGCGTGGAGATGCCACGGTCCACCAGGGGGTTCTGCAGGCTGATGCCCACCACGCCGCCCCAGGTGCGCGTGCCGATGACGGGCCCGATCTTCGCCACCTGGATGGCCCGCGGGAAGATGTCGCCGTCGGACCCGGCGCTCTCGTTGGTCAGCACGACGATGCGCCCGTTCAGCGTGTTGCTGGGGTAGGGGGAGATCCACCCGTGGCGGGAGCGGCGCCAGGACAGGATCTTGCGGGCCAGCCGCTTGACCATGATGGCCGACACGAAGCCCCCGCCGTTCCACCGGGCGTCCACGATGAGGCCCTGCTTGCGCACCTGCGGGTAGAACCACCGGTCGAACTCCACCATGCCCCGGCTCATCATGTTCGGGATGTGCAGGTAGCCCACCTTGCCACCCGTCTTCTGGCTCACGAGCTCCCGGTTGCGCCGCACCCAGTCGGCGTAACGCACCGGCCGCTCACTGCCCAGCAGCTTCAGCTCCACCTGCCGGGCGGCGGCCTCGTTGGGCGTCTTGCCCACGGTCAGGGAGATCCGCTGCCCAGCCCCCTTTTGCAGGAACCGGTATACGTTGTCGGTGGCCTTGATCCGACGACCGTCGACCTTGAGCAGCAGGTCCCCCTCCTTCACGCCCACGTGCGGCAGGGTCAGGGGCGCGCGCCGTTTGCGGTGCCAGTTTGCGCCGCGATAGACACGGGCGAACTTGAAGAACCCCGACTTGTCCGCCGTCAGGTCCGCGCCGAGGAGCCCCACGGGCACCCGGCGGCCCCGGCGCTGGTCGCCGCCCCAGACGTAGGTGTGGCCCAGCGACAGCTCCGCCACCATCTCACCGATGAGGTCCTGCAGCTCCTCCCGGGTGGTGATGCGCACGAGGAAGGGGCGATACTTGTCGTACATGGCCTTCCAGTCCACTCCGGCCATGTCCTTGGTCCAGTAGAAGTCCCGCATGAGCCGCCAGGCCTCGTTGAAGATCTGACGCCACTCGGCCCGAGGGTCCACCTGCTCTCGGATGTTACCCAACGCCACCAGATGCTCAGCGAGCGCCTTGCCCTTGGGTGCGGCCTTGCCCAAAGGGAACACCGCGAACCGTGCCTTGATCAGGCGCAGGGCGATCTTCTTGCCGTCCTCGGACACGGCGTAGCCGCGGATGGCCGGGGCGAAGGCGTTTTCCTTCTTCTTGGAGAAGTCGAACCGCCGCAGGGGCACGGTGAGCTCCTTGCCCCACCAGTAGGCCTCCCAGTCCGTCATGCCGAAGGTGGGCATCCGGATGAAGAGCAGCACGTCCTTGCCCGCCCACAGGCCGCGGATGTTGCCGGCCTTGACAGGCACCTCCACGATGCGTTCGCCGATCCCGTCGGTGTCGATTGCCACGCGGCCGGTGGCCTTGATCCCCGGCTTCTTCGGCCCCGCGCCCTTCTTCTCGGGCTGGCCCGGATCCCGGGGCAAGAACGGCGATCGCGTCTCCTTGGACAGGAGCACGAGGTAAGGCTTGGTCATCTTGTCCAGGATCGTCTCCAGGTCCACCCGGTCCAAAATGGGGTTCACCGTGCGGTCGGACAGAAACACCAGGTACTCGCCGTCGGGGGACCAGCGTGGGCTCCAGTCGTCGTGGAAGGAGTCCGTCACCCGCACGACCTTCCGGGTGGCGACCTCGTACAGGAAGATGGACGAGTAGTAGTTGTCGTCCATCTTCGCGTAGGCGAGCCAGCGGCTGTCCGGGCTGAAGGAGTAGCCGGAGATGCGGCCGCGCCGGCTGCGATCGATCTCCGCGGGCACTCCCCCGGTGGCGGGGACCCCGAAGAGCCGGTTTTCGCTGTCGGAGAAGGCCAGGGTCTTTCCGTCCGGAGACCACACCGGCTCGTATTTGAAGCACTTGCCGTCCCGGGTCACCTGTCTCGGCGCCTCGGTGCCCTTGGTGTCGTAGACGAACACCTCCATCTCCCCCTTGGCGTCGGACACGGTGGCCACCCAGCGGCCGTTCGGGGAGAAGGACAGGCCCTGCTCCCGGGATCCAGACGAGCGGCTGAGGGTGATGCGCCGGCCGTGCTTCTGGGCCGGTACCAGGTGCAGGTTGCCCCGCACCTCCACGCCCAGGTAGGACCCATCCGGCGACAGGTCGTACCGGGTCAGGTACCGCGTGGGGCTGGTGAACCGCACCCGCGTCCGCAGGGCGTCGGAGACGATGCGCAGACCGATGGCGCTGTCCTTGCCGGTTTCCAGGTCCAGCAGCCGTAGACCGAACTTGTGCTGGTACACGATCTTGCCCTGGCTCAAGGACGGGAACCGCACGTCGAACCCGGCAAAACGGGTGTGCTGCTTCAAATCCGCCCCGGCCGCGGACATGGACCACAGGTTGACCGTGCCGGTCCGATCGCTGGCAAAGTAGATGCGTCCGCCGTGCCACATGGGGTAGGCGTTGGTGCCCTTGAAGGTGGTCACCTTGCGGAAGGTTCCGCCCTCCAGGTCCCCCAGGAAGATCTGCGCCGCGCGCCCTCCCGCGTATCGCTTCCACCGACGGAAGTCCCGTGAGATGCGGTTAATGGCCACACGCTTGCCCTCCGGCTCCCAAGTGAGCCGCGCCCCCCGCCCGAGGGGCAGTCGCTTCGGCATGCCCCCCTTGAGGGCCACCGTGTGCAGCGTCCACGCCCGGTGTGGATGAAACCTCCGCGACCGGAAGAGCACCGCCCCCGAGTCCGGTGTCCAGCCCAGGACCTGGTCGCTCGCCGGGTGATACGTCAGCCGCCGGGGGCGTCCCCCCACCGCCGGCATCACGAACACGTCCTGGTTGCCGTCGTAGTCCCCGGAGAAGGCCAGCCACTTTCCGTCCGGCGAGAAGTGCGCGAAGTACTCCCGCCCGCGATGTGCGGTCAGGCGCCGCGCCAGCCCGCCCGCGGCCGACACCTGCCACAGGTCCCCCTCCGCCGAGAAGACCACCACGCCGCTGTGGTACGTGGGATAACGCGGGTAGCCCAGCCCCTCGGCCTTCGATTGATTTAGCAGCACCGCCCCGCCCGCCGGCAGCGTGGCCTCCGCCAGGCTGAGCGTCGGCGTGGGCACCCGGTCGCGCGCAGGGGCGCCACCCACCGCGATCCGATCCGCCTCGGGCTGCGCGCGCTTCGGTCCACAGCCGCCCCCCGCCACCGTCCCCGCCGCCGCACCTGCAAGCGTCGACACCAGGATGAAGATCGTCATCTGTCGCATGTCTCGGGCCCTCCACTCTTGGATCAATCGAGCCAGGGATACCCTGAGACGCGAGAGACCGCAAGACGTGACAAGCCGGGGGTGGCGCTCGTGACCTCCTGGGCGACCCCACCTTCCGGCCGTTCCGGAGTACAATCGGGCTTTGTCACCGCCGGCGGGTCGGGATCGCGAGAGCGAGCGAACAGGGAGACGGAAGGATGAGACGCAGGTCGAGGTTCCATCTGGATTTCCTGTCGTGGGGGGGGGCGCGAGCGGTGGTCAGCTGGCGTGGATTCCCCGTGGCGCTCCAAGTGGCGGGTCTCGCCGTGGTGGTGTGGCTCGCGTGGAACGGCTTCGACGTGGGACGGGAGCACAGCGAGCGCGAGCTGATGACTCTGCGGAAGACCAACCTCACCACGCTCGTGGTGTGGGGCCTGTGGTGGCCAGGGATGATCGCGGTGGTTCTGCTCGCCGGCCGACTGTGGTGCACGGTCTGCCCGCTGGAGCTCGTCAACCGGATCGGCGACGCCGTGGCACGTCGTGTCGGTTGGCCCCGGGCGCGGCTCGGGAGGTGGATGAGCGCAGGCTGGATCATCGTCGCGCTATACCTGCTCGTCCAGGTGTTGGCCATCGGGATCTCGCTCCACCGCGTGCCGCACCTCACGGCGATTCTGCTCCTGACACTCCTGGGATTGGCTTTGGCAACGGGCCTGGTGTTTCGCGATCCGCGCTCGTTCTGCCGGGCCTTCTGCCCAGCCGCGGCGCTGCTCTCGGTGTACGGACGCTACACGCCGGTGCAGCTCGAAGCACGCGATGCATCGGTGTGCGATCAGTGCCAGGGCAAGGACTGTGTCGCTGGTGGGAACCGCTGGCGCTTTGACGGGCGGAGCTGCCCGTCGCTGCTGAAGCCCTATCGCCGCCAGGCCTCGGATGGCTGCGTTCTGTGCTTGCAGTGCGCCAAGATCTGTCCGCACGACAACATGGGGTTCGGTGTCGCGCGGAGCGAGGCGCCCATCCGGCGCAAGACGCTCCTCGAGCCGTTCGAGGCGGCGTTCGTGATGGTCGTTCTCGGCTTTGTCGCGCAAGAGGCCACCGGCGAGGTGAAATGGCTGGACGGCTATTTCCACGCCGTTCCGCTCGCGCTCCACTCCCTCGCGCCAAGGGTCGCCCTGGGCTGGGTCGAGGCCCTCTGGTTCCTGGCGCTGTTCCCGCTGGTTGTCTGGGGAGCCGCCGCCGGCCTTGCGTATCTACTGGGCCACCGAGCGGGATGGAGATCGCTGGTGCTGGCCGCCGCCACGGGCGCCGCGCCCGTCGTGGCCATTGCCCACCTGGCCAAGGCAATCGCCAAGATGTCGAGCTGGGGCGGGTACCTCCCGCTCGCGCTGCACGATCCGGAGGGCGTCTCAACGTTTCTTCGGCTCACCGTCGAGCGCTCGGTGTGGGAACCGGGTAAGCTCATTGCGCTCTGGTTACTGGGCTGGATCATGCTTCTGGTCATCCTCGTCATGGGCTGGAGTGCCTGGCGATGGGTCAAGGACGTTCCGATGGGTTCCCCGGCGGCCGCCAGGGCGGGCATGGTCACGTGCGCGGCGATCTACGTGGCCGTGTTTGCAGCATGGGTGGCATAGGGGCCGCGAATGTACAACTCAGTCGTCCTGACCGCCGATCCATCCCCCTGGGCGGCGTCGCTCGTCGGTTCCATAGACCCCACTATGCGCCCTCCTCGCTCCTTGCCCAGCGGGCGCCTCGGCGGCCAGCATCGATCGAGTTGTGCATTCGCGGCCCCTTAGGGCCAGCGCAACAGCAAAGCGACACAATGCGCATTTGTCCATCGCTGCGTGCCCGCCCTTTCCCTGCCAAATAGGAACACCGGCGCCCCGACGTCAGCGGTCACGTCCACCGCCCGCGCCGACCACGGCGCCCAACCCAACCCCCCAAAGGCGATTCACGACATGAGCGCTCCAATACCGAAGTCGGAGAACTCGATACCCCGTGCGCAAGGGCCGGGGGCGCTTGACCGAAGCGCTTCGGTGGTCGATACTCTGACGACTGAGCGAAGACCAACATGATCCGATACGATGTCATCGTGGTGGGGGCGGGGTTGGGCGGGCTCTCGGCGGCCACTCGGCTGGCCAAGACCGGGCTCGATGTGCTCCTTTTGGAGCGGCACAACCTCCCGGGAGGGTTTGCCACGAGCTTTGTTCGGGGGCGGTTCGAGTTCGAGGTCTCGCTGCACGAGCTGTCCGGGATCGGGCGGCCAGACCAGCGGTTGGGTCTGTACGAGTATCTGAAGCATCTGGGGGTCGCCCAGCGCGTCGAGTTCGTGACCATTCCCGAGATGTACCGGTCGGTGTTTCCGGACCTGGACCTGGTGTTGCCCGTGGGCGTGGAGGCGTACGAGGCCAAGGTGTGCGAGACCTTCCCGCATGAGGCGAAGGGGATCCGGACCTTCCTGGGACGGGTGCGCGACACGATGGAGGAGGCGTGGGCGGCCGAGAAGCTCGGCCAAGTGACGCACATGCTCGCGTCGATCCACCGGTATCGCCACCTGCTGCGGTATCTGTCGGCGACCTGGGGCACCGTCCTGGCGCGCGACGTCCAGGATCCCCGGGCGCGGGCGGTGCTGAGCCAGTACTGGGGCTATCTCGGAAACGCCGTGTCCAAGGCGCCGTTTTTGTACATGTCCGGCGTGCTGATGTCCTACATGAAGTACGGACCGGTCTACATCAAGGGGCGGTCTCAGGCCCTCAGCAACGCCTTTGTGGCCGCCTTCGAGCGGTGGGGTGGCGAGGTCCGGCTCTCCACGGGGGTCGCCTCCATCACGACCGACGACGGCCGCGTGGATGGGGTCGTCACCGACCAGGGGGAACGCATCGGCGCGGACGTGGTCATCTCCAATGGGGACCCGATCACGACCTGCAACCAGCTCATCGGCCCCGACAAGGTGCCGCCGGGCTTTTTCCGGTCCCTGAGGCCCAGGACCGTGGGCCCCTCGTCCGTCAACGTGTACCTGGGGCTCGCCTGTCCCCCGGAGGACCTCGGCCTGTCGACCTACGCCAACTTCATCGGCGAGGACTACGACCTGGACGGCCACTGGGAGGCGACCAACCGGGTGACGCCTCCCCGGGCGATCGCCGTGACCGTCTACAACGTCGTCGACCCGACCATCTCACCTCCGGGCACCACCGCCATGACACTTACGGCGCTGTCCTACGGCGAGCCGTGGACCCGCCTTCGCCCGGAGGAGTACCTCGAGACGAAGACGCGGATCGCTCAGGCCATGATCTCCATGACCGAGCGGATCGCCCCGGGCTTGCGGGAGCACATCGAGACCGTGGAAGTGTCGACGCCCATCACGAACATGCGTTACGCCGGCGTGCAGGGCGGGAGCATCTACGGCTTTGACAACCAGGCCTATGACCACACCGTGCTGCGCATGAGCCCCCGGGGACCTCTGGACGGGCTGTACTTCGTCGGCGGCTGGACCCAGCCGGGGTGCGGCTTCGAGCCCTGCATGATGTCCGGCAAGGTCGTGGCGGGTGAGGTGACTCGCCGACTCGGGGGTGCCTAGTCCTTCATCCCGGAATTCCGTTCCGGGTTTTTGGCGAGGAATTTTCGTCGTGGGCAAGGATCGACGATAGAGTGTACTGGATGTACTCGATTGAGGAGCGACGAAGAGCCACGGCGAAAAGGGCCGTCAGAAACCCGGAACGACCTTCCGGGATGAAGGACTAGCCCATGATCGGGGTTCCCAAGGCGCTACGGCACCTGCTCGAGGACGCCGCCCAGACCGTGAAGGTGGGGTACACCCTCCTGATCGAGCCGCACCTCAAGCCTGGCACCGACTACTCCGGCGAATCCTACCGCGACTCCGCCCAGTCGGTGGTTCACCGATTCCACACCGCGACCATGGCGCTCCGGGTGGCCGAGATCATTGATGAAACTGCCACCACGAAGACCTTTCGGCTCGAGCGGACCGATGGTCGCCTGCCGCTGTTCCAGGCAGGTCAATACGTCAACCTCTTCGTGGAGATCGACGGTGTCCAGACCAGCCGCCCCTTCACCCCGTCCTCGAGACCCGGGAGCCCCTTCCTCGACCTGACGGTCAAGCAGACCCCCGGCGGCTTCGTCTCGCCGTATCTGCTGGAGCAGACCCGCGTGGGCGACCGGTTCGAAACCACGGGGCTGGACGGGCAATTTCACACCGACGAGATCACCGATCGTGAGGAGCTGGTGTTTCTGGCGGGTGGGAGCGGCATCACGCCCTTCATGAGCATGATCCGGGACCGGGTCCACCGCGGCTGGACGAAGCGGACACACCTGATCTATGGCTGCCGCACACCCGAAGACGTGATCTTCGGACGTGAGCTGACCCGGGTGGCGGAGGACCACGCACAGTGGTTCCGGTACTCACTGGTGATCTCCGAGCCCCCGCCGGGTTACGCGGGATTGACCGGGCTCCTGGACGGCGAGGTCGTTCGCCGCCGGGTCGGAGCCCCCGGAGAGCCAGGCTCGCCCGACGATCGGAGCTACTACGTCTGCGGCTCGAGGCTCATGGCCGACTTCTGTCGCCGCGAGCTCCTGGCCATGGGCGTCCCCGGGCACCGCATCAAGGTGGACCTGTGCGGGCCGCCCCTCGACGTAACCCAGGAGGTTGGCTGGCCGGCTGACGTGGCTGGAGACGAGTCGTTGACCCTGGTCGTGCGAGGCCGCGGACGCTATCGCGTCAGGGCCGGGGAGCCTCTCATGAACGCCCTGGAGCGATTCGGCATCGCGACCCCCGCCCGGTGTCGGTCCGGCGCCTGCGGCGTCTGCCGCTTGCGCGTCCTGTCGGGCAAGGTGTTCATGCCGTCGGGCACAGCCATCCGGGAGTCCGACGAGTCCCACGGGTACATCCACGCCTGCGTGGCCTATCCCCTCACGGATCTCGAGGTCCAGATCCCCGGGTGATTCATCTCCGACTGGTTCGAATTCGGGGCTGGTATTCTGGTATTCGCGGGGAACTAGCTGGTTTCCACCCCAGAAGTGGCTTCGAAGCGAAAGCGCGACAGGCGCGTCGGATGTGCACTACCAGATCTGGCCGTCGTACCGGGTGTACTACCCCAGATTTGGTGGTGTGCAGACGGCGTGCATGGCGCGGTTGCAGCCGATGTCCACTTCTGGTGTGGGAACTAGCTGGTGCGCGCGGTCAGGCGGATGAAGTCGTACACGTCCATGAGGTCGCGGGGCTTGGTGTTGGAATCCACGAGCTTCTGTTGGACGTTCTTGGACATGGCGAGCCAGCCGGCATAGCTCCGACCATTGGGCACCGAAGAGATCCGCAGGTGCGGTGCAAGGAGCCGCGCCTGGATTCCGAAGTTGCTCGGGCGCACGCAAACCTGCTCCTTGGGATGGACGAGCGCCAACAGCGCCGTGGCCAGCTGCCAGCTGCAGTTCTGCCGTCCCACGGCGGCGACGTGGGCGTCGAAACGGGGCTCCAGGGGTCCGTCACCGTGGAGCAGGGCAAAAAGCGCGGTGGTGTACGCAGGCATCGCCTCGGGGGCCAGGTCCTTGACCGACCGGAGCTGGCTCGGGGCGACCAGATCAGTGCCGCGCATCGCCTTCACCGCCAGCTTCCAGGCGTCCTCGTGCTGCTCCTTGTCGACGAGCCCGCCGAGGCTCTTCGCGCTCAGAATCTCCTTCACCTCTCGCAGGGCAGGGTCCCGAAACCGCTTGAGTCGGCGCGTCTCACCCTCGCCGCGAATGTCCTTCGACCAGGCCGCACTTTGGAACCCGTCGGGGTGGTCCACCCGGAATCGCCGAACCTGCTCCTCGAAGGGCAGGGCGGGTTTCGTGGCCCGCTTCGACCCGCCGCGGGCCTCCTCCTCGGCGAGCTCGGCCCGCCGCCTCAGAAGGATCGCCAGCTGGGAGGTCGGGTCGAGGGTTCCGGCGATGGGCACCAGCATGTGGAGCCAGTCGTCCTTGAACGCGCGGATCTGCCCGTCTTCGAACTGGAAGCCGCTCTTGTCCTCACGCCGCCACACCAGGACAGCGGGCCCCCACTCGGGCCGTGCCTTGTGCTGGACCACCTGTCCCTCCAAAGAAGCGCCTTCTGATTGGCTGTCAAAATCCGCGGCGTTGTAGGCATTGTTCATAGATATCATTACCTTTCGTAATCGATTAACATAGTTGCAGGTTCAGAGACGCATATTCCGTAGAGCCGCTGCCCTGGGATACCAGCACGAGCTGCCGGGACGGCATCCACGGAACATCTCACGAGGCGTGGAAACAGACCGACGGGGAATCGCTCACCGCCGGAGTAAGATACTCGGAATACCGCTCATAGGTCAAGCACGTCTAGACAGGGTGTGAAATTTCAAGTGTTTACAGGTGTTGCGGTACAGCCTCACCGTAAATTGCTCGGAATTGACCGCGCGGACGCCTTGCAACCAGACCAGCGTTGCCACGGCACCTGGCCCAAAAATCACCCATGCCGAGACCACCGTCGTCATGGGAGCATGATATAATCGCGTCGCCCGGCGGCGAAAGGAACGATCGATGAAATCAGCCCTCAAAATGGTCGGTATTTGTGGCGCGGTCCTGGTGCTGACCTCCTGCCCATCAACGGGCGGTGGTGAAGACAACGGCCTCTGCGGAAACTACGTGGTGAATCCTGGTGAAGAGTGCGACGACGGCAACAACATCGACCACGACGGGTGCAGCGCCACCTGTCAGGTGGAGGGGTTCTGCGGCAACAGCGTGGTGGAGCCCGGCGAGGAGTGTGACGACGGCAACTTCACAGAGGGGGACGGGTGCACTGCCGAGTGTCAGACCGAGGTGGGGTGCGGCAACGGCCGGCTCGAGGTGGGGGAGCAGTGCGACGACGACAACCTGACCGACGGCGACGGCTGCAGCGCGCTTTGCACCGACGAGGTGCCGGGGGCCCTGTGCGGCAACGGGATCCACGAGGTGGGCGAGCTGTGCGACGACGGCAACACCGCCGGCGGGGACGGGTGCGGCGTGGACTGCAAGCGCGAGGACGGCTGCGGCGACGGCGTGGTCCAGCCCCCGGAGCTGTGTGACGACGGCAACACCATAAATGGCGACGGCTGTGGCGACACCTGCCGGGTGGAGTTCGTTTGCGGCAACGGGTACTGCGAGTCGGAGAACTACGAGACCTGCTACCTGTGCCCGTCAGACTGCTGCCCCGACTGCGGCGACGGCGTGCTCGACGAGGGCGAGGAGTGCGACGACGGCAACAACGACAACGGCGACGGGTGCGACAAGGGGTGCGGCGACGAGGTGCCGGGCGCCGAGTGCGGCAACGGGATCTGGGAGGCGGGGGAAGAGTGCGACGACCACAACACCACCATCCACGACGGCTGCTCAGACACCTGCGAGGTGGAGTTCGAGTGTGGGGACCAGATCTGCGAGGAGAACATGGGCGAGAACTGCGAGCGGTGCCGGCAGGACTGCTGCCCCAACTGCGGCAACGGCGTCTACGAGCCCACCGAGGGCGAAAAGTGCGACGTGCTCGATCTGGGCGGGCAGTCCTGCTCGATGTTCGGCTGCCAGGGGGGAACCCTCGTCTGCACCGAGTGGTGCACCCTGGACTTCAGCGGATGCACGGGCAACCAGCCCACCTGCGGCAATGACATCGCCGAGTGCTTCGAGGCCTGCGACGCCTCGGACCTGCGGGGCGAGACTTGCTACAGCTTGGGATACGACGGAGGCTCACTCGGGTGTGACGGCACCTGTAACTACGACGTTACGGGCTGCGGAGTGCTGCTGTGGTACTTCTTCGATGACTTCGAGGATCCGGCCGCGTTGGCGCAGTGGACCTTCGGGGGGGATTGGCAATCCGGAACGCCCTCGACGACCGGGGAGCCCACGACCCCCCACAGCGGCTCGACGGTCATCGGCACCGTCGTCGGGGGTCTGTACACCAGCAACTGCACGTACTTGAGCGATCTGGCCGAAACCCCGCCGATCAACCTCGCGACGGCGATCGCTCCCGTGCTGCGGTTCTACATGTGGGTCAACACCGAGTCGGGGTGGGACTGCGGGGCCCTGTTCATCGATTCCGGCGCTGGATTCGCGCACGTCACGACTGACGACGCCTACGACGGTATCGAGGGCGGCTACGACTGCTGGCAAGGCATGGATCTGGTGTGGCAGGAGGTGACCATGGATCTGTCCAGCTACGTGGGCCAGACGATCCGCCTCGGATTCGGATTCTACTCCGACGGCAGCGTGCAGTACGAGGGCTGGTACATAGATGACGTCATCGTGGCCGAGCCCGGCGCCTTGCCCTAGGACCCGATCTTACCCTTCCCATAATCCAGACATTTGATGTTAAAATGTGCCCCTTGGCACCTGTGGGCCAATCGAGGAACGACAAATGCGTATACACTCAGTGACCCTAGTGGCGGGGCTGACGGCGATGCTCGTGGGAGCGTGCCTCCAGTCCACCCAAAACAACAACAACACCGGACTGTGCGGCAACTACATCGTGAATCCCGGGGAGCAGTGCGACGATGGCAACAACGTCGACCACGACGGGTGCAGCGCCACCTGTCAGGTGGAGGGGTTCTGCGGCAACTCGGTCATCGAGCCAGGCGAGGAGTGCGACGACGGCAACTTCACACAGGGGGACGGGTGCACTGCCGACTGTCAGACCGAGGTGGGTTGCGGCAACGGCCGGCTCGAGGTGGGGGAGGAGTGCGACGACGACAACCTGACCGACGGCGACGGCTGCGACGCGCTTTGCACCGACGAGGTGCCGGGGGCCCTGTGCGGCAACGGGATCCACGAGGTGGGTGAGGGCTGCGACGACGGCAACACCGCCAGCGGGGACGGGTGCGGCGTGGACTGCAGACGCGAGGATGGCTGCTGCGACGGCGCGGTCCAGCCCCCGGAGCTGTGCGACGACGGCAACACCGTAAATGGCGACGGGTGTGGCGACACCTGCAGGGTGGAGTTCGTCTGCGGCAATGGGTACTGCGAGTCGGAGAACTACGAGACCTGCTACCTGTGCCCGTCAGACTGCTGCCCCGACTGCGGCGACGGCGTTCTCGACGGGGGCGAGGAGTGCGACGACGGCAACAACGACAACGGCGACGGGTGTGACAAGGGGTGCGGCGACGAGGTGCCGGGTGCCGAGTGCGGCAATGGGCTCTGGGAGGTGGGGGAGGAGTGCGAGGACGGCAACACGACCATCCACGACGGCTGCTCGGACACCTGCGAGGTGGAGTTCGAGTGCGGGGACCAGATCTGCGAGGACACCATGGGGGAGACCTGCGAGCGGTGCCAGCAGGACTGCTGCCCCAACTGCGGCAACGGGGTATATGAGCCGCTGGAGAACGAAGAGTGCGACATGCTCGACTTTGGCGGCATCACCTGTCTGGACTACTGCTACTCTGGCGGCACCATGCAGTGCACCGCCGCATGTGGCATCGACCTGTCAGCGTGCACCGGCACGCTTCCGGTGTGCGGTAACGACACCGCCGAGTGCGGCGAGCAGTGTGACGGCAACGATCTTGCCGGTGCCACATGCGCGGATCTGGGATACAACGCCGGTTCATTGGCCTGCAACGGAAGCTGCGGCTTCGACTACAGTCAGTGCTCCGATCCGAATACGTGTCTGGCTTTGCTGAATTTCACCCCTGGCACACCAGACGGCGTTTACTCGTTCGATCCCGACGGCGCTGGTTCCGAGCCTCCCTACCAGGCGTACTGCGACATGACTACGGACGGCGGTGGCTGGACACTCGTTGCAGCATTCTCCAATTCTGACGGAGTAAAAAATTGGGTGCAGCCGAACCCCTGGTGGTATACGACCACTCCGTCCGGCGATTCCACAAACCCAGCTGCGACCAGCGACGCCGTCTCCCAAGCCTACTACACGGTTGTGGCCCAGGAGTTCATGCTCAAGGATTCCGTCTCGGGCGCCGCCTATCGCCGCTCCACGGACAACTGCCTGGGGAACATGACCTTCGGAGCCATGATCGCCAGCCTGGCATTTTCCCCTGGTACATCAGGAGTCAACAGCTGCCTCAAGGAGTGCGACATGACCGGTACGGGCACCCTGAGCACGGACTACTATGACATGAACGCCGCCGACCGGGCGCGGTTCGGCTGCAACGACGGAACCGACACCGCCGGCATGATTACCCTCAAGACTGACACGACCTACTACTACGACACCATGAGCCAGTGCAGCGAGGCAGACCACGGCCTCGGCTCCATGGAGTCGCCGCCCTGGTCCACCAGTTCCTCGGCGGATGTGGGCTACGGCGGATCAAGTACCAGCACAAAGGTGTACCTCTACGTTCGCTGACGCTCCCCCAAGAACCGTCCCGACCTTCGCGTAGCTCGTCGCACGACACCTCCAGGGACTTTCGTCGAGTCAAAGTGGGCGTGCAAACCGTTCACTCCATGGGGTTGCGGCGCTTGCGGGCTACGGGTGCTGGTAGGCGCCCTGGTCCGGGGCGGCGCCGAAGTAGGGCAGGGCCACGCCGTCGCCGGCCTCCCAGGTGAGGGGCGTCGCAAGGGTGAGGGTGTTGGTGGCGTAGTCCACGGCGGTGATCATCAGGGCGGTGGCCTGTCCCTCGAGCTGGATCATGTCCGCCTCCACGACGGAGTGGCCGTCGGAGAAGTAGCCGGCGTGGTCCACCTCGAGCAGGGTGGAGTCCTGGCCCGCGCTCACGGCCTGGGTCAGGAAGCCGCCGTTGTTGCGGCAGGGGCTCCCGGCCTGCAGCAGGAAGTCATAGAACCCGAAGTCGGCCGGATCGGGGGTACCGGTGGCGGACCGGAACAGGGGGTCGCCCTCGTGCTCCCAGTTGTCGGCCACGTCCTGCTCGGCCTCCTCCACGTAGTAGTAGTAGATGGCGTGGAGCTGGTTGTCGAAGAAGATGTTGTTCTTGATGGCCACGCCGGTGATGGCGTTGTACTCCGCGCTGTCCACCCAGCGCGCGAGCATCATGCCGGTCTTGCGGGGATCCCAGTCGTCCAGGAGCATGTAGCCGTTGCGGAAAAACACATTGTTGTACACGTGGTTGTTGCTCGCGTCGTTGTGGTTGCCGCCGTTGGTGGACAGCGACAGGCCCGAGGAGTCGTTGTGGTAGAAGACGTTGCGCCGCACGATGTTGTGCTGGGTGCGGATCCCCAGCCCGGCGGAGGCGTCCTGATCCGGCGGCACCCCGGAGAAGACGATCCAATTGTCCTCGATGAGGTTGCGGACATTGTTGTCCGGCTGGCTGGAGTTCAGGATCACGTTGCGGTTGCCGCAGAGGCCGCCGATGGACGCGCGGTTGCAGGCGTACCACTCCTCGTTGTGGAAGGTGTTGCCCCTCACGACGTTGTAGTTGGCGTAGACGCCCAGGATGTGGTGCCCGCCGTAATAGAAGGTGTTGTTGATGACCAGGTTGTGGTCGCTGGCGTCAACGTCGTTGTCGTTGCCGATGTCCAGGTTGCAGCCGAAGTCCTGATAGCTGCCGCTGTAATAGTCCTCGTTTCCGTAGCGCGAAAAGACGTTGTCGTGGATCCGGTTGAACTGCGAGCCTTCGTAGATGCGGGAGCCAGCCCAGGTGGTGGGGCCCATGGGCGTGTCGATCTCGCAGTAGCCGACGTTGTTGTGGCCACCGGCCTGGATGTAGAGGTTGCGCTCGCAGTCCACGAGCCGCAGGCCCAGGATCGTGACGTAGGAGACTGACTGGAGCCGGATGCAGTAGACGCTTCCGGTGAGGATGACCTCCTCGTCGGCATAGGCGCTGTAGGTGATGCGATCGGTGTCCGACGTCCCGGAGCTCACCGGCTGGATCGTGGCCCCCGTGTGGGTGGCGGCCCGCAGGTAGACCGTGTCGCCGGCGGTCAGGGTGGCGTTGGCCTGATCGATGGTGCACCAGGGCTCGGTCAAGGTGCCCGGGTTGTTGTCGTCGCAGGTGCCCCCGACCGATTCGGGATCCACGAAGTACTCGCTGGTGCCCGCCAGACAGCCTTCGTCCACGTGGCCGTCGCAGTTGTCGTCGATGGCGTTGCCGCACACCTCGGCCTGGCCCGGACCCACGGCCGGATTCTCGTCGTCGCAGTCCACGTCCCGGCAGTGGCTGTCGCGGTCGATGTCGATGCAGACCCCGCTGTCGGGATCAGGGGGCGCGGCGTCGGCGCCGGGGGCGCTGTCGGGATCGGGGTTCCCGGCGTCGGCAGGGGCTGCGGAGTCGTCTCCACAGGCCGCGAGCGATCCGCACAGAATCAAGGCCACTGTGATGCTCGGCAGTTTCATGCGCGCCCTCCTTGGGACTCATTGTATCCCGGAACGGGCGTTGTCGTCACACCAGTCTGGACAACCGACTTCGGTCTTTCTGCTCTTCGCCGACAACCCGAACGCCATGAGCCCCGTGGTGGCGCGGGCCCTACGGGTCATCCGACGTGCCCCACGCACCGGGATGTTTGACAAACCCCGCATCCTTGCGAAATACTCCAGGCTCTTTCGCCATCTGCTGCCGAGGCTCTGATGCACCTGCGCGACTATCTCGATCCCTCGCTCATCTTCACGGGCCTGACGACACCGGACAAGCGGACCCTGCTCGAGGACCTGGCCAGGCGAGCAGCGGCGCAGATCACCGGCGTCGACAGGAAGGCGCTGGAGCAGCGCATGGTCGCGAGGGAGCGCGACAGCAGCACCGGCGTCGGCGAAGGCGTGGCGATCCCGCACTGCTTCCTAGAGGGGCTGGAGAAGACCGCGTGCGTCCTGGCTCAGGTCCCGGATGGGGTCGACTACGATGCCATCGACGAAAAGCCGGTCTTCATCCTGTTCATGCTCATGAGCCCACCCGACGCCCGTATGGCACACCTCCGGTTGCTGGCAAGGATCTCTCGGGTGGCGAGCCGAGAAGGGTTTGCGAAGGAGGCCGCGGCAGCCACCACCCCAGACGAGCTTCACAAGCTCATCGTTCGAGAGGATCGCAGCCACACCGGCTGACGGAACCACCGCCCATGGAGCTATTGTTCTGCATTGTTCGGCAACATCGCCTCGTGGAGGAGGTGCTCACGGGCTTTCTCGAGGTGGGCATCCACGGCGCCACGGTGATCGACGCCAAGGGCATGGGAGAGATCCTGACGACCCAGGTCCCGATCTTCGCGGGGTTCAAGTCCCTGTTCCCGGTGGGCGGCGGCCACACATACGTCATCATGTCGGTGGTTGAGAAGGACCTGATGGACATCGCCGTAGGCGTCGTCGAGGAGATCGTGGGGGACGTGGACGAGCCGGGCGCGGGCATCCTGTTCACCGTCCCCCTGACACGCGTCAAGGGACTCGCGGGAGACCTCTGAGATGATCGGAAAGAGGAACTAGTTGGTCAAGGTCATCATCGGCTTCGTCCTACTGGTGATCATCGCGCTGTTTGGCTACCGCAGGACCTTCACCAAGGTGCACATCCCCCTGGGGGCGCGCTACATCTATCTCACCGGGACGGAGTTCATCCTCGTGGGGGTGGCGCTGGGCGGGCAGTTCATCGGCGTCCTGGACGCCCCCGCGCTCCGATCCCTCACCCCCTTGTACTCCCTCTGTCTTGGCTTCATGGGGCTCATCTTCGGCATCCAGCTGGAGTTCAACAAGCTCAAGCGGCTGCCCTGGCGCTACGATCTCATCGTCGTCATCCAGGCCCTGGTCACCATGGCGGTGGTGTTCTTTCCATGCTGGATCCTGATGAAGTATGTGTTCGGCACCGAGGGGCACCCGCAGGTGCTGGGCGCCTTCGTCCTGGCCGCCACGGCGTCCTGCACGGGGCTCACGACCCTGGCGCTGCTGAGCCGCGATCTGAAGCTCCGCAAGACCCCATTCATCGAGCTGCTCCAGTACATCTCGAGCCTGGACGCCATCGTGGGCCTGGTGGGCGTGGGCATCGCTTTTTCCCTGATGCACACCCACTCGCCCTTCGGCAGCCACGCGGGCGCGGGGATCCTCGCCGTGGGGATCTCCTTTGCCATTGGGCTGACCACCGGCTTCCTGCTCCATTTGATCACCCAGCACCACTGCTCAGAGGAGGAGCTGGGGGTCTTCATCATCGGCATGGTCCTCTTCGCCGCCGGTCTGGCGGAGTACTTCATGCTGTCCCCGCTGTTCGTGTGCCTGGTCACGGGCATCGTGATGGCGAACGTCAAGGGCGCCAAGGACCGCGTGTTCTATCTGTTGGCCCGGCTGGAACATCCCTTCTATTTGATAATGCTCATCCTCGCAGGCGCCATCTGGAACGTCGCCACCCCCTGGGCCTGGGTGTTTGCCGCGCTGTACCTCGGGCTGCGATTCGCGGGCAAGGTGATGGGCGGCTACCTGGCGGTCCGGAGCGTGGGGGCCCACATCCGCGCGCCGGGTCGACTGGGGTTGGGCCTCATGTCCCAGGGCGGCATGGCCGTGGCGATGGTCATCAACTTCAATCAAATCCATCCCACCGAGTACTCCGGGCTGGTGGTCACCGCGGTCCTCTCGGCGGTGATCGTCAACGAGCTGATCAGCCCCACGCTCATCCGCAGCGTGTTGCTTCGCACCGGTGAGGTGAAGCCGTGAGACGCCTCATCGGGCTGTTCATCGTCATCGGCTTCATGCTGCTGACGCTGATCGACTATCCCGCCGCCATGACCTACCCGTGGGCACGGACCACTTTCTCGTTCGGCTTCCTCCTGCTGGCGGCCTATCTCCTGGGGGACGTGCTGGCCGGGTTCAAGATGCCCAAGATCACGGGATACATCCTGGCAGGCATCGTCTTTGGACCCTATGTGCTCAACCTGGTGACCCTCGAGTCGGTGCGTGATCTCGGACTCGTCGACGACCTGGCGCTCACCTTCATCGCCCTGGCCGCCGGCGGTGAGCTGCGCCTCAAGGAGCTCAAGAACCGAAAGAAGTCCATCCTGCTCACCGTGGCGTTCCTGACCCTGGTCGTCTTCGTCGGCGTGACCCTCTTCGTGATCCTGGCGCGCCCCATCATGCCTTTCCTCGAGGGGAAGTCCTTCGTCCACGTCTTGGCCGTGGCGGCCATCGTGGGGACCTTCGCCGTGGCCCGGTCTCCCTCGTCGGCCATCGCCATCATCAGCGAGACCAAGGCCCGGGGCCCCTTCACCGAGATGGTGCTGGGCGTCACCGTGCTCATGGACGTGGGCGTCATCGCCTTCTTCGCCATCGTGGTCACCATCTGCCAGGCCGCCGTCTCCACCACGGGGGGTATGGACTTCAACCTGATCATCACCATGACCCTGGAGATCATCGGCTCCATCGGCGCGGGCCTGGTGCTGGGCTGGTTGATGATGCTCTACATCAAGCACATCAAGGCCGAGCTGATGATCTTCATCATCGGCGTGGCGTTCTTGACGACCTTTGGCGCCAAGCAGTTTGCGGTTGTCATGCACGACCAGTTCGGAGTCGCCTTCCATCTGCACGCCATGCTCATCTGCATCACGGCCGGCTTCCTCATCCAGAACTACTCCCCCAGCGGCGACACCTTCATGAAGAAGATCGACCACGCCTCGCTGCCCATCTACGTCATCTTCTTCGCCCACGTGGGCGCGGACCTCGACATCCGCACGCTCGAGGCCACCTGGCTGGTCGCCATCCTCATCGTGACCACCCGTTGCCTGCTCATCTGGCTCGGCGCCTACCTGGGTGGCAAGATCGCCGGCGACCCACCGATCATGCGACGCTGGAGCGGCCCCAGCTTCATCACCCAAGCGGGCGTGAGCTTGGGCCTGGCCGGCATCGTCAAGGCCCGTTTCCCCGAGTGGGGTGCCGCCGTGGCCACGATGATCGTCGCCGTGATCACCCTCAACCAGGTCATTGGCCCGGTGACCTTCAAGCTGGCCCTCAGCGCAGTGGGCGAGACTCGCGAGTCGCGCAGGGATTGACTCCTCCACACGGTCGTTTTTCAGGGATTGACGCGTTGGACGGGCGGTCTCAGCCCCGCGACTAGGCCTCCTGGCCGTACGGCCAGTGTCTTCGGTCGTGTACGCTCTCCCTCACGCGTGTCTTCGACCGCAGCTGCTTGCGTACTGCCTGGAATGCGTTGATGATCGCGATATTCGGGGTCTCATGCGACACGTCGGCGCCCGATTCGCTGCTGGCGACGCGGTATCCCATCAAGCCCTGGATCGCGACGTGCGCGCGATAGGGCCGTCCCTCGTGCCTGTGGCGATGTGGCTGCTCGATCACGACGTGACACCAGGTCAGCTGTTGTGGACAGACCCTCTGTAGCTTCCTCGCTTCTCTGAACAATAGCTCTTCGATCTCGATGGTTGGATCCACTTGTCGAAAGGTCATTTGAACTTGCATGTTCGTGACCTCCATCTTCGCTTCTTGTTTTCAGGCCGGCGCAGTCGGCGTTACCGAGCGTCCAGTCGCACCACCGCTGAGAGGGCCCGGGTGGAAGCCTCACTCACAGCCCTTCACCGGCCAAGATCGACCGAAACAGATCCCCTGCCTTCTTCTGCAGGGGCGCACTACACGGGAGGACTTGCCTTGGGGGCGAAGAGGTAGACTGCCGTAAAGGAGCGGGCTCGCGTGGCTGGTCTGCGGGGCGACGAGGTCGCTGGGATCCCGCGAGTATCCGGCTAGATTCCACGGGGGTTTGAGGTTGCTCATGGAGGACCGGATGACCGGTGGAGGGGACATGGCTCGGCACACAGACGACGATTGCCGCGCTGGCACCCAGGGTAACCATCCTGAGAGCCGTCTGGGAAGTGCCGATCATATGTGCTGGACCTCCTTACGGCCTTGAACTTTCGGGTGAAGAGAAATATTCCCCACCCTGTTCTTTTCCAGCGTCGAGCCGTCGTCAGACCAATGGATTCGTACCGTCACTACAGTGAGACCCGGCCCATAGCGCGGTCGGTTGCCCCGGGTTACTGAAACCATCGCTGCGCTGGACAGATGCACCCCCTGCGGGTATTGTGCTCCGAAATCTCAGGCAAATGAGGCAAGAGCGTTCTCGTGGATGCACTCAACTTGGACATGATCCTGGTGTTGGTTACGATTGCCGTGGCCGTTTTCCTCTTCATCGTCGAGTGGATCCGGATCGACGTGGTCGCGATCCTGATCATGGTCGCCCTGCCCCTGATGGGGTTGGTGACGCCCAAGGAGGCGTTCTGCGGCCTGAGCAGCAACGCTGTGGTGTCCATCATCGCGGTGATCATCATCGGCGCGGGCCTGGACAAGACCGGGCTGGTCAACAACCTCGTGACCCCGGTGCTACGGGTAGCGGGCAACTCCACCTCGCGGATCATCACCGCCATCTCGGTCACCGTGGCGGGCATCTCCAGCTTCATGCAGAACATCGGCGCGGCGGCCCTCTTCCTGCCGGCCATCCAGCGCGTCAGCAAGAAGCTCAAGATCCCCATGTCGAAGCTGCTCATGCCCATCGGCTTCTCGGCCATCCTGGGCGGCACGATGACCCTGGTGGGCTGCAGCCCGCTGATCCTGCTCAACGACCTGATGGCCCAGTTCAACCTCAAGCCCTTCGGCCTGTTCGATGTCACGCCCATCGGCGCTGCCCTGGTGTTCAGCGGCATCACCTGCTTCATCCTTCTAGGACGCTGGATCCTGCCCAAGACCGAGACCGACGAGGCCGAGCCAAAGGCTGGGTCCGAAGCCAGTGACGACGGCGATACCGCCGCCGACATCTACGAGCTGCGTACGCCGAAGGACTACACGCATTACCGGGAGCCGGTCACCGTGGGCGACCTGCGGGAGCGGTACCTGGTGAACGTGGTCGCTATCGTGGAGCCTCCGGATTACAAGATCGTGGCGCCGCCCTCCACCATGCAGGTGCACTCCGGCGTCTCCGTGGGAGTCTTCGGACCCAAGGACGCGATCGAGCGTCTCGCCAAGGAGGAGGACCTCGAGCTCATGCCGCAGCTCGAGGTCTTCGCAGAGGAGCTGACCGACCAGGAGAGCGGCACGGTGGAGGCCGTGGTGGCCCCGCGCTCGGACCTCGTGGGACGGACCCTGAAGGAGCTCGAGTTCGATGCGCGGTACCAGGTCACTCCCATCTCCCTGGGGCGTCAGGACGAAACATATCTATCCGATATCGCCAACATGCCCCTGCGCGTCGGAGATGTCCTGGAGCTCCACGGAACGTGGAAGCGTCTCCAATATCTGCATCAGGGCGGTAGCCTGCTGTTCACCATGCCCGTGGAGATTGAAGAGCTGAAGAAGGACAAGGCGGTCTTCGCCGGCTTCTGGCTGGCCGTGGCCCTCATCATGGTCATCGTCTTCAAAATCAACCTCTCGGTGTGTCTGATGACGGGCGCCCTGGGGATGATCGTCACCCGGGTGATCACCATCGACGATGCCTACCACGCAGTGGACTGGCGCACGGTCTTTTTGCTGGCAGGGCTGATCCCACTGGGCATGGCCACCGAGAAGACCGGCACGGCGGCGTGGATCGCCAACGGGGTGCTTCAGGGCATCGGTCCTACGTCGCCCATTGTGCTCATCGGGGTCATCGCGCTGCTGGCCACCTTCTTCACGCTGGTGATCTCGAACGTGGGCGCCACCGTGCTGCTCGTACCGCTCGCCATCAACATGGCCAAGGCTTCCGGGTTGGACCCGCGCATGGCCGCGCTGGCGGTCGGCCTCGCCACGAGCAACTCTTTCATCCTGCCCACGCATCAGGTCAACGCCTTGTACATGGGGCCGGGCGGCTATCGCAGCACGGACTTCATGAAGGCCGGAGTCGTGATGAGCGTTCTGTTCTTGGTGGTCATGGTCACGATGATGTCCGTGCTGTACGGGATCTAGGAGGTGGTGGAGTGACGGTCATTACGATCTCGCGCGGGTCCAAGAGCATGGGGACCGCGGTCGCCGACCAGGTGGCCGAGACCCTGGGATACGAATGCCTCAGCCGCGCGGTGCTGCTCGAGGCCAGCGAGCAGTACGACATCCCCGAGATCAAGCTCGCCAAGGCCATGCAAGATGCGCCGTCCATTCTGGAACGGCTCGGCCACCGAAAGCACAGCTACGTCGCCTGTGTACAGAGCGCGCTTGCGCGTCATGTGGCCCGGGACGACATCGTCTATCATGGATACGCGGGACACATGCTCCTCAAGAACGTGTCCCACGTGGTCAAGGTGCGCATCGTGGCGGGAATGGAGCATCGCGTGTCCATCGTGATGCACCAGGAGAGCCTGTCGGAGGCCGACGCCTTTCACTATATCCAGAAGATGGACAAAGGGCGACAGAAGTGGACCAAGAGCCTGTACGGCGTGGATCCGACCGATGTGACCCTGTACGATCTCGTGTTGAACGTTCCGCGTTTCGGCATGGAAGACGCGGCGGATCTGATCTGCCGAAGCGCCCGGCTCAAACAGTTCGCCAGCACCCCGGACTCGAAGCGCGACATGGCGGACCTGGTGCTGGCCTGTGAGGTGAAAGCGGCGCTGGTGGAGGAGCATCCGGACGTGGCGGTCACCAGCAAGAGCGGCAACGTCCTGGTGTACAGCGCCGCCGGGGATCGTCACGGACGCAAGGTGCGAAGTCAGGTCGAGTCGTTGTGTCAATCCATCGACGGGATCAACAACATCGAGGTGCACGTGGGCGCAGCCGCCCCCGAGAGCGCCGTGTGACCGGTCACGAGACCGCAGGCGCTCCGGAGCCGGAGGAAGGAGACCACCCAAATGACATCGATTCTCATCTCCTCGGATGACCAACAGGTCGGCGAGGACATCGCGCATCGGCTCGCCGAGCGCGAGGGGTACGAGTATGTCGGGCGCTCGCTGTTGAAGGACGTCGCGGAGAAGGCCGAGGTGTCGGAGGAGAAGCTACGGTGGGCGCTGGATGGCACGGGGGGGCGCAAGGTCTCCAAGAAGGAGCGCGACATCCTGCTCTCCTACATCCAGGCGGAGACCATGGAGAGGCTGGCCCGCGACAACGTCGTCTGCGCGGATCTGGTCGCGCATCTGTACGTGAGGGACGTGTCACACGTGCTGCAGCTGCGAGTCCTGGCGAACCCTGAGGCGCGATTGGAGGCGTACGCCGCGCAGAACAACCTCTCCAGGAAGAAGGCGAAAAAGACGCTGGAGAAGGACCGCGCGAGCCGCGTCCGCTGGTCCACCGAGAGCTTCGGCGTGAGCGAGTATGATCCGGCCATCTACGACATTGTCGTGCAGCTCAAGCAAATAGACGCCGACAAGGTCCTGCAGATCATCCGGGACACGGCGGCCTTCCGGGGCTTCCAGACGATGACGTATTCGCGCATGTGTCTCCAAAACCTCCTGCTGGCCAGCAAGGTGCGCGTCGCTCTGCTGCCCACGTATCCGGAGATCCGGGTCAAGGCAGACGGCAACCGCGTGATCGTCCACGTGAAATGCTCCAAGCGTCACAAGCCCCAGACCGTCTCGGGGATCAAGGAGCTGGCCGGGAATGTGGAGACAGTGGGCCTCGTGGAGGTCCACGTGGTGAGCAATCTGCGCGACGCGGACGTGGATGCTGAGCCAAGCCCGATCACCAACGACGAGTGACTCACAGGGAAGTGGAGGAGAGAATGGCCAAGATCCTGGATGTTATGATCATCGATGACGAGGAGATCGTATGTCGCCGCCTCAAGCCGGCAGTTGAGAAGATGGGCTGCGCCGTGGAGGCGTTCCTGAACCCCGTAGAAGCGCTCGAGCGTCTGGGGAAGAAGGACTTCGACATCGTCGTCACCGACGTGCGCATGGACGATATCGATGGGATCCAGGTGTTGGAGGAGGCCCGGAAGCGTTCGGAAAGCACCGAGGTGATCATCATCACCGGGCACGCCATGATGGCGCTGGCGCGCGAGGCCATGCAGAAGGGGGCCTTCGACTTTTTGTCAAAGCCCTTCAAGCCCAATGACCTGCGGGAGATCATCATACGGGCGGCGGAGAAGCTCGGTCACCCGCTCGACTATGAGATCAAGGGTTGAGCCAGGACGCCCGATCGCATGAACGACGCCACCGACCACAACAACGGCCGTAAGCCAGATCTCGGCGCCCATCCAGTAAATCACATCGCGAGGATCGAGGAAGCCGAGCGGATCAGGAAAGCGCTGCTTTCTCGCCCGAGGCTGAGCCTGCGCGTGCAGGTGCTGCTCGGTTTCTTGGTGGTTTTTCTCTTTGCCGTGGCCATCGCGGGCTTCATCATTGGCTCCATTTACAAAGTCGAGGACAAGATCAGGTTCCTCGAGATCGTCAATGACTACGTGATGGAGGTGGACCAGGCCCGGCGCCTGGAGAAGAACTTCTTCTTGTATGGCAGCAGTGCCAACGAGTCCCTGGACGCGGCCTACCGCGCCCAGGCAATCCTGGAGGGGAACCGGGACAAGATCAGCAAGGTGACAGGACGGCGACGCTGGCAGCGGATGTATGACAACGTGACCGAGTACGAGCACGAGCTCAAGAAGCTGATCGTGTTCACGCAAAAGAGCGGCACGTCCCAGCTACCCGCTCAGAAGCGGGGGCTGGAGGCGGAGCTGCGCAAGAAGGGCCAGAAGATGGTCTTTCTGGCCAAAGACCTGATGAAAAAGGAGCGCAATGCCCTCGACATGGCCATCAGTGAGTCGCGGCGGATCCAGACGTACTCCCTGGTGTTTCTGCTGCTGTTCATGATCAGCGCCGCCTATTTGATCAGCGGGCATATCCTGAGGTCCATCAAGCGGTTCGAGATGTACACGGATCAGATCGCCGCCGGAGACTTCACGCCAATCACACCCACACGCCGGTATCGCGACGAGTTCACCAACCTGGCCATCTCCGTCAACCACATGATGCAGGAGCTGCAGAAGCATGAGGCCATGCTCATCCAGGCGCACAAGATGCGGGCCATCGGCACGCTCACGGCGGGGGTGGCCCACGAGCTCAACAACCCGTTGAACAACATCAACATCACGGCCCACATGCTGCTGGAGGACTTCGAGGAGATTACGGAGGACGAGTGCAAGGAGATGGTGGGCGATATCGTCAGTGAGGGAGACCGCGTCAAGAAGATCGTCGGGAACCTGCTCGATTTCACTCGGGAGAGCGAGACGAAGCTCGAGTCCCTGGACCTGGTACAGCTGGTGCAAGACACCATCGTGCTGGCCAAAAATCAGATCAAGGTCGCGGGCATCAAGGTGGAGTTCAACGCCATCGATGATCCGCCGCGTATCATGGGCGACAGGCAGCAGCTTGCCCAGGTGTTTCTGAACCTGATCCTCAACGCAGTCGCCGCCTCCGACAAGGGGGGCAAGCTGCAGATCCTCGTGCAGCCGGCCGACGAGCCCGGGAACCTGTCGGTGAAGGTGACCGACTACGGCTGCGGCATTCCGGAGCACATCCTGCCACGGATCTTCGACCCCTTCTTCACAACAAAGGAGAAGGGAAAGGGGACCGGTCTCGGGCTCAGCGTGTCCCAGGGCATCGTCGCCAAGCACGTGGGACGCATGCTCGTAGTGAGCGAGGTGGGCCGCGGGACGACCTTCACCGTGATCCTGCCCACCCGGTGATCGGGAGGCTGGTCGAGATCAGGTTGCCAGGCTGGGCCGCGTCACTCGTCGCGGTGCCTCAGCTTGATCTGCTTGAGGTCCGGGAGGGTGTGAGTGCGCTCGTGCACGCGCTGCTCAAGACACTCCAAATACTGCTCGCGGAAGTTGCTGCTCGGGCTGGCACGGGAGAAGCTGGGCTCGTGGAAGCTGATCCGGACCACCCCGTCATTGGCGGTGATGTCCGTGATGGTGAGGTCGAGCTCCAGGTCCACGAGCGCGGCCCTCATGGAGGCGGCGAGCGCCAGGTTGCGCAGCTTGGCGCGGGAGGCCTCGGTGCTTCGGAAGGTGCCGTGGCTCGCCAGGTTGGCGATGACCTCCGCGGCGCCGCCGGTGCCCATCTTACCCACGTGGAGGATAATGTCGTAAAGCGATGGGTCCTCCGGGTCGGCGCCGTAGAGGTGGAGCCCCCACCGGCGGCGGGCCTTGTCCATTTTCAGTAGCCGCTGGCGCGCTTCCCGCTGAGGGATCCGGTCACGCTCCACAACGGTGGCTACGCGATCGGATAGCTCCGCGAGGATGCGGACCTTGAGCGCGTGCTTGATGTCTCGCACGAAGTAGTGCCCCCCGAACCCGTGATATACGACGTTGTCGGCGCGGAACTGCCCGAGCAGGGCCGCCCGAATGGTGGTGAGATAGCGGGCCTTGCCGTCCAGCGACCGCTCGAGGATCGAGGGAGGCTGCTCGATGGCCTGGAGCAGCTCATCGGCGGGGATGTTGTACAGGCCGGACGCTTCAAGAACGGCTTCACGCGCCAGGCATCGGTAGCCGAGCAGGTGCGCCGCCTTTTCGGCGACCTCGGCCCCGTGGCTGTTGGAGCCCCTGGAAATAGAGACGATGGCCATCCGTCCTCCTTGGAGCCGGCCAGCGGTCAGCAGCAACGCTGCCTGGTCCGGGGTTCAGTCTCCGGCTTGCTCCAGGTGGACCGCCTTCAGCCCTGGAATGAGCCGCGTGCGGTCGTGGAGACGCTGTCGTAGGCTTTCGAGGTACTGCGCGCGGAACTCACTGCTGCTGCCGGCCCTGGTGCGGCGCGGCTCGTAGAGCCGAACCATGACGTTTCCGTCTTGAACGTGGAGGTCCAGGGAGTCGAGGTCGATCTCCATGTCGATGAGCACGGCCTCCACCGAGGCGATCAGCGCCCAGTCGGTCAGGTCGGACCGGGAGGCCGGGGTGGGCTTGAAGGCGTCGTCTGTGGCCAAGTTGCAAACGATCTCGGCCACATCGTCCGGCCCCATCTTGCCCACATGCAGGACGATGTCATACAGAGAAGGGTCTTCCGGATCCACGCCGTACACGCGAAGCGCCCACTGCCGTCGGGCCTCGTCCTTCTTCGCCACCCGCTCCCGGGCCTCCGCTCTCGAGATCCCGTCCCTGTCGACCATCAGGGCCACGCGATCAGGCAGCTCGGCGAGAACGCGCACCTTGAGCGCGTGGGTCACGTTCTCGAGAAAGTAGTGTCCCGCATAGCCGTGGTAGACGACGTTGTCCTCGTTGAGCTGTCCGAGAAGCGCCGCGCGCGCGGTGGTGATGTAGCGGTCTTTTCCGCCGAGCAGCCGTTCGAGGAACGACGGCGGCTCGTCCAGCGCCTGGATGATCTCATCTTCGGGGATGTCTGTCAGGCCAGAGTCCTTGATCACGTCTTCCCGGGCCAGGCACCTGCAGCCGAGCTGGCTGGCCACTTTCTGCGCAACCTCCCGCCCTCTGCTATTTGCACCCCTGGAAATCGAGACGATGGCCATCGATACCTCCAAAGAATCAGAACCTGTTTTTTGGAGCCCCATAATAACAGGTCAACCGCGCAGCATCTACTGCCACTGTCCTCGCCCGGCGGTGGCGTGGTCCGCAGCGGTTGCATCTGCTGGCGTTCACGTGCGAGGCTCATCGGGCTCCCATGAAACACGGGCTAACCAATCGGATCGCGGCGCTCCCTGTCCGCGGCTGGCGGTGGCTGCGGGCCACCCGGGCGCGGACCTTGCTGGCGGTGACCCTGGTGGGCTGGGTGGCCTGCTACTTCTGGCTGGTCAAGCCCGAGCACAAGCAGCATGCCAGCTTTTTGACCCGGGCGGACGGGACCTGGATGTACCTGCAGCTCCGGTCCCACGTCCTGGACCGGGACGTGGACTACCGGAACGACTACGCCGCCGTGGGCTCCCACAGGGGCCACCCCAAGTGGGATCTGTGGCTGGGGCACACGCCCAAGGGCCAACCGCGGAACCCGTGGACCGTGGGCACCGGCGTGATGCTGGCGCCCTTCTTCGTGCTGGGCCACGGCCTGGTGCTCTTCGCCAACCTCTTTGGCGCGCGGATCCCCACCTTCGGCACGAGCCTTGCGCACCAGTACACGACCTTCCTCGGCTCGGTGATCTACGGCTTCTGGGGGCTGGTGTTGATGTTCCGCTTCACCTCCCGCCGATTCGGCGAGACGCCGGCCCTGGTGGGCTGCCTCGGGGTGGCGGCGGCCAGCCCGCTTTTTTACTACAGCACCTACTGTCCCTCCTACAGCCACGCCGTGTCTTTCTTCTGCGCCGCCGCCCTGCTCCACATTTGGGATCGAACCCTGCGCGTGGGGTTCACCCGGCATGACGGCCCGGCCTGGAGCCGCCAGGTCGAGCTGGACTTCGGTGAGGGGGACAGCGCCCGCCCCCCACCGCTGATCGCGTGGCTCGGGTTCGGCGCGATGACGGGCCTCGCGGCCCTCGTGCGGCCCCAGCTCGCGTTCTTCGCGATCCCTGGCGTCCTGGCCGGGATCCACTGGGCCTGGCGGCTGAGACGGCGGGGCGGGGAGGTCGGGCGGTTGGTTCTTTTCGGCGTGGTGGCCGCCGGCTGCGCCGCGGCCGCGTTCGGGCCGCAGATGCTGTACTGGAAGGCCATGTACGGGGGCTACCTGGTGGTGCCCCAGGGCAGCTGGTTCATGCAGTGGGACGCCTCCTTCCTCTGGGAGACGCTCTTCAGCGCGCGGGCCGGGCTCCTGGTCATCACGCCGGTCCTCTGGTTCGCCGCCCTGGGCCTGGTGCTCATGGCCCGGCGGTACCCGGCAGACGCGGCGTTGCTCACGGGGCTGGTGCTGCTCGGCGCCTGGGCCAACGGCGCCGCTTGGGACTTCTGGGGGGGCGGCACCTTCAGCGCGCGCCGCATGACCTGCACGGTCACGGCGCTCATGGTGGGCGGCGGCGGGCTCTTCTCGGTGGTGCGGGACTTGGCCCGGCGGAGAGCCGCCGCGGTGGCCTGGGTCACGGCCGCCGTCGTGGCGGCGCCGCTGTTTTTGTTCACCCAGTGGCACATGTACGAGGTGTCAGAGCGTCCCAACCAGTCTTCCCACCACCCCGACCGCGACGCGGCGCGGTACTGGAAGGAGTTCATCCAGGACTCCCATGACGCCGTGGGCAACCCCCTGAGCTACCCACACGCGCTGTGGATGCGGGCACGCCATGGCGTCCCTGTCTCCGCCTACACCCGGATCACGACGGACTTTCCCCTGCAATGGCCCCCGCCCTGGGTGACCCGGGGCTTCAACTCGTCCCGCCGCCGGAGGCTGGATCTCACCTCCCATCGCTGGCGCAAGCTCGTTGCCGGTGGCGCCTACCCGGTGCAGGTCCACAAGCGCGGGCATGTCTGGCGAACCGGGGGCAGGTGCCTTTGGCTGTATCTTCCGCTTCGCGCCCGGCTGCGCTACCAGGTTCGCATCGAGCTGCTCGCGGTCGCCGACCCCCGAGGCGCGGTGGACCGGCAAGGGAGGGACGGTCCTTTGGCAGGGGGCCGCGTCTCCCTCTCCATCAATGGTCGCTCCCTGGGAAGCTACGACTGGGCGCGGATCCGCCCCACGAGCGGTGCACCAGGGCTTCCGGGACTGCGCGCGCGCTGGATCGCCTGGATCATCCCGCCGGGCAAGGTCCGGCCGGGGCTCAACCACCTTCGCCTCTGCGGTCCGCCCGGAAAGATCCTGCTCAAACGCCTGGACGTCTCCTACGTCCGATGATCCTGTGAGAGGCAGTGTCATTTCCTTCAATATGTTTTGAACAGTATGAATCCTGGTGCTAGATTGCAGGTGAGACGACAGGAGCTCCCCAGGTTTCACCATGAGCCAAGCGATAATGCAGAACCTGCAAGACCTTGCCTCGAATCACAGGGACGGGCACCGCGCAGCGGATTTCATCGCCCAGGCCGGGGCGCTCATGGACGGGGCCCTCGTCCAGGTGAACGAGCGGGTCTCGGCCCTGACCGCCCAGAGCCCCTTTGGTGCCCAGGAAGCCATGGCCCATCTGCTGGAGGCGGGGGGCAAGCGGCTGCGGCCCTTGCTCACGCTCCTGGCGGCCCGAGCCGTGGGGGGAGACGAAACGCGGGCCGTGCCCTGCGCGGTGGCAGCGGAGCTGGTTCACAACGCGACCCTGCTGCACGACGACGTCATTGACGACGGCGACGTGCGCCGGGGTCGCCCCGCGGCTCGGCTGGTGTATGGGAACACCCTCTCGGTCCTCGCCGGGGATCTGCTGATGGTCACCGCCCTGCGGGAGACCCAGCGGAGCGAGCCGCCAGGCACTTCGGCCGAGCTCCTCGCCGCCGTGACCGACATGGTGGAAGGCGAGGTCCTCCAGCTCCGGCACCGCGGCCACTACACCATGGATCGCGCCACCTACGTGCGGATCATCTCCCTCAAGACGGCGGCCCTCTTCGCCTGGTGCACCCGGGCCGGGTCACGGTCGGGCGAAGGCTCGCCCGGGGAGGTGAAATCGCTGGGACACTATGGCCACCACGTGGGCGTGGCCTTCCAGATCAGGGACGACATGCTGGACCTGGTCGGGGACCCGCAGCGCACGGGCAAGCCCCTCGGCGCCGACCTGCGCGAGGGCAAGCTCACCCTGCCAGTGCTGATTGCCCTGGAGCGCAGGCCCGCTCTGTTGGACGACGTGCGTGCAATCGCCGCCCCTGGGGGGGCGCGGTCCGCCGACCTCCTCGCCCGGGTGATCCGGTCCCTGCGAGCGACCGGCAGCGTCGCTCGGTGCCACCAGGCGCTGGAGCGCCACCAACTCCTGGCCCGCCAGGCCCTCCGTGGGGTGCGCCCAGGCCCGGTGGTGGACCTCTTCTGCGCCGTGGCCGAAGCGCTGTCGGTCAGGGAGAGGTGAGGCGTCGGGCCCAGTCCAACAGCATCTTGCGGGGGGATGACACCGAGGTTCCGACCTGCAACCGCCCCCGATGGCCGAACCGTGAGTAGAAGGCGCGCGGCACCGCGAAATCGGACCGCGGGATGATCCTCTCCCGGGCGCCGTCCGATGCGCGACCGCCGACTACGAGCACGGGTCGCGGCGCGACGAGGGAAACCAGGTCCGGGACATCGGCTACCCGGAGGATGCCGTGGGCCACCAGGCCCGGCGCGGGGAAGCGACCCTTGGAGATCTCCCGTTTGAAGGAGCGGAGCGGCCCCAGGGCCGCGGCGCCGGCGAGGGACGGCTCCAGGGCCGCGGCGGTCAGTGCGTACACTCCACACTCGGTCCCCTGGCCGATCACGCCCACGGGGAGCTGGGATTGTCCGGTGAGCCAATGCACCAGCCTGCGGAGGTGCGACACGCGCATGGCGAACAGAGAGTCGCCCAGGACGTTCAGGAAGGCGACCCCGAAGAAGTCCTGCATGAACAGCGCCCCCGGGCGTCCCAGGCCGTATCGATAGCGGTGCCCCGGCGTGGTTTCGCCGAGGCCCAGGAGGTCCAACACGACGACGTTGTACCCCGCTTCGCTCAGAGCGACGGCGTGGACGGCGCTGAAGCGCCCGGCGTCGCTCACGTAGATGAGGGTCGCCCGGGCAGCGCCGCGGGCGCTGATGCGCACCGCAGGGAGGCGGACCCCCTGCTCTGGCCGAACCTCCACCCGATCCATTCGCGGGTTCCCCGCCAGAGCGCCACCCATCGACCAGAATCGCGACGGGAGCCTGGTTGCTTTCATGGCGACCGGGCGGGCCAGGGAGAGGTCGAGGGCGCGCCGACGGCGGGAGGCGGCGGCGGCCGCTTGGGCCATGGTGTCGCCGGGGCTCAGGGGCGGAGGCAGGTCCCGGGCCCCGTCGCGGGCCCCGTCCACCAGGCTCCGCGTCGCCGGAGGGCGCCCCGTGGCCACCGGAAAGAGGGCCAGGCTGACGTCTTCCTCCACTGCGGGCGAAGGCGTTCCCGGAGCCAGGTGCTCTTGGAAGAACCGATACGTGGCACGCCGCCGGCCGGGCTTGAGGCCGTGCGGGTACGGGTCCACGAACAGCCGGAGCCGGTTGGCGAAGCCGAGGGCCCGATAGGCGTCCCGGGCCCGGCTCACCACCCGTCGAGCGGGCCCGGGCGGGAACATGTCGTCCTTGCGACCCACGCCCACCAGCATGGGCCGCGGCGCCGCCAACCGCAGGAGCGTGGCATAGTCGGCCACGCGCACCACGTCCCACGGGTACATCTCCGGATCCCCTCCGATGAACCGGAAGAGCCACGTCCAGTCCGCCGCCGCCGCCATGCAGGAGGCGGCCGCGATCCGCGGATCCACCGCTGTCGTGTAGAGCGTGAGCGTGCCGCCGCCGGAGCTCCCGGCCATGCCGATGCGGCGCGGGTCCACGTCCGGCCGGCTGCGCAGGTAGTCCACGAACCGTATCTGCTCCCCTACCATCTCCCGGGTGGGGCTCCGGCCCACCAGCCAGTGCAGCAGGCCCTGGAAGTGGTGATCCTCCTTGCCTACGACGCGCTCCCCGAGCCCGAGGGCGTCCACGGAGAGGACCACGAACCCCCGGGCGGCCAGGTTCGCGTCGAAGATCAGCGCCGGGCGATAGTGCTTGCCGCGGCCGTAGTGCCCGAGGGCGTGGAGCACGGCGGGGAGACGCCCCGTGGCCCGGGCGGGTCGGTAGACCAGGGCGCTGGCCCACATGCCAGCGGTGCCCTCGATGAAGAGCTTCTCCACCACCAGGTTTCCGCGGTGGACGCTGCCGAGGTGGATCACGCGGGGAGGGGGCGCATCCGGGCTGTGGCGGGGCAGGTCCAACACGCGCCGAAGGGCTGCCCGGGTGGCAGGGGCGCGGTCCTTCCACGCTTCGGCAGAGGTAACAGGCGCGGGCCTGGGCGCACGGACCAGCCGCTGACGCAGGTACCTCGGCAGGAGGTCCCGGGCCACGCGGCGCCCCCCCAGCACGAAGGGCGGCAACACAGAGGGCAGGGCGACGCGGGGCGGGCGCTCCCCTCGGGGTGGGCGATCCCCTCGGGGTGGGCGATTCCCCCGGGGCGGGGGGTCCTGCTGGTATGGTACCAGCGCCACGGCGTCCAGGGTGACGCCACGCTTGCGGGTGTGACGCAGGGACAGGACAGCGCGACGCCCCAGGTCCACCGTCCCGACGTCGTAGAGCCCCCGGCCCAGGCGGCGGGCGTCACCGACCTGCGCGGTGAGCCCCCCCAGGCGCAGCTCCACCCCTCGGGGCGGCCTCCGCCCGCCCACCAGCACCACCCGGTACCGCCCGGATTTGTGCAGGCGCAGGCCCCGGGTCAGGATGCGCTTGTGCCTGACGTGGCTCACGTGAAGCACTCCCCAGCCCGAGTGCTCATCCCCCCGGTGCAGCCACTTCCATCCCCCCGGCCCCCGCCGCCCCTCTGGCGAGGCGGCGGCCAGTTCCTCCAGCTCCACCCAGAGCGCTGGCTTCGGCTCCACGCCGATCCAGCCGGCGCCGCGCAGGCGACACCCTCGCCCCGGGGCGCCCCGGGGAACCACGAAGGCCCAGCGCGCCCAGGACCCCTGTCCCGCCTCCACGCGGCCGTGCGCGAAGCCACGCCTCCCCTTCGACGTGACCACCGACCCCGTCGTGGACACCTTCGGCTCGAACCTCTTGTCACCGTCGTCGTCGGCGAGGAAGTCCACGAAGGCCACCAGATCCTGCCGCGGGCGCCCGCTCCTGGCTCGATTCCAGAGTCGCACTCTTCCAGAGAGGACCCGGGTGGTGGGGTCGTAGCGGAACCGCCCCGCCTCCAACGGAAGGTTGGCGTCACAGGTGGGCTCGAAGGTGAGCCGCGGCGGATGCGTCGTCGCCACGAAGGAGAACTGGCCCCGCCCGGGACGGGCGCCGTCGCAGTGAGCCATGGGCTTGTCGCGGTCCAGCTTGGCCCCACAGCGACACCCGGAGCCGGCCGACACCAGGGCAAGGGCCAGGACCGGCGGCCAAAGCGTAGAGGGAGAGGTCACGGGTCGCAATCATGCCACGGCCGAACCAAAGTGGCGACCCCTGGCCATGTGATTGCCAGGTCGATCGAGTTCTAGGTTTTCACTCCATGCGCCTATCGTCGCTGTGATGTCGGCATGAGGCGCTCAGAAGGGGTCGGGCGTTTGTGCCAGGTGCCACAGCTCCAAGAACTTTTCTCGAACCCAGGGGTGGAGCTCGTCTGCCAAGTCGGTCGCAAGCCCCGCGCTCTTGATGAGCTCCTGGACATCCACCAAGTCCTTTCCGCGGTGAGGAGCGACCATGCCTGAGGCCAGCTTCAGCTCGATGTAGCACGGCATGGGCAGCAGGGCGAATCGCTCTCCGCGCAGGGCCACCGTCGCGGGATCGGGGAAGGCAATCGGCTTGGGCTTGTCGTCGCCTGGAAATCTGCCCGTGCTCAGAACATCAATGTTTACCCCAAGCTCGGTATCCAGCAGCTTGCCGGTGCCGGCAACCCGCTCGGCATAGCCCTTTCCCAGGTGCCCTCGCTTGAACTGCTGAAGGTGCTCCTCCCGCATCACCAGATCCACGTCCACCGTGACGCGTCTATGGCCATACTCGTTGAGTGCGAACGCGCCGATGATGGCGTAGGGAATGTCCTCGGACTCGAGTATGGCCGTCAATCTGTACAGTGCCAGCTGCGCCTCGGCGTGCCCCATGAAGAACCTCCCGCAGTAGGCAGTGCCCTCGACGAACCGCGCCTCCGCTTGCGCGGACAGACGCCCGGCTCCCCAGGAGGAGGCGCTCTGCTGTTCCGGCGATCGGAGCGACCGTGCCATGTTCGAACATTACCACGAGAGGACGCCATGTGAGACATAGAAGAACCTGCCGCGGGCGTGTGCGACCTGCGTCGTACGTAGTGTGATCATGAGTCATGCCCGGGATCGTGTAGCCGGGGCCGTCAGATCTCGCTTCCAAGCACGATTGGGAGCGTCTGACACCAGCACCTAGGGTGATCGCAAAGTAGCAGAGCAGTTTGGAGTTGGGCGCCTCGGTGCCCCCAAGGGGGCCCCGACCGGGCTGCTCCGGGCTCCGCTTCGCTCCGGTCGGCCGCAAGGCGGCCGACTTCCCCTTCGTATCCCTGGCGCGGGGAGTCGCGAAACAAGTGGATTGGGGTCATGCTCCGCGCGCGCCGATCGCTCTGGCCTCTTGATGGGCCCAGCGCTCAGCGCGCGCTGCCTTTGGGCTCGAATAGGCGGAGCGACAGGCCCTCGGCAGGACCGCTCTCAGCCGCTTTCAGCTTCCGTCACTCGAGACGAAATCTCGATCGCCTTGGGCGTTGGGCACCGAAACATTGACCGATCTCCCGGATCATGATCTTCACTTTGTGTCGGAGCGAAGGGCTTCGACAGGAGGTGAAAGATGTCGGATCGGTCCGTGGACAAGATGGACACCACGGCGCAGGTGCTACCAGCGAAGGCACTGCTGGAGAGCTTGATCCGGGCCCTATCGGTCGTCGAAGAGACACGCCATGACAAAGGGCTGCGCCACCCTATCATCAATGTTCTGACCATCGCGGTGCTTGGCTGCATGTGTGGCTGTGACGATGCAGAGGCGCTGGAGGACTGGGGCCAAAAGGAGCTCGACTGGCTCTCGGATTTCCTCCATTTGCCACACGGCACGCCCAGCCAAGATGTCTTCTTACGGGTCTTTGCTGCCCTTGATCCGACCTCGTTTCGCATGGCTTTTCACGCGTGGATGCAGCAGGTCTTCTCCGTCCTGGGCATCGAAGGTCAAATCGCGATTGATGGCCAGACACATCGCCGTAGTGGAGACAAGCCCTCTGGCAAAAAACCGCTCCACATGGTTCACGCGTTGATGTGTGAGGCCGGGCTGGTGTTGGGGCAAGTCGCTACGGATGAGAAGTCTAACGAGATCGTCGCCATCCCGGCCTTGCTTGACCTGCTCGACCTACAAGGCGCGCTGGTTTCCATCGACGCGATGGGGACACAGGTAAAGATCGCCAACAAAATTGTGAAGGGCGGCGGCTAAAGCCCTGCTGGTAATATCCGTGCAGACTGCGCGCCCCATACCTCCAGGCGGAGGAAGACAGGGCGCCAATCTCATTGGCATCCTGGCCACTCCCCGCGCCAGGGATATGGAGGGTGCGAAGCAGTCCCGCCCAAGGCGGGACCGAAGCGAAGCGAAGCCCGGAGCAGCCCGGTCGCCGCCCGTAGGGCGGCGAGGCGCCCAGATGAAACAGCAGCCAGCGCCGGCCCTCCCCCCATCGCCCCTGCGTCACGCCAGCCAACAGCGGTTGGGAAACTGCAAAAAGGTGGTCTCAGCTACTCAAAGAACGATCTTGGCCAACGCCAGCGACGAGCGTCAGTACTTTGCGACCACCCTACACCAGCACCGCTCTAGCCTCGACAGCCGGATCCTGGGTGGGGTATGATGCGTCGCTATGGAAACCTTGAACAAAGAAGACCGACTGAGCCTGATGCGTTTTGTCTGCTCCTTCGCCTGGGCGGACTTCGAAATCCAGGACGAGGAGCGCACCCTCATCGGCAAGCTCATCAGCGCCCTGCAGATGGAGCCGGACGAAAAGGCGCAGGTCGCTGAGTGGCTCAAGGTACCGCCCATGCCGGAGGAGGTGGATCCCACGCAGATCCCGCGGAAGCACCGCGAGGTCTTCCTCAGCACGGTGAAGGCGGTGGTCATGGCCGACGGCGTGCTGGATCCGGACGAGGAAGAGAATCTGAAGCTCTTCGTGGAGCTGCTGAGCTACTGAGCTGCTGAGCCTTCTGCCCTCGACGGCCCCTTGCGCGGAGTTGCCATGCGCCGTTTGCCTTTCGTCGGCTGCGTCCTGATCGGGTTGGCCCCGGCGGCCCTGGCCGGATGTCTGGGTCCCACGAAGAAATCCCAGGACACGGTCCGCCCACGCCCGGCCCGAGTCACCCCGCGCGACCGCGCCCGCGTCCCGCCCATGCGATCACGACGGGCCGCCCGACCCGCGCCGGGTATGGTCACGATCAAGGGTTGGCGCCTGGAGGTGCTCCTCGTGCCGGAGCGCGTCACATTCATGGCGGGCGAGCCGATCTACCTGAGCTTCAAGGTGCACAACCACTCCCGATCGTACCTGCAGATCTACGACGGCGGGGACACGCGCAACCGCCTCAGCCGCCCCAACGCCTACCGGGTGCGGGTGCGTCCGGTGGGGGGGAGCCCCCTGCCACTGCGCGACGTCGGCCCCACCCTGGGTGGGCTCGCTTATGCGCGACGGATGCTGCCGGACGACGGATTCACACGTGAGCTCTTTCTGCCCAACTGGGCGCACATCACCCGTCCCGGTCGCTATGAGATCCTCTGTACGCGCAAGCTGCACGTCGACAAACACGACGCCAAGAAGCAGCGCCCGAAGAAAGGGGAGAAAGGCGTTCAGGTCACGGCCCGGGCCCTGGTTACCGTCACGGCGACTACCACGGCCCGCATGGGCAAGCTCATCAAGGAGCTGGCCGAGATCATGCTGAGCAGCAATTGGGCGTCCATCAGAAAGGCGGCGCAGGCGCTGGCGGCGATCCGCGACCCCCGCATCGTGCCGCACTTCATCAAGGCCATGAAGCGGAACCGGTACAACACCAGCCAGATCGCCGCCCGGATCTTCGGTCGGTTCGCCACCGACGCGGCCCTCGCCGGGCTCAAGCTCTGCAAGGTCCACCGCAGTCGGTCCGTGCGCAAGATCTGCGCCCGATCCCTGGCCAACAGCAGCCACCCGAAGGCCTGGCCCCTGCTGGTGTCACTGAAGGACGACGGGGACCGAATTGTGCGGCTCGCGGTGGTGCGAGCCCTGGGAAGCAAGGGCTGCGCCCCCAAGATCCTGCGGCTGATCCGCAAGCTGAGCGCCGACGACGTGGCCAGCGTGAAGAAAGAGGCCAAGGTGCACCTGGACCGCTGCCGGAAAAAGAGACGTCCGCGCTCTGGGCCGCGCCCATGATCGGGGCTGCATCGGGATGTATCGGCGTTCTGGGCGATCTCGTTGTTTTGCGCCAGTCGCTAGTCGTAGCCGAAGAGCGTCCGCGCGGGGCAGAGATCCCGGACGGCGGCGCGGACGCGGTGGAGGTCGGGGTAGCGGTCGTCGTCGTTGCAGGCAGGCCGCACGATCTCCGGCAGCGGCCCGGGTTCGGACAGGCCGGCGTGGCGGCACAGCGCCGCCATCGTCTCGAGGGGGCTTTCGCAGAGCCCCTCGTACCCCACGACGCGCACCCGATCCCGCAGGCCCCAGATGCGCTCTGCGCAGTGCTGCCAGGCCTCGGCACGCCGCTCCACCACATCGGACCGCGTGAACCGCACGCGGTGCCAGTGAGGATGCACCTGGCTGACCCCCACGAGCGCGCCCGGGATGGACGCCGCCATGGCCTTGGCGCTCCCCCAGCTGCCCAGGGTGAACACGGGGTCGCGGATCATCACGACCATTGAGTATCCGAGGGCGAGGAGCGCCTCGGCCTCGTTTAGGTAGGGGATGTTTCTTTTCGTGGCGACGCAGAGGTCCTCGGCGAGGGGCCTGTCCACCGCCACCTTCCTCTTCACCATGGCGTGTAGCGTGTCGGTGGTGAGCTGTCCGTCGTGGTCGAACTTGTTGCGTACGGGTTTGCCGGCCAGCAGATCGCGCCGCATCCGGGCCAGCGCCTCCGGGAGCCTGTCGGGATCCGACGGTAGGACCTCGTTGAAGCAAACGACGTTGTCGACGGCGTTGAGCAGCACCGACAGGAGGCTGGTGCCGCTGCGGGAGATGCCCGACACGATGAGGGTCCGCTCGGGGCGATTGTACCTTTCGAGCTCTGCGTCCATTGGGGGAGTGGGGCGAGGAGCGCGCCGGAGAGCCGGATCAGAACCGGCCCGACAGGACGAGCCCGGCGGCCCCGGGGCCTGTGAAGGGCAGCACCGTCGTCTTTTTTTCGGTCTTCCCCTTCGAGAAGACGGACCAATCCGTGAAGATCGCCAGAACCACCGTGGCCACGGCGGCGGCGGCCGTTACCCCGAGCAGCACGTTGGTGGCCGTGCGATACCGCTCGCCCTCCTCCTTGTACTTGGGATCCTGGCCGCTGGAGACATACTCGTCCTTGAGCTGCTGGGTCTTGACGGCCGTGCCGATGCTTGCGCTCCCCGCCGCCAGGGTGAGGCCCGCCGCCGCCGCAACGTAGGCGATGTACAAGCCGCGTCCGCGCCTCTTCTCGCCATACGGTCGGGTGGTCTCCGGTGCATCCGTCGAGGCCGATTTCCAGGTCCGCAGGTTCCAGGCTTTCCGGTCGCCCCCCGCGAGCTTGAAGGTCTTGCGGACCATGAGCTTGTTGTCCAGCCTCACCTCCACCAGGTAGCTCCCCGGATAGAGCACCCGATCCATTTTGGCGGTGCCCAGCGATTCCCCGTTGAGGTGGATCACAGCGCGGAGATCCGGCGCCGTGATCTCCAGGATCGCGACACGCTTCTGCATGTCCAGCAGCTTGCGGTACTCCTTCGGGTCCAGGAGCTGCTCCGCCGTCTTGCCGGCGATCTTCAGGGCCACCCGGAGCTGGACCATGGCTTTGACGGGCTCGCCCATCTCGGCGTGGCAGATGGCGATGTTCAGCAAGATGTTCTTGTGCGGCAGGATCGCGTAGGCCCTGCGGAACATCTGGATGGCCTTTTCGAAACGGTCTTTCTTGTAGTGCCGTTTGCCCTTCTTGAAGTACCGCTTGGCCAGGCGCTGGGGGCTCACGCTCCTGCGCCGGCGACGCTTGCGGGCGTCGGCGACGCTGGTCATCAGCACCAGGGTCGCCAGGAATCCCACCCAGAAGCCGAGTCTGCGTGTCTTTCTCGTCATGCGTTACACTACCTCGGGTGCCCGACCACTCGCGCGTCAGGCGCCGGTGCTATTTTTTTTTCGAGCGGAGGTCGAAGAGCTTCATCCGACGCGGCCTTCGCTTGAGCTTCACCGTGCGCTCGAGATCCTGGTCGAGGGTCACCTTGAGCTCCTTCTTCAGGTAGCCACGCGCCGTGATGGTGATCGTCTCCTCGGTGGATCGTGGTTTGACCTTCTTGCTCACGAAGCGGCGGGTGATGTACTTGCTGCCCCGAAAGTGAACCACCGCGTCGGCGCGCCTTGGCTCGATGGTCAGGCGGAGCTGGACCTTGGGTTTGCCGACGTCGCCACCCATGGTGCCGCCTGGGTCGTCGCCACCCATGGTGCTGCCTGGGTCGTCGCCGCCCATGGTGCCGCCTGGGTCGTCGCCGCCCATGGTGCTGCCTGGGTCGTCGCCGCCCGTCGGTCGACTGGGCACGTCGCCGCCGGCAGGTCTGCGGGGTGCGTCGCCGCCCGCGCCAGGGACTGGCGCCATGGCGGACATGGAGCGCAGCGGCTCGGGTGTCCCTGCGCGGCGGGGCTCCGGAGGTCGTCTGGGTCCGGGGCGGCCCATGGAGTCGTCTTCCGACGAGACGGTCCGGGTGTCTCCCGACCTGGCTGGCCTTTCGGCCCCTCTGCCCCTCAAGACGAAAACCAACACGATCACCACCACGGACACGAGCAACACCGCGCCACCGACCAGCAGCACCACCCTGGTTCGGCCGCGCGCCGGAGTGGTTGGGTCCGCTTCCAGCACAGCACGCTTCCGCTCGAAGGGTTTCAGAGGAGAGGCGGCGGCAGGGGCGGGTGGTACGGGCGGGTCCGCCGTTTTCGGCTTCACCGGGGGCGTGGCCGCGGCTACCGGCTTCACCGAGGGCATGGCCGCGGCTACCGGCTTCACCGAGGGCGTGGCCGCGGCTACCGGCTTCACCGAGGGCATGGCCGCGGCTACCGGCTTCACCGAGGGCGTGGCCGCGGCTACCGGCTTCACCAGGGGCGTGGCCGCGGCTACCGGCTTCACCAGGGGTGGCGGCTCCTGGTCTTCTTCCACCTCCAGCTCCACCTCGATGCTGGCGCGTCGGCCCAGGGGGGTGACAGGAGTCATCGGCACCGGGGGAGACGCCGCCTTCCTCTTCGGCAAGACGGCGGGCTCGTCAAAGGGAGCCGGCTCCACCTCCACGGCGGAGGCACCCTCCAAATCCAAGGGAATGGTGATCGGATTGGTGATCGCGTTGCTGGTCCGCTCCTCGAAATCCGGAATGGGGTGCAGTGGCCCCGGATCCGCGGTGTCGATGACGGAAGCCTGGGGCAGGACCTGGGGGAGAGGCGGCCCGCTCGTTGGCGGTGGAGCCGCCTTGGGCTGGGTGGCGCGCGGAGCCGCCTTGGGCTGGGTGGCGCGCGGAGCCGCCTTGGGCTGGGTGGCGCGCGGAGCCGCCTTGGGCCGGGTGGCGCGCGGAGCCACCTTGGGCTGGGTGGCGCGCGGAGCCGCCTTGGGCTGGGTGGCGCGCGGAGCCGCCTTGGGCTGGGTGGCGCGCGGAGCCGCCTTGGGCTGGGTGGCGCGCGGAGCCGCCTTGGGCTGGGCCAGAGGGTCCCGGGTCGGTTCGGGCTGGGTCGCCGCGGGGGTCGCCTCGCGCTGCTTCGTGCGCGCCACGTGCAGCCGGCCGAGGATTCGCGGATCCGGCCCGTGGGTCCTTTGGAGCTCCTCCAAGGCCGCGATGGCCTCGTCGTACAACCCCTGCTTGACGTAGAAAGCGGCCTCGGCGATGCCCTCCTGGAAGGCCTCGCTGTACCCGTCGGTCTTTTCGGGCCGCCGCGGCCCTCCGCTAGCGGGCGGTTTCGAATCGTCAGCGCTCATCCAGATCTCGTAGACACCGGTGCCGATGCGCCAAATGCTCCGCAATCGCCGATGAAATCATTCAGCTCGAATAGTGTAAAGGAGGGTCGAGCGCAAAGCAACCGCCCGGTCGTAACATCCGAATGTGCGACCTGCTTGACTCCTCGGGCGGGTCGGCCAACTATGCGGCCACTGTGACACGGCTGTTGGAAATCCTGCGCCGGCAGGATCGCTGGCTCAGACGAGGCGTCCTCGCGCTGCTCTTGGCTGCCTACGCGGGCTATGCCCTGTGGGGAATCGCCGCGCCCTTTGCCTGGGGGCACTACGGGTACCACGGCGGCTTTCACGGCGCGGCGGCTCGGAATCTGTCCCGGCACGGCGTCTTCACGCCCACGCCCCACATCGGCCAGTCGTCCCCGCCGGACAAGTCCGGGTATCTTCACCACCCCATCGTCTGCCCACAGTACCTGGTTCCTTTGCAGGGGATCTTCGGCGACCACGAATGGGTGATCCGGGTCGTCCCCGTGGTGTTCACCCTGGCGGCGCTGCTGCTGGTGGTCGCCGTGGGGCGCCGTTTCTGGGGCGAGTGGGGCGGGCTCCTCGCCGGCGTCGTATTCGTGCTGCTGCCCCACAACATGGTCTTTTGCCACCTGTACGACCACGAGACGCCCGGCATGGTCTACACCCTCGCGGGCGTGGCGGGTTTCCTGTCCTTTTTACGCCAGCCGCGTTGGCCAGCGGCGGTCTGGTGTCTCGCGGGCTTCGGCCTGGCCGGGCTCACGGACTGGCCTCCGTATTTCATCGCCTTTGCCACGGCCTGGGCAGGGTTTGGCTACCTGCTCGCGGCCACCGTCGCGCCGCACCGGCCCTGGCGCGTGCTGGTCTGGCTAGCGGGCATCGGGTTGGCCGGCGCCGCGGGGCACTGGGCCCTCACCACCAAGGTGCACTGGCCGGGCTGGATGGCCTCCATCGCCGTCTTCTGCCTGATGGTAGGCGCGCTGCTTCCAGCGGCGGACGTGGTCCCCCGGCGCCCCTCCGTGCGGCTGCCCCGGCCCATTCTGTACCGATGGGGGCTGGTGGCGGGTCTCTGCGCCATGGCCATGTTGACCTTCTGGTTCCATTTCAAATACACGGCCTGGGTGGGCATGTCCGAGGATCTGCGCCAAGCCTTCAAGATTCGCACCGGGAGCCCGGACGCCTGGCGCTACGCGGGGAAGTACTTCAACCTGGTCCGCCACAGCTACACCACGCCGGTCCTGTGCCTGGCCGGCGCGTGGATGGTCAGCCTGCCCGCGCGGTTGGCCCTGGGGCGCCCCCTGATGCGCGCGACGCTGCCCATGGTTTTTCTCACCGGGCAGCTCATGCACAACCTGAAGTTTCCGGGCGAGGTGGACATCCACAACTACCGGACCTACTACTTCGTGATCGCCGCCAGCTTCATGGTGTTGGATCTCATCTGGGAGGTGGGCGCCCTGGCGCGCTGGCTCACCGGTAGAGTCTTCGGTCCCCACCGTCCACACCACGCCACGCTGGCCGCGGCGGGCCTTGTGACACCGCTGATTCTCGTGGTGGTGGGCTGGCAGGCCGCCGAGGCGTTGCCGGTGCTCCGCGAAGGGCGGGCACGGTCTGGCACGTTGCTGTACCGAGCGCCTTACTCCACCCAGCTCGACAAGGCGCGGTTCTTCGATGAGGTGCGGCGACGGACCTCGCCGCGCACCCTCGTGCTGTACACCCACGATGTGGCGCCGCGTTTCGAGGCGCTGTGGTACCTGGACCGCGACTACCACAAGGTCTTCACGATTCCCCGGGATCAACGGACGGCCCTGAGTCTGGGTCACCGGGCGGCGCTCCGTCTGCAGCGGCACCGGGAGGGCCGTCGACTGGGACGCCGCCCTCGGCCGCCGTCGCATCGGATCACAGCGCCGACGCGCCCGGTGGTGGCGCTGGTGCCCGCCCGCCTGGGGCGTCGCCACCGGGCGGCCTTCGAGCGGGTGCTCCTGCGCCACCCGGTGTCGCGGATCGGCGACTGGTACCTCATCGACTACCAGGGGCGCGGGCCGTCCTTCCGCGCTTGGCGCATGTCCACCCGGCGGCGTGCGGGGTGGCTCTCGGGCTACCTCCGAGGGCCGCATGGCGAGCGGGTGCTCGGCCGGGATCTCCACCAGGAGTGGCGCACGCTGAGCCGATACGGCCTGCCGGTGGCCGGTCAGGTCGCCCTGTCGAACCCACCGAACGCCCGCGCCGGCCGCTACGACTGGGTGGCCTACCACAACGCCCGCAGGGCTGCGGGGGACGACGCCGGCGTGGCGCGGGCCCGCAAGGCTCTCACGAAGCGACTCAAGAAGGTCGGCAAGCGGCCCCTGTCTCCGGAGCTGATCCTCCGGGGCGTGGTGATGGGACACACCACGGTGGAGCTGTTTGTCCAGGCCACCCGCACCCACGCGCCTGCCTGTCGTCTCCGAATCGACGCTCAGAGCGGGCGTGGCCGACACCGCCGCGGGCGCACATTGGCCGTGTTCCCCGAGCTGGAGCGGTGGCTCGACGGAGTCATCTACATCGTACGCTACCCCCTGCATCTGCACCGCGGGCGCCACCGGCTTACCCTGCAGCCCTGCGTCGATGACGGTCCGCCGGACGCGCCCGCCGCCTACGACCCCATCCCCCTGGGCGCAGTGAGCCGGGGCGCGGTGGGCCGCAGGAGGTAGCCCCCCCCGTGGCCGCAGTTCTGGCGTAGAATACAGGCCCATGCCGCACCACCGCACGATCATCGGATGGCTCGCCCCCCAGGCTTGGCCTCGAGCCTTGGGGTGGCTCCTGGTCACGTTGGCGCTGGTGACCGCCGTGGGCTGCGAGAACCTCGAGAGAACCAGGGGGCAGGGCGGCAACGCGGCCGATCCCGCTCCCAGCGCCGTTTCGCCGGGCGACTGCCAGAAGCTCTGCGCTCGCCAGGCGGCCTGCATCGAGGCCTTCCACTCGGTGGGGGCCGAGCCGTTTTTCGTCACGCCTCCCGGCACGGCCTGCGACGAGGCCTGCGACGGGACCTCCCGTGATCGTCTGGTGGGCGAGGTGCTCCGCCGCGTGATCCGCGAGTGCGGATCACGCTCCGACTGCGATGGCTTCTACGGCTGCGCGCTCCGGATCTGGCTCACTCACCTGGCCGCGCACCCCTGGAAGCGCGTGGTGCTCCGCGCCCAGCGCCGAAGGCACGCCGTCAACGCAGCGGTCCGACGGTCCCAGGCGAAGCGGGCCATGCGGCTGTGCGAGGTCGCCGACCTCTTCGGCTCCCTCGCAAGGCGGAAGGAGCCCGCGGCGGCCCGGGCCTCCCGGGACCTGGCCAGCGCCTGTGCCGGCTCGGTGAAGCTGCGGCTGGAGAGCGTCGTCAAACGGCTCGAGAGCCTCGTGCCGAAGCTGGAGCCGGACGCCCACGCGACGGACTGCAGGGAGGCTCGCTCCTGGAAGCCGCCACCGTGGCTGCCGCCGCGCCACCCCGCACGCAGGCGCATCTCGAGGGCACGGGCGCTCTGCGACATCCTGGACGGGCAGCGCAAGGTCGCCTTCGCGGTGAGGTACGCCCGGCGGGACAGCGCCATGGTGAGAAAGTCGATCAAGGCCGGCGAGTCCGGCGACGCCGTCTACTACAAGTGCGTGCACAAGGGCAAGACCTACTCCACTCTCCAAGGGGCGAGCCAGCCGCGGGCCAAGGCGGCCGCCAAGGAGCTGCGGGAGGTGTGCTTCGAGCAGTTCCCGGTGGCCTTCCTCACCCGCCACCGTAGGGCCGGAGCGGGCTTCGAAAGGAGACACTGCTACAAGGTCCGGCTGGTGGCGGGGCTGGTCACCAACCACGCGAGCCGCGCCGTGATCTCGGCCCGGGCTGCGCTGATCCGCTGGGCCGCCCAACGCTGCCCCGCACCTTGAGAGCACGGCCACGAGCACCGGCTCTCAAACCCTCACCTTGACAGGACCGCTGTTCTTTCGGATTCTTAGGCTTACGATGAAACGGACTAGTATCGGACTTCTCATCCTCGCCGGGTCTGCCGTGTTGGGGTGGCTCAGCGTCCCTCCAGCCCTGGCCCAGCCCGCCCGTGCCAGGTTGGGCACGAGCGCCAAGCCGCCCACCGTGGTCTTCCACGTGGATGCGCCGGCATCCCAAATGAAGGTCCTCAAGCGGACCCTGTCCGCTGTCAGGAGGGCCCTCAAGAAGGACAAGCGGCTGCGCTACCGACCCATACAGTCCATCCTCGAAAAGCCCAAGGGGTCTCTCAGACGCCTCATGAAGGCGGACACGCTGGTGGTTGCCGGAAAGAAGGACCTCACCAACCTGGAGGTGGGTTCGGCCATCAAGAAGTTCAAAAAGGCCGTGCGCTTGATGCAGGTCAGCTTCGTGGCCCTGGTGCGCATTCGCCAAAAGGTCAAGCCCCTCGCCCGGGCGCTGCGCAACCTGGCCATCGCGTACTTTCTGGATGGAAAGGCAGACAAGGCAAAAAAAACCCTGCAGAAGCTGCTCGTCCTGGCCCCCAAGATCCGGTACAGCGCCAAGCTGTTTCCCAAGCAGATGGCGCAGCTCGTCGACGACGAGCGGCTGATGTTCGACGAATTCGGCACCGCCAATGTGGTGGTGAATACCGAGCCCCCGGGCGCACGGATCTACCTGAACGCCCGGCGGGTGGGGCGCAGTCCCATCACCATCAAGGACGTGCGCCGAGGCTTCAACTACATCACGGCGCGCCTGCCGGGCTACCGGACCACCACCATCGGAGAGGACGTGGACCCTCCCAAGCTCGTGCGCACCAGCTTCAAGCTGATGCTGTTCAAGCGCAACCCCCTGCCGCTCATGTCGGGGGCCCTGCTGCAGATGGGTCGAAAACACGCCGGGGCCGCCATCCTCGGCATGGCCAAAAGGCTCAGCGCTGACATCATCGTGCTGGCCCGGGCCCGGGCGGAGCACGATCTGGCCACCGTCACGCTGTACGTCTACGACGCGCGGCTCAAAAAGCTGCTGAGGGGCCCCGTCACGGTGAAGCCCTCCACGGACTTTCCCAAGGAGAAGGTGAAGCCGGCCGTGCGAAGGCTCTTCGACGGGCTTCGCCTGGACGGGCGGAAGCCAAAACCCAAGAAGAAGCCCACCAAGGCCCTGTGGACGAAGATGAACGCGGGGTGGATGAAGTTCCGGAGGTCGAAGGCCTTCTGGCCCGTGGTGGGGGGTGTGGCCGGCGCCATCGTGACCGGCTTGGTGGTAGGACTGGCGGTGGGCTTGAGCAACAAGGGGTTTGTGCCACGCGCGTCCCGACATGTGCTGGCTCACCCTCTGGCAAGATAACGACACCGGCCCCCTCGAGGGACCGGAGGGAGGATGTTACAGATGCTTTTCCGAAGTCTATTGGCCGTGGTGACGACATTGGCGTTGGGGCTGACCCAGGCCGCCTGCGGCAGCAACGCGCTGGACGAAAACCTCGTCGTGGAGAACGTCGCACCCGTCGGCTCGGTGGGTGGGCAGGTGCTCAACGCCGTGGACGACCGACCGCTGGCCGGCGCGTCGGTCCGCGTCGTGTCCGGCGACTTCAGCGCCATTGCCACCACTGATGGTTCGGGTCTCTTCTCTGTGTCCGACGTGCCGGCGAGCGGCACTGTGATGGTCTTGGTGTCGGCCAACAACATGCTCTCGGCCGAGACCACCGCGACGTTCGTTCCGGCGGCCGGAGACTACCCGATGAACAACGCCACCCTCACGGTGGGCCCCATCGGTCTGGAGCCCTCCAGCGGCGACTTCCTCCTGTGGGTGTACGACGAGAACGGCCGTCCCGCCTCGGGGCTCACCCTCTCGGTCACCACCAACACCCGGTGGCTGGTCTACAACGACGGCGCGCCCCTCAACCGCGGCATGGTGACCGAGTTCGCCACCGTGGGCAGCAACGGGCTCGTCACCTTCACGGGGCTGCCGGACTACGAGCTGCTCGGGGGCAAGGTCAGCGATAACGTGACCCTCACCGCACCGCCCTACGACGCGGATCTGGACGGCTTCTTCGACTACGCAGGCGGCGAGTACCCCTACAGCCTCCTCGCCCTGGACAGCCCACAACCCACCCTGGTTCTGAAGACGGACGCGGACTTCCCCAACTCTCTGTCCATCGTGGCCTCCAGCATCTCGGACCTCGAGGAGTGGGGCAGCACCACCTTCGTGCCGGACACCATCGACACCGTCGGCCCCATCCACGTGCTGTTCAACATGCCGGTGCAGCAGGATTCCCTGGCCATCGAGGTGTGGAGCGAGGACGGCAACACCTCCTTCGGCTCCAGCTTCACCCTCAACGGCAGCAGCCTCATCATCCAGTTCCCCACGGCGCTCCCGGTGACCCCCACCGGCGCCGAGTACAACATGCTCATCTCCGCCGTGGCCCAGACCGGGGACCGCCTCCTGTACGGGGGCTTCAACGCGGCGTTCTTCGTCCTGGATCCGGCCAACACCGATGGCGTCACCGCCCAGGTGGAGAAGGAGGATCCGGGGGACCCGACCAACATGTGGACGCGCGTCACCTTCAGCGAGCCCGTGGGCTTCGGCAGCCCCGGGACGAGCCTGAGCGGCGCCAACTGCGTCCTCTATTTCGGCATCTACAACATCGGCCCCAACTCCGGCACCGGCGACGATCCGGGCGAGTGGGGGAGCACCAGCTGCCCGTTCACCCTGTCGCCGGATGAGCCCGTGCCCTTCCATCCGTCGGGCGCGGCCCAGTCGGGCTACTCCAGCACCTGGCGCTTCTCGCTGCCCATCCTCGACGGCGGCGGCACCATGCCCTCGGGCATCCCCCTGTACCTGGCCTTCGACCAGGTCGGGTCCTCCGCCCGCATCATGCGCCGCGCCAACGGCGAGCCCCTCCCGATGATGGAGCTCTCCACGCCTTGACGAACAGGGGGTAGCTGCGGGGCGGTCGGGAGTCTACTGGCCAGACTTGCGGAACTTCACGTACAGGCCCTTGGGGTCGATCTTCTTGATCTCGGCCAGGATGAGCTTGACCTGGACGATGTTGTACAGCCAGGCCTCGAAGAACACCCGCTCCATGCCGACGCACTTCA
>Ga0272441_10000579_pt1 | contig 83336 bp, 69 predicted proteins | sample SSMProp6N_FD_193582 | JGI IMG/M metagenome (GOLD analysis project Ga0272441, IMG submission 193582) | Marine sediment archaeal communities from Little Sippewissett salt marsh, Falmouth, MA, United States - SSM-Prop-6N | ecosystem: Environmental > Aquatic > Marine > Wetlands > Sediment ...
AGATATATAGCATGGAGTTTCACCAAGAGATTGGCCATCGATTTCGACAGAGGCTCCCGCAGGTTTGCTGTTAAAATGAACAGACTGGTAGGAGCCGTTCATTATTGTGCAGCAACCGGCAAAGAACAACGCTACAACGCATGCGGTGAGGATTATCCTTATTCTGCTTCTTCGCATTCCCCGATCCATTCGGTCAGAACCTCGACCAGTTTCGTTGCCTGCCGATTACTCGAAATATTAAATTTAGACTGCTGGCGATAATCGCCCTCCATTTTACGGTATCTGCGGATAGTGTATCTATCGTCGGTGTAGGCTTCTGTTCTTTTATCCCAGAGTTGGTAACGGTAAATAACCGTTGCCCACGCACCCGCAGATAACACTCTCTTGTCGATAACTTTCGTAAGAAGCAGGCCGTCTTCTTCGTATTCGATTGTAAGGTCTTCAGCTTTCGCGCTCATTTTTTCCCCTTTATTTGCTATTTATTATTTCAATTTAATATATTTTTCATATATTGCAAAAGGAAATCTTAAATAATACGTTCTTATAATGCTCTTGACTGAATCGCCGGAGATACTATACTTATTTAGTTCGACGGGTAACAGGAAAAATTGGCGAAAATGGCAAAAAAAGAATTTCCGAAAAGATCAAAGAAAACTACTCCGCTTATGGAGCAGTATTACCGGATAAAGGCTAAAGTTCCAGATTCCCTGCTCCTTTTCCGGATGGGGGATTTTTTCGAGCTTTTCGACGAAGACGCTAAAATCGCTTCCGAGGTGCTGGGAATAACCCTTACGCAACGCTCCCACGGTATGCCGGAACCGACTCCTCTCGCCGGCGTGCCGTTTCACGCCGTGGAAAAATACCTTTCGAGACTTCTGACGGCCGGATTTAAAGTCGCGATTTGCGAGCAGGTAGAGGATCCCAAATTAGCCAAGGGACTCGTCGATAGAGACATAGTCGAGATAATGACCCCCGGCACCGCCACGGTGGAAACCGACGGTTCTGCGGAACCGAGGTTTATTATCGGTACAATACCCGCTGCGGATAACGTCTCGATAGCGATTGCGGATGTTCTGAGTGGTCACTTTGAAGTGCAAACGGTTCCCACTGACACCTTTCCGGAAAAAATCGAACTATTATCACCAAAGGAGATACTCCTGCCCGAAGATATCGACGGGGCATTGCTCGATGCCATCCGTGAAGTCGCGGGTAGCGCGAGGATAAGCTTCTGTGAACCTTGGAAATTCGGCTCCGAATTCGCTGAGGAAAATTTGAGAAATCACTTCGGCGTTACATCGCTGGAGGGTTTCGGGGAGTTATCGAAAACCGAACTTGCCGCAGCAGGTGGATTGATCGCTTATTTCCGCGATCTTAAAAAGGGCGAAATGGCCCACCTTCGCAAGCTTTCCGTAAATCGCGAAAAAGATTCGATGGCGTTGGATGCCGCCACAGTTCGTAATCTCGAACTCATTCGTTCTATCGCGGACGGCGACTCGAAGGGCACTCTACTCTGGATAATCGACACAACATGCACGCCGATGGGCTATCGCGTTCTAAGGTCGTGGATACTCGCGCCGCTCATAGACAGGTTCGGAATCGAGAAACGGCAGAGTGCGGTGGAAATGCTCACGGAATCCCCGACCGAGCTGGCCAAACTCCGCGAACGTCTCGCCGGCATGGGCGATTTCGAGCGCCTGGTCGGAAAACTCGGCAATGAAAAAGCTAACCCGAGGGATATCGTCGCTCTCAAAACAGGTCTCGACGAGATTCCATCGATTCTCGAAATCCTCACGGGTATGGACACGCCGTTTTTTAGCGAAATCCGCAATCGACTCGACCCGATGGACGAGGTCAGGGAAATAATCGGCAAGAATATCAAGCCGGAACCCGCAATACACTTGAACGAGGGCGGAATTATCGCGGCCGGTGTTTCGCCGGAACTCGACGAATTCAGGGAAATCCGTTTCGGCGGTAAAAAGTATCTATCCGACTTGCAAACGCGGCTCCGCGAAAAACTCGATATACCAAAACTGAAAATCGGATATAATAGAGTTTTTGGATATTACATCGAGGTTTCGAAAACCCAGGTAGGCAAAGTCCCGGAGGATTTCGACCGCAAACAGACACTCGTCAACTGCGAACGATATATCACAAATGAGCTTAAAGAATACGAGCGGAAAGTGCTTTCGGCAGAGGAACGAATTTTCGAGATCGAGCGGGAGCTTTTCCTGACCATCCGCGCACACCTTTCGACATTCGCGTCAAAAATGCTCGAGGTCGCACGCGCCGCAGCCGAGCTGGATTCAATCTGCGCCCTCGCGGAGACAGCTCGCCGACGCGGTTGGATTAGGCCGCAATTCACGGATGACGATATTATCGAGATTACCGAAGGCCGCCACCCCGTCGTAGAAGAAATACTCGGCGAACGCGCTTTCGTCCCAAACGATACCCGTCTCTCCGCAGAGGAAAACCAGATTTTGATAATCACCGGACCGAACATGTCCGGCAAATCCACTTATCTTAGGCAGGTAGCGCATATCGTTCTTCTCGCGCAAATAGGGAGCTTCGTGCCCGCGCAGAAATGCCTTCTTCGACCGAGAGACCGTATTTTCACGCGCGTCGGCGCAATGGACAACATCGCTCGCGGCCAATCCACTTTCTTAGTCGAGATGATCGAAACCGCAAATATTCTAAATAACTCGACTTCAAACAGCCTTGTTTTGTTAGATGAAATTGGCAGGGGAACGAGCACCTACGACGGTTTGTCTATCGCATGGGCGATTAGCGAATTTATCCACCAGAACCCACACCATCGCGCAAAAACTGTTTTCGCAACCCACTATCACGAATTAACCGAGCTGGCGAATATTTATCCGCGAATTAAGAATTTTCAGGTTGCGGTTCGCGAGCGCGGCGATATGGTTCACTTTCTGCACCGCATTGTCCCCGGCGGGTGCGATGACTCATATGGAATATATGTCGCGAAAATGGCGGGCATACCGGAAAAAGTTATTGCGAGGGCAAAATCTGTTTTATCCGCTCTCGAATCCGGCGAGGCTTTAAACACCGAGACTATCACACGAATCGGCCGGCATAAGGGCAAGGCGATTCGGGCGGAGGGCGTCCAGATTTCGCTTTTCGAGCCGGAAAATCACCCCCTTGTCCAGCAACTGCGTGACATGAATCCCGAAACCATGACACCACTCGATGCCCTCGACGCAATCAGTCGCTGGAAAAAGAAATGGATCAGATAAACTCGGGGTGAGTTAACAATTCTATTTTAATATTCCTATCGATCTCTGCTTGAACAAAGGATAGCTATTCCTTTTCGCCCGTTCCACGGGCTTTTGATTTCATTTGACATTTGTCATTTGGATTTTGAACTTTGGATTTAATGCTTATAGTCCTTTATTTTTAAGCTTAGAATGCATAGAATACATAGTTGTCTCTTTACGCGAACACTATGCTAAAACGAACCGGAAAATACGACCAATACCATGACCGCGAACCGGCGGAGTGCAAGCCCTCGCGGAGAATCCGCAAAGGTAGAATCGCCGCAGTGCTGGCGATTATCGGCGGAATTGCGATTGGGATATGGTTTTTGATTGTGGCCAAATCGTGTGCCGAGGCGGAAATCGAAAGGCCGCAAGAATTTCTAATAGAACGACGCGCGGTGAATATTCTCGGCGATGCGGAAATCGGCTATATCCCTCGCGAATCCCCGCGCCCACTGAGTATCGAACCGGTTGTGCTAAAATACGACCGCGACCGAATAGCGGCAAAAATTCCCCGCAATCGCAAGGGCGAGCCGCTAATCGGGCCATCGGTGCTCGTCGATTACGATAGCTTGCGCATTCTCTGGAGCTATCGAAGTGGCGAGGTAGGCCAGATTGCCAGCATGACAAAAATGATGCTGCTTTATGTGACATACGCACTCGTAGATTCCGGCGCGATTTCGCTTTTCGATACAGTCTATGTTACCGATGAGGCCCCGCTTATGGGCGGCTCGCAGGCGTATCTCGACAGAGGCGAGCGATACACGGTCTCGCAGCTTCTCGGCGCGGTCGCGATTTGCTCCGCAAACGACGCAGCGTATCTTCTCGCGGATTATATCGGTTGTTTGAACGATTCGGACGCGGTCGGCGTGGCCGAGGGAGTAAAGTTGATTAACGACTTCGCCGAACGCCTCGGCCTCGAACAGACGAAATTCTTCAACGCCCACGGTCTCCCGCCAGCACGGTCGTGGAAGGAGATTATCGAGGACGGCATCGCGAAACAGCGCTACAAGCGCCGCGATATTATCGTCGCCACTAAAGCTAACACAAGCACGCCTATCGAGATGGCGAAGCTGGGAATCGCGTTATGCAAGTATCCGCGCCTGCTTCGCTACACGAACGTCGTCGCCGCCGATTTCTGGGACGCCGACAGCGCGCGCGTTTATGGATCGTATCGGATGAATAACCATTTCAAGCCGATAGCATCGATGGATATAGACGGAATTAAAACCGGCTACACGTCCGGCGCGGGATATTGCGTGACCGCCTCGGCAGAACGGCGCGGGCGGCGGCTAATCGCGGTTGTTTTCGGCGCAAAAACGCAGAACCTTCGCGACGATTTCGTTGTCGAACTTTTCGAGACCGCATTCGACAGCCTCGGCCTATTGCCGGATTCGGTCGCACTCGACTCGACTACGATATCCGATACGGCGGGCGGCGAGTAGATGGCTACGGATATCAACAAGACCGGCACCGACCTCACGCAGGGCAGCATAACCCGCAACCTTATTAAGCTGTCTTTGCCGATAATGTTGTCCAACTTCATGCAGACATTTTACAATCTTGCGGATACTTTCTGGCTGGGGAAACTCGCCGAGAACGCAAAAGCCGCAGTATCCACCGCAGGGATTGCTTTTCCGATTGTCTTCACCCTCGCTTCTTTCGGTTTCGGTTTCGGAATCGCGGGGACGGCGCTAATCTCGCGCTTCAAAGGCGCGGTGCAACCGGAGAAAATCAAAGAGACGATAGGCCAATTCGCGCTGATATTAGTTCTTTTCACCGCAGTCTTTCTATTTTTCAGCCTGTTTTTTCTAAACGACCTCCTTCGGCTGATGCACGTCCCGGCCGAGATGTTCGAGATGTCGAGAACATATCTTCAGATTATCCTCATCGGCATGGCGTTTATGTTTGTTTTCATGTTCTACCAAGCCGCGGCGCATGGTTTGGGCGACACGGTCTCGCCGATGAAAATCCAGGTCGTCTCCGTGCTAACGAACGTTATTTTAGATCCGCTAATTATTTTCGGCATCGGCTTTTTCCCGGAGATGGGCGTTAAAGGCGCGGCGCTTGCGACTTTGTCCTCTCGAATACTCGCGGCGGTTATTGCAATTATTGTAATGAAACGGTTTACGCCCGACCTTTTACCGAGCTTAAGGGATTTAAAACCAAATCTCAGGGTGCTTGGAAATATATTTAGAATAGCGGTTCCCGCGTCGATTGGCCACTCCGTAACCAGCTTTGGATTTCTCTTCCTGCAGGGCTTCGTGAACACTTTCGGCACTGTCGTGATAAGCACTTTCTCGATTGGCAACCGCATGACCGGCCTTTTTATGATGCCCGCAATCGGCATTAGCAGCGCGCTTTCGACCGTTGTCGGTCAGAATCTCGGCGCGGGCAAAATCGACAGGGTTAAGGAAAGCCTCAATAAATCGTTATTGCTCGTTTTCATCATCCTCGGGGCAGGGAGTTCGGTGTTGTATTTCTTTGGCGCCGAATTAACCCGGTTCTTTATCGACGACCCGGGTGTTATCGAAGTCGGCGTGAGGATGTTCAAAGTTACTTCGATTGCAACATTCGTATTTGGATTTATGTTTGTTTTTACGGGCGTTTTCAACGGGGCCGGATTGACCGGCGCGAGCCTTAAAATCAACGTTTCCCGCCTTTGGTTATTCAGGATACCTGCCGTTTTCATTCTATCCGGGAAAATTCTGGATATCGATGCGATTGCCCGTTCACCGATTGCGGGTTTGCTCGAGAAAATCGCGCAACCGCTCTCCGCCTATCCCTACGACGCCCTCTGGTGGTCGATGATCATCAGCAACGCGGCGGCGGGAATCTGGTCCTATTTCATATATAAACGCGGCAAGTGGAAAAAGCTGAAATTCGACTGAGACACCCGATTTTTCCCTATCCTGTCATCCCGAAACTTTTCCCGTTGTCATTCCGGACTCGATCCGGAATCCATAAGGGCGGCCTTTATGCCGCCCTTTTTCAAGCCGCTATATTGTCGTGATTTTTTAATCGACTTCTATATAAAAACCTTTGACTTTTCGATTTTGAGAAATAAAATTATTGAAAGTAACGCATAGTTTTATAACATCAACCTGGAGGTAACATGAAACCGAACCTGAAACTGTTTCTTATAATTCTCATTGGGTGCTTCCTCGTATTTACCGCCTGCAAGGACGATAACCCGACCACCCCCAACAACAACGACCCCGTCGTCACCGACCCCAACCCGCCCGACTATCCTTCTTTCGTGAGGGCTTGCTTTAATCTCTATGTTCAAGCAACAAAGCAATATAGCACATACTCGATAGATGAAGCCTTTTCCGTCACCCCAACTTGGAGTATGCTCGGCAGTTTTAGCGGCGGAACATTCTACGCCGATACGACTACTGACTGGGGACAATACGAGGAACTAACTATCACTATCGATACACTTACCGGAATCATGACCAATCTGGAATACCATAGAACATATTCTGGCGAGACTATACATAATATGTCTGTGTCGCTTTCCGGAATGAGCAGAACATATCAATCATACAATAGCATCGCATTTGAAGACTCTGGCGCTACCGTGTGCACGAAAATTAACAGCCTCGATTATTCTTATCAGGACATTGCCCATCCGAATTACAGTTACGTAATTACGGAAATCATCTGTGAAGATTGGAGCAGCCTGGAAGTGAGCCTTTCAAACTATTAATAAAAAAAGGGCGGCCACCAAGCCGCCCTCTTCTTTTATCTGTCATTCCGAACTTTCCCATCCTGTCATTCCGGGCTTGACCCGGAATCCAGAAGGCGGCTTCCTTAGCCGCCCTACAATAACATTCCCCTCTTGCAAAGAGGGGTGGCGCGAAGCGCCGGTGCTTGAACCCGTATGGGGGTGTTTTAATATAAAAAAACCCCCCTTCTCAAGGGGGGCCAGGGGGATAATTCTGCATTCTACATTCTTCTACTTCTTATACTCGATAACAACCGGCCCGGCGAACTCGCCCTCGACACCCTCTACCACCGCGCAAATCCAGTAATAATACACGCGGTTATTCTGAAGATTCGTATCGGTGAACGACTCGTTGATAATGCCGGTCATAAACGCCACATTGGGGCGCTCCAGCGCAGGCCCGCCGATATTGCCGTCGGCACGGTAGAGATTGACCTTCGCGCCTGCGTATTTAAGCCACCAGAGCCGAATATCATCCAATTCCGTAACCTCTCCATCGAACCCCACCGGCTTAGCAGGAAACACCGGCGCAACCGGCTCCTCGCCGCCGCTCGAAGTTCCCCATGGCGTATCCGTCCACCAAGCGTCGTTTGCGTCCGGGTAGCGGCTGCGATACCAATCGAACATCTTCCGCTCTTGCTCCTGAATCGGTATGCGAAGTTGCTCCATATCGTTCTGCGCCGCCTGCATCGCCTGGAATGTTATCGTGTAAGTCTCGCGCTTGGTTTTGAAGTCATCGAACGCCGCTTGCGCGACCGTGAAATCCGGAACCAGCGTCGCATACTCGGGATCGGCGGAAACCAACGCCCAATGCGCCATACACGCCGAGGCCTGAATATAAAGCTCGTCCTCGTCCTCCTGGATTGCCTGCGCAAGATTGAACTCGCCCAGCACTGCGGGGTCGGGGAAAAACACGGGCAAGGTCATTTTAATGCGTTTTAGCGCCTCGCGAAGTTCTTCTATCGCACTATCCTTCAGCTTTCTCAGCTCCGGCGCGAGGTTCTTTTTGGCGGCATACACGACATGAACCGCCTCGTAATCATCGACCTTGGCCTCCAAACCAACCTCTAAGGCGGGCAAATGATCCGGCTTGCCTAACTGCGAAACGAGCCACAACAGAAGCTCCCGCATGAAACTCAGGTAATCCTCCCACCCCAACTGCTGCGGAAATCGGCTCTTTTTCGGCATCATAGCTCCTCTGTTAAATTTTTACACGATAGCTAACGTTTTTTTAAAACTCGACGGCACTTCCTACACAGCCGGAAAGACCGGCTACATGGCCGGCAACACTTCAAACACAGCCGGAAGGACTTGCTACACGGCCGACAACACTTTCTACATTGCCGGAAGGACTTGCTACACGCGCGGAAACACTTCCAACGCGCCGGACAAGACCTCCTACACGCAAAGTTAGACATGCTACATCGGCCTTGTCAACTTCTACGCGACGGAAAACGTTTTTTAGACGCAACCCACCGCGTCTTAGACGCTCTTTTCCGCTTATTTGAGCACTTTCACCCATTTTTCGCTGTGCAAACTCGGTAATTATTTCTTCTTTTCCTTTTCGGGCGTTTTTCCGATTTCTCTTACTTCTCTTCTCCGTTCCTATCGTATCGATCTACATCGATATAATGTTCGTTGTAGTATTTTAGTTGTCTCCTGTTAATCTCATTCGGGAGTAAAGAGGCTTTGTCGATACGCCTGCCCGTAAGCCTATAGCTGAACCGGGCACTTCCGTCCCCCTGTATCGCATCGACTATAAATACGCTACCTTCGACTCTCGCCGCGAGAATAGCCTTGTCCTGTGCCGTAACGAACGGGATGATAGTATTTTCGGCAACGATATGATAGAATAGCCATAGGTCGGAAGCTTCGGATTGTTCCGCCAAATCGACCTCGAAGATACCGTTTTTGAGTTGTGCTTCGCCGACCACATCCGTATTAAGCCCTACAGACTCCAACATCCACGTTGCGTATTGCTTATCGTCGATTTGCACTACCGGATCGCTCTGGAGAACATCGATTTTCCCCGCATTGGGACCGCTTTTGTAGATTCTTACGCCTGTATATCCGGTAGGATAAATGAATTCGCCTCCAATGTCCTCTTCCCATTGGCTGGCGCTGCCTCCACTTGTAAGGCTTTTCCATTCGCTTCCCGTGTAACCCTCAAAATCGGTTCCAGTCCAGCGGATAGTCCCGGCGTTGTTATTTACGGTATTGCCGATTCTTATTGCCCCCTCCAAATCGAGTCTTTCGAGAGGCGTCGATGTTCCGATTCCGACACTATCGTCGGTACTGAAGGTGTAAACCTTGCTACCGCTCGCGCGGTCGACAGTCCAATCATTATCGGAACCGATAACGACAAGTGCCGTTTCCGCAATCATCGCCCTGAAAGCATATGGAACAGCCGTTAATAATAGACGCGGAGATAGGACTTCGGTTTCGATTTCGAGTTCGACCCAGTATGTATCATCGAAAGCGATAGCCGGACCAATAGGAGTTATTGCTCCGAGTTGGACATCGAACAATCCTTTTGTAACGGTAACCACTTCCGACCCGCCGTGTATTTCTTCCCAGAAAGCCGTCCCGCCTGATTCTGTATCGAATAAGCGGAATGTAATGTCGTAATCCCCGTTCATACCTACTCCGACTGTATCCGTTAGTTTACCCTGATAATTTATTATTCTCGGTATTTGCGCTTGCAGAACCGAAGATGATATCAAGACAAGAATAAGCGTTATTTTCCACGTGTATTTCATTTTATCCTTCCGATATATTTTCAAGAATGTAACTTCGTGGTATATATGTTTTGAATTAAGGGGCTCTGAAGTCACCGTGTATCTTCTGCGAATTGTATAACGCAATTATTTCCATTTCGGTCATTGCTCGATTAACAACACAGAATTCGTCGATAATGCCGAATTGTTGCCCGCCTCCCTGATAATTGCCGATTGCATGAATATCCGTCGTCGATTGTCTGTCTGCTGTTCCAACATATGAACCGTCAATATAAAACTTGGTTGTTCCGCCAGTCCCGACTGCGGCAAGATGGTGCCAACCTGCTGCAAGAACATCCATATCATATCCAGAACTACGAAAAGCGCTACCTCCCGCATTATCATACATACCGAGGATATTCGTTCCTAACTCGCACATAATTTGATGGTCCTCCGAGCCGCGAACCAAGGTATGCCATGAACCGTGTGCAGCATAAGGATAATAAAACCAGGTTGCAATAGTCCATTCGGAACCGATATCGGCGTAATCGATGTCGATATAATCCCCGGCTCCACTGAAATTCATCGCATTGCCATCGATTCCAGCAACGGAACCCGGTGAACCGTGCATCGTGCCGTTGCAGCGTCCGGAACTGAAATCGCGCATCTGAGAACCTTCCATAGTTTCCATATCGAATGCGACAATGGCCGGTTCGGGAGTATAGAAGAAACCTACATTATCGGCGAGGTCATAATTAACATAATCGGGTCTTTCTATATGATGAGTTTGGATAAGATATGTATAGCCGGCAGTTCGTTGTTGATCGAGGATATAGAAATCGGTGATCGCGCTTCCTCCGACAGAAGCATATACCGGAATACCCGGTGGATGTGTATCCAGGATTACGGTGTTATTACCGTGGGTATATACGCCGTTATTTATCCAATTACGAGCTAACTCCATGTTAATTCCGTTAGCCAAAAACGAGCAGCCCGAGTTTATTATAAAGTCACCATTTATATCTAACGGTTGTGAACCCGATATTATCTGCGAGTTTGTCCCGGTGTTCACGACGATAGTTCCAAACATAGCCGATGGTTCATCTACTTTAATGCATGGGTTTGCTGTGGCGTTTAAGTATAACCTTGCATCCGGTTCCATTGTAAATGAAGCACCTGAGCGGACTATAAATTGTCTATCGGTCGTGTTACCCTGATGCCAGAACTCAGCGTTACCGGACACGGTAGTTACATTTGTAGCGCCAAAATCGAACCATGCATCGGATGACCCTCCGGTTTTATTCTTAAATACCACATTTCCGCTCATATTGAGCGTTCCTTGTATATCTACATCATCCAGGCAATTTAGCACTCCACCCGTAAGGTTCATCTCGCTGCCCGCAACAGTATGAAGGTCCCAGGCGGAACCACCGAAATTGACCGTTCCACCCGATTGGTTATACGTGCCGTGAACATAAACATCGTTAAAGGTGCCGCCTCCACCGCCAACGGCGGTCAGGTCTCCATCGGAAACCGTAAGTGAGGCTTCTGTATGTGCGGCGGCTGTTCCAACCGTAAGCCCCTGGCAAACGGCACCCGAAGCATCTACATCGGGGTAATTTGGACATCCGTCGGGTATTGTGGCGTTTGTGGTTATAATAGGCAATTCCTGACATGACCAGTTACACTCGTCGAACCAATCGGTATCTCTTAGACCGGTCCAGGTTCCGGTTTCGCAGGTATTCTCCCTGTAGTATTTCATAGTAAAAGTATGTGCATCGGTTCCCGAGCATGTGTGGCTGTTCCACGAGTTGTTTGGCGCAATAATCACATAATATAACCCGTCGGCGGAACATATCCATTGGAAATCGTTCGGACGGTTCGCACCGGAGCAGGAACCATCCTCGCCGTCGAGGATTGCGCAATCGGAGTCACAGACTTTAATATCGGCATCGAAATTCGCTGTTCCGCCGCCGGGAGCATCCGGACAAAGGTCGAAATGGTATGTGTTCCCTGTCCGTCCCCAAAAAGAACCACTCCATTTTCCTCCATATTCACAGTCACTAGTAACTTCATATCCCCATTCTACTGTGCCAACATGCCCCAGGTTTTGGCTTACAGGCTGACAGCAACTGCAACCACGGTTCGTCGGGGTAAGTTTATTGAACCAAACTTCACAATCGCTTGTCGGGCCTTTTACCCAAACATAATTCATTTCGCATTTTTGCTGGTTCGTAACCGGCCATCTCGAACCCATAAAAGATGGACGGTCGTCTGTATTAGAAATCGTCAATTGAGTTGGGCTATCGAAACTAACCCCGCCATCTGTAGATTTGCATGCATAAAGGTTATGAATTGTTGAAATAGGAAAATTATTATGATCTGAAAAAACTATATATATATCATCATTTTCATCTACGGAGATAGTGGGTTCGTGAAGAGCATTGCCATCCACGGGGGGAATAATATTCACCAACGGGCTAAGGTTGGCCAGAGTGCCTCCCGCCGGTATATTGCAATACCTGATCCTCGTTCCACTCGTTGACCCCCAATTTTTCCAGCTATAGACCATATGCACTTTATTATCCGAACTAATAGCGCAATTGCAGCAGGTAGCGTCATCTACGTCTATTGGTCCAACCGCAGGGCCCCATGCACCCCATACGCCGGGTGAAATATATGGTCTATGAATATATTGAGGGGTATAGCAATGGCCTACACCTCCCCAGCACCCACGGAGGAATATATTTACCGAATTATCGGTGCCAATTGCTACGGACAACGAACGCCGCATATTCACGTCGGGAGTAAAGGGATTCTCTATTGCCGCCCAGGTCTGACCACCGTCAATAGAGTATGTATATTTTCCGGTATGGCCCATTCCGCCCCGGAGTCCGTCCCATGCAAGGTGAATATCATCGTTACCGTCAACGGCTATCGAGGGAAGGAGTTCCTGACCATCAGCGCAAATGAGCGTGCCATAACCTTCCTCCCAGGAACCGAGGTCACAACACCCGTTTATTACACCACCCATCCATCTGTTATAATATAATATTCCCGATGCATCGGGTCCTTTCACATATGCTACATGCAGGTTGTCATCGCTATCGATAGCGATCACGGGGTCACAACAATCCCAGGCCGGGTCATTTACGGGATTCGGATTACCCTCCTCGTCGAGCACCTCTTCCCATGTTAGGCCGCCATCCGTGCTGGATGAGAGGAATACAGACCTGTTGGCTCCTGTGGACCTCATGTAAACACATACGAGAACGCCACTGGATGTTCTGCACAGAGACCGACCGTTTACAAAACTTATGCCGGAACTAATTCCGTCAGGGGAAACCAATGTAGGAGAAAAAGGCGGGGGAAGCGACCCCAGAGTAATATCGAGCTGATAAGGTCCGGACGCGCCGCCATTCCCTTCAATAGTGCAATAATAAGAACCTGCGGCAAGGTCCGCTTCGAGGTAAGACTGCGTGCCGTCGCCACATCCGGGAGTATCGTTGTTCTCGCCTATCGAAGCGCCACAGTGCATAGCACTCACGCCAATCCCATCGGTCCAGGTGGGTTCATTAATACCACTTGCCAAGGTTCCGGTATGTCCATTACCGGAAGCGTCTTCGAGAGAGGTGCCCACTGCTTCATCCATATGATACCATGTAACCGTTCCCGCCCTATCGGGATATGGCGCTTCGGCGGCAACATCAGCAGCTATTTCGGGTTGGGACAACGCATGGTCGAGTATTCGCACTTCGTCGATATCGCCAGCCCACCTGGGTTCGTAAGAGGTGCAGCCGTCATGACCAACACCCAGTATTGCGGTTCCGTATAACGCCACCGTGGGTGGAGTCCACGATGTCAAACTCCCCTTCTCAATTCCGTTTATATAGATGCGTTTTTCATTCGTAGTAGCGCTCCAGGTACACGCTATATGTGTCCAAACATTGTCCGTGAATAAATCTGCCGCTGGACATGAGACATCGTCGTCTCCACCAAGCATCCCGTCATCGTTTACTAATCTGAAATAAAAATTGACGCCCCAGATAAAGATGCTAATCTGACCTACTTCGTTACACCAATTCTCGACGGGTCTTGTCTGTATAACTCCACGGAATGTATTCGGAGAGCCTGTAGTAATGCTCCATCCCTGTGGTCGAACCCACATTTCTATGGTCCCGTCCCGATTGGACATACCCGTAGTGGGCATAGAAACATAATCGTAGTCATCATTATCGGTATCGGTGCCGTCGAAGTTCAACGCATTACTACCGCCCCCGCCGCCAAGGTAGAGGTAAGTATCGAATGACGAACCACATAAAGAGAACTTCCACCTGCCATACGATGGTATTGTTACATCGAAAACTTGGTCCTCCGAAGTTTGCAAGTCGCAATCATTCCCTGCGCCCGTGGTGTTTCCCCCGGGATTGCAATCGATACACGGAGCGGTAATAGCTATTTCCGCTGCCCTAACAGGGGTAATCCAGGATAGAACCAGATAGGAAATCAATATTAGATTAATGGAGAATAAACGGTTCAATTTGATTATATTTCCCATGAGCTTTCCTTAATTTGTGCAATAAAAGTATATAGAATTCCCGGCTTCGCGGTTTCCTCCGAGCTTATCGGGGATTCCCATTCCTATCATATTTGTTAACATCGATGTAATATTCGTTGTAGTTGTCCGTATCCCTCCTATTGATATCCTCAGAAGAAATGGCGTTTTTATCGATTCGTTTTCCAGTCAGTCTATATCCAAACCTCGCATTCGGATTGCCCGATAGGGCTTTAACAAACAGAACGCTGCCTTCCATACGAGCGATTAGATAAGCCTCGTCCTGAGCGGTTACAAAGGGAACAACAGAATTCTCGGCAACAAGATGGTAGAACAACCACAGGTCGGAAGCTTCCGGTTGCTGAGCCAGGTCGATTTTGAAAATGCTATTCTCGAGACGCGCTTCTCCGACAACATCGCTACGAAGACCCACACCTTCCCACATCCAGGAAGCATATTGTTTTTCGCCGATCTGGACCACCGGGTCGCTTTGGAGAACATCGATCTTGCCCGCATCCGACCCGCTTTTATAAACCTTGATACCGGTGTAACCGGTTGGATAAATGAAATCGCCGCTAACATCTTCTTCCCATTGACTGGTCCCGCTTCCACCACCGGTAAGGCTTTTCCATTCGCTTCCCGTGTATCCTTCAAAATCCGTTCCTGTCCAGCGGATAGTGCCGGCGTTATTATTAGTCGTATTCCCGATTCCAATTGCCCCGGCGACCTGTAGTTTTTCATTCGGGGTTGGCATCCCGATACCGACATTACCGTCACTTGTAATTCGCATCCGTTCGCGGGTATATGTTAAATCGGATATTGCGGCTTCATGCGTATACAATCTTAAATCTGTTGCCCAATCTACTGAATAATTAGTTCTTTGCCCACTTATACCAGACCAATGATTGCCATCGGTTCCAAACCATAATCCAACGGAACTATTATCATTCTCACTATTATTTAATTTAATGCCTTTCATGGTGCTTCCATTGATAGCATTACCGCCAACGATGTCACTTCCAGCAGTATTAACATGCAATTTAACCCCCGGACTTGTCGTTCCAATACCGACGTTACTCGAGTTATCTATACGCATTGCTTCAGAACCGTTTATTGTGAAACCGATCATGTTGTCCGCCGGTTGAAAAAAGCCTGTGTTATCATCGCCGGAGAACCACATTGGAGGATCGGTAATGCTTCCATCGTCGAATTCTATTTCGTTCATTCTGCTCGGGGAGCCTGGATCGAGATAATAACCCGAATTATCCCAATCGATTATGCGATAGCTAATATAAAGGTTGTTGTTCGTGCTACTTGCGTCGCCAATATAAACATCGCCCGACTGCCTTTCGATATCGGAACCTACTGTGATCCAGTCGTTGTCAGTTCCTGAAGCTTCCGCCCAAGTGACCGTTCCGGCACCGTCGGTTGTAAGGGCATAATCGGCGGTGCCGTCCGAAGTCGGCAGATCATAGGCACCGTTGATGTTAAGAGAATTAACTCTTGCAGAACCTGCGACTTGCATTAAATAAGTCGGATTCGATACTCCGATACCGACATTTCCATTTGAGAGAACAATGAATCTACAAGCACCAGAATAGGCTTGTAAAATATATGCGTCGTTTGAAGTCCTACCTGTTGAAACCAGAAGACCGTCTTCTCCGGCGGCGTCCGTTCTGTTCCATATTCTTGCGACTCTTTCGGCGGTAACATCATCGACCTGGACATCAAGTTTGTGTCCGGGTGTGGTTGTTCCTATACCGACATTACCGGATACGGTGGAGTATTGGTCGGAGCCGTTGATAGTCCAATCGGCGTCGCCAGTTGCATCTGCCCATACAACGCCTGATGCGCCGCGAGTAAGGACTTGGTCGGCGGTGCCGGCGGAGTTATTGTAATCGTAGAGATGTCCGCGAAGGCGCGTTGTACCGTTGACATCTAATTTTTGTGTTGGCGTGGTTGTTTGGATACCAACGTTGCCGGATTCGAGGATGCATATTTGGCCCGGTCCATAAGAAAGATCAGGATAGTTACCAATCTGAACCGAAGAGGCAACATCATTTTCGACATCCTTCCCTATGGCGTATCCTTCTTCGACAGACACGTCGCAGCCTTGACCAAAAATGTAGCAATCGGCGGCGCTTACGTCGTTCCAAGCTCCAATAACATGAGAACCGGAACCGCTTCCTGTAATATCTGATTCGACTCCTATAACATTACTATATCGCTGGCTTGTTTCGGAGTTATATCCTATCACAACGCAGGTTTTGTCTGATGTAATTTTATTTCCAAATCCAATACCAACCTGCGTAACATGCGATGCAGATCCACCAGTAAGATTTATACCGTGACCGATAGCTATACCATGAGCATCAGTAGTGCCTCCAATAGTATTATCTCCGCCAAGAGAAACTTTGTCACCGATTACATCGAGTTTGTAGGCCGGTGTTGCCGTTCCGATGCCGACGTCGCCGGTATGATATATATTTCCGGTTAAGCCGCTCCCTGAACTGTATGCCCAGTCGGTGTCGCTGCCGCCGCCGCCAGGTTCCCAAGATGCTAACCCTGTGGCATCACAAGTTAGAACGTCACCTGCGTCGGGATCGCCGCCGCGAATACGAACGGTGCCGTCTATATCAAGGTCAGTGCTTGGTGCAGTGGTTCCGATACCGACGAAGCCGAAAGCAGAAGTTCCATTATGCGCAAGAATAACATCTCCATCTTCGTAACTATAAGTATAACCTTCTCCACCACAAATATATATAGACCCGCTGTTATCCTCAATACTATTTCCACCTAAAATCTTAACATCCCCACCAACATTGTACTCACTATCTCCACCAAGAATATATGCAGACCCGCCGAACCAGCCAGCTGCATTTCCTACCTTTATTTCCGCACCAAAAGTGTTGTATTCCCCACCAGCCCCCTTAACATGAAGTTTAGCGCTTGGGCTTGTCGTTCCTATACCGACATTGCCGGTATGAAACATATTGTCGGTAATTGCATCGGGCGGATTGGTCGTGCCTACCTCGAACCAGTCCTGATCTGCACCGCCTACTGCGGCTTGCCAATCATAATTCGTTCCGTCGAAAGCGAGGACATCTCCTGCAACGAGCGGCGCGTCGCCATCGCTATCAAGGATGTCGTTCGTGCCCATTATCTGAAGGTCGAGATTGCCGGTGATTCCGACATCGCCCGCAAAATAGCCAGCCCAGTTCTTGTCACCGCCGGAGGCCTCGCCGTAAACGCCGTAATGGATAGAAGTTCCCGCACCGGCACCATTAGCCACACCCCGGATACCCGTCTGTGTGCCGCTATTGTTGGCATTATTGTTTATGCCATAAACGCCGAAACCGCCGATAGAGGACGTTAAACCGTATACTCCGTAGTTGTTTGTTGCGGCTGCAGCTACACCGTAAACGCCATAATTATCGGTCGAAGTGCCGCCGACGTCGGTAGCTCCATAAACACCGTAGTTTGTGGTAGCATCCTGAGAAGAACCGTAAATCCCATAATTGGTGAGGGCGTTTCCTGTCGCTTTGCTGTATAAACCATATTTCGTTGACGTGGCAACTGCGGCAATGCCGCTGGCATAACTATAAACGCCATATTGCAATCCTGTGGCTTTCGTGGACGTATTTAAGAAATACCCGCCTTTGCCATTTTCGGTGCTATTGTCCTGATAAATACCGCCGATACCGGCGTTCTCGCTACCGGATGCGACATAACCTATAACTTCATCGCGGTCGTTTGCATAAACGCCATAGCGTAATCCTGCGCCCGCGGTCTTGTATCCCATCGCGCCCCAAGTCGTACTATAAGCGCCATAAATCCCCGCGCGTTCGAGCGAGCCGGATGTATTCGCAGTTCTGCCCATAATCGCCCACGCGCCGTCGGCTGTGTCGATTACTTCGAGACCGGAAACGCCCGACAACGCCGAAGGCACGTATATCTCCATCGCCCCCTGGGCGGCGCTAACGAGTATGCTGTCGCCGCGATTATAGGCACCTTGAAGATTGCTTGCGCCAACGGCCTGGTCCAGCGCGTCTATCGATGCGGTCAATGCCTCGCCGTCGGTGACATAATTATCGTCTGTATAAGTGCGATTTCCAATAGCGTCGTCGAGGTCGTCAAGTCCCTCGTGGACATTATCGGGTGTTCCGTCGATATTCATAAAGTCAGCAAGCGTCGTCAACGGAACTTCGGTATCGTTCTGGTCGTCGCCCATGCCGCTTGGATCTATCCATGTGAAACCGCCGGACGCGTTATCGAAGGAAAGCAGATAACCATCCTCCCCGGCCGTTCCATGCAAAGTCATTTTCAGCTTTTTTTCGTTGATCGCGTCGTCCGCGACATTGAGCGCATGGAACGCGGAAGTTAGTTTCTCGCGCGGGGAAAGATCGACCCAGACAGGTCCGGGGGCTTCCACACTCACTTGTAGCCAAAGCGCGCTATACGAGTCCCAGGCGATAGGCACGCCTTCCGCTGTGTTTAGCTCCACGCTGAAAAGCCCATGCACCGGATCGATCGCGTCGCCCCCCGTGAAGGCCTTGCCCCATATACTATCCGTCGCCGGGGTTCCGTCGGATTCAACAGTCCAAAGGGAGAAACGCATATTCACGGGGTCTTCCTGCGGAACGCCGCTGGCGTCGGTCAGTTTGCCCTGATACGTGAATATCTGCCCAAAATCCCCAAGCAACAATGCGGGAACAAGGACCAGAAAAAATAACGTTAGGAAAATTCTTAAATTTCTCATGATGACCTATCTTTTATATCTCGTGCCGCCTCAGTGCAGTAACATATCGATTGTATTCGAACAAACCTAAAAATCTGTCGCTTTCTACAGCGGGAAACACCGATGTCAATTTCTCGCGGTTGGATAGATCCGCACCTTCCACTTGTGCCTGCAACCACAGTTCATCGTAAAGCTTAAAATTAACGTCCTTACCAAAATCGAGGGTTGTGCTGAAAAGACCGTGCATAGGTGTTATCGATATTATTCCCGATGACCAGATAAGCGCACCACCGACCTGGAGTGTCCAGAGTTGAAACTCTATATTCGTGGCGGCTTCGATTGGCACTCCTGCCACATCGGTCAATTTCCCCTGATAGTTTACGATCCTATCGAAGTCTGTCGTAAAAGCCGTCGCAGCTAAAAGGATTATTATAAATGAAGTTCGGAAATTTCCCATAATCGATTCTCTTTCTTATTAAGCAGATTTAGAACCCGGTTATTATGATTACTTTATAATTCATCCAGAGACAAAGGTTTAGCTGAATCCCAATAGGCATCGAACGCATATGTCAATATTTTGGTCAGGTCTTTATTCTGGGCGAAAATAGATAAGGTCTCTTCGGGGTCGCGGTTATATCTTAATACGAGAAGAACAGCAAAATCGTCGTATATCTGCAACTTAAGCGGAACCGAAGGGAGGTGCCTGACCTCGTGCCCATCTTTTAAGAACCCATGCACAGTTTCTTTATAATCTGGGTCTTTGAGTGCTTCTGTATCAACCAGGAGATGCTCGATAATACCTTGTTCCGCAAATTCTTTTCTCTCCCTTTCATGTTCTTTTATACCCTCTTCCGTTTTCCCCTTCATTATCATTGGTTTCCTTGCGATAGTCCTTATACAATCGTGTACTGTGACATTATCAAGAATCCCTCTTATAGTATTAACTCCTCTTAAGACCATCACATCTTTGTCTTTTGGCGTTGTTGTTTCTACCTTCTCCTGTATTCGTTCCGCTTGGTCTATAAACTCCTCGGCAGCTTTGGGTAAGTTCTCTTGCGCCTCCTTCAGTTTATCCATGCGGTTTTTAAGGAAGTTGTTAAATGCAGTTTTTGGAGGCATAGGAATAAATTCCGCCGGTTTCCCCGCCAATTCTGCCACAACTCCCTTTTCGAGCAGTTGTCTCATTATCACATAAGCCTGCGTTCTGCTTACTTCGGACTCCTTAATACATTCTCCAATCGTCCCTTTACCGATATTAAGTAATGAAAGATACAGGTCCGCTTCGTTCTCGGTAAAACCGAGGCTTATCATTAGGTTTTTCATATTATTCTCCTTTGTAATACGGTGCCGTATTACGTTATTTTAGTAACAAGATATTTCTCTCGGATTTAAAGTCAAGTTATTTTTTGCGGATCTCTATGAAAAGGCCGATAGTTAACAAAAAGCTCCCTCGCTAACGGGCAAGGGATAAGTGTTAGAACGAGAGTCGTTAAGGGACAATATCACATAATCTAATTCCCGGATTTCGGATTCCGATGAGATTGTGCAAGATGAAGGTAGACCATAGTCGTCTGATGTCTGAATGACCCGTTTAGGCCTGCAACGTTCTAACCTGGGCTTCTGCCATTGCACGATGGGTAGCGAACATATGCCGTAAAATGTTGACGTTGATGTTACCTTTCAATCCCGCCCTTTTTACCGACCCTTTTAAACGATTCATAAGGCCTACCGCGTGTTAAGAGCGTCTTATTTCTGAGTGCGATATTTCTCGCGGGCAAATCGCGCCATCGGCTAATCTCTTTTAAGAACTTGTTATAGACGTCCGATGTGCCCTTTTTCACTTGGTCGTTCTCGAGAATTCATCGAAATCTGCGAGGATACCGAGCGGCAATTTCGGCGCTCAGATATAGCTTCTGAGTTGCAGCGCGGAGTCGGGATTGTGGTCGATATTCACTGCGGTTTTTTTCGTCTCTACGAAGAATTTCCGTTTTCAGCCGATACGGAAGGCATAATCGTGGCGTGTTGTTGTTTTGTCCTTTTAAACCATAGCCTCGTTGATGACTTCGCGGTGGGTTTGAGAATATCCCTGTTCGATATTTATATTCCAGCCTAATTTCGCAAATAAGGGATTGACATAATCTGTTCTGAGTTCGGTTTCGTTATAATTCGGCGAGTATAGTCCGTCGGAGGATTTTTTGAAGTCTTCGATTAATTTCAGGATTTTATCAGGAATATGTTTGGGCATCGAATCCCCTGTCTTCGTGGTTTCTAAGCCAATCTAATATCGCTTTTCCGTTATTGCAGGGGGAGATTACACGATATCCAGCCGTGGCGTTTGGTCGCAATGAACGGTTTGCGGGTCGGCACGGGCCGACAGCCGACGTGCTCGACGCTACGCGACTCGCTACCGTAATCACGAAATCGCTAACCAACCATGAACTTTGTCCTCTACAAATGGCGTGCGTTTGAGTTCGAGGGTTTTGCCCTTGTATCGGAAAAGCATCGTTATGTCGCCGAATATGTTCTCGCGGTAGGCGCGGGCGTGGGCGGCGGCGAGTATCCTCTCGCGGGAGAGGTTCACTTCGACAGGCTCAGTGACCGAAGAAGGCGGGTCGAGGAGCAACAGGCGCGTGTTGCGGGTAGCCGAGTCGCGCTCCAAACTCACCGCAGTGCAGCATCGCACGCTTACCGTGCCGTTTGTTGGTTGCAGGGTCGCTGTCTGCTTTTTGCCGGTCTCGGCCTGTTCGTTCGAGGTGCCGTAGCTTTGCGTCGTGCCCTTCGCCTCAAAAATCCCGAAAGTGCCGTCTTTGAAAGTGCAGACAAAGTCCGGGCGCGATGTGCCGAGTGCCGTTACCTTGCCCTCGTCGATGGCATCGGCGGTGTCGCACCACGCCTCGCACCGGCAAGGCCGGAGCTGACGTGCTCAACGGCTTCGCCGATTCGCTTCCGAAAGCTTGGATTATCATGATAAAAGAAAAGGCTCATTCCTTATAGAGCTTAAAGTATTCCCAAAACCGCCTTGACCGGTTTTCGGCAACAAACGGCTGTCGGCCCTTGCCGACCCGAATTTCCAGAATGGATAGAGCGATAGGATGTCGAGCGGGCCGGCTTGCTCGACCGCGCAGGCCTCGCCGATTGTGCGGCACAGGTGGAATGGCAGGATTTTTCGCCTCGCGGTGGAATTGAGGGGATTGCCGTCGGGCCACTCCTCGCCGCGCACGAGGACGGTGTGGTTGTCGTTGAGGTTAGCGAACATCTTCTCGAACGCGATAAATTCGAGTTCGGTAAGTTCGATGATAACCTTGCCGTCTTTGATTTTGATTTGCATGATAAACCTCCTGAATGCAAGCTAAGGAGGTGAGCAAAATTTTGCAAGGCAAAAAGGAGGGGGCAAGAGTTTCGCCCCTAAGGATTTTTTTTGCTTTCCCTTTGCATTCCCATCTTCCCCGCCCTATTTTATCGCCGTTGAAAACTTAGAACGACGCCAAATTCAGCAAATTAGGAGACTACAATGCATTTCCCGAGACTCGAACCGCTACGATATGAAGAAGCCGTCCGCTTTCACGGTCACGACGGGCCTTTTCTCGCGCTGGGCTATCGCTTCGGCGAAACCGCCTTGCGAACCTTTGCCACGGACTCGATTAAGGGCATAACGACCAGCGTCACGATTCCGATGCGCACGCCCTATTCCTGCTTCATCGACGGTCTCCAGTGCGCTGCCTGCACGACTATGGGCAAGCGCAATGTTTTCGCGGAAAACACCGACGCCGAGGAGATTTTTGTCGAGGTCACAAAGGGCGAGGAGCGCGCGCGTTTCCGCATGACCGAAAGGGCTATCGATATCTGCCGCAATACCGGCGATCTCGCGAAAGCCGTCGCGCTAATTTTTTCCGAGAATCCCGAAAATTTATGGGAGCGTGTGGATTAGCCGCCCGGGGATTCGACCGGGCTGCTTTCGGGCGACGGTTCGATAGGGATTTCCGCTGCGGCTTTTGCCAGCTTGCGCTCGCGCCGCCAATCGATATATTTCCTGAACCAATAGTCGCCGTAGATTACGAGGCTGGCGTTGATATTGCGCTGAGTTTCGCCATCGCCGATTTCGCCGTCGAGGTTATCGTCGGTGTAACGCTCGCGGTAACGGACTTTCAGTCGCATCGTATGGTGAGGTTTTATGCCGATAGAAAAGCCCCAAGTCTCGCCGTCGGTGCGCTTTTGCAGAAGCTGTTGCACGTTTTTCTGCTCAATAAAGATTTGCGTCGATGTTAAATATTCTGTGAATGGATATTTATTTTCGAGCGATAAATTAAGCTTTTTGTCGCGCGTGTCATCTCTATATAGATCGCGAAACGCGCTACGGAAGGTGAATAGCTCGGGATACGCAATCGAAAACGAGTTGTTCCAGCCGTAGAGCCAGCCCTCGGTGTCGGCGAGTTCGGTTCGCCTGCTAACAATGCTATATGTGCCGTCGTCCTCGAGCTGAACATGGCCTCGGTCGGCCTCGTAGTTTGCGTCGAAAACACCGGCGAAGAATCCAGGTGTCTGAAAATCCGTGCCGATTCCGAATCTGAACCACTTATAACTAAAAGCGAAATCGGGGAACGATACGCCGGTGCCAACGTTGCTTAACATAGCCAATTCGCCCGATAGGTTTCCGCGAAAGCTCCCGCTTTTAAATAACAGTGTCCGCGCTCCGACTGCGCCCCCAAAAAGATATTTCGTCCCGACATCGTCGAGGCTTGGCGGGGAAGTCGCGATAATTATGCTATCGGAGGCTTGATTGAAGCGGTCGGGCTGCGGGTCGGCGATATCGGGGTAGGAGTCGCCGTCGCTGTCTTCGATGTCCGAGTATTGGTTTATATCCATTGCAATCGTTCCGGTGAGGACGAATCGCTTATCGGACTTGAAAACGGTGTGCATAGCGGTCACTCGCGGATAGCCGATGTCGTTCAGGAAATAATAGCCCTCGAATTTTTTGAATTTCACCTGAAGCTGAAGCCCGTTTTTTTTCTCGAACGGCAGGAAAACCGCGTTGTTGTAGCCATCGACGAGAAGACCTTTGCCATAGCCGACATTCTCGATTAATCCCGCACGCATATAGAACGGATCTCGCGGCGTGAAAAGCTTGATATGACGGATGTGATCGACGAGGTCGCTCCATTCGTCCCAGGCTTCGCCGTAGTAATTGCCGCTTTTGGATATTGCGAACCACAGGTCATAGGCGAATTCCAATTCCCATAACCTCGCGGTATAAATTCCGCCGCCATAATAATATGTCGTGTCTCGATAGGTCGCCACGCCGCCCAGGCCGCGCGTTCCATGCTCGAAAATCGGCCCGACGACGCTTGGGAATTTGAATTTGAAACCATGTCTTGGTATATTTCCCTTTCCATATTGTCGAAAAACATAAGCGGCATCTTTGGATTGCTTCTTAGGCCAGCTTTCAGTTTCTGTCAGAACCTTACCATTGCGAAGTCTTCCGCCAGCCTGTATCCAAAAACCTCCGACCGCGTCGGTAACGTGGACGCTATCGACGCCGATATATCGAATTTCGGCGGAGTCCGCCGAAACAGTGTAACAGAGCCTCCCCGGAGGTTCCTCGATATGTAAAAACGCACCGCCTTTATCGATTGTTAAACGCGAAGCGCCCGGCTCGATATGCGCAGTGCACCACGGGCGCAGCTCGATAAGTTGGCCCTCGCAAAGCATCAAGAAGGCGCGCTCTCCGGATGTCGTCAGTTTTATCGGCGTATTTATTTCGAAACTTGCGAGCGAATCGAAGATCGTTCCGCCGGATGCGCTATCCGGGGTTACAAGCAAATCGGGGCCGTAGAGTAGCGTTGGGGCCGCGATAACGACGGTTGTCAAGAATAAAGCTAATCCTATCCAAGTTCGTGCATTCACGTTAGATTTCTATCTGAGAAGTATTGCTTTCGCCGATTCGTTTATTTGACCGGAATCTATAGGGATAACAAAATAAATTCCCGACGGTATGTCATCGTTAGGAATCCACGTGCCGGGAATCGTAACTTCGTCGATTTTGCATCCGCTAATATCGGTAATTATCGCGCGGCATTCCGGCCCGTCGAACGCGCAAACTGAATTGAAAGGCGATGGATAAACGCTTATCGAAGGCGTCTCGGGAAGCGGAATGTGTTCTTCGACGGGCGCAAACGAGGATATATCGAAGCAATTCACGCGCGCCCAGAAACCAACCAACCAGGCGCGTGGGTAATCGAGCGTTATGTCCGTTAGCTCCGAGCCGAGGACATAATAGCCCACTTCACTCATAGCAGTGGGATTCGAGATATCGAGAATCCGCAAACCCGAAGCTCCACAGGCCAGGAATGCGTAGATCCCATCGACTTCGATGTCCAGCACCGGCGCGGGGGCAGTCCATGTGCCGAGTTCCTCGATGCTATCGCCCTCGAAACGAAAGACCATTAACGCTTCGTCGGTGCCCATAAATAGGCGGTTCCACCTATCGACGAACACCGAGTTGACATATTCTTCGAGCCCAAAATAACGCTCGAAACCAATGGGGGCGGCGGGATTCGTTATATCTACGATGGAAAGCCCGTAGTTGGCCTCGGCGAGATACGCGTATGGCGGTTTTACGAAAATATCCAACGCGTCGAAAACCGACGAAAACTCCCCGACAAGCCCCAGCGCCGAAACTGCGCCGGCATCGACGACACTGAATTTTCCGCCGCTCGTGTAAACCGTATCTGCGATTGCGAAACAGGTCACGATAGACGATGTGCTAACGTATTCGCCAACAACATCGACGTCGGAAGGATCGGACGGATCGATAATCCGCAATGTGCTATCCGAGCATGCCATGGCGATGTGGTCATCGATTATCGCCAACTCTGTTGCGTCCCCCGGCAGAAAAAGGTAGCCCGGCGATGTGATCGCAGCAGGATTCGTGACATCCAGAATCTGGAGACCGCCGCTGGAGTTAGCGAGGTAGGCGGTGTTGCCATCGATAGCAATTTGCAGCGGGGAGCAGGGGGTATATCGCCCAAGAAGACGAACGTTCAGGCTATCTGCGGCAAAAGACGCAACGATAAAAAACATAAGTAATATGGCTATTTTTCTCATTTCGACTCCAATTTTCAGTTTTATCATTTTTTTATATTTAATAAAAGCGCGAAGATTATCAGCAAAGTAACCAATGCAATTATTATCGTGTAATTATCGTATATAAAACCATTTACAGAGTTTTCGATGATTCCCAGAGCTTCGCCGAGTTGTATTCTCAGCGATGTATTGGGCGCAAACAAGGCGCAAAGGTTCAATGCTAACAAACCCGCAATTGCGAAAAAGAGGAACATATATATGGTTTCAAAACCGCGCACAGACTTTTATTTCTCCCGGACTTCGCCGGTCATTGGAACGAAGCGGACCGGGATTATATCCTCGATAATCTCGCCATCCTTCGTTTTCTTCACGGTTTTTAGTTCCTGATAGACATTGCCCACGGGGATTACTAGTTTCCCTCCGATTTCGAGTTGCTCGATGAGAAGTGGCGGGATGTATTCGGGCGCGGCGGTTACTATTATCGCATCGAAAGGGCCGTGTTCCGGCCAGCCGCGATAGCCATCTCCGCAGCGCACGAAGATATTGTCGTAATCGAGTGTGTCGAGAATGCATGTCGCTCTTTCGGCAAGTCCGCAGATTATCTCTATCGTAAATACCGAATCCACGATTTCCGCAAGAACCGCCGCCTGATAACCGCTGCCGGTCCCGATTTCCAGCACACGACTCGTAGAATCGACGCCCGCCAATTCGGTCATCAAAGCGACGATATATGGCTGGCTTATAGTCTGGTCGAAGCCGATAGGTAGAGGATAATCCGCATATGCCTGCTTGCGATACCCCTCGGGCACAAAACGGTCTCGCGGAACGGTGCGCATAGCGCGCAATACGACGGAATCGCTAATCCCGCGCCTTTCGACAGTCTGAACGACCATCTTTTCTCGTTCCTTATTTCGTGTTGCATCACTCATTTGTTCAGCGGTTACAAGTATCGACATCGCCAATAATAGTATTGCGAAACGCGGGTTAATCTCCCGCTTTTTCTTCATCTTCTCCGACTCCATCGTTTGGTGTTACAGCGCTTTCAGCCTTTACGCAGGCTATTTGCAGCTCGGAAATCAAATTAGTGAGAACTCTGTCCTCCTGTTCGCTAATGTTGCCATTCGTTTTTTCCTTGAGGACAATAATCATATCTACGAGACGGCGCGCCGAATCGATATCGCGGTGTGTTTCGCCGGTCTGCGGATTTGTAACGATCCCTAATTGAGATCGAACTAGCTCCCGTAAGAGAACGAGGAGATCGAAGAATACCATGCTTTTCTCTGTTTCCTTAATCCGTTCTTCGTTCATGCGATCTTACTCCTTTATATAATTGGACGCATACGCCACGCTTTTTCAGAGAGACGGCGCATCTCTGCACAATATTGACAGATAACTACTTCGGCAAGTTCGAGTGGATCCACTCCGAATTCGGACAAACCTTTGAATCCTTTGCCGGGCAAATCGATAAAAACTCCGAGATGGATTTTAGACGATACGAGTGTGCATCCCGCAGCCGTTATACTCAAGCGGTTTTCGCCATCGAAAAGGTCGTCGCCAAGCCGCGTTAACCTGTGGTCGGTCGATGCACTAATCCTATGAATCAACTTCTCTTCGAGAATAGAAAGAAGGATATATTGCCGTAAAACCGCTTCTTTCAGATCGGTATCGAAATGCTCGATAATGAAATGTAGCATTTTCGTGGATGGGAAATGATTACCATGCATAATGCTGTCGAGGTCGATCCAACGCTCCGGTGGGACGTTAAAATCCCCGATAAAAGAAACGATCGAATCGCCAACAAGGCCAAAATTACGCAACGCCCAATGTGGGAGTATTTCGTCGCCCGAAAGCGCTCTTTGTTCTGGCAGGATTTTATAGACCATTTTCGACAAACTCATTTTTCCTCCTCAAACTTAGGCATTAAGCCTTTCCAGTTGGGCGGTTGCTTCCTCTTTTACGGTTTTACTACCCGATTTAGCCGCTTTTTTTAGTATAATCATCGATTCCGGCGTTCCGATTCGCGCCAAAGAGTGAACAGCTTCGATTTGAAGTTCAGTTGGCAATTTTTTCGAAAAAAGACCGCCCGATACTATTATATTTTTCAATGCGTCAATTGCCGCATTATCCCTAAAATAACCGAGAGATTTAATAGCCGCAAAACCAATAGTAGTATCCGGCAAAGCCTTTTGAAGAGCTTTTTTAGAAGTTTCGTCCAAAATTGGTTTTAGAAGCTCGGAAATCCCGAATGCTCCGATTAGAGTCATGCCAAGAGCTTTGATTATCGCTTGCTCAGAATTCATAGCATTACGGGCGGCCATTGTTTGTATCTCGTGTGGGAATCCCGCCAGCGCCCGGAAAACGGCCTCTCTAATCCTACCGTCGGAATTCGTTATCCGCGATGCTACACCCTCGCCGATTTCCCGGCTATTGGAGAAAACATCCGCGACAGATAGAAGCCGCACTACCGTCAAAGCATCCAACGCGGAATTCATTGTTCCTGCGAACGTAAGCTCCCCCGCATGACCGATCTTCCTGATTATAATCGCGAGGAGTTTCCTCCTTGTGGGATCGCCATCGGTAGCCATGTAATCCACACATGGAGAAGCCGCTGCGTCGCCTTCTTTCACGATATTTTGCGCGGCGCGGGCTCTTGCTACCTTATCCGGTTTGCCTAAATCTTCTATCCACAACTCGATTGCGGTTTTCTCTTTTTTCTTGGGTTTTATGGGTTTAGGCGGCAAAGAAGGAAGAATCCGTTCTTCCCTTTGGATTACCTCCTCCTCGACTATTTCTTCCGGAACCTCCACCGAAGTCTGCACTACTGGTTCGTGGGCCATCTCGGACCGAAGTTCATCCGGGATATATCCGGCAAGCTCGCGCAGAGTAGAAATAAGCTTGTCTATTTCGGGGGATTGAACCTGTTTATCCTGAAGGTCGTTAAGAAGATTGTCACTATCCTTTTTAAAATCATCGACCAATAACCGAATCTGCTCCAAAGCACGTTTAGAAACTTCCGATTCCGCCGATGCGCCCTCCTTAGCAGTATCTACGGTTATTTGTTCTGTGCCTAGAATCACCTTTCGCTGACCCATCGCAACGTAAACCTTGCGGTCCGGTTTGACATGGATTAATTCATTTTCAAGGAGAATTTCCTCCCACCGATCTACAACATCCTCCGCTTTCGATTTAAATAAGATCAAGAAATCGCCGAGTTCCTTTTTAGTTAAACCATTTGTGAAGATTATTCCCTGGAGAGCGAATGGATTAATAAGTTGATAGAATTCTCCTGCAAGACGCGAATCGGCCGTTTCAGGACCCGGTATCTGCCCGTTTACCAAGATAGTATCCTGTGTAATGGAGAAAGTAATAGCTTCGGTTCTGTCGAAGAACGAACTAATTCCCTCGAAAGACCTTGTGATAGCTTTGTCCACATTCTCGTTCTCGCGCGGGTAAAGACGAAGCGCTTGAATAGCTACTTTTACGTTGCGGAATGCCTTTATTGCCTCCACAACATCGTCCTTTTCCAGAGGGCTTTCGCGTGCCATATCCGCCTCGAAAGCCTTCCGTTGAAGCATCCTGCGTGTGGCTTCAGGAATACGTGCTTGAGCAGTGCGTTCCTTAGAATGAGCTATTACTTTCGCGGCTTTACCCCAATTGCCGGCCTTTTGATAATGGTGGGCGAGAAGGCCATATATCTCGTCTTCGTGTCCCTCATTAAGCTCTAATTCCAATTGTGCTACATCGAGGTGGGCATCTTTCAAATCCACCTTGTTCCACATTGTGTAGAATACATTTAAAGTAGTATTGGAATGAAATATAAACTCGTTTTCCTGCCCGGGGACTTCGCTAATGATATGTGCGCGGCGCGCCCTTTCGATGGTTTTCAGGACCTCCTGTTCCTCGATATTACAGTAGCGCGATAAAACCCGGATATCAAAACTCTCTCCTACTACGGCGGCTTTCTTAAGAATAACTTTATCTTCTAACGGCAATCGTTCTGCGCGTTCCGTAAGAATATCATCCAATGAGGATGGCAACTCATCGGGCGAGAATTCCTTAAACACCCAACTTGTGCCGTCATACTGGATATAACCGCGTTCAATGATAAGTTTAAGGAGTTCCTCAATGAATAGTGGATTGCCGCCAGATCGATCGGAAAGTATATCGAGGATTTCACGAGGGAAATCGAACTTACCCGTTACTTCGTTAAGCATCGCAGCAATATCGGGAACGCCGAGTGGCGGTAAGTCGAAACTCTCTATCGTTCCCACCTGGGAGATTCGCGACAGGTTGCCGATCAGATATGACATATTGGATTCCTGCTCGGTCGGATTGTCGCTGTTTATCGCAAATAGTATTTCTAGCGCGCTTTCGGGGAACTCTGAGAGGAAAGAATCAATGAAATCTAACGATACGGGATCGAGCCAATGGGCGTTGTCAACTGTAATAAAAACACGTTTATCGCGCAAAAGACCGAATAGAAGCTTGTTCATTGCCTTAAAGACAAGTGTATCACGATCCTCGGCTGCCTCGGACTCTGTCTTTTCTCCATCTTCGATAAATGATGAAAGCTCCGGTATGTCGTTTACAAGAGTGTTCTTTTCCTGCGGTGTTAGTTCGGCGGCAAGGTCGCTAAAACTAACCGGATCGCGATTGAGAGTTGCACCGAAAGCCTTGATCAACGCGTGGTATGGCTTGTGATTCCCCGGAATACCGATAACACTGATTACAGTTTGCTCTTTGAGAAGCGCTTCTTCACGAAGGTCGTGTAAAAGCCTTGATTTACCGCTGCCCCGGTTCCCGTTAATGACGGGCAGTTCAGGAATACTCTCTTCACCGGTTATCTTGTTTATGGTTAGAAGAGCTATTTCGTCTTTCAGCTTCGTGAATCCAACGGTTTTATCAACCGGAAATAAGGTTGAAATATTACCCGGCGCGATTAATTTGCCTTCATCCGGATATGCGACGGCACGGTTCTTTCCTGCTTCCTTTGCATAATACAGGGCTTCATCTGCGCGCAGCAGAAGAGCTTCATGGTCCCGTGCGTCACCCGGATAGTTTGCGATTCCAACACTAACGGCAATTCGGACTTTGTCCTCGCCAAGTTTTATTGGTTGGTCATTAAGGTTAACATAAAGCTCATCGAGGAGTTTTTTCGTCTCGGATTTTTTCTGTCCGAGAAAAATCGCCACAAACTCATCTCCCGCATATCGAATTGGAATCCCGGCACGCCCGACAGTATCCCGGAAAATACTGGCGAATACTTTCAAGTATTGGTCGCCCGCAAGGTGGCCGTATGTATCGTTTATTCCCTTAAAATGGTCCAGATCGAGGATAGCGAGGGAGATTGTGGATTCTTGCTTTTCCGCCATGTTCTGATATGAGAGGAGGCGGTTGCGTAGAAAGCGACGATTCATTAGGCCGGTAAGCTCGTCGGTATATGCCAGTTTGCGCAGTTCATCGACGGACTGAGCCGATTTCGCTCTCTGGGTGGTCGGTTGTGGTTCTTCCGTTTGTTTTTCCGGGATTTCCGGCATTCTTAAGCTCCCGATTCTACAACATTCCTATTATTATAAATATAACGAATCCCTCTTAATAATCCAGCATTTTCGTTTAAAGCTAAATCATAATCATTTTCGATAGTTTTCTCGGCCCATGATTTTGCGGTAGCAACAGGTTCCGGCATCGAGTGGATATCCGCAAATCTGAGGTCGTTTGCGCCCGCTTGAGCGAAGGTCAAAAGCATACCCTCACCACGTTCCGCGAGGTCGAGAGTCGCAATTTCGAAACCATCGGAAGTTTTCGCGAATCTTTTAAGCCTCAACCAACTTCGATGACCTATCGCCTTGTCGGTCAGGAGAATGCAATATCCCTGTCCTTTCCCCCTACCGACTCGTCCTCTTAATTGATGAAGCTGTGCCAGACCAAAACGGTCCGCGCTTTCAATAACCATTACAGTCGCCTCCTGAACATCCAGGCCAACGCTTATAACGCTGGTCGCAGCAAGAATTGGGTATTTTCCACTCTGGAAATCCACGATTACGCGATGTTTTTCGTCTTCGCATAATCCGCCGTGAATCAGCGCAACACTATTACCAAACCGCTTACCCAAAGCCCTATAACAGAATTTCGCTGCGGTGAAATCGTTTCCCTCGATTCGAGGCGACACAACAAATGCTCTCCCGTCACTTCGGATTTTCTCGTCGATAAAATCCCATACTGCCTCACGCTTCCCGGACCTCCGAAGGAACGTTTTTACGCCGGCTCTCATCGCCGGATGATCGGGTATTTCGACCGTATCGAGGTCGCCGTAGAGCGCGAGCGCCTTGGTTCGTGGAATCGGAGTAGCGGAAAGAAGCAGGATATTAGCGCTTTCACGCTCGGGCAAATCGAGCCTTTGTTGGACGCCGAAGAGGTGTTGCTCGTCGATAATCACCAATCCGAGCTTTGCGAATCGAACCTTATCCGATAAAAGCGCCTGGGTGCCGATAACAATATCGACTTCGCCGGTTCCGAGTCTTTGCAAAAGGCCATCTGATTGCGATTTGCCGCTCAGAAACCCGACCGTCATACCGGAAGCTCGCGTTAATCTCTCGATATTGTCCGCGTGTTGCCTTGCAACGATTAGGCTCGGCACGATAATCGCCGTCTGGTAGCCGCTATCTGCGGTTGCACATGCGGCTAAAAGAGCAACTGCGGTCTTGCCCGAGCCGACATCCCCGGAAAGGAGCAGCAATGAGCGACCCGGCTCCGTTAAATCGCCCATTATGCCTGCAAGAGCTGCATTCTGGCCGGTTGTAAGTTTGAACGGCAATCGTTTAAAGACTTCGGCATAATTGCGTCCGGGTGAAATAATCGGCGCTTGCGAACTATTTTTCGCTCGATATCGTCTGCGTGCGAATATCAACTGCAACATAAAAAGTTCGTCGAATGCCAACCGTTGTCGCGCTGCGGAATAGCGTTGCCACGATTCGGGAAAATGCATTGTAATAAGGGTTTCCGTTAAATCGGGCAGACATAGATTATCCCGAATTTGGCGGGGAAGCGGATCTTCGATATTACCGATTAAACCGAACGCCGCATGAACAAGCTTCTGCCGCAATATTTGCCCTATTTTTCCACCGTTGGCGTTTTCGATTGGCCGATATAATGGGATTATCCGTTCTTGGTCCCCGGTCGAAATTTCGAAATCGGGATGGACGAAAACCGCACGCGAATCCTGGATTTTTAGAATTCCCCAGACAAGCAGTTTCATCCCTTTCTCGAATTTCCCCGCAAACCATCCGGGAACTTTGAAAAAAATTAACTGTGCTTTTCCGGAATCGTCACGCACATCGACTTTGAGAGTGCCGCGCCGCCCACGGCGGTTGAAATTGGAAGATACAACCCAAACCAACGCGGTCGCATCTTCGCCGTCTTCGATTTCATTCAACAGTCGCGCGGTTTTACGATGTATGTAACGGCGGGGTAAGTCGAGAATTAAATCTGCAATGGAAGTAATCCCGAATTCGCGCAACGTGTCGGAGCGCGCCGGGCCGATACCCTTTAAATCCCCAACTGGAAGGGATAATTTAGCATTCTTGCCGGATAAAATTTCCCACATAACGACGTTTCAGTTTATTTCGGTGCTAAATGCAGGAGAAGTTAGCGGTCGAACATTTTTTTTGCGATTCGATTCGCGCCTTGAATAATTTCGGTTTCATCGATTCCGACCAGTTTACTATCCTCCACGACGATTTTGCCGTTTACGATAGTGTATGCAGCTTGATGGCAAAATCCCGAAAAAACGATTGCCGCGAGTGGATCGGATTGCGCGCCGGCATATTGCAGGCTCGTCATGTCAAACATCGCGATATCCGCCGCATATCCCGGTTCGATTCGACCAATTCCTCCAAAACCTAATAAGTCTGCACCGCCGATGATCCCCATCTTTAAGGCTTGGCGTGCGCTAAGGGCATCCGCACCATATCTTACTCTCTGAAGAAGCATTGCGTTTCGCACCTCTCCCAGCAAATCGGAGCTGTCATTCGACGCGGAACCATCGACGCCGAGACCCACTCGGATGCCCATTTCGAGCATCTCTTTTATACGCGCTATCCCCGAGCCGAGGCGCATATTCGATGTTGGGCAATGGCAAATCCCCGTTTCCGTTTCGCGGAGAATTTCGAGTTCTGAATCGTCGAAATGAATTCCATGCGCAAAATAAACATCGCGCCCCAACCAGGCCCAGTCTTCCATCAGTCGCAGCGGTCGCTTGCCGTATTTTTCGAGGCAAAATTCCTCTTCGTCTATTGTCTCGACGAGATGAGTGTGTAAGACGACGCCGTATTCGCGCGCGACTCTCGCCGTCTCGATCATTACGCGCTCATCGACCGAGAACGGCGAGCATGGCGCGAGAGCTATTTTATGCATAGCCATCGGCGCCGGATCGTGGAATTTCTCGATAACACGAATCATATCTTCGATAACATCATCTGCGTTCTGAACGACATTATCCGGTGGAAGACCGCCGTCCTTATGGCTTAGAGTCATCGAGCCACGAGTTGGCGAAAACCTTATTCCAAGCCGGTCGGCAGCCTCGAATTGGATTGCGGTCATGTCTCCGGAGAAGTCCTCGGGATATAAATACAGGTGGTCTGTAGTCGTTGTTGCGCCCGTCTTGAGCAATTCTGCAACCGCAAGCAACGTCGAAATATAGACAGCTTCCTCGTCCAGGCCCGACCAAATCGGGTAAAGATGAACGAGCCAATCGAACAACTTCGCGTCCTGCGCGCCCGGCAGATTCCGCGTGAGAGTCTGGTAAAAATGATGGTGGCAATTGATTAGACCCGGAATCACAAGATAATCCGAACAATCTATGACGCGAACTTTAGCTTCGTTTTCCGGTGGAAGAACGATGTTACGTTCGGTTTTTACAATAACACCGCCTTCGATAAGAATATCCCAATTTTGGAATTCATCCGAGCTATCGTTAAACGTGGCAATGCGATAGCAATTTTTCAGAAGAAGCATATTCTCTCCTAAAGCAATCCGACCATATCGTTAAATTCCTCGATAAGCCCGTCCAATTCCGGGACCATTTCGTGATATTTGCGCCAATAATCGCGGTCGTTCCATTGCGCATTCAACTCGGGAAGTTCCTTCTTCTGCTGCTCTATCCATGTGTAATACTTGAGGTTATGAATACGCTTGCGTTCGTAATAAGAAAGTTCGAGGACATTATCTGTCGTTTCGGACATCAATATTTCGAAATCGGCAGCGGCCATTTCGCGATTATAATCGCCGCGTCGTTCGCGCAGTTCCTCGAATCGGGAAACATATAGCTCCATCGAATCGGTAAGCACGGTCATAACGATGTCTTTTTCGGTCAATTCGTAATATTTGGCGAGTTTAATTGCTGCCAGAACATTAGCGATTCCTGAGATTCCGAGTAGGTCGAGATTTTCGATTAGTGTATCTGGCAAACCCTGATCATAAAGGTATTCTCTTCCAATAGGCTCGTTGAATAGGCGGACGAGGCGCATGGAATGTTCGTCATCGACCGCTATAACCATATCAGTGTTTCGAACGTTGTGAATCCATGGCACGTGCTTGTCGCCGATTCCCTCGATTCGATGTCCGCCGAAGCCGTTTCGCAATAAGGTCGGGCACTGCAAAGCCTCTCCGACAGCCATCTTGGCGTGGGGATAAATTTCTTTCAGATAATCCCCCGCGCCCATCGTGCCCGACGACCCGGAGGTTAGGACAACTCCCGCGAGTTCGTCACCCTCGCGCATAATTTCGCGGAGAACCTCTTCCATCGCGCGTCCGGTGACATCGTAATGCCAGATATGATTGCCGAATTCGTCGAATTGATTGAAAATTACTATATCGTCGCGTTCGGCGAGAAGCTCCCAGCATTTATCAAAAATTTCCTTGACGTTGGATTCGCAGCCGGGGGTTGCAATAACCTCTCCGGCAACATTTGAGAGCCAATCGAAACGTTCCTTAGACATCTCTTCGGGTAATATCGCGATCGATTCGCACGCGAGTAAATTTGCGACGTAAGCCCCCCCACGGCAATAATTACCTGTCGATGGCCAAACCGCCTTCTGCGAAGTCGGCTCGAACTGGCCCGTGATCAATCGTGGCGCGAGACAACCGAATGTCGCACCGACCTTGTGCGCACCGGTTGGAAACCATTTGCTGACGAGCGCGACTATTTTTGCACGTGTTCCGGTTAACTCCGGTGGCAACACTATTCGATTGACATCGCCATAACCCCCGCCTTTCGGGGTCGGCTTATTTTTCCATGTGATTCTGAAAAGATTTCGCGGATGGACATCCCAAAGGCCGATATCGCCAAGTTCATCGACGATTTTTTGGGGAATTAAATTTGGATCTTTCATTTGTGCGAAAGTCGGGACTATTATCCCGAGCTCCCTGCATCGCTGAGTTGTTTTTTTTAATTGGTTTTCATTCACCGATAGGTCTATCATAATTGCTCCTTTTTTTTTTCTATTATACTATCGATTTTGTTATGGGTTTGGATAATGATGAAATTTGCTTTGCGGCTGCGTCGATGTCTTTCAAACCGCTACCGGTGATTAGGAGAACGACTGTCGCGTCGGTTGCGATTTTACCGGATAGCACCTTGAAACCGGCGTAAGCGGCGGCGGCGGCGGGTTCTACGAAAAGACCGCTCGTGGAGGACAACTCGAGCTGCGCTTTCAGTATCGCCTCGTCGGGGACGATAATGCAGTCGCCGTCAAACTCGCCGAGGTTTCTTAGCGCGAGATAACCGCATTTCGGGACATCGACGGAAATCGAATCTGCGACTGTGCTCGATTTGCGTGGCTCGCCGAAATCTCCCGCGAGATGCGCGAGGTAGAGATTCGGGCTGCCATCCGACTGAACGGCGATTATCTGCGGGATTTTCTCGATCAGGCCGAAACGCAGCAAATCCTTGAAGCCTTTATAGACACCGCAGAGAATCACGCCGTCGCCGGTCGGGATGAAAACGTAGTCCGGAGTGCGACCGAGTTGCCGAAAAATCTCTATGGCGGCGGTTTTCTTGCCCTCGATTGTCAGTGGATTATATGCGGTGTTACGGCTGAGTGTTCCGGTAGCACGCGAGTATTCGAGTGATAACTCGAACGCGTCGTCGTAAGAGCCATCCACAGGTATGAGCCTCGCGCCGTATTGGCGGCACTGGATTAGTTTTGCGCGCGGCGCGCTTTTCGGCACGAAAACGGAGATTTTCAGACCTGCCGAGGCTCCGACTCCGGCCATCGAGGACGCTGCGTTGCCGGTCGAGGCCACCGCTATCTCGTCGATTCCGAATTGCCGCGCGAACGCCGCCACGAGAAACGAGGCCCTATCCTTATAGGAAAACGTCGGTTCGCAGGTGTCATCTTTCAAATATAGGTTTGGGAAGCCGGTTGCGGCGCGCAGCCTCGTAGGCTCCCATAGCGGCGTGTTACCCACCGGAATCGGTGGGAAAAACTCTCCCGGCACGGGCAGAATATCGAACGCACCCCAATCATTCGGTAAATCACCGCGAATCTCGACTTCGAGCAGTCCCCGAAGCGGCTTTCCGGCCTCCTGCTTCGCCGCGCAATTCGGACAGAGCATAATATCGGGCGAAATCTCAAATTCCGCGCCACACCCGTTGCATTTATAGTTAAATTTCATAATAATCACGCACCCTTGCGCAGCCGCGCATCGATATCCTCCGCGACTTTCTTCCCCGATAAAAGCATCCCGCCGAAAATCGGCCCCATCCGAAAAGAACCCATCGCGGCATTTGCGGCCATTCCGGCGACATAAAGCCCGGGCGCAATCTCGATTGTGTTGTCCTCGATCACCTTTTCCGCCAGTTCGGCGTTCATCGAGCGTTCGCCCTCAATTTTACCGGACGGCGTTTCGAGCCGAACATCGCATTTTGCCTGGACTTTTTTCAGAACCTCCAAAGGATGCCCGGTCGCCTCGATAACAAATTTTGCGGCGATTGAAATCGGATCGACGTGCAGCCCGGCGGTCTCGATAGCGCTATTGTTGATAACCACGCCGCATATCTTGCCGTCCTTTATCATTACGTCCTCGACGGACATCAGGTTATACAACGTCGCTCCCGCGCGCGTCGCGGACACGATTAACGCGCCGACCGACTCGACCGCGTTTGCGGTGTAATATCCCGGCGCGTATTGCTCGGTGCGGATTTCAAGCTCGTCGAGAATGGCTTTGCCGCTCTCCTGAACAACGATTATGTTGAATCCGATACCGCCACCCCACATACCGCCGCCGAAAGACAGTTTCCGTTCGAAAAGCGCGACTTTATGCCCTTTTTGAGCCAACTTATAAGCGGCGAAAAGCCCGGCGGGGCCGCCTCCGGCAATCGCGACGTCGAGCCTGAGATTATCGACGAGTTTTTTCGTGTATGTTTCAATAATGGCTTTGCTAATGATTACTTCGTCGAGTTGTTGGGAAGGCATATCCACTCCTAATTCTTCGAGATTTCGCCGCCACATTCATTGCATTTGTAGCTAAAAGTCAGCATGGGCTATTCGCAGAGCTTCCATAGTAAAGCCTTGGCCGTGTGCAAGCGATTCTCGGCCTCGTCGTAAATAATCGAGTTCTCGCTGTCGATAACGCTATCGACGACCTCTTTATTGCGGTCGGCCGGTAGAGCGTGCATGACTTTGCAACCGGGCTTTGCGAGCGCATAGCGCCGCTCGTCGAGAATCCAATCGCGATGCTTTTCGAGGTTCGCCTTCATTATATTGCGGTGTTCGTCGTCATCCTCGAATTTGTCGAAAAAGCCGAAACCGCCCCAGTTCTTTGGAATCACAATATCCGCGCCGCGAAGCGCCTCGTCCATATCGTGAACGACCGTCACCTTGCCGCCGTTCGCCGCCGCGTTCGCATGCGCCTTTGCCATAATGTCCTTCTGCAATGGAAATTCCTCTGGATGCGCAAGAACGACATCCATGCCGAAGCGCGGAAACATAAGTGCCTGCGACTGCGGCACAGAAAGCGGTTTCGCATGGCTTGTCGCATAGGCCCAACTGACTACGATCTTCACCCCGGACGTGTCCTTGCCGAAATGTTCGCGAATCGTCATGTAGTCCGCGATTGCCTGCAAAGGATGGTAAATATCATCCTGCATCGAAATCAGCGGGATTTTCGAGCATTCTGCGATTTCGTTCAAATAGCGGTTGCCGATCCCGTGGAAACAGTTCCGAATCGCGATTGCCTCGCCCATCCGCGAGAGAACCTCCGCAGTGTCGCGCGGGGTCTCGCCATGGGAAATCTGCATTTTATCGGAAGTCAAATCGTGGGCATGGCCGCCGAGTTGCGTCATCGCAGCCTCCATCGAGTTGCGTGTGCGCGTCGATTGCTCGAAAAAAATCATGAACAAGGTCTGGTTGACGAGATAATTCGTGATTTCGCTGGCGTAACGCGTCCGTTTTATCTCCATGCTTGCCTCGAGAATCGTCTCGATTTCGCCCTTCGACCAATCGTCGAATGTTATTAGATGACGTCCCTTAAGCTCGATCATATCGATTTTTCCTCCAGAATAACGGGATACATTGCATAAAATGCCGCTGCTGCAACGAGATGGTCGATTTCGACAGCCTCGTTTGGGGCATGAGCGAAAACCTCGTTGCCGGGGCCGAACCCGATACATGGAATTCCATGCACCCCGCAAATCGCGATGCCGTTAGTCGAGAATGTCCATTTATCGACACGCGGCTTCGAGCCGAAAAGCGCTTCGTGAGCAGCTATCCCCATTTGCACAAAGATATTGTCCTCTGGTAATTTCCATGTCGGGAAATATTTTTCCTGCTCGAATACCGTGCCCTTGTAGCTTTTTTTATCGTAAATCGGGATTTCGATAGCGGCGTCCGGGCCTACTGCTTTGCGGACTTCGGTAATTGCACTGTCTTTCGTCTCGCCCCAGGTCAGTCTTCTATCGAGGTGAAAGTGGCTCCAGTCGGACACCGCGCATAGCGATGGCGATTTCGATTCGATAAACGTTGCCGTGACCGTTCCTTTACCGAGGAACTCGTCGATGCGGAGCAGCTCGTTTAGCTTTTCGATTTCCAGCGCCGCACGTGAGGCCTTGTATATTGCGTTATCTCCGCGTTCCGGCGCGCTACCGTGGCACGAAAGCCCGTCGAAGTAACACTCGATTTCCATCCGCCCGCGATGCCCGCGATATAGCCCTAAGTTTGTCGGTTCGGTAATAATCACAATCTCCGGGCGTATTTTCTCGCACTCGATAATATAATTCCAGCAAAGACCGTCGCAATCCTCCTCCATGACCGTAAATGTGAATAATATCGAGTATTCGCCGGAATAATCCATTTCTTTGAGAATCCGCCCGGCGGTAATCATTGCCGCCGCGCCGCCGGATTGATCGACGGTGCCTCGCCCGAGAACCTTGCCGTCTTGAATCTTACCGCAGAACGGATCGAAATCCCACTGGTCGATTTCGCCCGTATCCACCGTGTCGATGTGGGCATCGATAGCAAGGATTTTCGGGCCGTTGCCGACCCGGCCAATCAGGTTACCGAGGCCGTCGATGCGGACCTCATCGAAGCTTGCGTTTGTGCACTGTTCAGCGAGTTTAGCAATAACATCGCCTTCTTCTCCGCTCAGGGATGGGATTTGGACAACTTCGGATAAATTGCGCGCCGTTAAATCGCGATATTTTTCGGACAGTGCGAGGATCTCGCGACTAATACCCATATTATTTCTCCTTCAAGGCTAACGCGCTTTGCGGGCAATAATCGATGCAATATCCGCAGCCGATACAGTTTTCCCCGATTACGGCGGCGACTTCGCCTTCCATGAAAAGGGCTTCTTGCAGGCATTTCGAAACACACGCCCCACAACCGACGCAAGCGCCTATATCGACAGTGTTTACAGGCACTTCACTGAAGCTTTTTCTCTCGATAAGTCTCCTACTGTAAAGCCCGATAATCTCATCGAGCGATTTGTATCCGTGCTTGTCGAGCCAGCCAGAGATACCATTCGCAATTTCGCCGTATCGTTTGTGGCCATATTTGATTGCAGCGCTACAAATCCCGACCGCAGATGCCCCAGCCATAAGCATCTTGACTGCATCGACGCCATTTTCGACACCGCCGACGCCAATAATGGGTTTTTCGGTCACTGTCCCGATTTGGTGAATTATCCTCAGTGCGATAGGGAATATTGGGGGGCCGGAAATCCAGCCCTGACCGTAGTTAGAGCCTAATCGCGGCGCAGGATTCTCCGGATCGAAATCGAGCACCGGGCCGAACGAGTTAATCGCCACAAAGCCGTCAACATAAGGTTCTACGGCCCTAACGAGGCCCTCAATATCGAGAAAATTCGGCGATACTTTCATGAAAACCGGGATATCGACCGCTCGGCGCAATGCCTTCGCTACCTCGACTATCGGGCCGGTGGAGTGGCCGACGTAATGGACTGAAAACTCTATCCCGTCCGGCTCGATTTCGCGTTGGACGAGCGCGCCCAACTCGCGAACCTCATCTGGCTTGTAGCCAATCGAGACAATTAGTGGCGCGCCCGATTTTTTTACTTCATGAAGCTCGTTCAGGAACTCCTCTGCCGGGATTTCCGACCATGTTTCGCAATTCATAAGACCGGAACATGCGGTTTTGCGAATTGTCGGGCGCGGATCGGCGGCGGGGCTTGTAGAAATCGTTTTCGAGACGATTCCTCCAGCGCCGCCATCGAGTGCGGCGAGCATAGCGCGGGCATTGCGAACATTTGGACCTGCGGCTGGTAGAACTGGATTTGTCAATTCGATTCCCGCGATATTCGTCGAAATATCAGCCACAGTATCTCTCTTTCTGCTTTTTCGCGATTTCTCGCGCCATCCCTATTATATATCCTTCGTCCAGATTCGTAAATTCGCCGTCAAAATACAGAATTTCGCCATCCACTGCGGTTAAATAAGCTCGACCGGTCTTCGCTCCGAACACTAAGTGGCCCATTAAGTTATCGGATTCTATAGGCGTAATCGGGCAATAATCGAGCACTGCAATATCCGCAAGGCTACCGGGCGAAAAAGAGCCGGTTTCGGGGAAATACTCTCGCTGAATCGCGTATCGATGCGTAAAAAAAGCCCGTTTCAATTCTCCGAAATCGATCCCAAACGGCGAGTTAATAAGAAAATGCGAACGTAACGCAGCAATAATGTCGCCCGTCATGCCGTCAGTGCCGAGGACATATGGGAAACCGGCCTTGCGGTTCATAAAACCGACGCGGTTGTTGGCGTTCGACTCGGAATTGTTCGCGACAATGGGTTCGCGCTCTATCAACAAGTCTATGTCTTTATCACTCAAATGGATACAGTGAGCGAGTATCGCGTTTTCGGATAATAATCCGAACGCCGAGAACCTATCTACCGGCCCCTTATAGCCGAGCGTCCGGCAATGTTCGAGGTCGGCGATATCTTCACCGCAATGCGCGTGGATTGGCATTTCCGCTGGTTTGGCCTCGGCGATTTGTGCTAATGAGTTTTCCGATAGCGTCAAGTTTGCGTGTAATCCGAAGCAGCTCTTTAACTTAGCCAATTTCGAGCAGTTATTATAGAAAGAAATGTTCTCATCTATTTGCTCGCGGAGTGATTCTGAACCCATTCGGTCAGAGGTTTCAAAACACAGTGCCGCACGGATACCGGCCTTCTCGACCGCCTCGGCTTCGACCGATAGGCTACCACGAACGAAATTCATCGAGGCGTGATGGTCGAAAACTGCTGTCACGCCGTGTTTAAGCGATTCCATCGCTCCGAGTAGCGCGGAATAATAAACGGCCTCGTCGTCGAGGGCTTTATCCCAGGGCCACCAGAGGTTTTCGAGAATATGCGTGAAATCGGGCGTTTCGCCGAGTGTTGGAGTGCCGGTAGATAGCACGGAATACAAATGATGATGCGCGTTTAAAAGCCCCGGCAGTATAAGCCTGCCGCCGACATCGATAAATTCGCTATCCGAATCAGCAAATTCGGAAGTGCGGCCGATTTTCGTAATCGCGCCATTCTCGATTTTTATCGCGCCGTTTTCGATGAAAATATCGCGCCCGTCCGCGACTATCCCGTTGGCTATTATGTAGTTAGATTTCGTGTTCATATCGACTTAAATCGTGTCACCGGTTGCCCATATCCCGGTCGAATCGTAACACCGGTTTCGTAGTCATAAACTAACTCTCCACGAACCATAGTCTTAACGACGCGCCCTTCGAATCTCATTCCCTCGAACGGTGTTATCTTGCCTTTCGATAAAAACTTATTTCCTTCGATAACCCATTTCGCGCTCGGATCGATAATCGTGAAATCGGCGTCCTTGCCTATCCTTATCGAACCTTTGCGATGGTCTATTTTATAGCGTTTCGCCGCATTCAAAGAAGTTGCACTCGTTAAACGGGAAAGCGAAATTCGGCCTTTCGAGAAACCCTCGGAAAACATGAACGGCAAAAGCGTCCCCGTGCCCGGAATACCGGAATAATCCGTCCAAATTGAGCCGGTGTTTTTCTCCGCTAATCCGCACGGCGCGTGATCCGAGGCGACAAAAGAAATCCTTCCGTTTGCGATGCTCTCCCAGAGCGCCTTTCTATTTACCGCTGATTTGATTGGCGGATTGACTTTTAGAGGAGAGCCGATTCTCTCGAAATCCGCCAAATCGAAGGCAAGATAATGAGGTGCGGTCTCCGCCGAAATCCGCCCGTCGTCGATGAACGCCGCCGAATCTCCGGATGAAAGGTGGACGATGTGCAAATCGGCATCCACGCAGCTCGCAACTGCCGTTGCCGCGCAAACCGCGATATTCTCTGCGATTTCCGGGCGCGATTTGTAGTAGTTCGTCGGTGTGCTGCCGCGCTTTCGCCAATAATCTGTCGCAGATATCACGTAATCGGGGTCCTCGGCGTGAAGAAGAACCGGTAAATCGAGTTTTTTCGCTACCTCGAGCACCCGCTCAAACTGGAAATGATCGAGGCGCCCGAAACTATCCATCCCGGAGAGAAAATATGTCTTAAACCCAAGAACGACGTCAGTGAGGGATTCCATTTGCCCAGCAAAACCGCCGTCGAACATTTGGCTGCACACGCCACCGAAAATTCCGTAATCGATTATCGCTTTTTGCCTTATGGCTTTGAGTTTAGCCCTGTAATTTTCGATATTCGTAACTGGCGGGATCGATGTGCAGGGCATGTCGATAACTGTCGTGATTCCGCCAGAGGCCGCCGCAGAGGTGCCGCTATAGAAATCCTCGCGGTCAGTAAATCCGGGATCGTCGAAGTGGACATGCGGGTCGATTCCACCGGGTAGGATGAGAAAACCACGCAAATCGATAATAGCATCGCCCTTTAACCCGGTGCCAAGCTCGACTATTCGCCCTCCTTCGAACGCTATGTCGAGTTCCTCGAAATCGTCGCGTTCGTGAAGAGCAACTTTTCCACCCTTAATAATTGTTATACCTTTTGGCAATTCACTCCAGTGCCACGCCTTCTTCTTTCAGCCTTCTATAGACTCGTTCCGAGGTGAAGGGAGCTTCGAACACCCGCACTCCGGTAGCATCGAAAATCGCGTTTGCGACTGCGGGAATCGGGCCGTTAATCGCAATTTCGCCAACCGATTTTGCGCCGAATGGGCCGGTTTCCTCGTAGGAATCCGCAAGAATGGTTTCCATTTTGGGTAAATCGACCGTATTGTAAATTTTGTAGTCCCAAAATGCCGGATTCAGCATTCTGCCGTTGTTTGTGTAGATGTATTCTTCCCAAAGCGCGTAAGAAAGCCCGTTCAGAACAGCGCCCTCGACCTGACCCTCCGCAAGCCTCGGATTGAGGGGTTGCCCACAATCGACGGCCGACACAAATTTAATCGGGTAAACCCGGCCCGTGCGGAGATCGACATCCACCTCGGCAAACTGAGCGATAAAAGGCGGCGGCGATTCGTCCGCAAAATGCGAAGCCGTAGCAGCTATCTGCTGCTGGTTTTTAGTATACATCGCATAATAGCAGACTTCCGATAGACTCGTCGATGCGTCGCTATCCGTATCGAGAACCTGTCCATTCTCGAGTTCGAGCCTATCTTCGGGAATACCTAGCATTTCCGATGCGATCGCCTTGATCTGCTTGCCGATTTCGAACGCACATTTCCTGACCGCCTGCCCGGATATATACGTCGTCGAGCTAGCATACGCGCCGACATCGAATGGTGTGAGGTCCGTATCGCTCGATAACACGATAAAGCGATCGGGTAACACTCCCAAAACTTCGGCGGCGATCTGCGCCATTATTGTGTCCGAGCCGGTGCCTATATCCGTCGCGCCAATATAGAGGTTGAAGCTGCCATCCTCGTTCATTTTCATCGAGGCCGCGCCCATATCGATTTTCGGGATTCCCGATCCCTGCATAGAGCAGGACACGCCGATTCCCTTCACTCGGTCAGGGCCGGTTATAATATGTTTGCCGCGTTTGTCGGCCCAAGCTATAGCTTTGGCTCCTTTGTCGATACACTCATCGAGCCGGCACGAACCAACAACCTGCGCTACGCCTTCTGTTCCCTCGCCGAGAACGCGGAAGACATCGGATGTTTCGCCCTTTTTTATTGTCCATTTGTGGAAGAAATCGAGAACATCGATTCCCGCAGCACGGGCAACCATGTCGATAGCTTGATTATAGGCGAAATAGGACTGAGTCGCGCCATAACCTCGATACGCGCCGCCCACGGACAAATTCGTATAAACCGATCTGCCTATGAAATGTATGTTTGAGACTTTATTCAGGAGGGGAAGCACTTTCGCGCCGGCGTTGGAAAGCACCGTCAGGGCGTGAGAGCCGTAAGCGCCGGTATTCATAAGGCAATCGAGGTCGATAGTTGTAATCTCGCCGTCGGACTTCGCGCCGACTTTGATTCTGGAGCGCATCGGATGGCGTGTCCTGGCGTTGGCAAAAACCTCATTACGGGAAAGGACTATTTTCGACGGTCTTTTCGTGCGCCATGTTACGAGTGCGACGAGTTGCTCCAGGAAAACCTCCTGTTTGCCGCCGAAACCGCCGCCAATACGCGGTTTGACCACGCGAATATCCCGGATTGGGATCCCAAGTGTGCGGCTGACTATTCGACGGGCGTGAAATGGCACTTGAGTCGCCGTGTAGATAACGAGGCGACCGCGTTCGTCGAATTTTGCAAATGCGACATGCGGCTCTAGTGCGCAGTGAGAAGCGTAGGGCGTTTTAACCGTTATATCGAATCTCAAATCGGCCTCGGTGAAACCTTTGTCGAGATCGCCGAACTGCATTTCGACTTCTGCCGCAAGATTTCGCGAAGGGTCGTATTTGACAGGAATCGGGAAGTAGGCGTCGTCGCCGTGGAGCCTCGGGGCGCCATCATCCATAGCCTTTTCGGGATCGAAAAGCGGCTCTAATAATTTATATTCGACTTTAATTTTCGCTAAAGTCTCTTTCGCTATTTTCTTTGTCTCCGCTGCTACAAGCGCAACCCTATCGCCAACGAAACGGACCTTTTTATCGAACAATCTCGTATCGTATGGCGAAGGTTCAGGGAAACCCTGCCCGGCGGTTGTATGTAAAGCATCCGGCGTGTTACCATAATGTAATATCGTAACAACGCCTTCTATCGATTCCGCTTCGGATGTGTCGATAGAAGTTATTTCCGCGTGTGGATGCGGTGAATAGAGTATAGCGAGGAATAACGGATCCTCCAGAGGAAAATCGTCCGTGAATTTCTCCTCGCCGGTAGCGAGAGATAGAGAATCTATTTTCTTGACACTCTTGCCAATATTTTTAAAATTACGCATCTTCACGCATCCTTTCCGCTGCGAGTTCGACACCCTCGATTATTTTCTCATAGCCGGTGCAGCGGCAGATGTTGCCGTCCAGCGCTCGTTTTATCTCGGCCTTCGAGGGTTTTGGATTTTCTGAGAGGAGAGCAAAAGTTGCGAGGACTATCCCCGGCGTGCAAAATCCACATTGAACAGCGCCTGTCTCGACCAACGCTGTTTGAATTGGGTGGGGTTTATGCAATGTCCCAATCCCTTTCACAGTAAGTATTTCCGCGCCTAACGCACTTCCCGCTAATACCTGACAGGAATTCACAAGTTCACCATCGAGAAGAACCACACAGGAGCCGCACTCGCCGGATTTGCATCCCTCTTTGACCTCCGTGAAACCGGTCTCCCGAAGAAGTTCGGCAAGTGTAATGTCAGAAGGAAAATCGACCTCGTAATCGAGTCCGTTTATAATAAAATCCCCTATCATTTTTCCCCCTTCATCGCTTTCGCTATCATGCGGATTAGCCAAATTTTGGCAATCCGTTCAATATACTCCGACGACGCTTGGCGTTTGGCCGGAAAAGGTAATGCCGCACTTTCAATAGCGCTTGCTATCTCGTTACCCTGTAATATATTATCCGCCAGTTCTGTTAGATTAACGAATTTGCCTTTAATCCCGGTAACTACTATTCGCAGGTCGTTTTCGGATTTCAGGATAGAGATAGTGAACATCGGATAGTCGAAATCGGTGCGAGTTTCGCGATGATAATAAACACGCCAGGCGTTCTCCGGTAGGATGATCGCCGTTATTAAATTACCGGCGCGGCGGGTGGAATTCGCTAGGTAATCCTCGACCTTAAACTCGCCGGGTGTGCGGCCTTCGAGCCTCAATCGCGCTTCCAAGGCAACAAGCGGCCCGATTGTGTCCGACCAGACGGGCGCCATTCTCACGCTTCCGCCGATAGTTATCCGGTTTCGCAATGGAGTTGCGGCAGCTTTGGAGAGAGCCACTCCAAGAATATTCTCAGACCCAAGTCCTGCGGCGATATCTCCATAAGTTGTCATCGCCCCGATCTCAATTCCGTTCGCACCGCGCTCGATATATCTCAAATTCAGCGCCCGCAGATCGATAAGACCTTTCTTTTTCGATAATCCGGCCATTAATATGCCGGTGCCACCAGCGTGGAGAACAACACCATCTTCTGCTAAAAGCCCGGTTGCTTCGTCAACGTTTTCAGGATAATACCACTCGATTTCTGGCATGATAACCTCTCAATTAATCTCTTATTTCCAATTTATATTAATAATATAGTAAAGGTAGCTTAGTCAAGGTTAATTGTGAGCATCCAACGAAATCCTCAATAAAAATGGTCGGGTGGAGAGTTTAAAAAGCAGTATGTTAGCGAAAATCCGGCAAGGTCCAACAGACGGCGTCGCTGGCGCGACGGGTGCGAGCGGAATAATGCAACCCCCTTCAAAACCGCTCTTGCAGCCGGCGTGCCAGCGACGTGTTGACCGATAAAGCGTGAGGATATTATTCGCCGATTATTTTAACGAGCAACCGCTTTCTGCGATTGCCGTCGAACTCGCCATAGAAAATCTGTTCCCATGGGCCGAAATCGAGTTTGCCATCGGTAACGGCCACTACAACTTCGCGACCCATGATTGTGCGCTTTAAATGGGCATCGGCGTTGTCCTCGAAACCGTTGTGTTGGTATTGGCTATAAGGTTTTTCCGGCGCGAGTTTTTCCAGCCAGACCTCAAAATCTTGGTGGAGGCCGGCTTCGTCATCGTTGATAAAAACACTGGCAGTAATATGCATCGCATTCACAAGGCATAAGCCCTCGCGGATTCCACTCTCGCGTAAGCAATCCGCGATTTGTGGAGTAATATTTAAAAGCGCGCGCCGTGCGTCGATATTGAACCAGAGTTCTTTGCGATATGATTTCATTTAATTCCTTTCTTGAAAATCTTGTTCTAACCACTTAGATTAGTCCAAATACTAATTCTGTCAAGGATCGATTCGATTCGAGCAATAAATAAAAGGAGTTAAAATGCTGAATGACTTAATCCGCAGAAGCCGTAGCTTTCGTCGTTTTTACGGCAACAGACCAATTACGCACGAAACGCTTCTCGAACTCGTAGATTTGGCCAGACTATCGCCCTCGACGGCAAATCTGCAACCGCTAAAATTTATCCTTTCGCCGGACGAAAACCGCAACGCCTTAATTTTTAAAAACTTGCGCTGGGCGGGTTATCTCGCCGATTGGCCCGGCCCGGTGGAAAACGAACGTCCGACTGCGTATATTGTCATTCTCGGCGATAACGAAATTGCTGCAAAGGTTAAATGGGACGACGCAATCGCCGCACACAGTATTATTATGGGCGCGGTAGAAAAAGCTCTCGGTGGATGTATCTTGGCGTCTATCGATAAAGACGCTTTACGAGAAGACCTGAGAATCCCGGCGAGATACGAAATTCTCCTCATTGTTGCGCTGGGTTATCCGATAGAAGAAGTTGTTATAGATGAAATCGCAGAAGGTGGAGATATCAAGTATTTTCGGGATAACAATGGCGTGCACCACGTGCCGAAGAGGCGATTAGACGATATCGTTCTCGAAATCTGATTATCGCCGAAGCTCTAGTCGGGTTACACACTCGATATGGTAAGTTTGCGGAAACATGTCGATAACGGCGAAGCGAACGAAATCGTATTTTTCTGCGAGAATAGCTAAATCGCGTGCCAATGTCGTTGGATTGCAGGATGCATAAATGAGTGCTTGCGGCGTGTAATCGAGGAGTCGCTTTAAAGATTTTCCGGCCATTCCGCTACGTGGCGGGTCGAGTATGACCACGTCCGGCTCGAAATCGTCGAAAACGGTTTTTGCCGCGTTTTCCACACGGTCGCATACGAATTCGATATTGCTAATGCCGTTGCGTTCGGCGCTTTCCCGGGCGTCGAGAATCGCCGCCTCAACCGACTCTATCCCTAAAATACGCTGTGCTTTCGAGGAAACGAGTTGGGCGATTGTTCCCGTGCCGCAATACAGGTCGATAACTCGTTCCTCGCCCGTCAATTCGGCAAATTCGACTATCCGGTCGTAAAACCGTCGCGCCATGACGGTATTTGTTTGGAAAAAGCTCGATGGCGAAATCCTGAAAGTAATTCCCGCGATTTCTTCCTCTATAAATCCACATCCAACAAGATGATATTCATCGCCTTGTGCGGTATCGCCAGTGCGAGTGTTGACGATCATAACACCGGCAGACATCCCGGGGATTTCCGACTGGACATGGCGTAGCAACTCTCCGATAAGTTTCGGCTCCTTACGTCGGACCGTGATCGAGCAGATATAGTCGCCGTTCGTCTCCGAAAACCGCAACGGGACATAGCGTAGAAGCCCGCTATCCTCCCGGATATCGTATGGTTCGAGCTCCATTTCGAGGGATTTTCTTTTTATCGATTCGAGGATTTCCGTGCCCATTGTCGGCATTAGCATGCAATTCTCCGCAGGCACGAATCTATCGAATCGGCCGCGTCGGTGTTGGCCGAGGAACAATTCGCCATTCACGTCTTTAGCAAAACCGAATTCCATCTTGTTGCGATAATGGAACTCCGTCTCTGCGGGAATCAGTTCCGGGGCCGGTGTTTTGTCAAATCCCCCGATCCGTGACATGGCGTCGAGAACGACATCTAATTTATACTCGAACTGCTTCTCGTAATCTATGTCTTGATGTGCACATCCGCCGCAAGCGCCGAATGCTGGACAGGACGGTTTTCTACGGAATTCGGACGAGCGAAGGATTTCCACCGGCTCAGCGAAAAACGTCCCGCGTTTCTTTTTGTAAATTTTCGCCTTAATCCTCTCGCCGGGGTATGCACGGCTGACAAAGATAACACGGCCGTCCACGCGGCCGAGGCCATAGCCGCCGAAAACCATAGCGTCGATATCTATCTCGAAAATATCCTGCAGGTCGTTGCTCACGGGATGTCGATTTCCGTGTCGATTGTTTCGTCGAAGAAACCGTAGCTGGAGTAAGTTGGCTCGTAAGTAATCTCGATTTTATATTTCCCCGGCGGGACTCGATTTCCGGCATCGTCCTTCATATCCCATCTAATCGAGACAGATCCCTGTCGTAAACGCTTATGCTCATATATCTGCCGGACAACATCGTCATCTTTTTTGACCTCGATTTTAGCGTAAGCTCGATCGGTAATAAATAAGCTTATCTCCACTGTCGAATCGCTTTCTTCTTCCTTTGTAATACTGGTTTCGAAGCGGGTGATATCTGTACCGACCCAGAAATATTGAGCCGAATGCCGTTCGCCGACTATAGTTTGACCGAATCGCCGCCAAATCGCAATGCCAGAGGGGTAATCGAATTGATAATCGTCGTCCCCGCACTCGCCTATCGAGGTTATATATTTTAAATCCTTGTCGAATTTATGGATTTTGCAGACTGCGGAATCGGTTACCCAAACATTGTCGTAAAAATCGAGAGCTATATATTTCCCCGCAGAATTATCTTCCGGAATGTCTCGCAGATTAACTGAAGCAAGCATTTTGCCGCTGTAGTCGAGGGATCGTAAAATCGCGCCGTCGCCGTCCAGAACAAATATCCTCTCATATCCGTAACGCGTTTTTGTGATTTTCGGGTGATCCACCGCAATCCCGCGAGGATTAACGAGGCCGCCGAGCGTTCTCACATGTTCGCCGTTGTATGTAAAAACCTCGATTGTTCCACGAGCGCGGTCGGTGACGTAGAGAGTTCCCGCCTCGGTGACCGAACAATCGTGTGGCTCCACAAGCAAATCCTGGCCGAAAGAGCCTTTCCAGCCCAATTCATCGCCATCGTTAAATATGTGAACGATCCGTTTATTTCCGGTATCGCAAATAAATACGTCCCCTGCAGGGTCTGCGGAGATGCCCCTCGGAGAATTGAACTGCCCTTTCCCCGAACCCGATTTGCCGTAAAGCCCGAGGGAATACATGCTCGTATTGTAGATTATCTGGTCGCGGTTGCCGTTGATTCCGTATGCAGTTAGCTCGTCATCGTCTTTATTATCGTCCGGGTCATCCCATGCAAGGAGTCTTGTTACGGCGATTCCCTGCGGATTATCGAAATCCGTAACATCGCCGAGAAGCATGTCCAGCTTGGATTCCGTTCCCTTGTGGATACCCCATGTGTGTTTGAATGGCGGATAGACGAGGGTTCTTAAATCACCCGCAGTCACGCCGATTACGATAGAAAGTAATATTGCGATTGTTATTTTCATATTGTCACCACCGAAAAAGTTAGCTAAAAAGCATTACGCAATTATCGTTCCGAAAGCGGATGGCTAAATCGAGTTGTCCCAAAGCTCTTTATAGGCCCAATAATCGCCGAGGACGTTCTTCATATAGTGGCGTGTTTGAACGAAATCCACAGCCTCGACGAAGATTTCGATTTGGCCCTCATGGCGAATATTACGCCAACGTTCGACATGAGGAGGGCCGGCGTTATATGCCGCGAGGACATATTCCGGCTCCTCGAAATCCTCGAAAAGCACCGCGATATGGTGCGCGGCATAGCGAATCGAAGTTTCCCAGTCGTAGAGGAGAATCTTGTCGAAACTCGAGCCTTCGCCGAGTTGTCCCGCCGTTGTTTTCGCGGTTGCGGGCATGAATTGACAGAGGCCGATCGCGCCTGCATAGCTTTCGGCGTGGGGATCGAAGGCGCTTTCCCTGCGGATAATGGCGAACAGGAACGCCGGATCGATTCCTTCGGTTTTGGCGGCTTCGCGGATATATGGCTCATAAATCGTGGGATAAGCGAGTCGGATAACCTCCACCGGGGCATTTGCGTATCCTCCGAGGTCGCTAACTAACTTAAGCGCAATCTGATATGCGCTTGCGGAAAGCCGCCATTCCACTGCGGTTTGGAGAAATGCTATTCTGACGGACGGACTCATTTCGCTCTCGGCCATCCATTTGGAGAAATATCCCCCGGCTTCTCCTGAAAGGCCCATGGCGGCGAAAACTTCTGCTCGACGAGCGTTTACAGAAGATATTGGGAGAATCGATTCATCATATCCAAGCTCCGAAATCGCGGATTTCGCGGATTCGATTGCTTCCGGATAAGTCATCCATTCCAATGAGGTTGCACCTGCAGGATTGGGCAATTCGATATTATCGGCTTCGGAAACCGCACGGTAACGGTAGTAATGGCGGATCGGAGAGTCGGCGATTTCCACGAAAATAGATTTTCCCGCACTATCGCCTGATTCCATTTGCGCCAAAGCGCGCCAGTAGTCACCCATTTCGGTAAATTTACGGTCTGTGTATTTTTTTGATATGTAACCAAATCGGATCGCCGCGGTTTCGTAATCTCCGGTAACAAATGCGCCCAAACCCGCCCACATTGCGCCGTTGTCGCCCAACTCGTGAAATGGGAACTGCTGCGAAAGTTTGCGGGCATACACGCCCGCGCTGTCGTAATCACCGAGGTCTTCGTATAATTCTACCGCTTCCCAGAGAGCCTCGGCTTCGGCATTACTACCATTACCGTTTTCTATAGCTTTATGAACATATTTGCGCGCGGAATCGAATTGTTTAAGCTTTCGATAGCACCACGAAATCCCGAGTTCCGCCCAGGCTCGATTGTAAGATTTTTCCTCGATGACGTCTTTATATATACCGATTGCCTCGGAGTAGCGACCGCGCTTGCTTAGCGAGCGAGCGTAGAAGTATTGCGCTTCGCCGCGCTTGAATTTCTCGTCCGTTTCGAGATAACGCCCGAGGTAAGTCGATGCGCTGAAATAAGATTTGCTTTTAACGGCGGCATTCCCCGCATAATATAGGTCTCGTCCGTCGAGTTCGTCGATGGCGTCGAGCGCTTTTGCGGCGGCAAGAGCGAAATATCCGCTGTTGTTTCTCAGGATATGCCCGTAGCTTTTGACTGCGGATACAGTATCGCCGGACATAATCTGTAGATTCGCCCTTGCGAGACGCAGTTCCATCGCCTTAAAATGCTTCGGATATTCGGTCTCGATTGTTGTTAGAGTTACGAGTGATTCTGTATAGCGCTTACTCCAAAGCAGGATTTCGTAGCGAATACCTATCGCCGTTTCTGTGAAGTCTATTGGTAGCGAATCCAGAATCGAAATCGCAACGTCGGTCGAGTCCATTTCCGCAAGAGACTTAGCTAAAGCTATTTTCGCGTGGTTGTGTAGAACGAAAGCTGTGTCTTCTGAAATCGACCGGAAGAATCCGATAGCTCGTGAATAATTGCCTACCCCGGTGTATGCGGTCGCGAGGAGATAAGCCTCGGCAACTGTAACTTCGGCTTTGGCCTCGAGAATATCGATAACCTCCAACCAGCGATAGCGGGAAGCTCTGTTTGCCGCTGCTGAATCAACCGAGACGTAGGTTGTATCCGATTCGAGAATAAACACTTTCTGCCATGTGTCCTCTGGTTGTTCGATAACTGGAAGTGGCTGTATATCGTTGTCGATTTCGACCACAGGTTCGCGCACGCTTTCGCCAACATACCGATTGCTGCTTGCGCACGCGCTCCAGTAAAGCACGACGATAAGAGATAATCCTATGACCGCTTTCAAGTTACCCATACGCCACTATCGCCGAGGATTTCGCGAAGTTCCGTTACTAACTGCTTCGTTGCCGTTGTGTAATATTCCGAGCTGACCGCGCGATACGTGTGCTCATCCGAGACAATATGCATTCGCGTGGGAATATCGCCCTCATATTTTTCGAGTATCACTTTAAGTTCCTCGATTTCCTCTGTGGCGATTTCCGAGTCGAATCGAATGTGCATGTTGGTCACAAGTCTATCCCATACCGATTCTAAAGGGATGGCCTTTTCCGCTACTACCTTTCCGCTAACACTGTCGATGTTGTAACTTCCGTTTATCAAGAAGAGGTCGTCTGTTATTAGTTCAGTGGCACAGTTTTTGTAAGTTTGAGGGAAAAACACTATTGATACTTGACCAGTCAGGTCTTCGATTGTGCCGAATGCCATTGGTTCTTTTTTTCGTTTTGTAATTGTTTTATCGAGTGAAGTTAGTGTTCCGGCAACAGTTACAGGTGTTCCATTGCCAAGCTTGACTAAGTCGCCTATCTTATGTGTTGTAAATGCGGCTATTTCCTCATTATATCGAGTTAACGGGTGACCGGATAAATACAAACCGAGAACCGATTTTTCTTTTTTAAGCATATACTGTTTCGACCAGGGATCAACGGGTGTCGGTTCCGGGTATTTTTTCAACTCTTCGTTGGAATCGAACAGACCACCGACCGAGGATGCAACCTCGGAATTACTCATGCTCGCTACCCAAGCCAGTGCATCCGGGACAGTGGAGATAACCGTCGCCCGATTAAGGCCGAGAGAGTCCAACGCACCGGCATAAACAAGATTTTCGAGAGCGCGCCGATTAACCAGTCGTAAATCGACTCGCTCGCAGAACTCGTAGATATCCTCGAATGGGCCATCTTTCGCGCGGGCTTCGGTTATCGATTCGGCGGCACTCGATCCCACATTTTTAATTGCCGCCAATCCATAACGGATATTCTCGCCCTCCACAACAAAATTAGCCGAACTTGCATTTATATCCGGCGGGAGAATGTCTATTTCGTGACGTTTGGCATCGTCGATCCATGTAGAAAGTTTGTCCGTATTGTCGATCTCGTTTGTCATATTGGCTGCGGTGAATTCGAGACGGTGATGGCATTTAAGATAAGCAGTTTGATACGCAAGGATTGAATATGCAGTCGCGTGCGCCTTGTTGAATCCGTATTCGGCAAACTTGGACATCATATCGAAAACATCCGATGCCGTCTTATCATCGACTTTCTTAACCTTCGCCCCTTTTAGGAATTCCTCTCGCATCGCCATCATCTCGCCGTGCTTCTTTTTGCCCATTGCGCGGCGCAAAATATCCGCTTTTCCAAGGCTGAATCCGGCCATTGCCTGCGCGATCTGCATAACCTGTTCCTGATACACGATGATCCCGTAAGTGTCTTCGAGAATTTCCGCTACTGCGGGATGAGGATAATCGATCTTTTCATGGCCGTGCTTGCGCGCAATGAAACTATCTATAAACTGCATCGGTCCCGGTCGATAGAGGGCGTTCATTGCGATCATATCCTGAATGCGGCTTGGATGTAATTTTCGTAGGTTATTGGTCATGCCGTCGGACTCGAATTGGAAAATACCGATAGTGTCGCCGTGAGAGAGCATTCGGAAAGTCGGCTCGTCATCGAAGGGGATTTTCGAGGAATCGAGCGACTCTCCCGTGCGTTCAGTGATAATCCGCTCGGTTTCGGTAATAATACTCAGGGTTTTAAGGCCGAGAAAGTCCATTTTAACAACGCCGATATCCTCCGCAGAAACCCAATCGTATTGTATTGTAATCTCGTCTTTGTTCGTGCGGAATAGGGGGACTAAATCGGTGAGTGGGCCGGGTGTAATAACGACTCCTGCGGCGTGTTTGCCGGCGTGACGGGGCAGACCTTCGAGCTTTCTTGCAAGATCGATGAGTTTCTTTATTTCCGGTTCATTCTCGTATTTTTCGCGTAGCTCCCGGACTTCCTCAATAGCTGTGTCGATTGTTTCTTTCGGACCAAGAGGGATTAGTTTGGAGATGGAATCCGCCAGATCGTAAGGTATCGCGAGGACGCGTCCGACATCTTTAATCGCGCTACGGGCTTTCATGAAATTAAATGTTATTATCTGTGCGACGGATTCTGCGCCGTATTTCTCTCGAACATAGTCGATTACTTTCTCTCTGCCGGTATCCTCGAAATCGATGTCAAAATCGGGCATGGATACGCGTTCGGGATTTAGGAACCTTTCGAAAAGAAGCGAGTATTCGAGTGGCTCGACATTCGTGATTCCGAGGGCATATGCTACGATACTCGCCGCGCCGCTGCCTCTACCCGGCCCTACGCTCACTCCCCGGGCACGGGCCGCATCGGTGAAATCCGCCACAATAGCATAATAGCTGAGATAACCGATTTTGCCGATAACCGATAATTCATACTCCGCTCTGTCACGGATAGCGTCGGTTATTTCTCCATAACGTTTTTCGAGTCCTTCGAATGTCCTTGCGCGAATGTATTCGCGGTTGTTTGCATAGCCTTCCGGTATCGGGAAGTTTGGTAAATGGGGCACGCCCATCTCGATTTCGATATTACATCGCGCGGCAATTTCATTTGTTCTCTCGACAGCGCCCGGATATTCTGAAAAAAGCCTCTCCATATCTTCCGGCGAACGGAAGAACATTTCCTTGCTGCCGAATCGCATTCGGTTTTCGTCCTCCATTGTCGTGCCCGTTTGGACACAAAGCAATATTTCGTGAAATTCCCAGTCCTCCGGATGGAGATAATGCGCGTCCGTAGTTGCAACAAGCGGGATACCTGTTTCCGCTGAAAGCCCCGCCAACTTCGGCATAACCTTCGCCTCTTCCGGCAAGCTGTGGTTCATGATTTCGATAAAGAAGTTTTCCCGCCCGAAGATATCGATATACTCGCCCAACGCACGCTTGGCCGCATCGGGATTGTCTTTCAGGAAATGATATGGGACTTCGCCCTTAAGGCAGGCGGTCATAGCGATAAGACCTTTAGAATGCGCCGCGAGGAAATCCTTATCCACGCGCGGTTTGTAGTAGAAACCGTCAGTGAATCCCGCGCTGGAAATTTCCATCAGGTTGCGATAACCCTCGTCGGTTTCCGCGAGGAGTGATAGATGAAAACCGCTAGCGGGTTTACCGCTCATTGCTTTGCGGTCGGTCATCTTGCCGGGAGAAATATAGGATTCTTGCCCGATAATCGGCTTTATGCCAGCTTTAGTGCAGGCTTTATAAAACGGGACTGTGCCGAACATCACACCATGGTCGGTAATCGCGAGGGAATCCATTTCGTAATTTGCCGCAGTTGCGACCAACTCGTCGATTTTACATGCCCCATCGAGCAGGGAATATTCGGTGTGTTGATGAAGCGAGATATAAGGCTTGGACATTTTTTATTTCCGGTTAATGGTTTACAGAAAAATCAATCCGATAATACCAAGAATCGCGCAATACGGCGCAAAAATCCAGAATTTTCCGGAGTTCAGTATTTTCACAAGAACGCTCAATGAAAAATAACCAACCGCGAAGGCTACCGCAACACCAACAATATACTCCATCTGCAAATCCGAAGCGTTTTTCGCAAATTCGAGGATCGTCGCGCCGGCGATAGCGGGAATTGCCATAAAAAAACTGAACTGCGCGGCTTTTTTACCTTCGACTCCCGCGTGACGCGCTATCGCGATTGTGCTTCCGCTTCGGGAGATTCCGGGGATTATTGCCAAGACCTGGGCCAATCCAATAACAATCGCACGCATAACCCCGATTTCCCGCGTTTTGTATCGGGCGAAAACCGTGCTGGCGAGTATTATCGCCGTAACGATAAGCATCGTGGAAGCGATAACCGTGGAATCGAATAATGAGACGAGTTTCTCCTCGAATAATAATCCGATTACAGCAGCCGGTATCGATGCGATTATCAGTAATCCCGCTGTTTTCGCAGATTTAGAGCGGAATGAATCGAAGCCTTTAATCAAAGATAACAGGTCTTTACGATAGAAGGTGATAATCGAAAGAAGCGTTCCGAAATGTAGCGCAATCTCGAGACCCGCGCCCTGCTCGTCGAGACCGAGCAATCTCCCGGCAAGCACCAGATGCCCTGAACTCGAGACCGGCAGGAATTCGGTTACACCTTGAATTATAGCCATCAGGACTATTCGTAAAAACCCGGATATCATAATACTCACGCTTCAATGTAGAAAATTACGCCGAATATTGCAAGAGGTTTGACAAATCCAATCCAATCGCTTTTAGTTTTTTTAGGAGAGCATCATGTTTTATCCATTTCTCGACTTATGCGAATTCGCTTAGACTTTTCTTTCTGCGGCATCGCTTTCTTCCTCGTAGTTTGCATCTCGAAGGATGCTTCGAGTCTTCTTTTCCGGCTACCTTTTTAGAATCACGCAATATTGCACACTCCGCGCCTGACTTTACCCTTGACATTTTCCCTCTGGTAGTTTAGCTTATAGGATTAGTGGAGAAGTCCGAGTAGGGCTTATTTAGTGTATGTTTGAAAGCAAATACCGCCCCCGTAGCTCAGGTGGATAGAGCGACGGTTTCCTAAACCGTAGGTCACAGGTTCAAGTCCTGTCGGGGGTATATATGGAGGAATGATGGCTAAACATCAGAAACATAGAATTACAAAACACGAGATGAAAGAGGACAAATTTGTCTCGTCGGTTATGGGTAGCGCGGTATATGCCCGCGAAAATATCCAGACTGTGACTATCGTCGTCCTCGTAATTATTGCGATAATCGCAGCCGGGGTAATCTGGAGCACTTCCAGAGAATCCAAATCGGATAATGCAATAAATAAACTCGGTTTTGCGCAAATCGCATATAAACTGGAAAACTATCAGGAAGCCAAAGATACATTATTGTCTTTGGCCAATAATTATCCCACTTCGGACGCCGCCAAGACCGGATTCTTCTTGCTCGGACATCTCTATTTCGCCACCGGCCAACCGGATAGTGCTGTTTTGTATTGGGAAAAGTTTATTACGGGCGAAAACCTGGATACGGACATGATTGCTGCTGCTAAAGCCGGGCTCGCTGGTATCATATCGAACAACCGGGAATATGCGAAAGCCGGCGAGGAATTCGAAAAAATCTATGGGGATTTCCCTGACTATTTCGACCGCGAGAATTTTCTCTGGTTAGCCGCTCACAATTATCAAGCTGCCGGCCAGACCGATAAGGCAAAAGAGCTTTTTCAGAAATATATCGACGACTATGGGGATTCCCCGAAAGCCCTCAATGTAAGGCTTATCCTGGCCGAATTGGCCGCGAAATAAGGTCTGCAAAAAAGTTCTTTAAAATACAGGGGACGCTCGTTTATAGCAGGGTTTCCATTCTGATTCAAGGTGGCATTAAATGTATGTTTTCCTAATCGTTATCCTCGTCATAATAGCGACTATCGCAATTTTCTCACTTCTCGCGCTATCTTCATACCGTAGGAACCGATTCGTCCCGGAAGTAAACCGGTATAATTCCGCAATAAACGAGTATTTTCGTTACCTAAGCGCGGTCACTTTGGGAGCCGCCTCGGATGAAAGCGCGAGGGAATTCTGCAAGGCAAAATCTCTCTGGGACATCGCACTGACACCGTCAGAGCATTTGGCGGCGTTCCATATGGCGGATGGCGCTGCGAGGATAATCCTGGACGATGCCATGGGCAAGTTCGATAAGGACGCATATTCCGAGCTGATTCACGGTTATAGTATCCGCAAAAACAACATAGCATGGGCGATAAGCCGTGTCCTTTCGAAGGAAACCGATAATCCGGCTTACTGGGATTGGAATATCCTCAACGCTGAGACTACGGAAGCTAAAAACAACCTTTTTGTAAGGCTCTACCATCATATTAAACCCTACACGCGTTCGTGGGAACAATATTGAGCGTAAGTCGAATAAAAGTATTATCCGAACAACTCGCAAACAGGATTGCTGCGGGCGAGGTTGTAGAGCGACCGGCAAGCGTTGTTAAGGAACTCGTGGAAAATGCTATCGACGCAGACGCTTCGAGAATCGATATTGTCGTCGAGGCGGGCGGGAAAGACCTTATCTCGGTATCGGACAACGGGATTGGTATGTCGTCGGCAGACCTCGAACTCGCACTCCGCAGACACGCCACCAGCAAAATTTCAAACACAGACGATCTTTATCATATCGACACACTCGGTTTTCGCGGAGAGGCCCTTCCTGCAATCGCCTCGGTCAGTCGTATGGAGATTATCTCCCGCGAGGCAGGGAGCGATCTGGCATCGAATACTATAGTAAATCAGGGCAAATTCGAGGAGAGTGGCACTACCGGAGCGCCTTACGGAACGACAGTTATTGTCAGGGAGCTTTTTTTTAGCACCCCCGCACGCCGCAAATACCTTAAAACAGCTTCCACTGAATTCGGCCATGTCGCGGAAGTCGTTGAGCGAATCGTCGCTGCCTGCCCGAGAATTGCGTTTTCGCTGAAACACGCTGATAAGAGTCATCTCGACCTGCCCGCAACGGGAACGTATTTCGAGAGAATCACCGACCTCTGGGGCGAGGAGAAAGTCAAGGAATTTCTGGAAATCGAGGCCGGTGGAAACGGTATTGCGCTTTTCGGGTTCATTGCGCCGCCGACAATTCATAAGGCCAATTCGCGGAATATCTGGTTTGTGTTGAACGGTCGTCCGGTTAAGAATGCAGGGCTTTTTGCCGCAGTTAAGCGTGCATATGAGGGCACTCTGCCATCGGGGCGCTATCCGCAGGCGATAATATACCTCGAAGTTGATCCGGAATTAGTGGATGTAAATGTCCACCCGATGAAATTGGAGGTTCGTTTCCGTCGTTCGGACGAAGTTTTTCGGGCAATCGTTCACGGAATTCGTGGCGCGCTTGCAACCGATCAAGTTCCCGCCGACCTCGAGCCAACGCCTCGAAAGTCCGAAAGCGAGAGTTTCGCATTCCGCAACGATTCCGCCGACCAGAATACAATCGATTTCGATAGCGCCCGGCGCCCGGGATACGCGCGTAAATCCGAAATCTCGCAACAGACTATATCCGAGCGCGAGATTTACTCCACTCCGACATTTTCGGAATTCCATTCCGACTCGATAGAGATAATTATCCCGACTTTCTGGCAAATCCATGATTCGTATATTATCGCGGAAACAAAAGGCGGACTTCTCGTAATCGACCAACACGCCGCCCACGAGAGAATCCTATATGAAGAAATCAGGAATAGGATCGAGCGCGGAAAAATTTCCGGGCAGCGGTTACTTTTCCCGATCGCAACCCGGTTGACGGCATTGCAGGAAAGCACTTTCCGCGATAACCGGTCTTTGCTGGAAAAATTGGGTTTCGAGTTTGGGCCGATGGCGCCGGGGCATCTTTTGGTAGAAGCCGTCCCTCAGGAAATGAAGGATTTTGGTAAAGGTTACGCTCTCGTAGAAATTTTAGATGATCTCGAAGAAGGCAAGTCGGCAATGACCGCGCTCGACGAATTCTCGGCCCTGGCGGCTTGCCGTATGGCAATTAAAGCCGGCGATCCGCTTTCACCCGAGGAGATGGGCTTTCTTTTCGACAGGTTGTTCGCTACGGAATCGCCTTACACATGCCCTCATGGGCGACCTACGATAATAAAAATCGGTTTGGACGAACTGGAAAAACGTTTTAAGAGAAAATAACGGAGGAACAATGAAATCAAGATTCTTACCGGTTTTACTTACATTAGTGGCAATAATAGCTTTTCACGGTTGCGGTTTCGGCGGTGGGACAGAACCCGACCCACCCGATCCTACCGGGCCATCGCTGTATTTTCCGTTGAAGACGGGGACATCGTGGACATATCGATGCATCGAACCCGATTCTGCCGGTGCAGACTCGACTTATACGCTGGAGAAAACCATTACCGGCACAACGTATTTTCCACCCGATTCCGTATCGACCTATAATCCACCATACAACGATGCTATACCGTGGTTCCGACAGGCGGACCGCGATTCGACTTTTTTCCTAAACGACGGAGACTATATCTGGATGGGCGAAATCTCGCAAGGACTTGTTGATTTCAATATCAACGGTTTTGTGCCGTTCCGCGCTGTTCCGATTTATTATGAGGACGAAGACTCATTCGCAACGCTTATCGGTAAAGGCTCCGGTCTTCTGCATGCGGAGATTATATTCTCGGTTGTTGTTGTGGATAGTCTCGAGGATGTAATTATCGAAAACGACACGTTCTTCAACTGCCTTCGACTCGAAACTTTCCTGCAAGACTCGTCGTTGTTAGGTATAAATACAACTCAAAGCAGCATGTGGTTCGCAGACAGTATTGGGGAGATCAAACGCCACGATCATACGGTTACCGGCACGGCTAATGTCTATTACGAGGAATTAATCGATTATACAATTGGCGGATAGACTCGTGAAAACAGCAATTATCATCGCGGGGGCGACCGGTGTCGGCAAGACATCGGTCGCTTGCGATATTGCGAAAACTCTAACCGGCGAGATAATCTCCGCAGACGCCCGACAGGTTTATCGCGGGATGACTATTGGAACCGCCGCACCTGTCGAATCATCGATTCCACATCATATGATCGGGATCCTCGACCCCGATGAAAAACCCACGGCAAAATGGTGGGCGGACGAATGCGCCGCCATAATGAAATATCTGCACGGAAGCGGCAAAGTCCCGATTATCGCGGGTGGCACGGGGCTTTATATTCGCGCTTTGACCGACGGCTTATTCGACGCCCCGACACCTAACCCAGAAATCCGCCAGAAACTATTGGATCGGGCGGAAACTGGAGAAAACCTCCACGCCGAACTCGAGAAACTCGATCCGACAGCGGCTATGCGCATTCACCTGAATAACACGGTGAGGATTATCCGCGCGTTGGAGGTCTGTCTGTCATCCGGGATTCCGCTTTCCGAGCATTTTAGCGACACGGTCTCCCCCACTGAGGATTGGACGTTTCTGAAATTTCACCTCACCCGAACTCGTCAGGAACTATATGACAGGATTGACCGACGCACGGAGGCGATGTTCCGCGAAGGTTGGATAGAGGAAGTGAGAGGGCTACTCGAAATCGGTGTTACGCGTGACGCTCCGGGGATGGAGGCGATTGGATACCGCGAGATTTTCGATTTTATTCACGAGGGTGGCGATCTCGATAAAATTAAGGAGGGGATTAAACAGGCCACAAGGAATTACGCCAAGCGCCAAATCACATGGTTCCGCCACCAACGGGGATTTATGGAGATAGTTTTATCCGAAGAAAGCAACCGAGTCGCCGTTAAGAAAATAATATCGGATTACTTAACCGTCCAAAGTCTTGACACTTCCCCTGTATAAATCTATATTGATCACATGTTTCGCCGATTTCTCATATATTTAACTACTGGATCGATTCTTTTTGCTATAGAGGGTCAGGATCCGACTCCGCGCTTTATTCCGCCGGATTTTTCGGTCGAGGAGGAACGAGTCACTACTCCCGGCGATCTTATCGATTTTTTTCGCGATCCGTTTGTGGAGTTCCTCCGCCTGGACTCACGCGGGAGATCGATTCGCCCTAAAATCACGTTGAGCAGCGAACAGGAAGCTCGCGGATGTATCCTCTACTCCGAATCAGGTATTTTTGCCGAAGCCTATGGTTCTCAAGAATATTTCGGTAGCGATATTCCCCGACGAATGCTCCGCTCGATTCACCTAAAAGCAGGTTATGCAAATTTCCTTCGGGAAAAATTCCCCGTCGGTGCGCGAGTTATCGCGGATTACGGCTCCTATCGCGGGGAATACGATCCGTCGCAATATTCTGTTAGGGCAATCGGCGAAGGTTATATTCCACTTGGAATTTTGCTGATTTCTGCGAGGGCCGGCGGTGCGCGCGAGGTTTGGACCCAACGCCCCGGCGCGCTTGTCCGAACTCAGCCGGTCGATCCCGAAAGGCAACACGTCGCTAATGTTCTCGACGGTTCGATAACCGCTCGAGGCGCTTTTAGCGAATACACGGGGTTTATGCTCCTGGGCGGTGGAAGCCGCTGCACCAGATACAGGGAAGGTTATTGGAGCCGCGAGTATCAGGTTCTCTCCGGCATGGGCGCGCTAATTTTCGACTCGAGACCGCTGCGAATCGAGGTGGGTGGGGAGGGCCATAAAACCTGGAGTGAAACGATATTCTCACCTCACCTTCGCTTTCATCTCGTAGGCAAAGGGTTTTATGCGAAGGCGCAACTCGGTTCCGATGCGCAGGTTCCATCGCGGTCGGTGATTTCCCTCTCGCCGCGAGTCGATTTCCCGGCCAACGCCGATTATATTGTTACGCCCATGCATGTCCGCGCGGAAGGGTATCTCGAACTCAAGCCGAATCAGATTCTTTTCGGCAAACTCGATTATTCGACAGTCCGGGGTGAACCGGTTTTACTCGATCCACTCGCAGAGGCTCCGCAGATAGAAAATGCGGAGGTCGCCCACCAATCATTTACATTAAGCCTCTCGAACGATTTTGGCACATTTAGAAATGAACTTCTCATGACGATTAGCAGCGACGAGGTCGACGGCGCACAACTCCCCACCGAGCCTATCCGCGTCATCGCGGATACATTTACCGCTGACCTTGGGAGGGGATTCGAGATATGGGCGGCGGGCGAAAGGATCGACCTATCACAAATCGCTCCAAAAGAAATTAACGATATCGGCGTGGGCGCTATTTATAGCTACCGCTGGATCGAATTCCATCTCGGAGTTGCAAATCTCCTTAGAAACGATGTCTGGGATAAGAACGCCCTGTCATTTAGCAAGGAAATCCGTATTTGGGGTGGCGTTGCGGCCAATCTCCCATGATTCCGCAGGAAAAAATACGCAACCTTCCTAAAAAGCCCGGTGTTTACCTTTTTAAGAATTCAGCCGGAAAAATTATTTATATCGGCAAGGCTAAAAGCCTTCGCAATCGTGTATCGAGCTATTTTACGGGGAAACCGTCGGACCCAAAAACGGGGCGACTCGTCACAAAAATAGCAGACCTCGAATATATTCTGGTCGATAGCGAGACCGAGGCGCTTATCCTCGAAGCCAATCTAGTCAAGCTGCATCGCCCGCACTATAACGTCAATCTCAAGGACGACAAGCGATTTCCATATATTCTTATCACCGACGAAGCCTATCCGCGAATCGAAGTTGTCCGGCACAGAGGACGCGAGGGGCGCTATTTCGGCCCGTTTACCGATAGCGGAAGAATGCGCACCGCAATTAATTTAATAAAAGAGCATTTCCGCTTGAGGTCTTGCAACAACGCGCTTCCGGAGCGAAGACCGCTTCGCGCTTGCCTCAATTTTGATATTGACCGTTGCGATGCTCCATGTCAAAACAAAATCTCACGCGAAGAGTATAACGAGCGAATCGAGGAAGTTGTTTTGCTACTCAAAGGCAAGCGCAAGGAGCTTGTCCGGCGAATCTCGAGTAAAATGAAAGCCGCCGCCGCGCGCGAGGATTTCGAACTCGCCGCACGTCATCGCGACCAAATCGCCGCAATCGAAAGCATGTGGCAAAAGCAGAAAATCGACACCGACCTTGCAGACCGCGATTTCCAGGCGATCGCAGCGGGGCCGAGAAACGCGGTCGCGGTCACGATGCAGGTTCGCGAGGGCCGCGTTATCGCGCGGCAGGAATATCATATGTCGATTTCGATTGGCACGGAAATTCCCGCAATAATGTCCGCATTCCTCAAGCAATACTATCTCGACAACCCCAATCCGCCGAAGGAAATCCTCGTCTCTGTCGAGCCGGATGAGGTTGGGGAGATCGAAGCGTTCGTTTCTAAAATCCGCGGTGCATCGGTCCATCTTCGCAGGCCACAACGAGGTTCGAAACGCCAGCTAATCGACCTTGTAGGCCGAAATGCCGAGCTTCTACTGGCCGAATTAGTCCACCAGAAAAGCCATGTGAATTTGCCATTCGCAATTATCGAACTTCAGAAAGAACTACGCCTAAAAAAGCCGCCGCGCCTAATCGAAGCAGTAGATATATCGCACCTCTCCGGCACGAACGCGGTCGCCTCGCTCGTGTCTTTCCGCGACGGCAAGAAAAACGGGCGCGGTTACCGACGGTTCATCATCAAAACTGCGGAGGGCGGCGACGATTATGCCTCGATTCACGAGGTCGTGTCGAGAAGGATTCGCAGGTTGCTCGAAGAGGAAAAAGGTCTGCCCGATTTAATGCTAATCGATGGCGGTAAGGGCCAGCTTAGCGCGGCAAAGCAAGCTATCGAGGAGCTTGCAGTAGGCGAAAAAATCGAGCTGGTCTCTATCGCAAAACGAATCGAGGAGCTGTTCCGACCGGAGTTCGACCGGCCGATTATGCTGCCCCGCGATTCCGCCGCGCTACGATTGCTAATGCGCGTCCGCGACGAGGCGCATCGATTCGCTATCGAATATCAGCGCAAACGCCGCACCAAAGCCTATCAGGTCTGCGAGCTCGCCTCGATAGACGGGATCGGGCAAGTTCGTCAAAAGCGCCTGCTGAATGAGTTCGAGTCGCTCGAAGAAATTGCAAACTCCGCGCCGGAGCTTATCTCGGAGAAGGGCAAAATCCCGCTCGAATTGGCGCGAACGCTAGTCGATAAACTCTCGCACTTTAAAACACTGCTTGTGGTTTTCGCGATTGGGGCGATTTTCCTCGGCGGATGCACGCCATCGCCGCGCTATATCGGCAAAGCGCGCCCGACCACGATCTCGAATCCGCGACACGAGACGTCCACAGTCCACGCCGACACGACCAAGATCCGCGCGGAAACCACGCCGTCGAGGCGCGTGCCCGATGTCGGGCAAATAACTGCATCATCAAGCACGGGCGCGTTCGACCCGGAGGTCCTGCTGGGCGCGGTGAATCTGTATATCGGGACGCCGTATCGCTACGGCGGCACCGACCTCTCGGGAATCGACTGCTCGGGCTTCGTGCAAAACGCATTCCGGCAAGCGGGGGTCGATCTACCGCGCGTTAGCCGGGACCAGTTGAAGATGGGCGCGCCCACAAGCGACCCAAAATTCGGCGACCTCGTGTTTTTCAAAATGTCGGGCGGTAAAGTCGATCATGTTGGAATCGCGCTCGGGAACGGGCGTTTCGCGCACTCCAGTTCGTCGCTCGGAGTGACAATTAACTCTATCGACGACCCCTATTACCGCCGCAAATACTACGGCGCCCGCCGTTTGGACTAAAAAAGCATCTCCCACTCTCAACTCTCAACTCTCAACTCTTTTTGCTTGCGGATCGAAATATATGGTCTATATTATGGAGAATCATGAAATCGTCAGAGCGAAATAACAACGCAAAAAAACCGATGCACAGCGTCAAAACAAACCCGCCCATGCCGCAGCGCGGGTGCGAGGGGAAAATAGGAGATTAACTGTGAATGAAAAAATGGAATCAATTAAGTCAAAACGCGAATATATCAAGGCTATAAGCGGTATTCTGGGTTTGGCGGGCGATATCGACGGCGATTTCGGAATAGGCGATATTAGATATGCCGACGTATCTTTAGAGCTTTTCGGTCTTATCGGCGAGGATGACTATCACACTATTCTCGTTTATGCTGGCGAAGCCAATGAAGAATACCTTAAGGACAAGAACATTTTAGACGATTGGATTTCGATAATTCCTGAAAATAAGCGAGAAAGCTTATTTAAAGCTGCGGTTTTAGTTGTCCTTAATGACCACGAATTCGGAGAAAAAGAGGAAGAGTATATCTATAAATTGGCTAAAGCATTAGGGATAAAAAAACGCTTAGTTAAAAAAACCGTGAAATCTATTCAATTCCTTTTTTAAACCCTATGTTTTTTAAAAAGAGCGATAATAAAAAACTAAAAGGTATATGTAGTCTTTGTGGAGAACCTCTTTTTTCGAGAGGGAAATACCATGAAGAATGCCTGAAAAAAAGAGACGCTGGAAGAGCTGAGATAATAGAGTTAATCAAGAAATCCGCGAATACGGGTAGAGACCTCGATGTCATCGGCTCTCAAATTTATTCCATTGTCGCGGAAAGTTATATCAAAGCTATCGACTTACGAAACCTTTTAATTTGGGGGGTCGATGAGGCGGTTTATAACGCCTTAGATGACGGAATTATAACAGAAGAAGAAGAACAGGCTGTTGCGAGATTTATGAAGTATTTCGATATTTCTTGGGTTGAAGCAAATGAAAAAGGTTCATATTGGAAATTAGCTAAAGCCGCCATATTACGCGATATTACAGATGGGAATGTCCCTGACGTATTTCATGATGAAGAAGGCCTTCTCCCTTTCAATTTCCAAAAAAACGAAAAGTTAATTTGGGCGTTTTACAATCCCTTAGTTGATTATTATCAAAGGAGATCAAGCACGGAATATGTTGGAGGTCATCAGGGCGTCAGTATTAAAGTAATGAAGGGCGTTTATTACAGAATTGGCGGTTTTAGAGGGCATCCTGTTATAACTGCTAATTTAATTAACGTTGGTAAAGGAATAATGGCTGTTACGACAAAGCATATCTATTTTGCCGGTAAAATTGAGAGTTTTAGGATTAGATTTGAAAAAATAGTTTCTTTTGTTCCTTATGATGATGGAATTGGAATACAGACCGATAAGGCAAGAGCAAAACCACAAATATTCGTTACGGGTGACGGGTGGTTTACTTATAATTTAGTAACAAATCTCGCGCAATTGCATTTATAATTATAAACCAATAGGACACTCCGCGTCGTTCGTTATTTGAAATGATAACTTGGCCGTGGGGGCGGCAGGGCCGCAACCAATTTTGCTCAACCCTACCCTACGGACGCAAGCGCGGGATTCGCTTCTGTCGCCGATAATCGTGGTTTGCGGAACGGGCGTTTCGCGCACTCCAGTTCGTCGCTCGGAGTCACAATCAACTCTATCGACGACCCCTATTACCGCCGCAAATACTGCGGCGCACGGCACTTGGAATGAAGTGCGGTTGAGAAAGACCGTTAACCTTTTTATACGGCCTAATCGCTTTTTATTATGAAGCCTAAACGGGCATAGAACGAGACCGATAAATCGCCCATCTCGTAATGGGGGGAGTTGGAGAGCATCGCGCCCACCCCAAAGAACACACCTTCCGCAATAAAATCGAAACCTCCACCTGCAGAGCATACCGCAGTTCCCTCAACCGAATATTCGTTCGTCCCGGTAGTGTCGTAATCGAAACCGGTGTTCGTCACACTCCGCTCGATTCCCATGAACATATATATGTCGAAAGCCTCTTCCATGAAGGTTTGGTCGAACTGTAAAAACGCAGCGGGGAAAAGCCATGTCTCCGTCTCGGTTCCGCGATATCGCCATTGCCCGGTTTCCGAATCGAGGACGTAGGTCGCCTCCGGGATGGGCGTCATGTTAAGCTCGATAATGCCCGATATGTGCGCGGTTCCGTCTTCCAGAAGAGGGCCATTGAGGCGCATCCCGCAGCCGTAAATGGGAACGCCGTTACAACCGCCCGCCGGAAAATCGGGGACATCGGTTGCGTTCGCGACCATCCAATCTAAAGGCGCGTAGCGGTATTGGACGCCCATTTCGAAGTGGTTACCGGTGGATATATACGCCGCGCCGCCGAGTTGCGTTGTTGAAATCAGCAGACCTGCATCGCCGATATCCGAGTAGTAATCTAAATCCCAGTATGGGTGAATAGCTAAAAGTGGATTGGCCTCGAACTGAACGAGGGCGGTTCCGCGACTCAGCGGATATCCCGCTCTGCTCGGGACATAGGGCGCTGGAACCGCCGCGACGCGCATGAGATTATATTCCGGCGCGGTGCACGAACACAGGATAAGGGCGGCCAAGAAAGCCGCAAGCGCGAGCGTTCGGTTTTTAGGTTTCGATAGGTTCATTTTCGGCCGAGTTTATTTAAGATACACGATTCGCTTTGTCGCGGTCTGTCCATCGCCGATTTTCGCGCGGACGAGATAAATGCCGGAGGTTGTCGCCTCGTCCGGTTGCCAGACTAATCCCCCTAAAACCCCCCCCTCTGACAAGGGGGACTTGCCCTCTTCCTCCCCCCTTGTGAAAGGGGGGCTGGGGGGGATTATTTCTTCGACCATGCGGCCATTGATGTCGAATATTTCCACGCGGGAGGGTCTCAGACCCTCCCCTACGGAAATCGTGACTGCCGAGTTGAACGGGTTCGGGTATGCGGAGAGGGTAAAATCGTGTGGGCGGGCGGTTTCCTCGATGCCGTCGTCACCGATGATTATTGTTCGGATAACCGGCGCGCTGCCGTTCGCGATATAAATCGAGTCGTGGATTTCGGTCGGCATGCCCGGCGCGGCGATTTGGAGCGTGTAATACATATTGCCGCGAAGCAGTCGCCTGCTCGTTCCGAACACCGGATCGACCGTGCGCGCGGGGATGTAATCGTGTTGCAGCTCGAGGATTTCGACCTCGGCATCGGTGACCGGCAAGCCGAATGTATCGACCACGTGAACGACGAGGAGCCTTTCCAGCGGGCGTTCCATCAAGTAGTAACAGCCGCGCCCCACACGCGCCGCGATTGTGTCTATCGTGTCGGCGTGCCAGAAGCACTGGTTCGTGATTTCGTAGAGAATCGCGCAACTGCCGAGGTTGTAATAGACCCAGTTCTGGAGTTTCGGCTTGTTCTGGTTCGCCCAGAGGCCCTCGTAGCTGTCGCCTTCCTCGTCCTTGATTCGTGTCGAGAGGTAGTAGCGAATTTCGTCGAATGAATTGGAGCCTTCGGGCGTGTAGGTGTGGTCCCACGGGCCGTCCTCGAAGAACCAGCATGTCCATAGCTTGTTGCCGCCGGTGTAATCGGGCGAGTGCATATCGACCTCGATAAGCGGGCGTTCGCGCTCGAAAAAGTCTCGCATTGCGACGACGCAGGTCTCGCTCCAGGGCTCGTAGCCTTTCGTGTTGTCCAAATCTTCGGGCGTGTAGCTTTCCCATTCGTAGTCCCAGTTGCGATTCGGATCGACGCCGTCGGTATAGGCTTCGAGGATGCCGTTGGAGTCGAGGTCGGCGCAGGTTTTTCGCCATTCGACATAGCCGGAGTCGAGGCACATGATTCTGCCGTCGGTGTTCATCTGCGGGATAATCCAAATCTCGTAGGTCTGCCACCAGAGGGTCGCGGCGCTGTCGCCGTCGTCGATTCGGTGCAGGAGGTCTTTAATCATCCACATGCAGGCCTCGACACCGGCGGGTTCGTCGGCGTGCTGGCCGCCGTGGAATTCGAGGGTCGTCTCGTCTTCGTCGATAGTGGGATTCTCGGAGATGCGCATCGCAAGAATGGGCTTGTCGAACCATGGCGAAAACGCGAGTGTTTCGACATAGCAATATGTCGAGAAGGTATCCGCGAGTGCGAGGACTTCGTCGATTACCTCATCGACGGTGTGATAGCGCGGGTCGGCGGTCAACTGCCCGAACGCGACTGTTGAAAGCAGGATAATTGCAATTGCGAGATAATTTTTCATCGATAACCTCCGGTTAAAGCCGTAGTTAAGAATAACAACGGCCTGAAGGTAAAGCAAGCGAAAGATGATTTTTTGTTCGAAAGGCGACCGATTTAAAACATCGGTAGGACGTATCTGTTTGCGTGATGCATAACGACGGGGTTGTTGCCGCGAATCGAGCAGAGGAAAAGGTTGAGAAATGTCGATAGATAGATTTTCGGGTCGAATTTCGCGAAAGAGTATGATGGCGACAGCGCGCGATGGATAATCGCCCGCAGGCTGTATAGGAATTGGCTAAGAATCATATCGACATTGAAATCGTCGCTCAGGCTTCTGTCCGCGATGCCCTCGAAAAACGCGCGACGGACACGCCCGATAGCGCGGTCGTTGAGCGCAACGAATTTTTCGAAATAATCGCCGGTTTTCTCCGAGATTACGCCGGTGTAGTCGAGATAGCTGTGCATTGATTCGAAACCGGGATAGCGCGAGCAATATTCGAAATAGGTTTCGCCGAAAGCGTAAAGCTGGTCGAATCCGGTCCCCTCGGCGTCCATCGCCTCTGTGAGAACGAGCAAGAAGGTTTCGATGCTATCGGTGTATGCCGCGAGGATGAGTTGCTCTTTGCTTTTAAAATAGGAATATAGGGTTCGCTTTGTGAACTCCGCTCTTCGGGCAATGTCGTCCATCGAGGTTTCTTCGATGCCCTTTTCGGCGAATAACTGCCTTGCGGCTGCGAGAATATCGTCGTGCCTGATTTGCCTTTCTTTTTCGCGTCTCGATTCGATACCCATAAACTCGTCTTTGGTTAAAACTTCGTTAATCGCATACGAATGTAAATATTCGCAAACTAAAAGCAAGCAAGAATATTACACTCAATTGTGTGGGTCGATTCCACCGGAATCGGAAACACGAACTCGGATATAGGCCTGCGAGGTATATACGCCGTCCGAAGCGCTAACGCTGAGCGTGTGATAGCCGTATACTTCGGGAGCCGTCCATTGGGCGCAGTTTTCGTATTCGGTATGAATCAGTTTGCCCTGGTTGCTCGACCACTGAATCTCGACCGTATCGGAACCGGAGTATTCGTAATCGACCATTAATAAAACCACCTCGCCTGGCGTGACCTCTGTTTGATTGGCAAGAAACGAAGTGATGTTAAGAACGCTGTTCGATGACGGCGTTGGTGAGGTGGCGCTATCGCAGGCGATAAACATAATCGCGAACGCGATAAGCAGCCACACGAATCTCTTTGGCGTTGCCGCCTTCTTGTCCGACTTCGGGGTCTTTTTTTCGTCTTTTTCGGCCATAATTGCCCTCCATGTATATTGTATTTCACTGCGAGTATATTCGCCTATTTAAATTATATGACCCGTTGGTCATTTGTCAAGTGCTAATACACATTTTTTTTTGAAATATTCGATTTTTTTATTGCTTTCAAAAAATTTATCCATATTGTATGCGTGTATGCGCATATTTAGGAGGTTAAGTGAGAGACTTAGAAAATATTTTCAAAGCGCTCGGCGACGAAACGCGGCTCCGCATCGTAGAATACCTAATGAAAAACGGAACCCACTGTGTTTTAGAGGTGGCGGCCGCACTGGAGCTGTCGCAGACGAGGACATCCAGGAATCTCGGTATCCTCAGGGATGTAGGCATCCTCCGCGACGAACGCAGAGGCGCGTGTATCGACTACTCTATCGATTTTATACGGTTGGGAACTTTTGGTGGTTGTTTGAAATCAGCTCTTAAGGAAGCTTTCGAGATTAATTTATAAAATCAAAGGTCATCCAAGTATGATTAAACTGCGTTCAAAGCGAGGTAAAATGAGATATTTAGTGTTCATTCTGATGCTTACAATTCCTCTCTTTACAGTCTTTGCCGAGGGAATCGAGGAGCGGATTTCCGAATTCGCCGAAGATCATCCATACAGCCTGTCGGGAACTTTCGAGGGGGGATTTCTTTCGCCCATTTCCCACAAAATCCAGTTTGGCGAGGAGAACGGAACCTATTTCGACTACGTTTCAGACGGTGCCCAGGACGTGCTGTTTGCATTTAAGCGATTCTCGCTCGATCTAAAATTGAACGAGAAACACTCTTTAGTTTTCCTCTATCAACCACTCGCGCTTGAAACCCGCGAGGTGCTTAGCGAGGATATCCTCATAGATACAACTCATTTCCCCACCGGCACACCAATGCGTTTTCTTTATGGTTTCCCCTTCTGGCGAGTTAGCTATTTATATAACTTCGCAGACGGTTCGCGCGATGAACTCTCTATCGGCATGTCATTACAACTTCGCGACGCCACGATAGAGTTCGAGTCTGAGGACGGCTCGCTTTTTACCGCGAATCGCAATGTCGGCCCGGTTCCGATAATCAAGTTTCGCGTAAAAAAGTATTTCGATAGCGGATTATGGCTCGGTTCGGAGATAGACGGTTTTTACGCGCCGGTTAGTTATATCAACGGCAGCAACAACGAGGTAATCGGTGCGATTCTCGATGCAAGCGTCCGCGCGGGTCTCGACCTTCCAAAAAATAGCGAGGCATTCCTGAACCTAAGATATTTAGGTGGCGGAGCTGTCGGAAGTAGTGAAAACGTCGAAGGTCCCGGCGATGGCTACACGAAAAACTGGCTGCATTTCCTTACGGTCTCGGTAGGAATATCCCACGGTATATTATGATAGGATCAATGAAATATTAAGGAAACTATAACCACATCGAATTTCAAATGGAGACAAAATGAAAATCTCAGTTCTAATCGCGCTATTGTTAGCGCTCGCAATACCTATTTTTGCAGAAATTGCAACACAACCTACAGCGGAGGCAAACCTCGACACCGCGCTTGTATCCGGGAAACCAACCATCGCGCTATTCATCAAATCTAAAGCATGCGCTTGCACGGCGAAGAAATGTAACGCTGCCGGAGCAACTTTTTCGCAGATAGTTTCGGATAGTTCTAGTGAATACACATACCTCATGGTCGATATCGACAAACAGCCGGAATACACAAAGAAACTCAAGCTGGTCGCCGTTCCGACGGCTGTTTTTTTCGACGCTTTCGGTTCCGAGGTCACTCGCTTGAGTTCATGGGATATGAATGCGGAGAATATATCGGAAGCTCTAAACTCTATTACGACGCCAAAAAAGACTACTAACTGATGTTCTCGAGTTTTCTCGAAAACGCCGCCCAAACAATCCAAACCAATCCATGGCTCGGATTTGTTGCGGTTTTTCTCAGCGGCCTTATGACCGCTGCAAATCCGTGCGTGATTGCCTCGATCCCGCTGGTGCTTGGGTTTGTGACCGCAGGATTTTCCGGCGATGGAAAAGGCGTAGCAAAAAATGGTTTTCTTATTTCGCTATTTTTTGCGCTTGGCCTCGTTGTAACGTTTACTGCGATGGGTATAATCGCGGGCCTCGTCGGCTCTATGTTTGGCGATACCGCCGGATTTTGGAAATACATTATCGCCGCGATTTGCCTGTTTATGGGAATTCATCTTCTGGGATTTTTCGAGATGAACATTCCCGCGCCAAAATTCCTGAAAACCAAGGCTACCGGCTATCTTGCGGCGTTTATTTTCGGTATGATGCTCGGTATCGTGTCCGCGCCCTGCGCCGCGCCTATTTTAGTTGTAATCCTAACACTTATCACAGCTAAGGGCAGCATAATCTACGGCGGAGCGTTGCTGTTGGTCTATTCTCTTGCTCATTGCGCCCTGATTATTATTGCGGGCACTTCTCTCGGGCTTGCCCAGAAATTGATTTCGTCGAAACGCCTACAAACTGCGAACCTTTGGATAAAAAGGATTGCGGGCGTCCTTATAATAGGCGTCGGCGGATATATCGCATTTTTAAAATAGGAGAGAAATGGAAATATTGGTTCTCGGGGCCGGATGCCCTAAATGTAAGGCGTTGCACGAGGCAACTCTAAAAGCCGCGTCATCGCTTGAACTCGCCGATTCTGTCGAATATATTACCGATGTTACGCAAATTATGGATAGAGGTGTAATGCAGACTCCCTGCCTTATGATCGATGACAAAATCATCAGCGCCGGACGAGTTTTAACACCGGAAAAAATTATCGAGCTAATCAGGAAAGAAGTCGAAGCATAATGACCTCTAAGCGCGAGTGGAAAATCCTGGCCGGTTTGCTTATCGCCTTTCTCGCGATATACTTCATGCCCATCGAATCGAGCCGATTCGCCGATTCGATTCTCGAAGGATTTCACCTCGCGAAGTGGTATGCCCGCGAACACGTCTTGCTTTGCCTTCTACCGGCGTTTTTCATCGCGGGCGCGATAGGCGTGTTCGTCTCGAAAGACTCCGTCATGCGCTATCTCGGCCCAAGCGCGAACAAACTCGTGGCTTACGGCGTCGCGGCGGTATCCGGCACGATACTCGCGATCTGCTCCTGCACCGTGCTGCCGCTTTTCGCGGGGATTTACACTATGGGCGCGGGCCTCGGCCCCGCAACCGCCTTCCTATACTCCGGCCCCGCAATCAACGTCCTCGCGATAATCCTCACCGCGCGGGTGCTCGGCGTGGAAATCGGCATAGCGCGTGCGGTCGGCGCAATTGTATTCAGCGTGGTCATCGGCGCGCTGATGCACCTGATTTTCCGCAACGAGAAACGCGAGAAAGCCCGTGCCGCGATTGTCGCCCCGGACTCCGAACCTACGAGACCACTCTGGCAAAACGCCCTCTTTTTCGCGAACCTCGTCGGAATTCTCGTTTTCGCGAACTGGGGCAGTCCGCAGGGCGAAACGGGTAGTTGGGCGTGGATATATAACGCCAAATGGGCTATAACCACCGCGTTTTCTGTAGGTTTGGGCACGATTTTGATTTTCTGGTTCGAGGCAAAATGGTGGAAAATCGCGCTGACCGCCGTTGCGACTGCAATCGCGGCGTTCGCGCTTCCGGGACACCCGCAAATCCCCTTCGCTATTGCAATCGTGGGCCTGTCGATCACTACCGCCACCGGCAACGACGAAACCCGCGAGTGGTTCGACTCGAGCTGGGGCTTCACGAAGCAAATTCTACCCCTGCTTCTCGGAGGGGTTGTAATCGCGGGATTCTTCCTCGGGCGGCCCGGCCACGAGGGCGTAATCCCATCGGAGATAATCTATCGCGCGGTCGGCGGCAACTCGATAATCTCTAATTTCCTCGCCTCGATAGTCGGCGCGTTCATGTATTTCGCCACACTCACCGAGGTGCCGATTTTGCAGGGCCTTATCGGCAACGGGATGGGCAAAGGCCCGGCACTCTCGCTTTTGCTCGCTGGCCCGGCGCTATCGCTGCCGAATATGCTGGTTATCCGCACGGTGCTCGGCACGAAAAAGACGCTCGTCTTCGTCGCGCTCGTAGTCCTAATCGCCGCGATAACCGGCTTCATCTTCGGCCTAATCTAACGGCAGGGCCGGTCGGCAGCGGCCGACAGCCAATCGTGCTCAACCGGCGTGCGCCGGAGGTATTTGTGCTCAACCGCTACGCGAATCCGCTGGCGCGACTCTCGTGTGCGAAATCGTGTAGCCCTTTCCAAATCGCACGTAGCGAGAGGCGTGCCAGCGGTTGAGCACGAACATCAGCGGCATTGCCGCCGCCTTTTTTTATTGCGTGGCTATTCCGTTGAATGCGATATCGAGAAGGCTTTCGGCGTTGGCGCGAAGCTTTTTTACGTCGCTGCCGTCGATGCCGTAGTAGTCGCCCATCGCGGGGCTAACCGTCGCCTGTTGGAAACCGGTGATAAGCACGACCAGATTAAACACGAGCATGTCTTTGTCGATATCGGGCCGCACCTCGGCTCTGGCCTGCGCGGTTTCGATAATATCTCTCATATAGTCGAGGGACGGTTCGGTCATGATATGGCTAATCTCGTCGTCGAACGGGATACTCGTGTCGCCGACCATCGCGAAATAGAAGTGGACCTGCGCGGGATAGTTTTCCTGGAACTCGCGGAAAAAGAGCATTGTGCGAAGGAGGGTTTCGCGGAGTGATTGCTCGCGAACATCGCCCACAAAATCCGCACGCTGGGTCATGTAGGACTCTTTTACGTAGGTGACGAGATAGAGGTAGAAATCTTTTTTATCGTTGAAATACTGATAGATACTGCCTTTGGCGATATCCGCACGCTCGACGATTGAATTTATACTCGTCTGCGCATAGCCATTTACGGCAAATTCCTCAATAGCGACATCGATAATTTTCTGTCGCTTTTCATCGAGAAGGTTGAAAAATGTTTGCTTCGGCATTATATTCGTTTCGTTGAGTCGATTTTTAAATATCAAGTCCGCGAATATAATTATTGCAGCCTATAAGTCAAGGCGTTTTTATTATTGCAGATGTAACAAAAAGCGAGGGCAATCATGGAACTCGAAATAATTGAAACCGCGATACGCGCCGATCCAGACCAGCTTTTCCGCTTTCTTCGCGATCCATCCCTCGAACTTCGGATTTCTGCATTCGATGCATTCCGACATATGCTTTGCAATAGCGACCCTATCGCGATAAGATCGATTGCGGATTTCGTCGCGGTTTTGAAAATCGAGCTTATTCCCAATCTTGCGGACGAAGCGGATGTCGATAAACGCGGCGCGCTTGCTCATGTGGCGCGGGGAATTGCTGTCATTGCGCGGGCTATCGATAAACCGGAGGCGTTTATCCCCATAATTCCCTTAACGGTGGAGCTTCTAAAACACCCATATCCCGGTGTTAAAGCCGCGTTAATGGGTGCTCTCGGCGAATTATACCGCGCTAATCCCGATGAACTCGACGATCACGCCACGAATCGTTTGTTGCGATTTTTCGATAACTCCGATCCGGAGGTTCTCGCCGCGACGGCGTCGGCGTGGGGCAATATCGCACTCGGCAATCCCGATAGTGGATTGCAGGCTCTCAGTCCTATTTATAGGCTTCTCGCGAACGAACATCCGCGTGTCCGTGCGGAGGCGGCGGGATTTTTCCGCAGCCTGGCGTCTGAAAGCGGCGAGGAGTGCTCGATCGCGCTACCTCAACTCCGCGAAATGCGAGATAGCGATCCCGACGATACGGTTCGAGAAAGGGCCGGTGCGGCGGTTCAGGCTATCTCGAACACTATTGGGGAAGCGGGGCTGTCCGAATAGCGCTTTTCTACTCGATAGATTTCGTAAATAATTACCAATTATCGACCTAATAGTTACGTATCGGACTCTATTAAGAACTAATCCTTGACAAATGGCCTTGCCGGGGATATTTTCAACAACGTTTCAATCGGGGCGTGGCGCAGCCTGGTAGCGCGCCTGCTTTGGGAGCAGGAAGTCGTAGGTTCAAATCCTATCGCCCCGACTTTTTTAATACAGGCAAAACTCCCTTTTTATTTATTTCAAGGGAGCGTATTATTATTTTTCACGCCCTGTATCCAACGTAACCCGAGGATTTTCCAATGCCCAAGCCAAAAGAGTTAATGAAAGAAATTGCCGCACTTTGTAAAAGACGCGGATTCATTTTTCAATCCAGCGAGATATATGGCGGTGTGGCATCGACTTACGACTACGGGCCGCTCGGAGTCGAGCTTAAGCGCAATGTAAAAGAGCTTTGGTGGCGCGAGATGGTTCAGCTTCGGCCCGATATCGAGGGACTGGACGCTGCGATTATCATGCACCCTAAGGTTTGGGTTGCCAGCGGTCATGTCGATGCATTCGTGGATCCGCTTATCGAGTGTAAACAGTGTCATCACCGCTTCAAGGCCGACGAGCTTAAAAACCTCGAACAATGCCCCGACTGTGGCATAAAGGGTAGTTTCACAGAGCCACGTCTGTTCCACCTTATGTTCCAGACATTCATGGGGCCGGTGCAATCCGAGGATAACCTCGCTTATCTTCGCCCCGAAACCGCGCAGGGCATTTACGTGAATTTCGAGAATGTTCGCACGCCGGCACGCCAAAAAGTGCCTTTCGGAATCGCGCAGATCGGAAAAGCTTTTCGCAACGAGATCACGCCCGGCAATTTCACATTCCGCACGCGCGAGTTTGAGCAAATGGAAATGCAATACTTCGTCCACCCCGATAAAGCCGAAGATTGGTATGAGTATTGGAAAGAGCAGCGCAAGGCGTGGTATATGGCTCTCGGTTTCAAGATGGAGAATCTTCACTTTCACGACCACGAGAAACTTGCGCACTATGCCCGCGCGGCAACGGACATCGAATACGATTTCCCCTTCGGACGTAGCGAGTTGGAGGGAATCCACAATCGCGGCGATTTCGACCTATCGCGGCATCAGGAGCACTCCAGCAAGAGCATGGAGTATTTCGATCAGGAGCGGGATGAAAGATTTATCCCGTATATTATAGAAACCTCCGGCGGCGTCGATCGCTGTATTCTCGCGCTGCTTGTCGATGCCTACGAGGAAGAGCCGGAACCGGGCGACTCCGGCAAAACGAGGATTGTGCTGAAATTGCATCCGAAGGTCGCTCCGATAAAAGTCGGAATTTTCCCGTTGGTTAAACGCGACGGAATGCCCGAGGTCGCCCGCGAAATCGAGACGGAGTTGCGCAAGCATTTCATGGTATTCTACGACGACGGCGGTTCAATCGGCAGGCGCTATCGCAGACAGGACGAGGCGGGAACGCCGTTCTGCGTAACCGTGGACGGCCAGACAATCGAAGACCGCACCGTTACAATCCGCGAGCGTGATACGATGGCGCAAGTGCGCGTGAATATCGACGAAATTCCAGAGATGGTTAGCAAATACACGGAAGACTGGGAATTAAACAAGGGTTTACCGAGTGGTAAATAATCCTTGCTTAAGCCGGATTAATAGAGTATTATTGCGCGATGAACATTCAATAACGGGAGCGGAAAATGATTTCTTGGGCTGTAGCAATTTTAATTCTCGATGCGTTGTTATACATAAGTATAGTGACAGGCAGAGCCGTGCCGACCAGCACTCTTTTTTTCTGTATCGGGATAGCTTTAATCAATGTCATTATTATTATCAGGACAATAAAGAAAATCAAGGCCGGTCGCTTCGAAAAATTGAATAGTGAATTACGGGATATTAAATCGGAGAATAAAGAACTTCTCGGTCGTATTTCAAACCTACGAGAGCAACAGATACTCGACCGCACCGACGAAGACCTCGTTTAGAACCTTCGAAATAGCGTTTTTTTAACTCCCCTTGTTGAATGGGGAGTTTTTTTTCGCTTTGTGCACATGTTATTCGGAGATTATGCTGCTCAATTCTCTATCGAACACTCGAAGGGTAATATTTTATCCCTGCAGGTTCGCTATATTGGGTCCGGAGGTTCCCTGTGGCCTTACGCTAAATACCTTGGCAAGTATAGGCTCAAAGTCCTTAATAGCTTCTCGCGCATAGAGTCTAACTACGCTTGCGGTAATACCGGAATCCGCAACCGCAGCGATAAACGACTTATCTGACACAATTGAAATATGCACATTCGTGTGCTTTCCCTGATGCGTCGCTGCGGCGAATTCTTTCTCTCCAATGATTTTTGCAAGAGCTTGAGTGCTTGACAAACTACCGGATGCGAGAACCGCGAGAGAGGTTGGATCCGTTCCGGCGAAATCCCCTGCCCGGGCAAGGATGAAGCCATTTCGGTTAATCAACAATGCCGCCCGCGCGCCGCTGTCTCGAAGAAAGGACTCGAGGATACTCTTCAACGCACGGCTATCTTCAGGCTCGATAATAGTGTTTTGCATTTCTACCGCCTTATCATCTCGATTTTATATCTTTCAAAATCTTGCCCACCACCATTTTACAAATAGCGTTTAGACTGTCAAAAACGCCCTGGCCGGTCAGGGCTACCGACTCGAACGAGGGCACTTTCACGCTCTCACGATTCAGAAGGTATTCCATATGGTCGAGTTTGGCAACCTCCGGCAGGTCGCGCTTATTGTATTGTAGAATATATGGGAATTCCTGCATGTCGATACCGTATTCTTTGATATTCTCCTTCATATCCCGGAATGACTCGACATTCGCCTCCTGCCGCGACCATTGTGAATCCGCCACGAAAATAATGCCGTCGGCCCCTTGAAGAACAAGTTTACGTGTAGCGTTATACTGCACTTGTCCGGGAACTGTATAAAGCTGAAATTTCGTTGTGAAACCCGGAATTATTTTAGCTTCGAGAGGGAGAAAATCAAAATAAAGGGTGCGATCTCCCTCGGTAGCAATCGAGATAAGATCCGTTTTCTGGGCAGCGATTTTCCGCTGAATATATTCGAGATTGGAGGTTTTCCCGGACAAAGCAGGCCCATAGTAAACGACCTTCACATAAATTTCTTTTTCTATAACGTTTACCTGAGCCACAAGTTATACCGATTTCCTTCTTTTCAGCCCTTTTTAGGTTTTGATGTATTTTTCTTTCGGTTTATCCAAAAGAAGGTAATTTATCATCGCCGCTGTCGATCCACGAAGAATCTCGTTTTTCCTCTCCCTCTGAGGATTCGAGTAGCGATGGCTCGACCTGTGGCGCAATATCTTCCATTGGTAGCGCCACTTCGAGTTCCATAATATCTGTACCCTGTTGGGCAGTGACAAAATTCACCAACTCGATAGGCACCTGATTATATATGTAATCCACAGTCATCTCAACCGCGCCATTAGGGAGTTGGTCGATTATCATTCTTAGAGGGATTTTAAGAATAGAGTCTGAACCTTTACGTATCAATTTATCGAGAACCGCCCCGCTCTCGCGATCCATGTTATATTTAATAATTTTCCTTACGGATAGGCGAATTTTATCGCTTGGGTCTTTCGCGAGTTTCCCTTTTTCTTGGGGTTCGATTTTTCTTGTTTTTTTAGCCTTCTTCTCGCTTCCAGATTCTGAAAGGGCTTTGGTTAATTCTTCTTCAGTTAGATTTTGTTTACCCGCCCGATCTTTTTTCTTCGATTCTCCGAAACTATCGAGGTCGTTGAGTATATCTGCCAAAGCGCCCTCGTCCATTTTCTTGGGCTTTGAAGGTTGGCCAAAACCGGCACCGTTGCCAAATGAAAAGGAAGGTAGATTCTCCGTTTCATCCGAGGATTTATCGGCGGGTTTTTCTTCCTGTTCCCTCATGACGGTCTTTTCGGATTGTAGCTCTTCCGGTTCTTCCAATTCTACGCCAAGACTTGCTAAAAGACTCCCAAGATCGGGTTCGAGGTTATCTGGAAGTTCCTCTTCCTCCTCGATTTCATCCATTGGAACATACTGCTTTTTATGCGGAGGTGATTCCGGAATAGCTTCAAGCTCCGGTGGTTTTTCGTCCTCCTCCGGTAGCTCTTCCAGTTGCTCCATTATCCGCGCGATATCGTCCGGGACATCGTCAGGACTCGGCAGCGACTCCGGTTCAGGCTCTGGCTCGGGCAACTCGACAATCGTTTCGGTTTCGGGGATTTTCTCTGTCGCAGATGCTCCGGTAGCTTC
>Ga0272441_10000580_pt1 | contig 83278 bp, 84 predicted proteins | sample SSMProp6N_FD_193582 | JGI IMG/M metagenome (GOLD analysis project Ga0272441, IMG submission 193582) | Marine sediment archaeal communities from Little Sippewissett salt marsh, Falmouth, MA, United States - SSM-Prop-6N | ecosystem: Environmental > Aquatic > Marine > Wetlands > Sediment ...
CGAAACTGTATTTTTTTATCTGGAAAACAGATGTCCGGCACGGGGAAACGGGTCACCAATTACCGGTGTAATACCTCCTTCGTCAATGTGTGGTATTCCCCTTGCCGGACTTTTTTATGAATCTGCTTGCTTTGTCCGCCTTATCATTACTATATTTCTTATATAATCAATCAAATACACGGTAAGAAAAGGGGAAAATCATGATTAGTAAGAAAATGGAAGCTGCACTGAATGAACAGATAAATAGAGAAATGTACTCAGCCTATCTGTATATGTCCATGTCCTCCGCGGCAACGGACATGGGGCTGGACGGCTTTGCCCGCTGGTTCATGGTGCAGTACCATGAAGAAATGTTTCATGCCATGAAATTTTATCAGTACGTGATCGACCAGAACGGCAGAGTCCTGCTGAAGCCGATTGCGGAACCGGCATCAGAGTTCACCTCGATCAAGGACATGTTTGAAAAAACCCTCGAACATGAGCAGTTCATCACCAAGAGCATCAATGAACTGGTAGACCTGGCAATCGAAGAAAGAGACCATGCTACCCACAACTTCCTCGGCTGGTACGTGGATGAGCAGGTGGAAGAGGAAAAGAACGACTACGAAATCCTCAACAAGCTGGATCTCATCTCCCGGGACGGCAAGGCAGGTCACGGAATTTACATGCTCGACAAGGAGATCGGAGCCAGGGGAGTCACCATCCCGGTTGATTTCAGTGTCGACGGGTTCGCAGAAGGTGTGGAAAGCTGATCGGCAAGATCGCTCGTTCAATTCGCAAATCGATACCGACCAGGCCCCGCCGGAAACCCCGGCGGGGTTTTTTTAAGGCTCCTCTTCTGATCAATACAGAGATTGCCTTTTCTATTTCATCACGACTCCAGTGTGACAGCCCGCCAGTCCCCGGAACCGGGGGCAGCAACCCCCGCCGGACCCTGACCGCATCGGCGCCTTGAATCAGTTCAGAGGCCTGTGGGATTGTGAATCGGTATCTGTTTTTTCTGAAGAAGAGCATAATCTCCCGGAACCCTTCAGGCAGGACAGGCCTGCTTTTATCGCAGATATCGCAGCCCCAGCACATTTCACAGGGGCTCCCCATGGCCGATAGAAGTCCTTTCCGCAGACATTGTTCTCGTTCCTGTAGGATGGATAATAATGCCGACTGCCGCTGGTTCCGGTCAAGCTCCATCGTGCGCTCTGATCCCCTCCCGGTCCATGGCACAAGGACGATGGAATAGGATGGTCCGCCGTCCCTGCCTGCGCGCCCCGACTCCTGGAGGAAGGCCTCTACGGAGCGGCTGGGTGAATGATGAATGACCGTTCTGATATTCGACTTGTCCACCCCCATGCCGTAGGCCGTCGTGGCAGTCAGGATTCCATTGCTCGACCCGAAAAACCATTCTTCGATCTGTTTTTTCTCCTCCCGCTCAAGGCCCGCGTGGTAGAAGAAGATCTCATCTTCGCCCAGGTCCCGGCGGAGACGGGCGGCGGTCTGCTCGGCGATGGCCCGGGTGGGGCAGAAGATGAGGGCGGGACGGGGGACGCGGAGGGGATTCGGGCAAAAATGTGTGTCCGGGTTGGGTTGTTGGTTGGGGTCAGGATTGTGGTTCTTGAGGGAGTTGGGGGGCTTATGCTCAATCTCCTGTTCGGATCCCTGGTTTTGGCAGAGATTAATCCCGCAACCCGGATACGCGGCGGCAGGCATCTGCCGTGCCGGGATTATTCGGGCGAGCAGCCGCCTCAGCTCCCGCCTCTTCGACAGCACCGGGATGACGTTGTATGAGATATTCGGCCGGTCGGGATTGGCTCTTATCACGTGGGCCGGTTCGTTGGGAAAGAGAATCTCCTGGATACCCGCCAGGACGGAATCGGAGGCTGTGGCGGTGAAGGCACTGGTCATCTTCGGCCGGATGGCGTCAATGATCTCGGGGATCCGGGTGAGGGCTGGGCGAAATTCGCGGCCCCACATCGGAACAGTATGGGCTTCGTCGATGACCAGGTGGTCGATCGGCAGGGATGACAGTCGGCGCAGCGCAGCCGGCTGAATCAGAGTTTCGGGATTGGAGAGGAGGAAGCGGGGACGCTTCATATCGGGATTCTGGCCGTCCTCGGGCGAATTTTCGAGGCGCTGCCATGCGGCCTCCCGTTCTTTCCGATTCTGCCCTCCTCGTAGAAGTTCCGCAGGAATTTCCTGTTCATCCAGCCGCCTCTTCTGATCGGACATCAGCGAGAGCAGGGGAAAGAGAATCACCGTGATGCCCTCGAGCAGCACCCCCGGCAGCATGAAGCAGAGGCTTTTACCCGCGCCGGTGGGAAGGATGGCGACCTGGCGATGAGGGATGTCGGCGCATATATCCGTGGGCTCAGGGGAGAAATGAAGATCCGTGTTTTCAGTGAAAATTTCATCATCCTTCCGATTTGGAGAGCCAAAATACCCCGCCCCCTCGAGAATATTACTGATAACAAGACGCTGCCAGGGAAAGAGATAGGTGAGACTGAAATATTTCTGTGTTGCAGTTGTGAGAAAATCAGCAAATTCTTCCATACTCATGTTCTTCCGAAGGTGAAAAGTAGTCTGGAGATTATTGTACTTCAAAAATTTGTGAGAACTACAGAAACATTTTAACAGTATGAAATAATGTGATACTCAGCTTCAGAGCTGCCAACTAAATCTTTCCATTAAATAATGATATAACTCGACGAATATTCAGAATCAAGCCTAATATTTTACCATTAATTCTTTTATGTAACGCTATGCTTTCCTTACTTTTTTTTCTTATTTTAAGAATAATAAATGTCTACTGAAGTGCGGTAATTCCCAATTTAACATTGTCAGTCGATCATCTTATATTGTGTTTAAGAAAAGTTAATACATTAGATTTATTACGTGCTTTTAATTCTTTTAAAATATTTTCATGTTCGTTATAACTTTCAATAAGCTGTTCATGCCTGTTGTATCGATTAAGCATACGAGTTACTAATGAACGCCAGACCTCTTCCAGATGTTTGTCATTATAGCGAAGCACGAAGTACTCGTGAAAGGCAAAATCGTATTTTCTTACTTCAGCAACATCCTTTTGCTTACACGCATCTAATTGTGAAGATAGTATATTATCTAAATTTTGAAAATCAGAAGCAGTGAGATCAATAAAAAGTTCACTAATAATAAAGCTTTCTATTCTTTGACGAAACTCTGTAATGAGGGCTCGCGCGGATTCGCTAGGACGATCCGCAACCTGAAGGCCTGTGCTTCTTCGGTTGGTCACCAAACCTTCTCTCATCAATACTTTTAGTGCTTCCCGTATTGGTCCTCGGCTGACTCCAAATCGCTTCGAGAGTTCGATTTCTTTAAGTGGCATACCTTCAGAAACATTATTCTCGACAATTTCGTGTCGTAATATGTCAGCTATCTGCGCGGCCATCGTGCGATATATTGGTTCCTGCATATTTCACCTTTATGAAGTAATCAAGTTGCTTAAAATAATTTTATCCAATAATAACACTCCTGTCAACTGACAATAATTAACATAAAAATGTTAACAAAAAACAAAAAATATAAAATAACAGATAACTGTTGACAGTTATACAAGTCGGTGTGATAATGATACAACTTAGTAGGAGGATATATTATGAAGAAGATGTTGACGTTGATTTTTCTTCTCACTGCTTCTTTTATGGTTTTTGCAGGAGGGCAGGCCGAGGGAAATTCAAAAGATGAGAAGGTGGTTATTCGGTTTGCAAGTTCATTTGAGCCGGGACACACAACTTGCCAAGCTGGGGATGTATTCAAGGAAATTGTTGAGAGTCGCAGTAACTCTCGGATCGAAGTCCAAACATTTTGGGGTGGATCTATGGGGTCTGAGGAAGAATTATGCGAGTCTGTGAGTACCGGCGGTATTGAAATGCAGGTTGGGGGTGGAATACCTATCAAGGTATATGCTCCAGAATACCAGTTTATGAATGATCCATTTGTTATGAAATCCTGGGATCACTGGAAACGTGTATGGGATGGTGGCGTCGGTGAAGATTTAAAGGAACAAGTATTATCCAAAGGAAATACTCAGTATCTCGATGTCATGTATCTAGGAATTAGACATTTTACGTCAAATAAGCCAATTAAGACACCCGCAGATGTTGAAAACCTGAAACTAAGACTTCCCAATCTTCCAACATGGGTTCGTGTCTGGAAAGAAGTTGGGGCATTACCTGTGCCGATTGCATTAAATGAGCTATTTAGTGCACTTCAGATGGGCGTGGCAGATGCATCAGAAGGTATGTTGTCTCAAGTATATTCTTTTAAGTTATATGAGGTGCAGGAATACTTAAGCCTGACAGGTCATGATATTCAAACAGGTGCTATAACAATAAACAATGATTTTTTTGAATCACTTAGCGCTGAAGATCAAAAACTGATTATCGAAGCAGGACAGGAAGCTTGCGCTTGGGCGACTAAGCAGACAATTGAAGGCGATGAGGAATTACTAGAAAAACTGAGGGAAAAGGGAATGAAAATAGTAGAGGCTGATCAAGGAGCCTTTTTAGAAGCAGCAAAACCTGCAGTAGAATCTCTTTTCAATGAGGTCTATCCGGTAACCACTTGGGAGGAAGTACTGTCATACTAAAAAGAGTATGCAGTAACCGATGATGGGGGGGATAGGATGCCTTTATAAAAAGCATTGCTTTCCCTCCCCCTTTTTTTTCTAATATGGTGGGACTATGAAACATAGAACAATCGACATAGTAGAATATATAACTATCAGTGCAATGATATTAATGATCTTTATTGTTGCATTACAAATAACCGCGAGATACATATTAAAAATTTCAATTCCTTGGACAGAGGAAGCTGCGCGCTATATGCTCATTTTAATCACCTTTTTAGGAGCGGCTGTTAGTTTGGCAAGAGATGAACATATTCGTATTAATGTTTTACTTGAAAGAATTCCACCAAAAAAGCGAGGTTATTTACAGCTTATCTATGATATAGCTATAGCGTTGTTTCTTGCACTAGTATTTCGGGGAAGTCTCAAAATGATACATCTTACATGGGAAACACCAGCAGGTACTATCGGGTGGATAACGACGGGAAAAATCTATTTGATATTACCATTCAGTATCATCATCATGATTTGTGTATTGATGTTTCAAATTTATCACCGGGTGAAAGATATTGTTGGGCAGTTATTCCCAAGGGAGGAGTAAAAAGAGTGATTGCACTTTTTATTGGTATATTACTAGTGCTTTTTGTAATTGGGATGCCAGTTTCGTTTGCTCTCGGAATTACTTCCGTCATTTTGTTAATGATAGAGCAAGGTGGTTTAGATATTAACTTTTCCATGGTAGCTCAACGAATGTTATACGGACCGAACAGTTTTGTTTTGCTTTCTGTTCCGTTTTTTCTCCTTATGGGCAACTTGATGAATACTGGAGGTATGACAAATCGTATTTTCAAATTTGCCAACTCTATGGTTGGACATTTACGCGGTGGTCTTGGACATGTAAACATAGTGGCAAGTATCATTTTTGCAGGGATGTCAGGAACAGCTGTATCAGATGCTGCTGGATTAGGTACTGTAGAAATCAAGGCAATGAAGGAAGCCGGATATGATGAAGAGTTTAGTTGTGCTGTTACAGCTGCATCTTCTACAGTTGGTCCTATTATTCCTCCAAGTATTCCTCTCGTAATTTATGGTGTTCTTGCTTCTGTATCGATAGCAAAACTTTTAATTGCCGGAATTATTCCTGGTCTTGTTTTGGCTGCAGCAATGATGATACTTGTATCAATTATATCGAGTCGAAGGGACTATCCAAGGAGTACTCGAGCTTCACTGAGAGTTTTCGCCATAGATTTTGGTCATGCTTTTTTGCCAATTCTAACACCAATAATTTTAATTGGTGGAATTTTTTCCGGCATATTCACGCCCACCGAAGCGGCAGCTGTTGCAGCAATCTATGCTCTTATTTTAGGGTGCTTTGTTTATCGGGAGATATCACTTGTTAAACTAATTCAAATTATACGCAATACAGCCAGAGATACAGCTGTTATAACTTTCATTCTTTCTTGTGCAACGCTTTATGGATGGGTGCTCATCCGCTCTCGTATACCAATTATTTTTTTGGAAAGTATGATTGAATTAACTCAGAACCCGATTGTGATCTTACTAATCCTTAATATGGCTTTGATTGTTATTGGTTGTTTTATGGAAACTATTGCAGCACTCAATATACTCGTTCCGGTAATAGCTCCGCTGATAGTAACTGTAGGCATTGATCCTATTCAATTCGGGATCGTAATGGTGTTAAACCTTATGATTGGTGTTCTCACACCCCCATTTGGTCTTGTACTCTTTGTAATCAACAAAGTCAGTAGTGTACCACTTGGCAGAATAATTAGAGCGACTGCTCCTTTCTTTATTCCTCTTGTAGTTGTTCTATTACTTATTACTTTGGTTCCAGAGCTGGTAACTTTCTTACCTAACCTCGTCTTTGGATGATAAAAAAGAAGTAAAGGAGAATATTATTTATGATAATTCAAAGCATAGAAGCGATTCCTCTCTGCTATGATATGCAGAATGCTATCTGGGACGCTCAACATTATTTTTCTAAACGTCAGTGTCTCATAATAAAAATAAAAACCGATGAAGGGATCATTGGATTTGGAGAATCAGCTACTTTTGGTGGTCCTGTGAATGTAACTAAAGTTGTTGTTGAGGAAGAACTATCACCCTTATATGTAGGTAAAGATCCTTTCCATGTGGAGGAGTTGTGGGAGACTGCATATCGCCAAACAATACAGCATGGAAGGAAAGGAATAGTGATCTCAGCACTCAGCGGAATCGATATAGCAGTGTGGGATATAATCGGAAAGGCCTGTAAACAGCCTTTGTATAGGGTCCTTGGTGCTCATAAAAATAGAGTGCAGGCATATGCCAGTGGTGGCTTTTATGCTGAAGGCAAAGGAAAAGATGGCTTGTGTAAAGAGGTTGTGGCTTCCATTGAAAAAGGATTTACCACAGCTAAGATAAAGGTAGGCAAACTACCATTAAGAGAGGATATAGAACGTGTCCGAACTTTGAGACATGCTGTAGGAGATAACGTTCATCTGGCGGTGGATGCAAATAGCAACTGGGATGTTCCAACTGCAAAAAAAGCTGCACACCTTCTTGAGGAATTAGATATAGAATGGATAGAGGAACCAGTGTCAGTAGATGACGTTACCGGGTCATCTCAGGTTGTAAAGAATTCTACAATTGCGATTTCCGGGTATGAGCAAGAGGTTTCCTTATTCGGTTATAAACAATTACTAGAAGAGCGTGCAATCGATGTAGTACAACCTGATGTCGTATGGTGTGGCGGGATAACAGCTGCGAGACGTATTGCTGTGTTGGCTGCTTCACATAGCATTCTATGCAGACCGCATGTATTTTCATCTGGTTTATGCCTATCGGCCAATCTCCATTTTATTGCTTCGACGGCAAATGCGGATTTGTTGGAGTATGACCAGAATCCGAATCCATTGCGAAACGAACTAATAAAAGATGTTCTCCTTCCGGATGCACAAGGTTTTGTGAATTTACCATCAGAACCAGGACTTGGTGTGGAAGTGAACGAAGAAATTTTGAAGAAATATAGAATATAAATAATTAAGGGAGTTTATAAAATGAGACTTAAGGATAAAGTAGCAATTGTTACAGGTGGTGCCGGTGCGTTTGGCAGAATGATATCAATAACATATGCAAGAGAAGGAGCATATGTTATTGTTGCTGATAAAAATGAAGAACAAGCACAGTCTGTTGTTGATGAGATAGAAAAAACAGGTGGTCAAGCAATGATCGCTTCGATTGATATTACGAACGAAAAAGATGTTGCAGCAGTGATGAAAAACTTAGTTAAAAAACTAGGAAGAATAGACATACTTGTTAACAATGCGGGTATTTCAGATTCTATGCCTATTCAAGAAGTTTCTCTACCTGTTTGGGAAAAGACTATTTCGATAAATCTTACGGGTATGTTTTTGATGTGTCGTGAGATTATTAATCATATGATAGAAAATGGATATGGGAAAATTGTTAATATCGCTTCGATTTCTGGCCTGACAGGCAGACCAGTAAGTGTTCATTATGCGGCATCAAAAGCAGGTGTGATCGCCCTTACTCGTACTTTGGCAGCACAGGTTGCCAAACATGGAGTGAATGTTAATGCAGTGGCCCCTGCCACAGTGGTTACGCCAATATTAGAAAAAGGGTTTGACAAAGAGACTGTAGATCGTCTGAAGTCTACGATCCCCTATAAACGTCAAGGAAAACCAGAAGATATTGCAAACCTATGTCTATTCCTTGGATCTGATGAGGCGGAATGGATAACAGGAGAAGTCGTTGTTGTAAGCGGCGGCGCATTTATGGGATGAAATAATGGAGGATAACATGCAGAAAAAGGTCGCTTTATTACATTCAGTTTTTGTTATGGTCGAACCGTTAATAGATCTGTTTAAAGAGCATTTACCGGATGTTAAAGTAGTGAATATTGTAGACGACAGTATACTCCCAGAAGTCATGGAGAATGGCGGGCCAACACCCAATGTAGTTAAACGAGTCTGCAGATACGTTACAACTGCTGAAGAAATTGGGTGTGATTTACTCATTAGTGTCTGTACAACAATGGCCGATATAATGGATTTGGCTAGTAAATTGGTTAAAATGCCGATTCTGAAAATAGATGAACCCATGGTAGACAAAGCCCTGGAAATGACAGAGCGACTATTACTAGTCGCTACCTTTGAACCAACCTTAGAACCTTCATCCCGGTTTATTCAAAAAAGAGCTAACGAGTTAGGAAAAGATGTTTCAATAAAGAAAGTTCACTGCAAAGGAGCATTTGAAGCTATGTTGGATGGGGACAAAGAGACCCACGATCGGATTGTTGTTGACAGTATCAAGGGGGCAGAAAGAGATTTTAAAGCCGTAATATTAGCACAGGGTTCTATGGCCCCTCTCCGAAGTCGTGTTGAGGATGAAACTATGATACCTGTTTTTGCAAGCCCGTTATTAGCCGTGCTCCGGGCTAAGGATATACTCTACAGCAAAAATCATCTCATAAATAATGGTAATATAATGTGATGGAGCATAAAAAATTTAACTATAAATCCTTGGACGAACTGCGTAAGGAGATACAGAGAATTTCACCAACTATACCTATAAGTGATAACATAGATATATTGTTCTCACCAAAGAAAATCGGAAAAAGGGTAGTTGAAAATCGGCTCGTAGTTGATCCTATGGAGGGACGAGATGCTGATGAAACTGGCAAACCAACAGAGCTGACATATAAGCGGTATTCTCAATACGCTCGTGGAGGCTGTGGAACTATATGGTTTGAAGGATGCTGTACAACATTGGAAGGCAGGTCTAGTAACAGGCAACTGGTTTTAAATGAAGCTAACAGAAAAGATTTTGCAGCACTGCTCAAACATACTAAGAAAGAGAATAGCGATGTAATGGGAAGACGCATTAGTCCATTAATGATTCTTCAACTGCAGGATACTGGAAGAAACAGAAATACTATGTTTTCTAAACGTCTTGTTGTTGATCACAATCCTTACCTTCGAAATGCTTCTGTGGATGAAAAATTAGCTGATGATAATGAAATTGAAGAGCTGGAGAACACATTTATTCAATCGGCACGGATAGCTTATGAAATAGGCTTCGATGGGATCGATATAAAGTGCTGCAATGGATATTTTGCTGCTGATCTATTATCCGCGAGAGCTCGTAATGGAAGATTTGGCGGTGATTTTATGAATCGAATACGATTTCTCTTAGATGTCGTGGATGGCGTAAGGGAAGTAACAAGTGATGATTTTCTAATTACCACACGATTGGGTCTCTATGACGGGATTCCATACCCATTCGGATGGGGTACTGGTAAAGGAGATAATGCAATACCAGATTTAGAAGAGCCTCTTGAATTACTCGCAGAGCTTGAAAAGCATGGTGTGAGTCTGGTTAGTGTATCAAATGGTGTCCCCGAAATCAGCGCTCATTTGATAAGACCCTTCAATAATCCACCAAGAGGAGGTGAATTGCCATCGGTCCACCCTCTCGAGTCAATAGAATTAAATGTACAATCTTTTCAAACCAGTAAAAACAAGGTGTCGGGCATAGTATACGTAGGAAGCTCAATGTCGTGGTTACGTCAGTTTCTTCCTAATGTAGGTGCAGCTCTTATTGAAAACGGTATTGTCGATATGGTCGGATTAGGCCGAATGTCTTTTGCATACCCAGATTTTGCTAAGGACTTGGCGAACAACGGAGTGATTGATATTGAACGTGTATGTGTTGCTTGTACTATGTGTACCCAACTGCTGATTTGGGATAAACCGACAGGCTGTGTTGTGCATAATGAAGAACCATATGGTCGAGTATACAAAGAGGCGCTTAAAAAGTATTTATAGAAATAAATTTAGTAAAAAGCAATCAACCTCGGTCTGAAAATTGAGGGAACACTACACTCTCTTGTTCGAAATTTCATTTTGACCCCCATGTAATTGGAATACTGACCCCCTGACAATCGGTATCTTGATCCCTTTAAAATGAAACGCCCAACCTTACGTTAAGGGAAGCACCAGTGGATAGAAGGGAGTTAGATATGTACAAACTTGAGGAGGAGGTCAAAGCCTTGTAAGGGGCAATTCTTACCTTGCAGCCTGCAGCTGTTACGGTGTTACATTCAACGGTGTCAACGCAGCATAATCTTCATCATTCCGACAATACGGAATCTACCTGAATATGGAATGCAGATATTAAATGGCTTAAGATTATACAGCTTTGCGGATTCAACGTGGCTGTAGAGAATTGCCGATGATTTGGCCCCTGCAGGGCTATCGGAAAACAGCCAGTTTTTCCTGCTGTCAACACCGTTGCTGAACCGCAGGAAAATGTCCGCACCCCTAAAACTGCAATTAAATTTTGGTGTTGACATAAAAAAAGCATTTGGTATTCCGTAAGCAGCCATTGCTTCCAGGATGCCGGCGACGGATTTGAAAAACCACTCCTCGATTTTTTTTTATCGCGTTCGAGAGTAGCGGGATAGAAGAAGTTATTAGCTTTGGCCAGGTTGCATCGTAGCTGCGCTGCGTTCGTGCAGGTAAGACTCTGTAGTGTTCCCCAATTTCCAGAATACCAAAGCCGTTAAATTTACCATATACTTTTTATAGCTAAAGTAGTTCAATGAAGTGCGCGGACCTCCTACCAGTAACTCTTAAAGTTAGTGTACATTCTTTTGGACGTGATCGGAAAAACATGCTTTTATGCTGATTAAATTGCGATTTGTGACTATAATTGCACATCAGCCGTTATTTTTTAAGGTCTGTAATGTATCAGCAGGTACAAAAACATCTGCCTCGATTTAAAAATCTGGTCTACATAAAAATATTTGAAGCAAGGGGAGAGTATGAAGACAATGAAATCCAAGATCATTTATGGAAAGTATGTAGTTATTGATTCGGAAACAATTTTACCTTCCGGGGCCCTGTATATTGAAGATGATAAAATAGTCGATAAAGGGTCCTACGCAGATATTACAGAAAAGTACAAAGCCGATGAAATCATAGGTTCATCCGATATGATGGTTATACCCGGTCTGGTAAATGCGCACAGTCATGGAAAGGGTATTACCGATATACAGTTTGGTCATAGCGATGATACCCTTGAGACCTGGAAGTTCAGGAGCTATCCCGGGATGAGTTCCTATTATGATGCCCTGTGGAACGCGGTACTTCTTCTTTCGTCCGGAGTAACTACCACTATGCATCATCATGACCTGGCGGATGCTTCCAACTATTATTCCGAATTTACGGATGTAATAAAGGCATATAAAGACAGCGGTGAGCGGGTTAATTTTGCTCCCACCTTGAGTAATAAAAACCAGTTCATTTACGGTGACAATGATGCCTTTGTGAATTCTCTGGAAGGAGAGTTAAAAGCTCACTGCCAGTCCATGCAGAAAAACAGGGATAAATTCGGTTCGAGGGAGTATTTTGACACGGTAGACAGGCTTTATAAAGAATACCATTCAGAAAAGGTAAAAATATTTCACGGCCCGGTCTCTCCCCAGTGGGTACAGGAGGAGGACCTTAAAGAGATAAGAAAAGATGCAACCGACAAGGGTATAAAGATTCATATTCATATTCTGCAGACACAGCTTCAGAGACTATACGGAATAAAGGAGTACGGCTCCTCATTGATGGAATATCTGTATAAGCTTGGCTTTCTCGGTTCCGATGTTACCTGCGGACATTGTGTATGGCTGAATGAGCGGGATATCGATTTATTGGTGGAGACCAATACTTCAGTCACGAATCATCCCGGATGCAACTTGAGAGTGAGGAACGGGATAACTCCGCTGTATGAGCTTTTCAGTCGGGGAGTTCAGGTTGCTATCGGTATGGATGATAAGGAAATAAGCGATGATAAGGATTATCTTGAAGAGCTGCGCCTGGCTTCGAAGCTGCACAGAATAAATTCGTATGAACTGGATTCGAAGCATATCCTTCCAAAGGACATATTTAAAATGGGAACGGAAAACGGAGCTTCGGTTCTCGGGTTTAGAGATACCACAGGCACCCTTGATATTGGAAAACAGGCGGACGTCGTGCTTCTGGATTTGAACAGGATGCGTGAACCCTTCTGTTCTGAAGATGTCAACATTCTGGATTTACTTCTGTATCGGGGAAGATCTGTTGATGTGGATACCGTTCTGGTTGGAGGAGAGGTTCTTCTGAAAAACCGAGAGCTCACAAAAATAGACCGGCAGGAGGTTGTCAGAAAACTGAGAGAATCTTTCCCTGATAACTACGAAGAGGAATACAGAAAAAGAAACCGCATATATCCTTCTCTGCGTAAGAAGGTTGCTGAACATTTCACCAGATGGTATCAAGAGATAGGAGCAATGGAGAAGAAACCGTTCTATCATATGAATAATAGAACATAAATAAACTGCTGGGAAATACGTACAGGAATAGTATTCCTCTGACATGGTGCGGTAAATATTACATATGAGAACTGCAGGGTAGTGCCTGCGCCGTTGCCGTGCAGAGGATGCCTCTGCTGATCCCGAAAGGCCATTTCTTGATATTGTTTTATTTTCCCGCACCAGGGTAATATGGCAGAACAGAATCTCCCGCTGTTTCATGTCCCGGCGCAACAGGGCCGGCGCTTCCGGCCGGTCATCGGCGATCGCAGGGCATAGAGGATAGAGAACCACCGTAATCCCGCCAGGCAGATGCCCCCGGATCAGGTCGTCCGCCGGCGGTGTTTAAGCAGCAGCGTTCCGAACCTGACGAAGATAAACAGGGCTCCTGCAGCCGTCAGCCACAGGCAGAGCAGGGGGAACCAGTCGCCGTGACGGGTGTAGAAGGTGGTGCTCCGTTCGACAATCGGGATATCGACGATGAGATAGCCCCGGGTATAGTAGGGGGGAAACTCGGCGGACAGTCTTCCGTTGATGTCTATATAGGTGGTCAGGCCGGAACCGGTCGCCCGGACCATGGGTCTGCGGTTTTCCACCGCCCGGAAGAGAGAATGGATCCCGTGCTGCTTGCCTTCCACCGGGGTGAGGGACCAGAAGTCGTTGCTGATGTTGACGATCAGGTCGGCGCCTTCCAGAACGAATCGGCGGATGTCGTCGGGGAAGATGTCTTCGAAACAGATGGGGGTGAAGAAACGGGCTTCGGGATGTTCGTAGATCACCCGTTTATCTCCCTGTTTCCAGTTTGATGTGCCGAACTTATTCAGCAGCGCTGCAAGCCAGGGAAACTCTTCCTTGTACGGAAAGTGCTCGGTAAAGGGTACCAGATGGATTTTGTGATAGAAGCCGGCGATTTCTCCCTTATCATCAAGCAGAACGGAAGAGTTGAAGTTTCTCTTGATCCTGTCGCCTTCGGAGTTCTCCTCGTACACATGGTCCTGCGTGCCGGTCAGCAGCCAGGTCCCGAGGCGTTTCTGGTATTCCAGGAAGCGCTGTACCCTGTTGACGCTGGTTAAACTGGAGGATGACCGGTCCAGCCAGTACCGGATATCCTTCATGAATCCGCCTTCAGGCCAGACGATGAGATCGGGTTTCTTTGCACCGGATTCCCGCAGGGCATCGTTGCTGAGACGGACGACGGCACGATAGCTGTCCCAGAAGTCGTGTTTGCGGGGATCACGGTTCTGCTGGATCAGGGCAACCCGCATATTCCCCGCGTCTTCCGGTGTGCCTTTCAGGAGGTGCGGAGCCCCGTATCCCAGAGTGAGGAGCAGGAGCGTCGCCGCCGCGCCGACGGGAATCCATCTGCGGCTGAACCAGGTCCATCCGAAGTCAGGCCCGGCTATGGTCCAGGTAAGGGCGGCGTTCCAGAAAACCAGCATAAAAGTTATTCCCCATATGCCGGTGAGATCCGCGATCTGAATAAGCGGAATGCTTGAGTACGCGCTGACACCGAGGAAACCCCAGGGATAGCCGATATAGCCCAGGGACCGCAGATAGTCGAAGGCTGTCCAGAACAGGCTGAGCATGAGAAAACCCCACTTTTTCGATCCTTTCACCAGCAGGACCAGAGGCAGCATCCACAGGATGTATACGATGGATGAGAGCAGTACCGAGAAGGCCAGGGAAATATAGCTGTAGGTTCCATGCCAGTAGTTCATGATGAGGGTCGAGAGGGCTCCGAAGGCTATTCCGTACAGTACGGCCCTGATGAAATCGGAATACAGAAAGGCGAGAAAAAGGGGAACCAAACAGAACCATGCCAGGATCGGGATACCGTTGATGGAAAGAAAGGAGGGAAAGGCGAGAGCGTACAGGAGGGCCGAGAGGAGCGAAAGCGGCAGGGCCCACGTTTCTGTTAACCTGCCGATTCCGCTCATCCTGTCAGGCAGAAGCAGGGTATCAGACTTTTTCCCCCCCGGGCCCAATCGAAGGAACAGATAATAAGCGATATTGAACAGCAGCAGGGGACCGAAGCGCAGAAATGTGTACAGCTGTTCGGTCGCAGTGTTTTCCGCCAGGGATATCTGACCTTTGTTGGCGATGAAACGCTGGACGTAATCCATACTGGCGTTCTTTGCATATATGAAGGCGAAGAGAAAAACGAGGAGACCTCCGACGATCAATATCTGGTTGAGCAGGTCCGGTTCCCTGCGGAAATAAAGAGCGAGGGCAAGGATCACCTGGCCGGCTAGCAGCAGAAAGAAGAGATTGTCGAACAGGGTAAGCCCCTTCGTTTTAAGCCGGAGGTCTGCGGTGATATTGAAGCTTTCGCCGTCCATCCCCTCTCCGTCCATGAAAGCAGCGAGGTCCTGTGTTCTGTAGCTGAGGGAGTGTATTACCTGACCGTCTTCCACCCCCCGCAGCACCAGGCTGATGTCCAGGTGATCTTCCGAAGGAAGCATGGTACAGACGAGCAGTCTTGAGATATTCATCTCCCTGGCAATATTCCGGTACTCCGTATATCCGGTATTGCTGCCCAGTTCGATATCCGGCTGATCCTTCTGTTCCAGGTAATAGTGCTCAATAAAGGTATGGGGAATCACACGAAAGAGACGGGTCCGGGCTGCCGCCCGCTGCAGATGGGAAAAGGCTGCCTGCACCTCTTCGTCATCCATAGAGTAGGTGAAGGGCGTCGCAACCAGGATGGAGGGTTTTTTTACGAGGGCCATGGGGCCGTGAAAAGCGAGAATAAGCTCGATAATGACCAGGAGGAGGATAAAAGCCGGACCAATTAACCGTTTCATCCTGATACACAGTATAGTACAATTGTGCCGGATTCTCCAAGACGGTTGGTCACCGGAAGACGGCCGCTGAATTGCCTGGTCTGCGGAGGCCTGAAGATTCTGACTCCAGACAGGATTTAAGGCGTTATCCCGAGGGATTGACACATAAGGGTCAAGCCAATAGTCTACATTAGTTTACTATGGAGATGCCAGATGAAAAGACCCCCCTATAAGCAAGCGTTCATTACCGGCGGATCGAGCGGCATCGGTTATGCCATTGCCGGATACCTCGTTCAGAGGGGCACGGCTGTTACTATCGCTTCCAGAGACAGGGACAAGCTGTTGGGGGCTCAGCAGAAACTGAAAGAGAAAGCAGCTGATGGGAAATCCGTCGAGATTCTCCAGCTTGATATATCGGACCGTCCTGCCGTTGAGGGGAAGCTCAGGGAGCTGGTTTCCGCTGGTAATACTCCCGATTTACTGGTAAACTGTGCCGGGATGGCGTATCCTGATTATTTTGAGAGTTTTGATTCGGCCGTTTTCGATCGGACCCTCTCGGTTAATTTAACAGGGACCTGGAACGTCCTCAGAACGATCGTTCCGCATATGCAGGCGGGCAGTCAGGTGGTGAATGTAGCTTCCGTCTCCGGCCTTGTGGGCACCTTCGGCTACACAGCCTACAGTGCCTCGAAGTTCGGGATTATCGGACTGAGCGAGGTGCTGAGAAATGAGCTTTCTCTTCGGGGGATCCGGGTTTCGGTACTCTGTCCGCCGGATACCGATACTCCGCAGCTGGAGCAGGAAAATCTTACGAAACCCTACGAGACGAGGGTAATTTCTGGAAATGCAGGTATACTCAAACCTGAACAGGTCGCAGAAGCCCTTTTCAGCGGTTTGAGAAGAAAAAGGTTTCTCATTATTCCGGGTTTCATGGCGAAGCTTACCTGTGTGTTGAAGCGCCTGTTCCCCGGACTTGTATATTTCATAATTGATTCGGATGCAAAAAAGGCATACAGGAGAAAAAACGATGAACGAAACCGAACGGAGTGTTGAAGACGCAAAATCGATCTTTCATAAGTGCTTCGATTTCACCGAAGCCGAACAGGCCAGGCAGACCGGTATTTATCCCTTTTTCAAACCCATCGAGCGAAGCGACGGGACCAAGGTGTATATCGGCGGCAGAGAAATGCTCATGGCCGGATCGAACAATTACCTCGGACTGGCCAATGATCCTCGGATGATTGAAGCGGCGCGCAAGGCGGTGGAACGGTATGGAACCAGCTGTTCGGGATCAAGATTTATGAACGGCACCCTGGACCTGCATGAAGAGCTTGAGGATGAATTGGCCGATTTTGTCGGAAAAGAAGCAGCTCTCTGTTTTACCACCGGTTACCAGACAAATCTGGGGGCGATTTCCGCGCTGATCGGCAAAGGTGAACATATCCTGACCGATAAATTGAATCATGCCTCTATTATGGATGGTATCTTTCTTTCTACGGGGATACATAAGCAGATAAATCTGCACCGGTTCAAACACAATAACATGGAAGAGCTGGAATCCCTCATGAAAAAAATCCCCCGGGAAGAGCCGAAACTCATCGTCACCGACGGTGTCTTTTCAATGGAAGGGGACCTGGCGGTCCTCCCGGAAATGAAGCGGCTGGCCGATACATACAACGCCGGACTTTATCTGGATGAAGCCCATGCCATAGGTGTAGCCGGTGAACACGGAAGAGGGACCTGTGAGCATTACGGTGATTTCGATCTGGCGGATGTGATCATGTGCACTTTCTCGAAGTCTTTCGGATCCATCGGCGGTTTCGTGGCCGGCGATGAAAGAGTGATTGACTATATCAAGCATTTTGCCCGGCCTTTGATTTTCAGTGCTTCCATGCCTCCGGCCAATATTGCCGCGGCCAGAAAAGCCCTCGAGATTATCAGGACCGAGCATGAGAGGGTCCGGAGACTTCAGGAAATCGCGCGGAAAATGATCGATGGTTTCAGCTCTATCGGTTTCAACATAGGAAATGCCTGTACTCCTATTGTACCCCTGATAATCGGTGATAATGACAAAACCTTTCTGTTCTGGAAGGCCATGTTCGAACGGGGAATCTACGTGAATCCCGTTATCAGTCCCGCGGTGCCGCCGAATCGTTCTCTGATCAGAACCTCCTATATGGCGATACATCAGGATGATGAGCTGGACTGGTTTCTTGAAGTTGCCGAAGAAGAAGGGAAAAAGATCGGAATTATTTAATTTCATGTTGATTGAGATATTTAAGAGTAAGAGAGGAAAAGAATGAGCGAAGAATTATCCTATATCCTGGTTACCCCGTATACGATCGCCAAGAGCCGTACCGGAGGTGTCATCTCACGGCTTCTATCCCGTCTTGATCTGGAACTGGTAGGAGCGCAGATGTTCGCACCCACCAAAGAGTTTGCGGAGAAGTATGCCCAATCGATTATGAGTAGCGGTACCTTTACCAGGCAGATCACCGGAGAACTGCTGGGCAATTATGTGCTGGAAAATTTCTCTCCTTCCACCAGACGACACAGGGTGCTTATGATGCTTTTCCGCGGTGAAAATGCAACCCGGAAGCTCTCGGATATCGCCGGGGCCATTTATCCTGAAAACCGCAGCATAGAATCACTCACCGGTGAAACAATCCGCGATACTTACTCGGATCTTATCATGGACCGGGATGATCCGAACAAGGTCCGTCATTTCGAACCGGCGGTGCTCACTCCCCGGAGCCAGGAAGTGGCTCTGCGGAACATGCGCCTCTTTGCCGATTTTATTCAGGATGAACCGAATATTATTGAGAATATGACATACAAGAATCCAAAGAAGATCGAGCGGACTCTGGTGATTATCAAGCCGGACAACTGGCGCTATGCCAGTTCGAGACCGGGGACCATCATAGATATGTTCAGCCGTACGGGTCTGAGGATCATCAGTGTGAAGGTTCATCGGATGTCCGTGGCCGAAGCCCTCGAGTTTTACGGACCGGTAAAAAATGCTCTGCGGGACAAACTGGCGCCGGTTTTCGGAAAGAAAGCCTCCGAAGCTCTGGAGGAGAAGTTCGGACTGGAACTGAGCGAGCAGACGGTACGGTTTCTCACCGAATCTTTCGGAGTTGAGTACGCGGAGGATCAGTTCAGCCAGATCGTTGAATTCATGTCGGGGAAAAAGCCGGAGGAAGTACCGGTGGATGAACTGAATACCCCGGGGGCGGTTAAGTGCATGGCCCTCATATACGAGGGAGAAAACGCGGTTCAGAGAATACGGGAGGTCCTCGGACCGACGGATCCCATGAAAGCCCCGGGAGGGACGATTCGGCGTGAATTCGGCAGTGATGTGATGGTGAACACCGCCCATGCCTCCGATTCACCGGATAACGCCCGGCGGGAAATGAATGTCATTAAGATTCACTCCAATACCTGTTATCAGATTTTACATGATTATCTGCGCAAGAGCGAAGAATAAATGGAAACCTACGATGTAGTTATTGTCGGCACCGGACCGGCGGGCCTCGGCGCGGCCTTTGCACTGATAAGTGCCAGGCCGGGGCTCTCCATTCTCATGCTTGACCGGGAGGCTTTCTCGACCGGCGGGTTGCGCAATGACTGCAAGATGAATTTTACCTATCCCATCGGCTTTCCTCTGGACAATTGGGAGCGGGAGGAGGCCGAACACTACCTCGAACAGGTCAAGGAAATCCTTCGGCCGGAAATACTGACAAAGACAAATCTATCAATGTATCAGAAGAGGGCAGAACGGCTCGGAGCGGAACTACTCAATGTGCAGCAGACCCATCTGGGAACCGACGGCGGGCTCGAACTGATCAAGCAGCTCACCGCCCGGCTGCGGGAGCTGGGGGTTTCCTTTTCCCTGAAGGAAGAAATGCTGTCGGTATCGAAGAGTGAACACGTCATACATACCACGATGCGCACCCTGGGCTACGGTTCTCTCATCATTGCTCCGGGCAGAAAGGGATTTCGGTTTCTCCAGAAAACCATGGACAGCCTGTCCGTTCCCTATGTTGATCATATCGTGGATATCGGAATCAGGGTGGAAACACGGGTAGAGCATTATCCGATCGTGCGGGACTACTACGATCCGAAGTTCTACTTCCCCGGCAAGGTCCGTACGTTCTGCACGAACAGCGGGAACGCCTATGTCGTACAGGAGCGGTACGAGACCCAGCATAGGGAACTGTACCATTCAGTGAACGGTCACGCCTTCTCGAAGAAGAAGGGAGACGGCAACGGATTGGTCAACTTCGCCATGCTCAAAACTGTTCGTCTGACCGAGCCCCTGGCCAGCGGACAGCAGTTCGCCGAAATACTCGGTCTCCAGGCCATGCTTCTCGGAGGAGGAAAACCTCTGCGCCAGAGAGTGGGGGATTTCCGGCTCGGAAAACGGTCCAAGGCGGATACCTTCAACGCGGACCTCTTTGATTTTCAGCCGACCCTGAAGTCTTCCTGCCCCGGGGATATCAGCCTTGCCATTCCGTCGAAGATACTCCGCTACATCTGGAAGGCAATGAAAATGCTGGACACCATAGTGCCCGGTATTCTTCATCCGAGTACTATCATGTACTATCCGGAAATAAAACTATACGCCAACAAACCGGACTTTATGGATTCCCACTTCCAGGTGGTCCGGGACATATACTTCATAGGCGACGGTGCGGGCACAAGCAGGGGAATCACCGCCGCCTGGGCCAGCGGTATCCGGGCCGCCAGAGGGATTCTGGGGGACTGACATTTTTCCCGGACCTCTTTTGCCTTGGATATCCGAGTCCTACTATGTTATACTTGAGCCATGAAACATACATTTGGACCAGTACCTTCAAGACGCTTAGGACGCAGTATTGGAATCAACAATATACCTCCCAAGATCTGCTCCTATTCCTGTGTTTATTGTCAGCTCGGCAGGGCTGTGAATATGGTCGCAGCTCGGAAGACCTTCATAGAGCCGGAGACGATTCGTTCCGAGGTATCCGAACGGCTGGCATCCATGCCGGCAGGCGATTCCGTTGATTATCTCACCTTCGTACCGGATGGAGAACCTACCCTCGACAGCAATCTGAGCAGCTCCATCGCAGCATTGAAACAATTTAATATTCCCCTTGCCATCATCACCAATAGTTCCCTCATGGCTGATCCGGATGTGAGAGAGGAACTGCATCAGCTCGACTGGGTCAGTCTCAAGGTGGATGCAGTGAATGAGGAGATGTGGAGAAAGGTTGACCGGCCTCACAAGGAGATTGATTTTCGAAAAATGCTGCAGGGTATGCGCACCTTTTCGGAAACCTTTCAGGGAAAACTCGTCACCGAAACGATGCTGATCGACGGTTTGAATGATGACCCTTCGGAAGTAGATGATATCGCCGATTTCCTTGAAATCCTGGAACCTGATATAGCATATATTTCCATCCCCACGCGTCCCCCGGCTGAAGGCTGGGTTCGTCCGGCTGATGAAGAAAGGATCGGTTACGCCTACAGCCGTTTCGCCCAGAGGGTCCCCCGGGTGGAACTGCTGATCGGCTATGAAGGAAACGAGTTCAGCCATACCGGCGATGCATACAGCGATATTCTCAGCATCACGGCAGTCCATCCGATGAGAGAGGATGCGGTGAAGGAGCTGTGCCGAAACGATAAGGCCGAATGGAGTGTCGTTGAACAGCTGGTTCGGGAAGGCAGCCTTCTGCAGGCTGAGTTTAACGGACATACCTACTATCTGCGAAAGTTTCGGGACAAACAACTCGGCAAAAGGTAGGTCTCGGTATGAATACGCTTATTAAAAACGGCACCCTCGTCACCTCTCTATCCACCTATGCCGGGCATATCTGGATAGAGGATCAGACCATACGGGCGGTAGAGGATTCTCCGGAGGCTTTTCAGGGTGTCCGTTTTGATTCTGTCATCGATGCGGAAGGTTTGTTCGTACTCCCCGGAATTATCGACGCCCACACCCATTACCTGCTTGAATCCCGCGGTACCGTGACGGCTGATGACTTTTTCAGCGCCAGTGCCGCTGGAGCCGTCGGAGGAGTGACGACGGCCGTTGATTTTGCCGATCAGAAACCGGGTCTCAGTCTCGCCGGGGCGGCGAAACAGCGAATAGAAGCCTCCGAAAGAGATATGGCCATCGACTTCGGCCTGCATCAGTGCATTTTTTCCACCCCTTCCTCCATTGAAGAAGAATTGACGGAATTAAAGAGCGAAGGGATCACTACCGTAAAAATTTTCACAACCTACAAGCGTGAAGGATACTTCATCGGTGAAGAGGGATTAAAAGAACTCTTCGCTGCCTGCCTCCGGATGGGTCTGATGGTGACGGCGCATTGTGAAGATGATGATCTGATTGATGAAATTTCAGCGTCGTACCTGGACAAGGCCCGGCCGCCTTCCCTCCATCCGGTTCTGCGTCCCGCCGAAGCGGAATACCGGGCGGTTAAAATGATCGGTGAAATAGCAGGGGAGGTAAAAGCCCCTATATACATAGTCCACCTCTCTTCGTCCAGAGGGGCTGATGCGGTGAGAGAACTGCGCCGCAGGGGCGTTCAGGTAGCGGTGGAAACGACACCCCATTATCTTCTCCTCACCGAAGAACTGCTGAAATTACCGGATGCCCAAAAGTATATTATGACGCCGCCCCTGCGCTCGGATGCCGACAGGGCTGCCCTGTGGAGCTCCCTGGAAAATGAAGAAATTCAGATCATCGCCACCGATCACTGTACTTTTACCGCCGCGCAGAAGATGCAGTCCGAAGACTGTACAACCGTCCTGCCGGGAATCCCCGGGACCGAGGAACTGCTCCCCCTTATCTATTCCAGGGGAGTGGGTGATAATCACTTTGATATCCGGCGTCTGGTCTCCCTTCTTTCAGAAGCTCCCGCCAGATATTTCGGTCTTTTCCCCGGAAAGGGAAGTCTCATCCCCGGTACCGACGCGGACATTGTTCTCTTTGATCCGGAAAAGGAATATGTGCTCGAGAATGAAAACCGCCACACAAAGGCAGGCTACACACCTTACGCGGGAACGAAACTGAAGGGAATGCCGGTACTGACTATGCTCCGGGGAGAAGTAATTGCCAGAAACGGGCAATTCACCGGCCGGAGGGGCTTTGGCAGGTTTCTTCCGGCGGGCAGATCAGCTATTTTCGGAGTTTGATCGATATGCCCGGGCCAGGGCGATATATTCCTCGGCATTGTTTCTGATCCCGGCTACCTCTTTCTCCGTGAGCGTTCGAACCGCCTGGGCGGGTGAGCCGATGATGAGAGACCGGGGAGGAAATTTTTTGTTCTGAGTCACCAGGGCGCCGGCGCCGACGATGGACTGTTCGCCGATTTCCGCGTTGTCGAGGACTATAGCCCCCATGCCGATTAAACAACTGTCTCCGATGGTACATGCGTGCAGGATAACGCCGTGTCCGACGGTAACCGATTTTCCCACCCGGCAGGGTATATCCCGGCTTACATGGATTACACTTCCATCCTGAATATTCGATCCGTCACCGATATATACCGGCGCTATGTCAGCTCTGATGGACACATGAAACCAGAAGGACGTATCACTTCCTGCATGGACTTCTCCCGCGACCTCTGCGCTCGAAGCAGTGAATGTCGCCTTCTCCATGTTCGGGAATTTATTCTCAAAAGGGTATTTCATGCTTGCCAGTATAGTGAGATTCTCCGGTCTCTGCAATTGAAATCCCTTGACATGCGTATAGGGACAGGAGAGAATAGACAAAATCATACAGGAGTATTCAGATGCACATACTAATTGCACCGGATTCGTTCAAAGGGAGCAACAGCAGCCTCAGTGTTGCCGAGGCAATAGAGGAGGGCATTTACCGGGTCTTTCCCGACGCGGAAGTGGAGAAAATTCCCATCGGAGACGGGGGAGAAGGAACCGTGGAAGCCATGGTTGCCGCCAGCGAGGGAGAGATTGTAAAAGTCCCGGTAACCGGACCTCTCGGGAACAAGATTGAAGCCCAGTATGGTCTCCTGGATCCGACGACGGCTGTTATCGAGATGGCGGCAGCATCCGGTCTCGTACTGGTACCATCGGACGGGAAGGATGTGAAAGCAGCTACGACTTTCGGCACCGGAGAGCTCATTCTTCACGCCCTGGACGAGGGAGTGGAGGAGATTATTCTGGCCATCGGAGGAAGTGCGACCAACGATGGAGGAACCGGCATGGCATCTGCTCTTGGCTATCGGTTCAAGGACAAGGACGGAAAGATCCTGCCTCCCGGAGGGGGAAGCCTCGGAGAATTGGCAGCGATAGATACGGAAGGAGTCGACTCCCGGCTGGCGAAAACAAGTTTTCGGGTGGCCTGCGATGTAAATAATCCCCTCACGGGACCCCATGGAGCGAGCGCGGTATACGGGCCCCAGAAAGGGGCAAGCCCGGAGGATGTGAAGATCCTCGATGCCGCTCTGGGAAATCTGGCGGCTGTCGTGAAAGCCCAGATGGGTATTGAGGACAGTGAACAGCCGGGTGCCGGAGCCGCCGGCGGGTTGGGTTACGGTCTCATGGTCTTCTGCGGCGCCCGGCTTGAGACGGGAATAGATCTCGTACTGGATGCCGTAAATTTTGAGGAACGTTTGGAGGGTGTCGACCTGGTGATCACCGGTGAAGGGAAGCTTGATGGGCAGACGGCCTACGGCAAGGTCCCGGTCGGGGTATCCCGGAGGGCGAAAAAACAGGGGATACCGGTCCTCGCGATCGCAGGGGATGTGGATGACGATATCGATGAAGTGTATGAAAACGGTATCGAATCGGTAATGAGTACGGTGAAAAGGGCAATGACTCTGGAAGAAGCCATGGCCGGCGGCCGGGACTTTCTCGTCGATGCCTCAGAACGGGCAATGCGCATGATAAGGATCGGCATCAGTCTCTGTTGATCCCGGTATAACTGCTTTTGAAAAAATTATTCTCTGGAAAAGGTTCCCGCCGGTGTATGCACCGGCGGTTTTTTGTGCATCGACTATACCCCGTTCAGGGTTTCAAATACCTTGTAAAGGCCCTGGGTCCCGAGATTCTCATGTCCGAGGGCCATGGCTGCAGTATAGAACTGATGGGCCAGGGATAAACCGGGCATGGAGAGGTTCATCCTCCGGGATTCATCCAGAGCGATCCGCATATCCTTCACGAAATGTTTTATGAAAAATCCGGGATTGAAATCCTGCCTGGCTATTCTGGTTCCCAGATTGTTGATGGACCAGGAGGCTGCGGCGCCCTTGCCTATCACATCAATCACCTCATTCAGGTCCATACCGGCTTTATAAGCATACAGGAGAGACTCCACCACCCCGATCATGGTTCCTGCAATAAGGATCTGATTGCACATCTTTGTATGCTGGCCCTTTCCCGGACCTCCCATATAGGCTATATTCTCGCCCATCAGTTGAAAAAAGGGCATCATCTCATCGAAGGCTTTCCTTTCTCCGCCGACCATGATCGCCAGAGTTCCGTTTTTTGCCCCGATATCTCCGCCGGAAACAGGGGCGTCGAGGGTCTGGATACCCCGCTGTTTTGCCTCCGTGAAAACTTTCTCAGCCAGCGAGGGAGTCGATGTCGTAAGATCTACGACAATCGATCCGGATGCCGCATTCGGGATCACACCCTCTTTTCCCAGAAGAACCTGTTCTACATCGGACGGGTATCCGACGATGGTAAATATATGAGTGCTCCCCTCGGCTGCTGCCGCCGGTGAATCACACCAGACAGCACCGGCTTTGATGAGCTCGGAAGCCTTGCTTTTGGTCCGGTTGAAGACCCTGCAGGAATGTCCTGCCTTTATGAGATGAGCACACATGCTGCTGCCCATGACTCCCGTTCCAATCCATGCAATCTGTGCCATGTATTCCTCCTATTGAAGCTTTGATAGTGACGTGATGTCGCATTATAATATGTTTACGCTCCAATGGCAAATCTGCTATAGTTTCAGGTACCGGTTCGTATACATCCGGTGGACAGGAGGGAGTATGGGAAACAGACCAGAAGAGATGGAAGAGGCCCTGAAAGCAGCTGCGCAGGCCCGGGTGAATGCCTATGCTCCGTATTCAGGTTTCAAAGTAGGGGCAGCCCTGAGGGCAGAATCCGGAAAACTGTATACCGGCTGCAATGTGGAAAATGCCAGTTTCGGCGCGACCATCTGTGCCGAGCGTGGAGCCATGATGTCGGCGGTAGCCTCCGGAGAGAGAAAGTTCCGTTCCCTTCTCGTTGTAACGGAAGCTGAGCCGCCTGCCATGCCCTGTGCCCTGTGTCTGCAGGTGCTGTCGGAGTTCTGTTCGCCGGACATGCCTGTTTATACCGCAACCCCCGGGGAGGTGGTGGGAGAAATACTTTTGAGAGATCTTTTACCTCATCCTTTTACCGAAGTTCCCTGATCAAACGGAGAGATGGAAAAATTATTTGAGATTTTACAGAAAATATTATTCCTTATTATGTATCCGTCTCCCGAGGAACGGGCGAAACGTCTTGAACTGAAGCAGATATACCAGGAATTGAGGTACCTGAAGCTTTCCTATACCGATTCTCTGGGAAAACATATTCTTCCGGATTTTGCCGAAAAAATCTATCTTCTCCGTGAATTGATTGAATCACTGGATAAGCTGGTGCAGGTACCGCATAACAGGGGGGAGCTGTTCCGTTCTGAGGACCTTCTTCAGTACATGGTTCTGCAGAACCTCGAAGATACCATAAAGGAGCGGATTGATCTCATAAGTCCGGAGAATTACCTCCAAAGGATGGAGAGTTCCGAGGAACAGGAATCCGCTGAACGTCAATGGGAGAGCGAATGGCGGGAAATTACCCACCATATTACCGAACTCCATCATTCTGGTCTCAATCAAAAACTATTCCAAATTGAAATTCTCTATGCCCTGACCGAGTACGATTTCAAAACCTTAATTGCAAAATTTGATCCTTCTTTTAAGCGAAGTGAAAGGGAAAAGACACCGCGATTTAAAGAATGTCCCCGGGAAGGGGTAGAACAGGACCTTCTTGATTTCTATTTCATCGCGGGCAGCATACATCTCTCTCAGGAGTGCCGCGGTCTCATAGAGCATTTATACGCCTATTATCATGAGGATCGGAAGAATGTAAACAAGCTCCATGAGATATACGACAGGATCGAAATACTGTTTGAGAACGATTTATCCATGCTTACGCTGGAATCTCTTTTCAAGATACTGCATCAGAATCCGGGATTCAAAGCTGAACGGATGAAGCTGGAAAGAGATTATATCGACGATGTCTGGCAGATGGTGCTCAAGAGGTATCAGAAAAGCACTATCTTCGTGCAGAGACGACTGTTGGACAGGCAAAGCATAGAAAAAATGAAATCCTATTTCTCGGAAGAAATCCTCGCTCAACTGCCGGTGTACGCTCCGAATAGCGATGAGGTTTTCGAAAATGCCGATATTTACGGTTTCATATACTGCCTTCCGATGCGGCTGATTAAGACATATCAAAATCATTATCTTGCCGGTGAATTCCTCTCCTTTCTGATGAAATTGAATTTTGACGGAATTTTTACGGACCAGGAGTTCAAGGCGGATTTTCAGACCGCCCTGGAGCAGCTGAGTGAAATCGGGGACCACCTTCACGCTTTTGAAGCTCAGCGCACCGATGAGCAAGTGTTCCCGGCTGTACTGGTTTCGAAGATGGATGAATTGATACAGTATAGAGATGAACTGAACCGGGAAGCCTGGGGGATTCTTGTTTTCACTGCAGAACTTCTGCAGAAACTGAACGCACAGCTGCGGGTCATCCTGGAGGAACATCGTGAACTGCATCCGCATCTTGTAAGCAACATCAAGGTGATTGGAGGGGATCAGAATCGGGCGATGATTGCTATCGTCGATAAGGCTTGCGAACTCCATTCGGCCCTGCTGGATATTTTCCGTTCCTACCTCGAGAACAGATATTTCCCGCAGCAGGATTGACAGGTCTGAAAATCCTTGACTGCCGGGGATTTCAGTCGTAATCTGCAGAAAGGGGAGTATTCGTGTCAGATTTACAGTATTTTCAGAATATACCGATAGAACGGCTGCGGGAGCAGGTCATCGATCAGCTGAAGGGCAACTATGCTCACGACAATATTGGGATCGAGGATTTCGAGAGGAGACTGGAGATAGCCGCATCCTCGGAAGACCGATTTGAACTTCTCAAAGTTGTGCAGGGCCTTCCGGCCCTCCGGGGTTCCGATCTTGATCAGAATTATGCGAAGTCCCGGCAGAACGGTGAGGCCGGAATAAACCTCGGACAGGTGCGGAACGAAGAAAGCATCGTTGCAGTTTTCTCCGGCGTCGACAGGAAAAGCGTGTGGCGGCCCGCCAGGAAAACAAAGCTGCTGGCCCTCTTCGGCGGAATGGACCTTGATTTCAGCAGGGCGTATATGCCCCCGGGAGATAGTCATATCGATGCCATGTGTGTTTTCGGCGGAGTTGATCTTCTCGTACCGGAAGGATTGAACGTGGAGGTTCATGGTTTTCCCCTCTTCGGGGGAATAGACAACCGTACATCGGGTGAATATCTTCCCGGGGCGCCGACCCTCCATATCAGGGCCTTCGTTCTCTTCGGGGGCATGGAGATTAAGCATAAAAAGAAGCGCCGCGGGAAATAAGCCTGTGTCGGGGATAACAGCCCTTATTCGATTTCCGGAAAGGGATTTTTCCACTGCCAGCCGGTTTTGCCGGTCTTTCTGTAATGTTCCAGACGACGTATGCATATTTCGCAGAATACCGGATCGATATCCGAGGTGAAACAGCGTATACCTCTCTGCTCCGCTGCCAGGAGCGTCGTTCCGGAATGGGCGAAAAGGTCACCGACCAGGGACAACTCACCCGAGGAATTGAGGATACGATCTATAGCCTTCAACGGCTTCTGGGCATACAAGCCGGGTACATTTTCCTGCATCCGGTAAAAAACCTGCTGAATATCGAGCCACACATTCCCCGGCCGTATGGTCCGGGAGCGGCTGCGCTCGAGATTCTCGGTCTTTTTTCCTCCCACCTGTTTATAGTATCCCTTCAGTACTTTCGGAATATCCGTATAGGTCACCCTGAAATCGGGATTTCCCCTGGTATAGTACAGAAGCTCCTGTCGTACGGCCATCCAATTTTTCTGCGTACCGTAGCCTCGCTGGTTGCGGAGGGTGAGAAAGCTGCGGGATTTGAGCTGGCTGTAGCCCCGCATCAGCTGCATGAAATCCGGGAGGGGCTGAAAACCTCTGTTCTGGTCCGCCCCCATCCATACGTAAAAATGAGCGTCCTCCCTGAGAAAGGCAAGGGAGTTCTCGACCCAGGCGGCGGAAAAAGCCATATATCCTTCCAGAGGGGTCTGAGAAAGAGCAGGGGTGTTCTTCCCTCCCAGGTTTATATTGTAGGGAGGGTCATTGATAAAAATATCGGCCTGTTCATCCTGAAAAAGCCGGTTCAGATTTTCTCTGTCGGCAGCATCCAGACAACCCACGCGGTGAAGTCCTTTCGGGTCCTCCCAGACATCTCCCGGTCTTAACCTGCAGTAGGGAAGGAGATTTTTTCTGAATTCAGGAGAGCTGTCCAATCTCGGTAATCTTTCCTTTGCCACCTGTTTACTGTACCTAATATCTTGTAAGAATAAAAGATACCGAACAGTATACTTGGAAAAATCCCGGTAGATGTATTATAAAAGGTATGGTACCATTTTCAAAATGAAAGGGGGGATAGGAGAATGGCTGAAAAAAAACTCTGCCTGTCCAGGGGAAACCGGAAAATAGGGGGAGTCTGCGGCGGGATAGCTGAATACTTCGGAATAGACGCCACCCTGGTGCGGATAATCACTCTGGTCCTGTTTTTTGCAGTTGGATCGGGCCTGCTTCTCTATCTGCTGGCATGGCTCGTCATACCGAGCTGTGATGATCCGTTTGCATAGATACTAATTCGAACGGTCTTGAATAAAAAACCCCCTCTCAGTCCATATGAGGAGAGGGGGTTTTCCTTTTCATTACCGATGTACCGCTACAGGGGAGCGGGGGTCCCGGGAAAGCGCAAAGTCGCGAAATAATCATCCATGGTCTCCGCCCTTCTGATAAGTTTGAAACTTCCATCCTCTCTGAGCAGGACTTCAGCCGACCGGAGTTTTCCATTGTAATTAAATCCCATCGCATAACCATGAGCGCCGGCGTCATGGATGACCACCAGGTCTCCCGGTTCAATTTCCGGCAGCTCCCGGTCAATCGCGAATTTGTCATTGTTCTCACAGAGTGAACCGGTGACGTCGTAGATGTGCTTGCCGGGCATTTTATCCTTGCCGGGGATGCTGATATGGTGGTAGGCTCCATAGATGGCGGGACGCATCAGGTTCGCCATAGAGGCGTCGAGGCCTACGTAGTCTTTGTACTTATGGCTTACATGCCGGGTACGGCTTATGAGATAGCCGTGCGGGCCGGTGACGACCCTCCCGCATTCCATGACGATCTTCATCGGGTCGAGCCCGGCAGGAACAATCATCTCATCGTAGAGCTTTCTGATTCCCCGGGAAACATATTCCAGGTCTACCGGTGAATCTTCGGGTTTATAGGGAATTCCTACTCCGCCTCCGAGGTTGACCATTTCTATGCGGACATCCTCCCGTTTTTTCAATTCCAGGGCCAGCTCAAAAAGCATCCGGGCTGTTTCGATAAAATAATCGGCCTGCAGCTCATTGGAAGCCACCATGGTGTGGAGGGCGAACCGTTTGACTCCCCGGGCCTTCACAATCCGGTATGCCTCGAAGATCTGTTCATAGGTCAGACCGTATTTTGCCTCCGTCGGTACGCCGATTATTGCGTTGCCTGTCCTCCGCTCGCCGGGATTGTAACGGAAGGTGATCACTTCCGGCAGCCCGGCGTTCCTTTCGAGGTAGTCGATATGGGTGATATCATCCAGATTGATGAGCGCACAGAGGTCTTTCGCCTTCTGAAACTCTTCGGCAGGGGTATCATTGCTGCTGAACATAATGTCTTCACCGCAGATCCCGACTTTTTCAGCCAGTACCAGCTCCGGCAGGGAACTGCAGTCCGCCCCGAAACCTTCGTTTTTCAGAAGGCTGAGAATGGTCGGATTGGGACAGGCCTTTACGGCGAAATAGTTCTTGTATCCTCCCGGTACCCAGTCGAAGGCACGCTTCATGGAACGGGCGGTTTCGATGATCGCCTTTTCGTCATAGATATGAAAGGGGGTCGGGATCTCCGCCGCAATTTCTTCCAGTTTCTCCCGGGAGAAGGGAAGGGGTCTTTTAATCATGCTGTTCTGCTCCTTAGTTCAGTATCAAATTGTTCTGTATTGCCTGTACGGCAGTCCGGATATCCTCACGATGGCCGAAGGCGCTGAGGCGGAAGTAACCCTCTCCTCCCGGGCCGAAGCCCGCGCCGGGTGTTCCTATAACTCCGGTTTCATGGAGAAGCTTATCGAAAAACTCCCAGGAACCCATTCCGTCGGGTGTTTTCAGCCAAATATAGGGAGCGTTGTCTCCCCCGAAGGCTTTCAGCCCGAGTTCGATCATCCCGCTGCGGATGATCCGGGCATTCTCCATGTAGTATTCTACAAGACTCCGGCTTTCCCTGAGTCCCTGTTCGGACAGGGCCGCCAGGGCTCCTTCCTGTACGATGTTGGACGCACCGTTGAAGAAGGTGCTCTGCCGCCGGTTCCACATGCTGCGGACCTCATCCGGTTTACTGTCTTCTGTGAGAAGGGCGGAGGGAACAATGGACCATCCCAGGCGTACTCCGGTAAAGCCTGAGAATTTCGAAAGACTGTTTATCTCGATGGCGCACTCCTGCGCCCCTTCTACTTCATAGATCGTTTTCGGCAGCGATTCATCGCCGATGTATTCCGCGTAGGATGCATCGTAGAGTATGACTGCCCTCTTTTCTCTGGCATAGTCGACGAAGGCCTTCAGCTGTGCATGGGTGGCCACTGCTCCTGTCGGATTGTTGGGACTGCAGAGGTAGATCAGATCGGCCTTTTCCTCAGGCACATCGGGGATGAAGCCGTTTTTTTCATTGCAGGGCATGTAGATGAGCCCCTGATAGAGCCCCTTCCCCTTGTCGTGTTCACCGGTCCGGCCGCTGATAACGTTGGAGTCCACATATACAGGATAGGCGGGATCCTGTACCGCCACGATGCTGTCGTCGGAAAAGATGGATTGAAGGTTTCCCGAATCCGGTTTCGCCCCGTCACTGATGAAAAACTCATCCGCCCGGAGATTCACGCCGTATCTGGTGTAGTACTCGGCGAGTTTTTTTCTCAATCTTGTATCGCCCTGTTCGTCGCCGTATCCGGTGTAGGTCTCCCGTTTGGCCAGTTTATCAACACCTGAATGCAGACCCTGGAGTATAGCCGGAGTCAGCGGTTCGGTGGTGTTTCCGATACCGAGTTTCATTATGTTAGCCCTGGGATTTGTCTTCAGATATGCTTCGGTCCTCCGTGCGATTTCGGGAAAAAGGTAGCCCGCGGAAAGCTTGCGGTAGTTGCTGTTGATTCGTGCCATCGGGTCAGTGTCTCCTTAAAGTGTCTTGCTGTTCGGTTTCCTTGCCGGTTCATTATCGGGCTGTCGGAGCACCGATCCTGTCAATGATTTCTTCCAGCCTTCCGTAGTATGAGCTGTCGCTGAAGCCGCACATCGGGAGCCGGAAAATTTCTTCGCACCAACCCCGCAGCGCCATCGCCGTTTTGACGGGAATAGGGTTGGTTTCCAGAAACAGAGCCTTGAAGAACTCCATCAGCCGGTCCTCTTCCTTCTGGGCCTTTTCGAAATCACCCTCCAGGGCGGCGTGAACGAAGTCAACCACCTGACCGGGGATAAGATTCGAGGCAACCGATACAACACCGTCGCCGCCCTCGCGGAGAAGGCTCAACGTCATATTGTCATCGCCGGAAAGGACGCTGAAACCGTTGTTCCGATTCTGAATTACATCCTTCATTTGGTCAAGGTTGCCGGAGGCTTCCTTGACACCGACAATGTTATCACAATCCTGCATCAGACGCACGAGGGTGGGAGTTTCCACATTTATTCCCGTCCTTCCTTTGATATTGTAGACGAGCACGGGAATATCCACGGCGTCAGCCACGGCCTTGAAGTGCAGATACAATCCTTTCTGGGTTGGCTTGTTATAGTAGGGGTTCACCTGCAGCAGTCCGTCGGCCCCTGCTTCCTGGGCATGCTTCGAAAGCCTGATCGCCTCGCTGGTGGCGTTGCTCCCGGTCCCGGCGATGACAGGTACCCTGCCGTTGGAATATTCCACCGTCAGTTCGATCACCCTGTCATGTTCCTGATGGGACAGGGTCGGACTTTCCCCGGTGGTGCCGCAGGGAACCAGACCGTCGATTCCGCTTTCTATCTGAAAATCTATTATCTGCTTCAGTGCAGCCTCATCGACGTTCCCCTCCTTTGTAAAAGGGGTGATAATTGCCGTATACACTCCACGAAATGTTCTGTTCATTTTATTCTCCTTCAAAATGGATGATCATATGTACATTCTAACTATAATATGCTATAATGTACAAATACTAACACTTAGTAATTATAATAACATTTTGTTTTTTTGTAAATAGGTGGATGAATAATTAACAGAGGAATGGGGAAAAATGGAATCAGTAAGCAGCCTGGTAAAAAAGCTATTAAATCAGAAACCCTTTCTTATGGAAGCTTTTGAGCGGGGGATTCTCAGCTACGGTAATCTTGCAGTCGACTTCAAATCGGAAATTGAAAATATTCTTGGAAAAGAAGTGAAGGATTCAGCCATCGTCATGGCCCTCCGAAGATACGCCGAGGAGGTGAAAAAGCACGACAGCCATCCGCGGGAAAGTCAGCTGTCCTGCGAGATTGTCATGAAGACGAACATATGCGATTTCAATGTGCATAAATCCGAAAGTTTACTGGAGCGCTTGAAAGATCTGTATGATATTGTACAGATCGGAAGGGGAGATTTTCTCAATGTAACGATCGGGAGTGAGGAAATCAGTATAGCTGTAAGCGACAAGTACCGGGACCAGGTTGAACAGTTTCTTTCAAATGAGAAGAAGATTGATTTCAGAAACGGGCTGGTATCCCTCACCCTGCTTTTTTCCGGAGATTTTCTCCATACACCCGGCATTATTTATCAGACCCTCCGAAAGCTGGCCTGGGAAAACATAAATGTGTATGAAATCATTTCCACGATGACGGAACTGACGGTCGTTATATCGAGGGATGATTCGCTGAAAGGCTACGAAGCACTTCAGGACTTTATCGAAGAACCAATCAAGTGGTAGGATACCTGTCTTCCTGCAGACCGTCCGGATCCTATATCAACCGGAATATCCCCTGACCAGCACCGTTTAATCAGCTCCTTTTAATCAGCCCCGGCGGATTCCTTCCCTGATGAGACCGGTTCGATGATAATCTCGATGGTGCCTCCCTCTTCAGCGTCATGCAGGGGTTCCACCAGTCCGGTGACGATATTCGCAGCCACATCACGCACGAACTTGTTAATTGCCAGTTTCTTCCCATTTACTTTGATGGTGACTTTCCTGTCCATGTTTCCTCCAGATAGTCGATTATTGAGTTTGGATCACCTGCATGCAGAACCGGCTGTCCCTCCGGCGGAGACCAGCCCGAAGCATCGGAGCAGGTAAATATATAGGCGTTCACGAGAGAGGGGTCGCCTTTCAGTCCGCTTGAAATAAACGATGGTCCCAATACCTCCAGGCAGGGGGCTCCCGGATATCGGTACCCCTCGCACAGCAGGATATCGGTGCAGGAGAAAAAGCTGCTGATCTGTTCGTTCCTGCACGGGCAGCGGAACCGGAGAAACCCCTCTTTTTCGGAAATATATGCGACATCCCGTGCTCCGCTGCGGAAGTATCTGTCCGTATCCTTGCCCTCCGTATCAAAGAGGGGCGTCTGATGGCTCTGTTTCAGGCCTGATACTGCATATCCCCTGAGGGTAAAATGATAGATCAGGGTTTCGATCAAAGTTGTCTTCCCGCTGTTTGACCAACCGATAAAAGATGCTGCATACTTCATATCGAAGAGAATTGTAGATCGAAAAAGGGGAATGTGCAAGAATGCGTGCCTGTACAATTATTACAGGAGAGATCAACTGCGGCAAGACAAGTCTTCTGCGAAGGATTCTGCTCGGGAGGAAAAACCGGGACCTGCGGACGGGCGGTGTAATCGGGCTGCCCATATACCATGACGGCCTGAAGGCGGGATATGATGTGATGGATGTACGCCTGGGCGGTGCAGTACCCCTGCTCAGGGACATCGATCGGCTGGATAACTGCGGCCGGATAGATGGAATGCGTATTGGCAGATTTTTTCTATTTACCGGAGGACTCGAGTTTGCGGGGAGGGTTCTGAGGAGGGAGGGCGGTCTGACAGATGGAATACAGGAAGCTGCAGCGGCGGCGGGGGAGTTGCCCGTCGATACACTTTGTATCGATGAGCTTGGTCCCCTGGAAATGAAGGGTGGAGGGTATGCCCCGGTTTTTCATTCCCTCCTCGGGAGTTTTACGGGAGAGCTGATTCTCGTAAGTCGCGGGGAAAGTCTCGAGTGGGTGGAAGATCAATGCTCACAGTATGGCTGGCCGGTCAATATTGAAAAGGTCCGAAGGAATATATAGGAGCATTTCCCTCTTTATTCAATCTCAGCGTGCCAGCTTTCTGCTTTTTATCCGTATTCTGAAAATCGTCTGTGCAATGTCACAGGCTATCTTTATCGAATCTTCAACATCTCTGGAGGCGATGACTTCAATGATGCCTTCGGACGGTCTCATGGTAATACTGTGAATCGAAGAGACTGTCTGCAGAGCGCGCTTCATCACTACGGCCTTATCCGGCGTCATATTATCGATCAGGTAGTAATAAGTTTTTGTCCTGGCCATAATTGCAATATATATGACACCCATAATCGTGTCAAAGATTAAAAGAAAAAAAAGGGTGAAATGCTTGAAAACGGAGTGCAATCGGGTTACCCTTGAAATAGAAAACCTATGAATAGGAGATGAAAGATGAAAAAAGGTCTTATTCTGATCACTATCGTGATCACAGCAGCTTTTATTTTTTCCTGCGCCGGCGGCGGAGAACCGGAACCGAAGGTGGAGGAACAGAAAATCGATACCAGCCAGTATCCTGAATATGTGGTCAATCCCCCTCAGAGCGGTGACGCGATCTATGGTGTAGGATATGCGAAACAGTCCACCCTGCCTCTTTCGATCAAGGTCGCTGAAACCAACGCCAGGGCGGATATCGCCAACCAGATTGAAACTCAGATTCAGAGTGCCGTCACCTCATACATGCAGGAAGCCGGTACCGCCGATGACATGCAGACGATTGAGTTTGTCGAATCAATCACCCGGCAGGTAACAGATACGATGCTCAGCGGTGTAATCACCGAACAGCGCAATCCCATGGAGGACGGCGGAGTCTGGGTACTCATGAAATATGGAAAGAACAGTTTTCTGGAAAATTTCGAAACTGTTGCCAAGGAATTCGAGCGCAGCGAAAGTGCCGAATATGCAGAGTTCAAGGCGGCACAGGCGCTTGAACGCCTTCAGTTTGAAACAGATAACAATCCTACCAGATCAGAACCGGTTACCGAATAGGACCATATAGGACTCTCTCAATTATCTGAGATAAGAATACGGAGGCGCGGGAAAACCGCGCCTTCTTTCTTTTTCTCCTATCAACGTATTCCCTCTGATTACGGGTATCTTTTTCCGAAGATTTTTCCTATACTATCTGGCAAAACGAAAGAGAAACGAGGAAAAATGTGCGCCCCGGACGAACATCATACATCATGCTGGTACTGCTTGTACCCTTTCTCATATTGTCCTGCGTGACCGGCGGAACCCGCCCCCCCGGGCAGAAAGAGGGATCCGAACTGAATGGAGAACTCGGAACTGATGAGACACGGAACAGACCTGAAAAAATTGAGATAAATGGAGCGATAGATTTTCGCGACCCCGCTTTTCGGCATCTCCTGGACACTAGTCCTGTAAACGGAAAACCTGTGTTTTTTGCGGCTGTAACCCGCCTGTACGACAGAGAAGAGGAATATGTTTTCGGAAAACGGCTTCTGGCAAGGCAGGCTGCCATTTTCCGCGGAGCTCTGGTAAATGCAAAAACTCTCACACTGAGCACAGCCCAGTATGAAGGGGCCCTGGAGGATGTTGAAGTAGAGTTTGACAGGGACAGAATTGAATCCCTTCAAAACAATATTGAGGTTGTGGAATATTATGAGGACAACCGGGGCAGCTATCTCAAAGGCGTATGGAAGGGAGTACGTTTACCGGATTTTCAGGTTCCCCGGGGGATGGAAAATGATGCTCCGGATTGGTTTATTCGTATGCCCGACTATAAGGGCTACGCGGTTTCAGTGGGTGTCTCCCAGCGACAGATGTTTTTCGCCGAGTCAATACTGGAATCGGAAAAGCAGACTCTTGCGAATATGGCCCGGCAGTTCAATGTCGATATCGAAAAACAGAGGGATGATCTCGAAATTGAAGGACTGGGGACTGCATATAAACAGAAGAATATGGAAATAGTGAATGTTTCGTTCCGGGGTTTCTATATTCTCGATCGTCGGATTTCCGCTGATGGGAATACTTTTTTTACCCTGGCGGTTGCTCCGGTGAAATAAGAAAAAACGAGGTGGTACGTATGAAGGGTGAAGCGAAGTATAAAAACGGCAAAATCTTCGGTGCCGGCATCATTACACAGGCAATACTGATTGTTCTATTCCTTTCATCATGCGTTTCTACCGTTTCCTGTCCCCCCCAGCCGGATTGGATCAGTTCACCGGAGTCTCCCGGTTATTATGTGGGTGTAGGTTCGGCTGACAGCGGCAACCAGGCCGAAGACAGACCGGTCGCTGAATCCAGGGCCCGCGCAGATCTTGCTTCAAGAATTTCGGTTCAGATCTCCAGTGAACTTTCCGTTGAGACGGAAAGCAGCAGCAGAGGCGATTATGAACAGCAGGTGAAGGAACTGGTAAACCAGTCGGTGGAAAAAAATATTCAGGATATTGAAACTGTAGATACCTACTACTGTCGGGAGATGGGTACCTGGGTATATGTTCGCCTGAGCAGAGAAAAGTGGGAGGCCATTCAGGCTGCGCGCAGGGCGGAAGTCCTTGAAAGGGTCAAGGATCTGCTCGATCCTGTCCTTTCCGACTCCAGGTCGTCCCTCGCTACCAGGCTTGATCGATTGAATCGCAGCTATGAACTTATCAGTGAGTCCACCATGGGCACGAAAATTATGGGTGAAATCGCAGGGAATTCGGGAAACATCAGTGATATTGTCCGAAGCCTGCTGAACGCGCATATCGGAGGTCTTCAGATTGAATTGGATCAGGCTGTCTTTTCTCTCGAAGTCGGCACTCCTCTTTCCGTAAGAGGCCGGCTGACCAGCGGCCAAGCGGGGACTACCGGTGTTATAGAGATGACAGCCGTGGATAGAGAAGGCAGGGTCAGGAGTACCATTCAGACGGATAATTCCGGCTTCTTCAATTTACAGTTTCCCGAAGGATTTTCAGAAACCGGAGAGCTTGCACTTCTGATACAGCCTGCAGGACTTTTTTCATCCCCCATCGGCCGGAGGGCCGTTCAGGGCGAAGTGCCGGCAGCGGAGATTATGATACAGGTAGAAAAATTGACGGCCGGTCTGCTTGTCCGGTTTGACGGGGATGAAACAGGGCGGACAATCGTAAACGAGATGAGAGCCCTGTTTTCCGATCAGGACCTGCCGTTTCAGTTTTCATCAGAAGTACAGAATGAAGGGTTCAATCTGATAATTTCAGTATTTATTGAGGATTTCCCCCGGGTAATAGAAAACGCACCTCTGATGTCCAGGTCCTGGGCAGTGGTAAATCTGGAAAAGAACGGCAAATCCATCTACAGTTATGAAAGCCAGTCGGTGAAAGACGGCGGGATAAATATCGACCAGGCTCACAGCAGAGTCTTGAACAAGCTGCTTCAGGAGATGCGCAAGGACCGGGAACTGTTCGGGAAGCTTAAAACAGTTCTGGATGAAATCTAGGAAAAGCCGGCACGTAAACAGGAAAAATGCACATGAATAATGAACTCCTATGGATCATATTGCTGCTGGTGAATTTCATCGGCATTCTCATTGCCTACCGGATTTGGGGCAGTCTCGGTCTGTTCATCTGGATACCGATTGCCGTAATAACCGCCAATATCCAGGTCACGAAAACCATCGAACTATTCGGTCTTACCGCTACCCTGGGGAATATCGTGTATGCTTCAAGCTTCCTGATCACCGATATACTGAGTGAAAATTACGGTAAGAAAGAGGCCCAGCGGGCTGTCGCCGTCGGGTTTTTCAGTCTCATCCTGTTCACCCTGCTGATGAATATGGCCTTGTGTTTTCAGTCTTCCTCTGAAGACTTTGCCCATGAAAGCATGAAGGTGATTTTCGGGTTTCTACCGAGAATCACCATCGCCAGCCTCCTTGCTTACGGTATTTCGCAGACCCATGATGTATGGGCCTTTCACTTCTGGAAGAAAAAGTGGCCTGACACAAAATATCTCTGGATCCGAAATAATCTCAGTACGATGGTAAGTCAGCTGATAGATTCGGTCGTTTTTACCCTGGCGGCGTTTGCCGGTGTGTTTCCCCGGGGAGTTCTCATAGAAATTATGGTCTCAACCTATCTTCTAAAATTCATCGTGGCGGCTCTCGATACGCCCTTTGTATATGCCGGAAAGATTCTTCACCAACGAATGGAGAGGGTAAAAGGGAGCTGATCTTCAAGCCTGATCGCAGGTGTGCTTTCTGATAGTACGGATGACACTCTCGGTCCCGCATACCATATGATGTGCCGCTAGCTGTCGGTGGACCATGGTCTGGTATCTAATCGGCGAACCATTCATATATTCGAGGATCAGACCGTACCGCCGGATAAGCCCGTGGGCTGCGGCAATATCCCATATATAGGCGGGCGGAATGAGGGCCCCTTCTATGGCTGAATGGATGAGCGGGCTTAGAATGTGCAGGACTGAACTGCCGAAACTCCTGATTTTACCCGGATACCTGCTGATGTCATACCTGCGGTGCACTTTGGATCCGACGAGAAGCTGATTACCGGCACCGGAAACTTTTTCAGAAGAGTTGAGAACCGCCCCCCGGATTTTTACATCACCCCCGGGGAGGGCGGATACAAACACTCCCCTGTCTGCATCAACCCCCCACCGGGGAGCTGCGATAATTCCTCCTACCGGTTCCAGTGAGCTGTCCAGGATACCAACGGCAACGCACCAGCCCGGCATCCCCTGACTGTAGCTGTCGGTTCCGTCGATGGGATCTATGGTAAAGGTGAGTTCCCTGCCGGAACGGAATTCCGAAGGATACTCCTCGCTGACGATATTGGCCTCCGGAAACTCGGAACGGATGACCCGGGTAAGCAGCTTCTCAGTCGCAAGATCTACCTGGGTAAGTACAGAGCCGTCCTTTTTAATGGATATTTCCAGCTCTTTCTGCCGATTCCGGGCTGAAAGACCTGCCCTGGATACTGCTTCTTCTATTGCTGAGAAATCGTGCACCTTTCACTCCTCCTGGCAGTATAGGTAAAAAAAGTGCTTCAGGCAATCGGCGGAGGATTTATGAAACTGCTTTCTGTTTGCAGATATGGTAATTCAGCAGAGAGACGGCTGAAGCGGCATCGTCCCGGAGGCGAAACTTGATGTTTGACAGTTTCGGGGTTTTCGAAGGATCGAACTGCTGCTCAACAAAATGAAAAAATGCCGGCAAATTATCTCTGATATGTTCGATGGAACCCATACGTCCCTGACCGGAATGAACGAGCATCTCAGCATTCAGTTTCTGTTCGTACTGCCCTTCCATCGGTATGGAAAGTACCGGCTTCTTCAAGTGAAGGGCCTCACTGAGCAGTTGGTGACCCGCGTTTGTGATTACACCGCGGCATCCCGCCAGGGCTTCAACGAAATCCTCATCCGGATTGGGAAAGCTCCTGAATTTAATTCCCGGTATCGAGTCCAATTCTTCCAGTACCGTATCCCTCATTGTATGATACAGATATACAATGTAGTAATCACCTTGCCGGGGCATCGCCGATGTGATTTCTTTCCGGATGATTGGGCCGATGTCTCCGTTGTAGAAGGAAGATATGATTTTAATGTCGTATTCACCCATCATTGAAGTCGAGATGACTTTGGCAATAAGGGCATCGGGTGAAAATGAGAGGCTGCGCAGTACCACGGCGGGATGATTGAGCTGAATGATCGGCAAGCCGATCTTCCGGGCGGCCTTCGGCAGAAAGGGTTCGAAGTCGCTGATCACAAGATCTATGTCCATGAGATGAAGCTGATCTACCAGATCGGAGGTGTAGACGGGCAGACCGATAAGATGTTCAACATTAACCAGACTTGTCTTTATGATGTCGATTTTCGGTCCGTCCAGAACGAACTGATAATAGGGGATGGGGAATATAAAACTCTCCGGAAATGCCTCAGCCAGTTCGGAATGATATTTTTCGGGACACCAGAAAATCAATTCATGTTCCAGAGAAAGGATCTGTCCGAGGGCAGTCATTCGGGTCAGATGCCCCCGGCCTTGACCGTTTATGGAAATTGCAATACGCATAACATAATCCTCCAACACTATAAAACACTTTCTTTATGAAGGATGAATAAGGGAAGTGTCAGAATAGTATGAGGATTCAGAGTTCAGGCGGGTTTTTCCTGAAAAGCGCCCCAAGAGTTGCTTCGCTGAACATGAGAGCGATTCCGGCGATGACAATCAGGAGCCCGGTGGATTGCAGAGAGGCGAGGGTGAACCCGGGAAGGCTGATTTTCAGGAGGATGATGGGAAGGAGAATAAGGCTCGTATTGTGAAAGCTCACCAGAGTGGATGTACGGGCGTTCTTGTAGAAACCGAACTGGGTGAACAGAAAGGCCATAGCTCCGAAAATGAAACTTCCCAGAAAGAAAAGCCATCCGACGGCAGTAAGCGGTATGAGATTCACCCGGGATCCCGCGGTTTGACCGATTCCTTTGAAAATCGGATCGAGGGCCGCGGAACAGCCGGTCAGCATTCCGACTAATATTCCGATCGGCTTGTTGATCCGGAATTTCAAAGACAGACCAATACCGAGAAAAAGGAGGGGATAGAATACGGCGATAAACAGAAGAACCGTCCTGAGCTGTATCTGATCCATCCCGGGAACATTCGGGGTACTCGAGCCGAATCCGATGAGAACGGTACCTAGGGCGATAAGAACTGCTCCCGAATGCTGTAAGACGGAATGTTTCTCATGCAGTACAAGCTCGGAAAACAGCATCAACACAACCAGACCGAAGCCGAAAGCGCTGGTATAGTAGGAGGTGGGAGCATACATATTGGCGACCAGGGCCCACATGAAGGCCAGGTTGTTCAGGATAATGCCGGTGAAGTAAAAGATTTTTTTTCTGAGGTGATGTTCGGGAGAATGGGTGGTCCTGGAACCGGGTCTGAGGGCGTCTATCCCGTATTTCTGAAGTCCCTTGGATATGTGGATCTGAGTAGTTGCGATAATACCTATGAAAGATGCGATGAGGGTAGGTTCCATTCTTTTTCCCGACAGAAATGAACTATATCTATTTATCGGCGTGATGTAAATTACTTTTTCTGCTATTCTGGGATTCACACAACGCTAACAGGGGGATTTCCGAATGTCAGTCCCGGCCCGGTCATTTATGAAACCTTTCATACAGGTCTTTCTCGTTTTCTCTTTAGTATTTATATCGGCAGCTTCTTTTCCCATGGTCATGAAGGCCGAAGTACTTCAGCCTCAGTTGAGGTCTGAAGCCGCGGCGCTGTATGACTTCGAAACGGGAGCTCTATTATTTTCGAAGGCCGGAGATACCTCTCTTCCTCCCGCTTCCATGACGAAACTGATGACCCTCCACCTGACGTATCAGGCTCTGGAGGAAGGGCTCATCACACCGGAAACCCTCGTTCGCATAGATGATAGCGGTGATTTCAGAAACCTCCCCAGGAGGTCCTCTCTTATGTTTCTGGAGTCCGGTCAGGATGTGACGGTCAGGCAGCTCATGCAGGGGCTTGCCGTGCCCTCGGGAAATGATGCAGCCCTGGTGCTTGCCCGGCTGATAGCAGGATCCGAGGAGGCCTTTGTTGACCGGATGAACCGGGAATGCGAACGGCTGGGCCTGGAGAAAATGCATTTTGTTGACCCGGCAGGTCTGAGTGAAAATAATTCCGTCACTCCTCTGGAATTCGGCCGCTTCTGTATGTACTACATTGAGCAGCATCCGGAAGCGCTTCGGGAACTGCATAATCTGGCCCGCTTCACCTACCCCACGGAACAGGATATCAGTGAGGGCGAACCAGCCGAATACGGGCCTGTAACCCAGGAAAATTACAATATTCTCATTGACAGGCACCCCTGGGTGGATGGGCTGAAAACGGGATATATTGATGAATCGGGCTACAATATTGCTCTTACCGCTGAGGCGGGAGGGCGAAGACTTGTGGGCGTTCTGATGGGAGGCCCGGGTACGACTCCGGTTCAGGGGGCCCTTACCAGGGCGATTGATGGTACGAACCTTCTTTCTTATGGATTTTACGCTTTTGAACGGGTTCTCCCCGCGGCACCGGAACCGGAGCTTCTGAGGGTATGGAAGGGAGAACAATCCTGGATCGCCCCGGCTGCGCCGAAGATCGACGCTAGGGTATTACCGAGGGAGGATGCCCGAGCCCTCGAGTATGTCTACGACTATGAACCTGTTCTCATTGCACCGATCTCAGAACAGGATCAGGTTGGTACGCTTACGCTCATCAGTCATGATCGAAGGCTTATACAGTATCCTCTCTTCCCGGAAAGGTCCGTGGCCAGGGGAGGATGGTTCCGAGTGCTGATCGACTCGATCATACTCTTCTTTAAAAGTCCTGGAAATTGAGACGATGCTCATCAGTAGGGGAACTTCTCATCCGGTCTGCGCTCGGGGATAGCCCCGGGGGTACGGGATGAGTCGACAAACTGTTTTGAGAGAAACAGTCCGCAGTAGCACTGGCCGTAATCACGAAGGTCCTCCGGGCAGTAATCACAGGGGCACATGATATCTCTGTCATGTTCGATATCTCCCCAGCTGTCCCGGCACGGACAGAGAAAGAAGCCGTGACGGCGGTAGTTCGTCAGGAGACCCTGGCAGAGGGTTGAGAGAAAATCTTCATCCCCGGTGAGTTCCCACTTGTAGTGGTCTGCCGTCCGGCGGACGAAATCATAGACGTCCTGAATTGTTTTCTCTTTGGCACTCATGGATTTTCTATCCCTTCTCCAGGCCCAGAGTTTTTTCCCAGGCCTTCTGGATAAAGCCGAGCTGGAAATCCTTATTGTCTACAATAAGGGCGGGATAGAGACTTCTCTGTTTGAAATTTTCCCGGAACTCTTCGGAAATTTTTCTTCGTTCTTCCTTCGCGAGAGTGTCGAGATAGATGAATCTATAGGTAAAATTATGGGAATCCAGGAATTCCAGGCCGCGCTTACAGAAGCCGCAGGTGGAGAGTGCCAGTACAATGATATCCCTGTCCTTCCGGGAACCTTCGCGTTTTTCAAATTGGAGCCAGTCGAACATGTGAACCTCCTGCCTTTATGTATTATCAAAATAGTAGGGATTGTCAAGAGTATCTGTATTTCGATGGTTAAGGGGAAGGGGGAATTATCCCTGCCATTTTGAATATACCTCCCAGGTTGTGCGTACCAGGTCCTCCACACTGCTTCTCTCTGCTTTCCAGTTAAGAATTTCACCGGCTTTGCGTGAAGATGCAACGAGTTTCGCCGGATCACCTGCCCGACGGCCCGCGACGCTTGCCTTTATAGGTTTTCCGGTGATCCTTCTGGCGGTTTCCAGGATCTCAAGAACGCTGAGTCCTGTTTCACTGCCCAGATTGACGGTAAGACTGCTTCCGTTTTTTACGATATATTCGAGGGCATCCGCATGGGCTTCGGCAAGATCGTTGACGTGAATATAATCCCGCACCCCTGTACCGTCGGGGGTATCATAGTCGTCGCCGAAGATCTTGAGCTCTTCTCTCATACCGGCGGCTACTTCCATGATGACCGGAATGAGATTGGCCGGATTACGTTCGATCCCGGTCATCCGTCCCTGCAGGTCATATCCGGCGGCATTGAAATACCTCAGGGATGCATATCTGAGACCCCGCAGTTTTTCATACCAGGCCAGGTTCCGCTCGATTTCGAGTTTGGTGAATCCGTAGTAGTTGCTTGGATCGGTGGGATGGTCCTCATCCACGGGGATATATCGAGGTTCACCGTAGACGGCGGCGGAGGAAGAGAGTACGAAGTGTGGAATAGCCTGGCGAACACAGGCGATCATCAGGTTTATGGAGCCGAACAAGTTATTCACAGAATACTTTTCAGGCTCAAGCATCGATTCCCCGGCCGCTTTGAATGCCGCCAGATGCACTACCGCATCCCAGCCTTTTCCGCAGATTTCCGAGAGTCTTTTCTCATCGAGAATGTCCCCCTCAAAAAAGCGGGAACCCGGATGTACGTTTTCCTTCAAGCCGGTCGAAAGATTATCGAAGATCCCGACTTCATAATTTCTGTCCAGAAAAGCAAGAGCAACATGACTGCCGATATATCCGGCTCCACCGACTAAAAGGACGCGCATATTTCCTCCTCAGGGGCAGCTTATTCAAACCTTCCCAGCACTTCCCTGATCTCGTTTAGTTTATTTTTCAGAACCGAATCAGTGCGTGCTTCGACCACCAGGCGCAGGTAGGGTTCGGTGTTTGAAGGCCTGACATTGAACCACCATTCGGGATATTCGATCCGGTATCCATCGAAGTCAAGCAGAGCCTGGGGAGGTTCGGCTGCAGTGAAATGCTCCTTCAGAGCTTCCATGGCTGCTTCCTTTTCTTCAATCTTGAAGTTTATCTCACCCGAGTTCGCATAGGTCCTGATTTCATCTATGAGCGAGCTGAAACTTCCTCCCTGGTCCTTCCACTTCAAAAGTACCTGGAGAACCAGAAGGGCTGCAAAGATCCCCGAGTCACAATTGTAGAAGTCTCTGAAATAATAGTGGCCGGCAAGTTCGCCGCCGAATACGGCATTGAGTTCCCGCATTTTCAGTTTCGCGAAGGCGTGACCGACTTTCCATGTGTGGGGAGTCCCCCCCAGTTTCTGGATATATTCGGACACCGACCGGGAGGTCCTGATATCCTGAAGGACATTACCCTTTTCTTTTTCCAGGAAATAACGCCCCAATACGCCAATTATGAAATCCGGCGGGATAAATTGTCCCCTCTCATCGACGAACATCACCCGGTCGGCGTCTCCGTCGAAAATAATTCCCAGATCACTGTGATTTTTCATTACAGCAGCCTTCAGGTCGGCCACATTCTCCTCTTCCAGGGGATTGGGAGCATGGTTCGGGAAGGTACCGTCCAGGGTATCGAAGAGGTAATGGGGTTCAACACCGAGCAGTTCATGGACGAAGAGGGAAGCCATTCCGTTGGAACAGTCTACACTGATATTGAGAGTATCGAGATTTTCCGGAACATAGGCGGAGAGAAATCGGAGATATTCTGTTTTTACATCAATAGGCCGGACTGTTCCCTTCTTCTGCTTCGGAGCAGGTTCATTTTCACTCATCATGCGTTCAAGCTCAGACAAACCGGAATAATACCCTACGGGAAGGGCCCCGGTCTTCGATACCTTCAAGCCGTTGTATTCCTTCGGGTTGTGACTGGCGGTTATCTGAACTGAGGCATCAAAACCGAATTGAGCTGTTCCGAAGTAGACCATCGGGGTGGTGGAAAGCCCCATATCATACACATCGGCCCCGGCGTCATTGATCCCCCTGCAGAGGGCCTCAAATATCTCCCCGGTACTCTCCCTGACATCCCGTCCCACCAGGACCTTTCCGGTTTTCAGCAAAACCGGAAGATTAAACCCGATGCGGTAGACATCTTCAGCGTTGAAATCCCGGTTGTAGACCCCGCGTATATCGTAGGCTTTGAAGGCGTTCATAGTTCCTCCTCGATAAGTTTTTTCAATCCCTTAAAATCGAAAACCTCGCAGAACCATGCGCTGCCGTCCTTGAACCGGATCATGTGAACAGTCTTTCCGAAAAAATTCCACAGTCTCCCGGCCGGCGATAAGGATTCCGGTGCTGCTTTCCCTTCGAGGACTCGCAGAGCCTGGGATTGGCTTACCTGTTCGATGCCTGCCACCGTAGCCAGGTCGGCATGTACCTTAAGTTTCCGATATTCCGGTTTTTTACGGATAAACAGGGAGTACATCGATCTTTCCTGCGGGAAATCTTCAAAAATCAGGCGGCGGCCGACAATGTAAAGCAGTCCCCCGGTGGTCGTGCGTTTCTTTTCTGCCGGAGGTAGAAAGAAAGCGTAGGTCTTCCATGAGACGGGACCACCGTTCTCTTCTTCCAGTTTTCTCAGCAGGTCTTCCTGTTCTGACTCCATAATGTCTAAATATACCGAATTTCGTACTGAATAGGAATAGCTTTTTTTAAGAGGGCGCTCACACCGCAATACCTGTCTTGAGAAAGTTTTACAGCCTTTTCCACTTTTGCCGGATCCAGCTTGTCTGCTTCCTTGAACTCATAGATCAGCTTCATTGCATTGTAGGTTTTCGGATGTTCCTCGGTGGATTCCGCATCCACTTCAATATTGAAGTAGGTGAAGGATTGCTTCATTTTTCTTAAAATCGAGACTACATCCATCCCGGTACAACCGGCCAGTGATGCGAGTACGAGGGGTTTCGGTCTGGGGCCCTGATCATCTCCTCCCACGGTGGGAACAGCGTCCATGATCAGTTTATGTCCGGAGATTTCCGATTCGAAGGCCATTCCGCTTTGCCATGTACAACTGATTTTCTGTTGAGCCATTTTTCCTCCCTTTATGGTACTGTTTCATTAGAATATACAAAACAATCTATATGATGGCAAAAGATGCTGGAGCCCCCGGATTTACAGAACTTGTTTAACCTGAGGCATGGCGAGAAGTTTTTCATAGAGGTTTTTCAGCTGCTATTTGTTCTGTATATAGACAGTCGTCGTATAACTGACGTAGGTCCCCTGTCTGCTTCGACGGTGTCTCCAATCTTTCGGTGTCAGCAGGAGGCCGTGAAAGACTCTTTCTATATCTTTCTGCAGCATTTCCTCCGAAGTATTATCCTGGTGTGCGGTCGCAATGATTTTCATTACCGTACGGGCTGGATAGCGCAGTTTTTCATTCATGAAACCGACCCTTATGGAAATCTTGCTTAAAAAATACTATATTTGTCCGGAGATGGATATAGAACAACTGAAAAAAGATTTCGGGAAGCTGTTAAAACAGAATCATCAGAAGCAGAGAAGAATGCTCGAACCTCTGGGGACCGATTGCTTCAGAGTGTATAACTGGAATAATGCGGATATACCCTGGTTTATAGATTTCTACGATACCTGTCTTCATATCGTTTCCTTCGCTGAAAACCGGAATCCCGAACTCCTTGAAATCGAGGCGGATTTGATACATACCGCCGCGGGGATGCTGTATGTTCCAGAAGAGCGGATCTTATTTAAACACCGTTTTATTCAGGGCAAGGAGACACAGCAGGAGAAGGTGGATGATTCGGCGGATATCCGGGTGGTTCATGAGAATGGTTTATCCTTTCAAGTGAACCTTTCCGACTATCTGGATACCGGCTTGTTCCTCGATCATCGGCTCAGCCGGCAGATGGTTATGAAAAGTGCCGCGGGGCTTCATATTCTCAATCTTTTCGGATACACAGCTTCCTTTTCGGTATACGCGGCGGCCGGAGGAGCGGCATCAACGACTACCGTGGACCTGTCATCATCCTATCTCCGCTGGGGAAGGAAGAACATGGAACTGAACGGATTCACAGCGGATATTCACCGCTTCATCACCGAGGATGCAAGGACCTTTCTGATTGAGGGGGTGAAAAGTGAAATGAAATACGACATGATCATCCTCGATCCCCCGACATTCTCGAACAGCCGCAAGATGGACGGGACCTTCGATATTCAGAGGGACTATATCTGGTTTATCGGGACTGCCCTTAAGTTGCTGACGAAAAAGGGGGTTCTCTTTTTTTCTACGAATTACCGCAAATTTCATTTCGATCCGGGGAGACTCAGGCAGGCTGATGTTCAGGAAACCAGCCGGGAGACTGTCCCGTCCGATTTTTCAGGCAGGAAAAAACCTCATCGCAGCTGGGTGATCAAACCGAAATAGAAAGGAAGACAAAACCGGCGAACCTGTCCTGTCCGCCGGCAGGGGAATGCTATTTTTTCTTCTGCATCTTCGCCCAGCTGTCCTTCATTGAGACGGTACGGTTGAAAACCAGCTGTCCGTCGGCCGAATACTTCGAGTCAACGCAGAAATATCCTTTTCGAAGAAACTGAAACAGCTGGCCGGGCTTCGCTTCCCTGAGGGATGGTTCCAGCTGAGCTTCATCAATGACTTCGAGGGAATCGGGGTTCAGATCATCGAGAAAATTGCCGGTTCTATCCCCCGGTGTTTCGGTGGTGAAGAGATGTGAATAGAGGTGAACCCTGGCCGGGATGGCCTGTTCCGCCGATACCCAGTGGCTCGTGCCCCTTACTTTTCGTCCGTCGCCGGTCCATCCTCCACGGCTTTCGGGATCGTAGGTGCAGTGAACTTCCCTTATCTCACCGCTTGCCGGATCCTTGATTACGTTGACGCAGGTCACATAGTAGGCATGTTTCAGCCTTATTTCCCGTCCCGGTGCGAGGCGGAAGAACTTCTTCGGAGGATTTTCCATAAAATCTTCTCTCTCTATATAGAGATTTCTGGAGAAGGGTATCTTCCGGCTGCCTGCTTCCGGGTCTTCCGGATTGTTTTCCGCCTCCATCCATTCGACTTTGTCTTCCGGATAATTATCAATTACCAGCTTCAGGGGATCGAGTACCGCCATCACCCTGCCGGCCCTCTGGTTCAGATCCTCTCTCAGACAATGCTCGAGGAGGGCAAAATCTATCGTGCTGTTTGCCTTGGCCACGCCGATTCGGTCGGCAAAGTCGCGGATAGCCTCGGGGGTATAGCCCCGTCTGCGAAGCCCGGAAATGGTGGGCATCCGCGGATCATCCCAGCCGTCAACGCAGTTTTCCCTGACCAGCTGCAGGAGTTTGCGTTTGCTCATGACTGTATAGTTGAGGTTGAGCCGGGCGAACTCATACTGGCGGGGTTGATGAACAATTTCAGATTCCTGAATGACCCAGTCGTAGAGCGGACGATGATCCTCGAATTCCAGGGTACAGATCGAATGAGTGATACTCTCGAGGGCATCCGAGAGAGGGTGGGTGAAGTCATACATCGGATATATGGTCCAGGTTTCTCCCGTTCTATGGTGTTCTATCTTTTTGATCCGGTAGAGAGCAGGATCCCGCATGTTCAAATTACCTGAAGCCATGTCGATTTTGGCTCGAAGAACGTAGGTGCCCTCTGCAAACTCGCCCTTCCTCATCCGTTCGAACAGATCGAGATTTTCCTCCACCGAACGGGACCTGTCCGGGCTCTCCTTCCCCGGTTCCGTGAGAGTTCCCCGATATTCCCTGATCTGTTCGGGAGAAAGCCCGTCCACATAGGCCTTCCCTTTCCTGATAAGGAGCAGCGCAAAATCATACAGCCGGTCAAAATAATCTGAGGCGTAGTATTCATGTTCGCCCCAGTCGAAGCCGAGCCAATGCACGTCCCTTTTTATCGAGTCAATATATTCCTGCTCCTCTTTTTCAGGATTGGTATCGTCAAAGCGGAGATGACATCTGCCTCCATATTTTTTCGCCAGACCGAAGTTGAGGCAGATTGATTTGGCGTGACCGATATGAAGATACCCATTTGGTTCCGGGGGGAAACGGGTTATAACCTGTCCGTCATGCTTCCCGTTTCGTACATCTTCTTCAATTATTCTTTCTATGAAATTAAGCGAGCTCTTTTTCTCTTTTGCTTCATTTTCAGAGTTTCCCATCTATATCTTCCTTCGTTCTTATTATTCGCAATATAAATGCAACTGTATGAGAACAGCACGATTTATTCAAGATTTATTCAGGATTTTGTTTCTTCACGACCGCGCTTGTGTGAATACCGATAAAAAGGTGTGTAGCCTTGAACAGCAGTCCGGGTTTGTAAAAGGAGACACGGTTTCTTCCCTCGGACTTGGAGGTATACAGGGCGTTGTCCGCCTGTTCAATGATCGTCTGAGAAGCCTCTATCCGGGAGGGATCGATAAAACTGACGCCGATGCTGACACTTATTCTGAGGACTTCCCCGAGGTATTGCACCTCCATCTTCTCGATGTCACTCCGTACACGCTCGGCTACGTGAAAAGCCGCCTGCAGGGTGCTTTCCGGCAGGAGAACCACAAACTCCTCACCGCCGAACCGGGCAATAATATCTTCACGGCGAAGGCTCTTTTCAAGGGTCCGGGCCAGCTCGAACAGTACCTTGTCCCCCGCCAGATGTCCGTGTTTATCATTCAGCTGTTTGAAAAAGTCAATATCCAGGAGCATGACCGCCATGCTTTTATCGTACCTTCTGACTTTGGCCAGCTCCTCGGTCAGGCGCTTCATAAAGAAGGAGTGATTATACAGCTGGGTCTTAAAATCGGTAACGCTACTGTGATAATGAATGGCGTTTTGAAGGCTGATGGATACAAACCTCATCAGCCGGTCTATATACACTATTTCATCATCGCTGTATTCCTTTTCTATAATTTTTTTACCGATGATGATCAGTCCGTATAAATCATCCGGCCCGCTCACAGGAATGATTATTTCAGGATCCAGAGGTTTCAGATTATCCGAGAGTTTCGGATTTTTGATAGAATATTCAAAAAGGGGATAGCTTATCGGGCCCGGATACTGGTTGAAAAAGCTGTTGTACGGAGAAAGTGCCGGGATCGGTGCCGGAGAGTCTATCCTTTTCATATTGTGATAGCAGATTGTATTCGGTACATCATCCTGCCCGTGGGCTTTGAAGGTGAACTGGAGAAAACTGGGGACGAAACGTTCCACCAGGTTTGAGATAATATAATCAATCAGCTGATCGAAGTTGTCGTAATTGAAAATCTCAATTGCGTCGGAGAGCAGTTCTTCAAGATCATGAATCTTGCGTTTGTAATTGTTGAGTCCATCGATTATTCCGAGAGAATTGAGCAGTTCGTAGTTCTGCAGTGCTTTCGGAGTTTGAAGAAAGTCGTCCATTTCTTTCATAGCGGTTTACGTAGTAAAATACCCTATAAAATGATTATCCACAAGTCTTTTTCCTGTATCCTGTTCAATCGGGATAGATGAGCCGGTATAAATCCAGAGGCCGGGCCTGAAAGAAAGTATTGAGGGCGTGTCCCGGGAGATCTATCAGGGGAAGACGGGATTTGTCGATAACAGCGGAATCGGAGGTGGCCAGTATTCCCTCGGACAGCTGTGAAAGCAGCTTGTCGGTGCTGGCTGAATACTCCCATTCAAGGGATACTCCTGGCGGCTTCAGAAGCTCGATAAGCTTCTTCGGATTCTGCAGAATTTTCGGGTATTGACGGGATTTTTCGGTGTCCGCAACCAGCAGGACTCGGGGAAAGCCCAGGATACCCAGACTTTCCTTCAATGCGCCCAAAGCCAGCAGGCAGTAATCCCTGCTGTCAAATTTGAAAAAATGTTCACCCACATCCCTCAATAATAAATCCGTCGATCTGAAGACACTTCTGCCATACTGATAGTTCATCAGAAGGAGAAGAACATTGAGCAGGTCCACGAAAAGGGTATCATCATCAGGCCGGCGGATGGCCGTTAGTCTGGATCTCCGTGCCTTATTCACAGGATCTGAAAATACTCCCCTGAAAAGAACGGTGCGCTGATACTTGTTCAGGTGGTACCGGTCCGATACGAGCAGTCGGCTCCGCTGCTCGGGGTATGATTTATTGAGCAGAAGAAAATAATCCTGGACAGCGGTTTCAAAATTATTTGAACCGAGTATATTCCGCATGTTTGTCCAACTTATCCTTCATGGAGTATTGAAGGTGCATACTGTATGGGTACCTGAACTTTAATTTCCGTACCCTTGCCGGGTCCCGAACTGATCTGCACGCGGCCCCGCAGCAGTTTCGTTCTCTCCTCGATACTCGTCAATCCGATATGATTCCCCTGATGTTCATCGGATGTTCTGATCTGTGTCGGGTTGAACCCCCGTCCGTTATCCTTGATCCGTAAAATTATATGGGGAGAAGAGGCGATGAGGCGAACAATGGCGTGACTTGCCGAAGAATGCTTGCGGATATTTCTGAGGCCCTCCTGGGTGATTCGGTAGAGATTTATCTGGGTTGTATAATCCAGGCGTATCTTTTCCATACCTACGGGTCTGAATTGAACATGAACTCTGGTTTGTCTTGCCATATCATTGCACATCATGCGTATCGCTCCGACCAGCCCGAGATGATCAAGATTATAAGGACGGATGGTTCCGGATATCCGGCGGGTAGATTGAATGATATCCTGCATTGCCCGGCTGATCTGTCTGAGGTGTTTGATTTCCCGGTTGGAAGTGTCCGGATCCACATCGATGAGATTATCGACGCTGATTTTCAGAGAGGCCATATCCTGAATGATGTCATCGTGAAGAGTATAGGCGATCTGTTTTTTCTCCTCTTCATGGACTTTCAGAAGAGACTGGGTGAGGGCGCGGATACGTTCTGAGGCCTGGCTGTTCTGGTGGTTGTAATAAAAGTAAAGCACCAGGGCGAAAAACAGAAGAAGCAGAAAGACGATAAGCACATTATTCATCAGTTGGAACTTTCTCAGCCGGTTTCTGCTGATCCGATATATTTCATGATCCAGTTCAATCAAATCATTCTCAAAACTCAATACCAGCGGAGAAGTGAGAAAAAACTGCAGCTGAGACGGATCCCTCTCGACAGATATGGCTGAAACCAGCTGCTGAAGCCCGGCATCGAGATACGGCCATTTCACGTAGATCGCCCGAAAACTGTCATTCACATCCTTATCGAAGCTGCCCCTGGAATTGAAGCTCTCTGTGGCGAAAACCTCTTTGAAGGAAGATTTAAATGTCGAGAGACTGACAATGAGAGGATAATAATCCTTCTCCTCCAGAGTGCTGCTGTACAGTTCGTCCTTCAGAATTACCCAGCTGAGATAAAAATGTGAAATGGTTCTCTGGTTATCCGCTATGATAGTCTGCTGCCGGCTGGTATAGAAAAAGAGAGTGATCATGGTGCTGAGGAGTATCAGCAGAATGACCACTCCTGCGATGTTGTAGGTTTTTCTGATACGGACTTCAGTTTTCATCCAATACAGACCGGAACTCTATTCCTCCTGGTCCATCATTTTCTGCACTCTGCTCGCGTGGCGGCCGCCCTCAAATTCGGTATTCAGAAAGGCATCCAGCATCGATTCAATCGTGTCTTTGTAGCTGACACGCCCCCCGAAGGCGATAAAATTGGCATTGTTATGAAGTTTCGCCATCTCTGCTGCATAACTGTCCTGGGGCAGGGCGCACCGGATCCCGTGATACTTGTTTGCGCTCATTGAAACACCGATGCCGGTTCCGCAGCAGATGATACCGCAGCTATATTCCTTTTTCCGGAACTCCCGGACGGTATCCCTGACGATATCAGGATAATCAACCGATTCCTGGTTAAAAACTCCCATATCCCTGACTTCATCGCCCCGTTCTTCCAGATGCCTGATAATCCTGGACTTCAGTTCAACTGCTCCATGATCGGACCCGATTACAATCCTTTTCTTCATATGTATTTCCTCCGCCGCGTACTCTGTACCCTTCTTCCTGCCTTGAACAGTATACCCGGATGCATGAGAAACGGCAACTTTACCGGGAACATTATCAAATAATCAATCCATTTCTGATTCTGCAGTTGATAGAATCCTCCTCCTTGCATATAGTACAAATATGAGCAGAATAGATGAAATTCAAAATGACCTTTTAAAAGCACAAAGAAATGAGATCACCGAACACTATATTTACCTCGAACTTGCAAAACGGCAGAAGGACCGCAGAAACCGGGTAACCCTTGAGAAAATCGGCCGGGAAGAACTGAACCATTTTGAGTTCTGGAAAAAATACACCAACAGGGATGTGAAACCGTATCGCTTGAAGATCTGGTTTTATGTGACCGTTGCCAGGGTCTTCGGATTGACCTTCGGCGTGAAGCTGATGGAGCTCGGAGAGGAACAGGCACAGATAAACTATCAGAAGATCGAGGAGATCATTCCGGAAGCCCGCAAGATTATTATTGATGAAGATGCCCATGAACGGGCTCTCATTCAGATCATCGAAGAGGAACGCCTCTCCTACGTCGGATCCATAGTTCTGGGATTGAATGATGCGCTTGTCGAGTTGACGGGAACCCTCGCAGGATTGTCCTTCGCCTTGCAGAATACCAGACTTATCGCAATGGTCGGCCTGATCACCGGTATTGCCGCTTCCTTATCGATGGCTGCCTCCGAATACCTTTCAAAGAAATCGGAAGGTGAGAGCAGTACGGCCCTGCAGTCTTCCCTGTATACCGGTGCGGCATACATCGTAACAGTCGGACTGCTGGTACTGCCCTTCTTCCTGATTGCCAGTTATCAGCTCGCACTGCCAGTAACTCTTCTGGTCGGGATCGTTATCATACTTGTTTTTAATTTCTATATTTCCGTGGCGAAGGATTACTCATTTATAAAAAGATTTCTCGAAATGGCGGGAATAAGTGTGGGGGTCGCACTTTTTTCTTTTCTCGTAGGTATTTTAATCAGGGGAATTTTCGGGATCGACATTTAATCCAGGTTTTGCCCGATTCGCTGTTCCAGGTCCGAGGTGAGTTTTTCGAGGGAATCCGCGTAACTGCGGGCTTTCTTTTCCAGGGAAACAAACTGTCGGGCAAGCAGGATTGAATGAAGCAGGACAAAGATCCACAAGCCGTAATGCAGCAGGTAACCGTCACCGGCAACTCTGTTATAGAATAGAAGATCATGCAGAACAGCCATGCAGAGAATGGTGAATCCCGTGATGTAGACCGGTGCTTCATTTCGGCGTCTGAAAACGGCCAGCACCAGGCCGCCCATAATGATGATGATTTCACCGATCAGGTATACCTCGAAGAGAAAGAACAGATCCGCATGCTGTCTTATCGGCATCACAATAGCGGAAATAGTCATAAAACTGAGTAAAACCCGACTGAAGTACAAAAAGGGGCGCCATGACTCCGCCGGGAATCTGAGACTATGGTACTGGTAGTAAAAGTAGGCGGCGGTGTAAGCACAGATTAACTCCATGGAGGTGCTGGTCTGAAAACCGAGGCAGGGGAGGGTCCCTTGAAGGAATCTGGAACCGGTAAGTATTCCGCGAAGGGCAATGGCTGTGCAGAACAGCGCGAAATAGAAGGATGACCTGTCTGCGCTGCGGAAAAGGGAAATACCGAAATGATAGAGGGCCATCATAAGTATGCTTCCGAATAAAAATAAATCTAATGCTACCTCTCCGGAATGTCTCTGAAATATGCGGGAAGGCGGGCCGATCAGAGGAGCCCGGGAGAGTCCGCCCCTGGATGCCTGATAGTTGCTGATGTGCAGCAGCAGCGTGATTTCTTCAGTATCCCTGCTGCCGGACCAGATCCGGGGAATGGAATTTGCCCGGGAAGTTCTGGCGGAGGTGCCGACGATTCCATTCCGGATAACCTGCTGTCCGTCGATATACAGGGTGTATGCACTGGAAATTTCTTCCAGATAGAGTCCGAAGTCTTCCATATCTTCAGGCAGCTGAACTCGCAATACCAGAGTGCCGTATGATTCCGCGGGAAAACGAGAATTCTGAAGGTTCCAGAAACCGGGTACGGTGAGAGTTTCACTCCGTAGAAGGAAACTTTCATTGAACCTGGAAAACACATCCGGGACAGCGAAGACTGAGGGGATGAATAGCCACTCACCCTTGAGGGGATGGAGGCCCTGTTCCTCGAAGTCCCAGTTTCTGAGGTCCAGCAGCCCCTGCCGGGCGGATCGGTACGAGTTATTTTGCAGTGCCGTATGATACGCCAGAATCCACCATGTGAAAACAAGGGTGAGTACGGCCAGTGAAACCAGAACAGTTTTTTTTAATATTTTCCGCATACCCGTTTCTCCAGGGCAAGCTTAACCTATAAGCCGGGAAAAAAAAAGCGTGTTTCCTCCAGAAAACGGAGGAGAGGGCTTTCATTTCTCTTCAATACCTAGTATTTTAGTAGTGAAAAAGGGCGAAAAAGGAAAGAGTATGAAGCTGTTAGAAATCAGTGACCTGTGTTCCTCGGTCTATGATGCGACGGAAGACCGGGAAAAGTCGATTTTGAGAGGGATTAACCTGACTATTGAAGCAGGTTCCACCCACATTCTCATGGGTACCAATGGATCCGGAAAATCCACTCTTGCGAATCTGCTGATGGGGCATCCTTCCCATCGCGTTACCGAAGGGAGTATGAAGTTTTCAGGCAGAGATCTTCTCGAAATGAAGCCCGATGAAAGGGCCAGAGCCGGGATGTTCCTCGCGTTTCAATATCCAACAGCGATCCCGGGGCTGCCGGTAGCAACTTTTCTCAAAAAAGCAGCCGAAGCGTACAGGGGGACCGAGATAAGTGTGAGGGAGTTTCAGAAGGAACTTCGGTCTCTTATGAAGGAGCTGGAGATACCCCCCTCCTTCCTGGGAAGGTTTCTGAATGAAGGGTTTTCGGGCGGTGAAAAGAAGCGGATGGAGATACTTCAGCTCAACCTTCTTCAGCCGAGGCTCGTTATCCTCGATGAAGCAGATTCAGGGCTGGATGTCGATGCCTTGAAGCTCCTTTTTCGGAATATAGCCTCAAAGAAGGACCCGGAACGCTCTCTTCTGATAATTACCCACTACGAAAGAGTATTTACCTATATACAGCCTGATTTTGTCCACATCATGAAGGATGGCAGAATTGTACGTTCCGGTGATACGGGATTGAGCAGGCTCATCCATTCGGAGGGCTTCGAAGCTGCCGTCCGGTAGGCTGCAGACTTGCAGCTGCGGGAGAGATACATGGAAAACAGACAGCATGAACACCTGAGTCGTATCAACGAGGATTATGAGGAACTCTATGGATTTAAAGCTCCGACCGGATATCTGAAGGAGAGCAGAAAAGGTCTGGACGAAGAAGTGGTCCGAAAAATATCCGGTATGAAGAATGAACCTGAATGGATGCTTGAGTTCAGATTAAAGGCTCTCGAAACTTTCCTGTCCATGCCGGACCCCGGCTGGATAGACCGCAGTGTTTTCGAATCCATCGATTATTCTCAGCTCTACTACTATGCCGCCGCGACGGATAAGCAGTTCGATGATTGGGATGACGTACCGGCTCACATAAAGGAAACCTTCGACAAACTGGGAGTACCGGAAGCCGAGAAGAAGTTTCTCGCCGGAGCAAGCGCCCAGTTTGAATCAGAAGTTGTATATCATCATATGCAGGAGGAACTGGGGAAACAGGGAGTTATTTTCCTGGATATTGATACGGGCCTGCGGGAACATGAGGAACTTTTCCGGCGGTATTTTGCCCGGCTGGTGCCTCCGTCGGATAATAAGTTCGCCGCCCTTAATTCAGCAGCCTGGTCAGGCGGGAGTTTCATCTATATCCCCCCGGGAGTGAAAGTAGAAATCCCCCTTCAAGCCTACTTTCGCATCAACGCGGAAAGCATGGGCCAGTTCGAGCGTACGCTTATCATAGCCGATAAAGGGGCTTCGGTTCATTATATTGAAGGTTGTACCGCACCGGTCTATTCACGGGAATCTTTTCATACCGGAGTAATTGAGCTGTTCGCCAATGAGGATGCCTATCTGCTGTATACAACTATTCAGAATTGGTCCCGGAATGTCCTGAATCTGGTTACCCAGAGGGCCGTTGCACGGGAAAACGCGGTAGTCGAATGGATGGACGGAAACCTCGGTGCGAAAACGACGATGAAATATCCGTCTGTGGCCCTGGCAGGACCGGGAGCCCGGGGAAATGTGGTTTCCATAGGGTATGCCAGTGAGGGGCAGCGGCAGGATGCCGGAGCGAAAATAATTCATGCCGCTCCGCATACATCCTCCAGTATAACTTCCAAATCAATCTCCCATAATGGAGGAAGAAGTTCCTACCGGGGGCTTGTGCAGGTAAATCAGGGGGCATATGAAAGCACTTCCAGTGTACAATGCGACGCTCTCCTGCTCGACAACCATTCACGTTCCGATACCTACCCGACTATCAACGTCGAAGAAAACAGGCGGGTCCAGGTTTCTCATGAAGCGAGTGTGGGAAAGATCAGTGAGGAATCTCTTTTTTATCTTATGAGCCGGGGAATCCCCGAAGAGGAAGCCCTCTTTCTGATTGTAAACGGCTTCATAGAGGAGTTCGCGAAAGAACTGCCCATGGAATACGCCGTTGAGCTCAACCGGCTTATACAACTCGAAATGGAAGGAGCGGTAGGCTGATGAGTTCGGATATTCTTTTAGGCAGCACCATCGCTGATATGCGGAACCGGGCAGGAAGTAAACTTCGGTCGGCAGTTCCTCCCGGTGCTCCGGATGAGGCATGGAGGAGGGTCCCCCCGGAAATGAGAGATTCCGTATTCAGAATTTCGGATTCTGAAAACACCTTCACTCCGGGATTGTTTACAGCCTCCCTGTCCGGGGATGGAGAGCTCCTCGGTACCGGCGGAAAGGAAAGAGACGTCAGGGAGATTGAAGTTTCCATCCGGCGCTGGGGGGATATGGAACAGCTGAGAACGCGGGACAGGCTGAGCCGGCCGAATGATGTGGAAGACCAGTTTGCCTCCCTTTTCAATCTCGCCAACAGCCATGATTTGTATCTGCTTCGGCTGAAAGGGGATTCGGGCTCCGGGATTCTTCGCGCTCAGCTCGTCCTTGATCTGACCGCTCCTGATAAGAAAAATACGCCCCTGATGTATCTGCCTTTTGTTCTTGTGCAGGTGGAGGACTATACCTCCGCTGAACTGGAAATTATCCTGTCCGACCGGGTTGATGTGCCCCATTCTTCGGTGGCCCAGTTCATCTATCTCATCGGAAAGGGAGCGAAGCTGTCCTTGTACGGAGATTTCAGCGCAATACAGCAGAATCATCTCACCCTTTTTGAACGCTCCTATCAGGAGGCGCAATCGGTTCTGAAATTCGGGAGAAACTTTGATACAGCCGGCTGCCTCATGTATGACAGTCGTCACGCCCTCCTCGGGGAGTTCGGGGAACTCAGGCACTACTGTCTGCAGCGGCCGAGATTCGAAGGTTTTACCGGCCAGAAGACGGTGGTGGAACAATACGCTCCTCATACCTTCAGTACCGTCGAATCACGTTCCGTCCTGAATGATCGGAGCCGTTCACTTTTTGTGGGGACCGTGAAAATTCCGACCGGAGCGGAAAAATCCGAAGCGTACGAGCAGCACCGGACGCTGATGCTCAGTCCGGATGCCCGGGTCGAATCCCTGCCGGAACTCGAGATAGTTGAAAATGAAGTCAGCTGCAGCCATGCCTCCAGTATAAGGGAAATAAGCACGGAAGATCTTTTTTATCTGAATTCCAGAGGTGTGCCGACGGAAGAAGCACGAAAGCTATTGACAGAAGCCTTCATAGGGGAGGTACAATCCAGGATGTTATTTGAAAAAAAAGAGGAGTCTGAACATGAGTGATACCCTCTATCGGGAGATCCTTCTCGATCATTACAGATCCACCAAGCATAAATTTGAAATTCCTGAAGCCACCGTTTGGGAAAAAGGGAGGAATCCTCTCTGCGGCGATACCATTACCGTGTACGTTCGCATGGAGGAGGATAAAATTGGGGAAATCAGCTACACGGGACATGGATGTTCGATTTCCATGGCTTCAAGCAGTATGCTCTGTGAAGCTCTGGAAGGCCTGAATATCGATGAAGCCCTGAACCGGATCGCCCAGTTCAAGAAGATGCTTCTGACGGACGAGGAAGTGGAGTTCGATGAAGAGATATCCGATCTGGAGGCCATGAGCGGTGTGAAAAAATACCCCGTCCGGATCAAATGCGCACTCCTGGTGTGGAATACGGTGGAACATATTCTGAAGGAACGGCAGTAAGATGTACAGTTCCGAAGAACTGCTCGAGAAACTGAAGCCGGTAATGGACCCGGAACTTGATTTCTCCGTTGTCGACCTGGGTTTGATCTACGAAATTCACCAGGACCGGGAAGGAAGAGTGCATGTGAAAATGACTCTTACCAGTCCGGCCTGTCCCATCGGCCCTGCAATTGGCAAGGAGGTGAAAGAGGAGCTCCTCTCGGACCCTTGCATAGATGATGTCGAACTTCAATGGGTGTTTTCACCGCCCTGGGATCCCCGGACGATGGCCAGCGAAGAAGCCCGGTGGGCTCTCGGAATATTTACCTGATCTTGACAGTCCAAATGCAAACAAGTTAAATACTTCTTAATGGCAAACGAAGATACGAAGATAATCTATTCAATGGTGAGGGTAGGGAAACTGTACGGCAGGAAGAGAGTTCTGCAGGATATTTCCCTCTCTTTTTATTACGGGGCCAAGATCGGTGTGCTGGGTTTGAACGGTGCCGGCAAGAGTTCTCTGCTCAAGATCATGGCGGGCATCGACACCGAATACGAGGGGGAGACGAACCTTTCCCAGGGCTATTCAGTCGGTTTCCTTGAGCAGGAGCCCAGGCTTGAAAAGGGTAAAACGGTACGGCAGATCGTGGAAGAGGGGGTCAGGGAAACCATGGACCTTCTTGCCGAATACGACAGGATAAATGAACGCTTCGCCGAACCGATGGACCCTGATGAGATGGAATCCCTCCTGACAAAACAGGGGGAGGTTCAGGAAGAGCTGGATCGGCTGGATGCCTGGAATGTGGATTCCCAATTGCAGTTGGCAATGGAAGCCCTGCGCTGTCCTCCGGAAGAAAGGATAGTGGATGACCTTTCCGGAGGCGAACGGAGGAGAGTCGCTCTGGTGCGGATTCTCCTGAGACATCCGGATATCCTCCTGCTGGATGAACCGACCAACCATCTGGATGCCGAGTCCGTTGCCTGGCTCGAACAGCATCTGAGGCAATACCCCGGTACGGTAATAGCCGTTACCCATGACCGATATTTCCTGGACAATGTAGCCGGGTGGATTCTCGAACTCGATGTGGGCAGGGGGATCCCCTACCGGGGCAACTATTCTTCCTGGCTCGAGCAGAAGCAGCAGCGCCTCGCCCTTGAGGAGAAGCAGGAAAGCGAACGGCAGAAAACCCTCCAGCGGGAATTGGATTGGATCCGGATGGCCCCCAAGGGAAGGCAGGCAAAGGGCAAGGCCAGGATCAATGCCTATGAAGATCTGCTGAATCAGGACCAGACGATGAGACAGAAGGACCTGCAGATATTCATACCCCCGGGGCCCCGTCTCGGGGATATCGTCATCGAAACCGACGGGCTGAGCAAAAGCTTCGGTGACAACATACTCATCGACGGGATGACTTTTTCCGTGCCTCCCGGGGCGATAATCGGAATCATCGGGCCCAACGGGGCGGGAAAAACCACCTTTTTCCGGATGCTCACCGGAGGGGAAAGCCCCGATGCGGGCAGCCTGAAAATAGGAGATACGGTTCAGCTGGCCTACCTGGATCAGATGAGAGATGTCCTGGATCCTGAGAAATCGGTATGGGAGATGATTTCCGGGGGCAAAGAGGAGATTCAGCTCGGGAAGAAGACAATGAACTCCCGGGGCTACGTCAGCAGATTTAATTTTCTGGGTACCGACCAGCAGAAAAAAGTCGGCGTGCTTTCCGGAGGCGAGCGAAACAGGGTTCAGCTCGCCATGATGCTGAAGAGCGGGGCGAATTGTCTGCTCCTCGATGAACCGACCAACGATCTGGATGTGAATACCCTCCGGGCTCTCGAGGACGGCCTGATCAACTTCGCGGGCTGTGTCCTGGTAATCAGTCACGACCGGTGGTTTCTCGACCGGATAGCCACTCACATCCTTGCCTTCGAAGGAGAGAGCGAGGTCCGGTTTTTCTACGGCAATTTCACCGAATATGAGGAGGACCGGCACAAAAGGCTCGGTAAGGATGCCGATGTGCCGCACCGGATTAAATATAGAAAACTGACGAGGGAGTGAAGTATGAAAGTGCTGGCCTTCGGTGAGCTGCTCTGGGACATCATCGACGGCGTGGAACACATCGGCGGTGCCCCCTTCAATATGGCCGCCCATCTGTCGAAGATGGGCGCTGAAGCGGGTATGGTTAGCGCCGTGGGCCGGGATAAACGGGGAACCAGGGCTCTTGAGGAAGTGCGAAGGCTGGGAATTCGAACGGATCTGATAGCCGAGACCGCTCAGTTTCCAACCGGCATCGTCAATGTTGAAGTAGATGCTCACGGCAAACCGACGTATGAGATCCGGGAGGGAAGCGCCTGGGACAGGATTGAACTGGATGCCGGACAGATGAAAACTGTTTCCGAAGAAACCTGGGATATCGCCGCCTTCGGTACCCTGGCCCAGAGAACCTCATATAACAGAGAAGTGCTGAAAAAAGTCCTCGAGGGCGCGGCGCCGAAAGAGGTCTTTTTTGATGTGAACCTCCGTCTGGAATACTATAACGCCGGGATACTGGAAGACTCTCTCAATGCAGCTACCATCCTCAAATTAAACGATGAAGAAGTGCCGGTTATTTCAAAACTCGTTTTCGGCAGGGAGATTCCCGATGAGGATTTCTGCCGCACCATCGAAAAGGAAAGGGGAATTCCGACTACCGTACTCACGAGGGGAAAGCAGGGGGCTTTGGTGTACCATCGCGGCACCATAATTCATGTCCCGATAATCGATGTTCCGGTGGCTGATACGGTAGGCGCAGGGGACAGTTTCTCCGCGGGTTTTCTCTATGGATATTTTCAGACCGGCGATGCGGGAAAAGGCGCTCGGCTGGCGGCGGAACTCAGCTCTTTCGTTGCATCCCGCAGCGGGGCCATCCCTTCATATAATGAGCATATCGAAGGGGTTGTGAGAAATATCAGGATGTAGTCAGGAAGTAATAATGACAGCTACCATGAACAGCGGATGGGTTCCCGCGTTTCTTATGCTGTGGGATTCACCGTTGCCGGTGATCACGACGTCTCCCGCTCCAACGGCTGTTTCACCTTCGGCTTCCGTTACAATCCCTTCACCTTCCAGGATGATGTAATACTCGGTTTCCCCGTGGTGGGTATGGGGTCCGATACTTGCCCCAATGGGCAGCTCGATTTTGGCCATGAGCCGGCAGTTGTGCAAATCATCCTTTTCCACCAGATGGGTTACGGATACGGTTCCGTTTCCGTCGCGCATGTGTTCTCTCAGCTCAGTATTCATCTCGTTTTTAGATCGTACCATGTGTCAGCTCCTTTTAGGAAAATCATACTTTTTCTCAAATAAGGCCGCCAGATCACGGATAAACTTATCCTCCTCCGGGCCTTCAACTTTTAATTTTACCTGGTCACCCTGCACCAATCCGAGGGCCAGCAGACTCATTACACTGTTCAGCCGGATACTGAAGCCATTGGCTTCCACGTGAATTGAGCCGGAATAATCCTTTACTGCTCCGATTATAACTCCGGATGGCCGAACATGAATTCCCGCCCCGTTTTTTATAACAGCTGTCTGTTCTACCATGATTCAGTCCGTTTCTCCCCTTCCGCCACAACAGTGTATCTGTGTATTGTAATGTATAAAACTTCATATTTGAAGCAGCATTTTAGTTTTTCTCACCTCTCAGAAATACATCGGGTTCTCCACCGTTTTTTTGTTTTCCGAAAATTTGGGTTGACCGTTTCAGTTTTTACGGTTCATGCTATAGATATGAGACGCCATTTCCCCTTAGTTCTCTCCTTTTCGGTCCTCTTTCTGGTCCTCCTCTCCTTCTGTATATGCTGTATCAGGGGCAAAACTGAAGTATCGGAGTGCAGAGATCTTGTGCTGCATCAGGAACTGCAGATGAAGGTACACGCGAGGGACGGTGATTTTATTCTGCATGAGTTGTGCAAAGAGATGAAGAGCCTGGAATCCCGGCTCAAGGAATCCGGCCAGACTTCTCAACTGGCCCTGATAAACAGTGAGGCCGGCAGGAGGAGCATAGCGGTGGATCAGTCTCTTTACAACCTGATCGAAAAGAGTGTTAATCTCGCCCATGTTTCCGGGGGGCTCTATGATCCGACCGCGAAGCCTCTCTACAGTCTATGGCGCCGCTATCGCGCCTTTCAGGGCAGTCCCTCGAGAGATGAGGTGTATCGGGTGCTCGAAAAAGTGGATTACCGCAGTATCGGTGTACATTCGGATACAAAAGAGGTATTTTTAACGCGTAAAGACATGGAGCTGGATCTTTCCGCCCTGGTGGATGGGTATTGTATCGATGTCTGTGTCGAAGAAGCGATGAGGTTTGATATTATCGGGGCTGTTGTTCATATGGGCAACACCTATAGATTCATCAAAAGAAGAGGCGGAGAATCCCTCGATGTTTTGATGAAACCTGTAATCAGGGATGCCGGGGGGCAAGGTATTTTAACTCTCAGGGGTTGTGAAAACCGGGCACTTGCTCTTACGGAACCGGCCGGGGGACTGATTCTGAACCCCCTTGATGGCTACCCTGTCCGTTCGAATCTAACAAGTATCGCTGTCATCGGACCGGATGCGGTAACGGCGGATGCTTTGTCTATGATTTTTGCAGCCGGGGGGCTCAAATCCGGTATGCAGCTTGTCAATGATATGCCCTTCTTCGAAGCAGTGGTGGTGGATTCGCGGAAGAATATCATGGTGAGCCGGAACGGGAGCAGACATGTGGAAGAGCCGGCGCCGGGATATCGGCTTGTAGTTTATGCGCAGAAATAATTGTACACCAGAGAGAGGGGGATGCAGTATGGATGAGAATTTCATCCCGGGACAGTGGTATCGATTGGAATTGGAAATCGGAAAAGTGTTTCTCGCCGAGTATCAGAGGGACAAAGACAGCGAGGACGGATGGTTCCGTTTCGCGGACGGGTCAATGAAGCAGGCGGATACCATTCTTCCATATCTTGTTTCGATTATTGAGATCGAACCGCCTGATAGCGGCGGTGGACTAGATATCTATGATTTTATCGACTGAGGGAGCCTTGCCGGAGGGTAAAAGATTGGATACCCTTGCCCTCTTCGCCGCTCTTTCGCTCTTTTTCTCTATAATAGAGCTGCTTATCCCCAAACCAATTCCGTTCCTGCGGATAGGTCTGGCCAACCTTCCTCTGCTTGCAGCTCTGACCTTCCTTTCGACCCGGGAATTCCTTCTGCTTGTGGTGCTGAAAATTTTCGGACAAGCCATCGTAACCGGCTCCCTGCTTTCCTATGTGTTTCTCTTTTCCGCCGTCGGCAGTCTGACTTCGGGTGTCCTGATGCTGGCTCTCAGACAACTCTATCCCCGTTCTATTTCCATGATCGGAATAAGCGTAGCCGGAGCCTTCGGGAGCAGCGGGGCTCAGCTCCTTTTCGCATCCTGGTTCATCTTCGGCAGCAGTACCCGTCTGATTGTGCCTCCCTTCCTGATAATGGGAATGGTAACCGGTACTCTTCTTGGAACAGCAGCGGAGCTCATGCTTCGGCATTCAAGGTGGCTTGCCCACTATATTAAAACACCGGCTTCACAGCCGGGGGGGGGCGAAGCAGCGGTGCCTGGGGAGAAAGAAAAGACCTCCGTTACCCGGCATGACCTTTTTCTCCTGCTGGCAGGTCTTGCCATGATCCCTCCATTCATCCTTCAATCCTCGTTGACGATAAAAATCCTACAGACTCTCCTGATTATATTTTACGGAGCTGCCCTCGGAAAACGGATTCGACTGCTGCCTGGTTTCATCGTTCTTGCCGGAGTCTGTGCCGCCTCTCTGATTCAACCGGTCGGAGAAGTTCTCTTCTATATTGGTACCTTTCCCATCAGCAGAGGGGCTTTGCGGCAGGGCCTGTCAAGGGGGCTTAATCTCATCGGCATGGTGTACCTTTCACGCTGCGCCATATCCGCCCGGCTCCGGATCCCCGGAAAAGCCGGACAGCTCATGTATCGGGTTTTTTTCTATTTTGAAGAGCTGAGTTCACTGCGCCTTCAGAAAGAGAGTTCGGGGAATCTTTTGCGAAGTCTGCGCCGGAAACTCATACAGCTCGATGATTATCTGCTGGAGTGGAGCCTCGGCGGACGGGGAATTGATAGAGGGGCAGCGGAAAAAATGCGGAAAAAACCCAGAACCCTCTGGGGGCTTCCCCTTTTTATACTCCTCAGCCATTGGATTCTCTTTTTTCTCTTTAAATTCGGTTAATGTCCGGCATTTCTATTGACAGAAACCACTCCTGCTGATAGGTTCATCCAAACATATTCTTTTTTTCGTACAAGGAGATTTCCATGCAGAGTGCAATAATTCCTGTGATGAACCTCATTTCCATTCTCAGTGCCAGTGTCATCATTATTATTGCCAGCATTATATCTCTACCTTCCATTCTCATTCTATCAATTATTATCCTGCTCATTATCAATGAGAGGGGTATGTCTCGTAGTTCCTGCCGTAGTAATACGGCTGCCGAAACCTGCTAAACTGCAGGCTCAGGGATAAAAACAGGAACACGAACAACCTCCTCTCGAACGGTCAGCGTGTATAGCCATACCCATTCAGGGTAGGACTCTATATACCGGCCGGATTTTAACCTCCTGTGAGGCGAGGCCCTGTTCCTGTTTTTTTCTCTGAGATGAAGAGGAGAAAAGGAGGAGACTATGAAGGGTGCGCGCATTCTGATTGAATCTCTCAAAAAGGAAGGAGTAGATACCTTATTCTGCTATAACGGGGGATCGGTCATCACGATTTTTGACGAGCTCCATCGCCATGGGGGATCGATCAGTTTAATTCAGCCCCGGCATGAACAGGGCGGAACCCACGCCGCTGACGGGTATGCAAGGTCGACAGGAAAACCCGGAGTAGTTCTTGTCACATCCGGACCCGGAGCTACCAATACAGTTACCGGGATCGCCACGGCATATATGGATTCGGTGCCTCTTGTAGTTTTCACCGGTCAGGTATCCACCGGTATGATCGGAACGGACGCATTTCAGGAAGCCGACACGGTTGGTATAACTATGCCGATTACCAAGGCCAATTTCCTCGTAAAAAATGTCGAGGACCTGGCTCCCACGATAAAGAAGGCCTTTCATCTGGCCACTACCGGCCGTCCCGGCCCGGTGGTTGTAGATATCCCCAAGGATGTTCAGATGGATGAGACCGAGTTCGTATATCCGGCAAAGGCGGATCTGCCGGGTTATAAGCCGAAAAGCACCGGTCATCCTCGGCAGATTAAGACGGTCAGACGCTTGCTCAAAGAATGCAGCAAGCCCCTGGTGCTATCCGGCGGAGGTGTCATAGCATCAGGATCGACCAGTCTGCTGAACCGTTTTTGCGATACTTACGGCATACCGGTTGTTAATACCCTGATGGGCCATGGTGTGGCCCCGCGGAATAATGATCTCTATTATGGGCCGATTGGCATGCATGGTTCGATGTACGGAAACTATGCACTGCAGAACTGCGATCTGCTCATAGTGCTTGGCTCCCGGTTCTCCGACCGGATCATGGGAGATCCCTCAAAATTCGCCTCCCAGGCAAAAGTCATCCATGTTGATATCGATGCGGCGGAGATAGGGAAAAGTATCGAAGTCGACCTTCCGCTCGTAGGACCTCTCAAGATGGTGCTGGAGGAGCTGGTCGATGAAGAGGCGTACGGCGACTTTAAAAGCTGGATTCAGGAACTGAAAGCGTACCGGGATTCACACCCCATGGAGTATCCGAAATCCGAAGGTCTTCAGCCCCAGTACCTTATCCAGCTGGCCAGAAAGTTTTTTCCTGAGAATACCATCGTTGCTACCGATGTCGGTCAGAACCAGATGTGGGTGGCCCAGTATTTCAGATTCAGGCATGAGCGGCAGCTTCTTACTTCAGGCGGCCTCGGGACTATGGGATTCGGTCTTCCGGCAGCGATCGGAGCGGCAGTGGGCAACCCGGATACTCAGGTGCTGGCGGTTTCCGGGGACGGGGGTTTTCAGATGAATATCCAGGAAATGACAACGGTAAAAAAATACGATCTGAAAGTGAAGATGCTCCTCCTTGACAACAGCTATCTGGGGATGGTTCGTCAATGGCAGCAGCTGCTGTTCGATAAAAGGTATTCAGGGACTGAGATGAACGATAATCCTGATTTTTGCATGGTGTCGAAGGGAATGGGAATCAAAGCCCGCAAGCTGGTGAATCCGGAGGAGGCGGAGTCGGCGGTGAAGGAACTTGCCGAAAGTGAAGAAAGTATGCTTCTGCATGCGGTCGTAACCGGTGAGGCGAATGTACTGCCCATGGTGCCGGCCGGCAAATCGCTGGATAACGTCATTCAGAATATGTAGGTACGGCAGAGAAAAGGAAAGGGAGGAAAAGAATGGGTGAAGATAAAACTGCACTTACGGACCATATCATATCACTGCTTGTTTTGAACCATCCCGGGGTTTTATCGAAGATAACAAGCTTGATAACCCGCAGGGGCTTCAATATCGATAGTATTACGGCCGGGCCGACCAAGGATAAAGACAAGTTCAGACTCACCATCATCGTGAAAGGGGATGACCGGGGGGTCGAGCAGATACAGAAACAGCTTTACAAGATCATCGATACGGTAAAGGTCATGACGATTCATCCCTCGAGGAAAGTGGAACGGGAGATAGGTCTCATAAAGGTAAACGCCCCGATGGGACAGAGGAACGAGATCATTCAGCTGGTCAGCGTATTCAAGGGCCAGATTCTCGATTCCGGACCGAAAGGCTTTGTCGTGGAGATTACCGGAAGCAGCGACAAGGTTGATTCCTTTCTCAGTCACTTCAGCCCTCAGCAGATAGCGGAGGTGGCAAGGACCGGAATCGTGGCGATGGATCGATGGGAAAAAAACGGGGGATGACATCCCTTTTTTGAATAAACAAACAGGAAAACAGGAGAGAGAAAATGGCTGAAATTTTTTATGACAAAGATGCGGATCTGAACATATTAGAGGAAAAAACGATCGCGGTTATCGGATACGGCAGTCAGGGACATGCCCACGCATTGAATCTGATGGAAAGCGGATGCAAGGTCCTCGTGGGCCTGCGCAAGGGAAGTGCGAACTGGGAAAGCGCCCGGAAGGCGGGGCTCGAGGTGCTTCCGGTTGCGGAGGCTGCTGAAAAGGCGGATATGGTCATGATGCTCATTCCGGATGAGCTGCAGCCCCAGGTCTATGAGGAAGAGGTGAAAAAGGGGCTGAAACCGGGGAATATGCTTATGTTTGCCCACGGTTTTTCCATCCATTTCCATCAGATTACACCCGCCCCGGATGTTGACGTAGTCATGATCGCCCCCAAGAGCCCGGGCCATATGGTACGCAGAGAATACACCCAGGGAAGGGGGGTTCCCGGTCTGATTGCCGTCTACCAGGATTCTACCGGAGAGGCTGACGCCCTCGGCAAGGCCTACGCCAGGGGGATCGGCTGTACGAGGGCCGGTCTTTTCCGAACCAGTTTCAGAGAAGAAACCGAAACTGACCTGTTCGGGGAACAGGCGGTCCTCTGCGGAGGAGTGACTTCCCTGATGAAAGCCGGATTCGAGACCCTCGTTGCGGCCGGGTATCAGCCTGAGATGGCATACTTTGAATGCATCAACGAAATGAAGCTGATCGTAGACCTGATATATGAAGGCGGATTTGATTATATGCGTTATTCCATCAGCAATACCGCCGAGTATGGTGATTTCATCACCCAGGACAAGGTGATTACGAAGGAAAGCAAGGAGGCGATGCAGGGTATTCTCAAGGATATCCAGACTGGACGTTTCGCCAAGGACTGGGTCCTCGAAAATAAGGCCGGACAAGCCTATTTCAAAACTGTGCGGCGGCTGGAGTCCGAGCACCAGCTGGAAAAAGTCGGTAAGGAATTGCGCAGTATGATGTCATGGCTCAAACGGGAGGAATGATCTATGAGTTCGAAGATACTGGTTTATGATACTACCCTGAGGGACGGGGCTCAATCGGTCGGAGTTACCTTTTCCCTCGGTGACAAACTGCAGGTAATGGATGCCCTTGATGATCTGGGGGTCCATTACATAGAAGCAGGATGGCCCGGTTCGAATCCGAAGGATGAAGCTTTTTTCGCCGAAGCCGCGAAGCGGAGTTTGAAACATGCCCGGGTGACGGCTTTCGGATCGACCAGAGTGAAGGATATCCCGGCGGAAAAGGACAGAAATCTGGACCTCCTGCTCCGAAGCGGAGCCCCGGTTATCACCATATTCGGGAAGGCCTGGGATCTTCATGTACGGGAGGCTCTGGGGACCACGAACGAGGAAAATCTTGAGATGATCTATTCTTCCGTAAAATATCTCAAATCCCGGGTGGACGAAGTGATTTTTGACGCGGAGCACTTTTTCGACGGCCTGAAAGCGGACCGGAAATACGCGATGACTTGTCTCGAAGCAGCGGCGCAGGCAGGAGCCGACTGGCTGGTTCTCTGCGACACCAACGGCGGTGCTCTTCCCGACAGCATCAGAGAGGGAACCTCTCTGATAAAGGATGCCTTCGATATTCCGGTGGGAATCCATGCGCATAACGATGCCGGATGCGCGGTGGCCAACACCCTGGAATCGGTGGACCTCGGCTCTTCAATGGTACAGGGTACTATCAATGGACTGGGGGAGCGCTGCGGGAACGCGAATCTGTGTATTGTCCTACCCAACCTTTCGATAAAAAAAGGGTACGAGACCATCGGAGATGTGAACCTGAAGAAACTTCAGCTGGTTTCACACTTTGTATCGGAGGTTTCCAATACGACGCCGGATGATCATATGCCCTTCGTCGGACAGCATGCTTTCAGCCACAAAGGAGGGATTCATGTATCGGCTATCCGTAAGAATTCCAAGACGTATGAACATATAAATCCCGAACTGGTCGGAAATCGGCGGTCGACGACGATATCCGAACTTTCAGGCAAGAGCAATATACTGGAGCTTTCAAAAAACAAGCGTTTCGGACAGGACCTCAGCGGTGAGACGGCGAAGAAAATCGTCGAGAAGGTAAAGGAGCTGGAAGCCCAGGGATATCATTTCGAGGGGGCTGAGGCTTCCTTCGAATTATTGTCCGAAGCCCTGATGGGCGGGCTGAAGGAGTATTTCACTCTTCACGGCTACAGAGTTATCATCTGGAACAACGGTGACGGGAATACCTGGTCCGAGGCAACCATCAAAGCTTCGGTTCCCGAGGATGTTTCCCATCGACAGGGACACAGTGATTCGGTGGAACACACCTCTGCCGATGGGAACGGACCGGTAGAGGCGCTGGATAAGGCCCTGCGAAAGGTACTTGAGAAGTTTTATCCGACTATCAGCGAGATCAGGCTTGTAGACTACAAAGTAAGGATCCTGAACGAGGAATCCGGTGCTTCGGCCATCACCCGGGTAATAATTAATTCTGCCGATGAGGAGAGCAGCTGGAGCACCGTGGGAGTTTCGGAGAATATCATAGAAGCTTCCTGGCAGGCCCTGACCGATTCAATTATTTACAAACTGAAAAAGGATGAGGAGAAATCCCAGGCAGCCGGCGGAAAATCCGGGGCGGCAGATCAGAAAAAGGAGGAGATATATGGCTCGTTACATTAAGATTTTCGATACCACTCTCAGAGACGGCGAACAGTCACCGGGAGCATCCATGACCCTGGCTCAGAAAGTTGAAATGGCGGAAGCCCTCGAGAGTCTCGGTGTCGATTTCATCGAAGCCGGTTTTCCGGTATCATCGAAGGTTCAGTTCCAGGCAGTTCAGGAGATATCCTCCCTGTTGAAACGGGCCACGGTAGTCGGACTCGCCCGGTGCGTGCGGAAGGATATCGATGCCGTCTACGAAGCGGTGAAGAAGGCAGCCCACCCGATGCTGCACGTCTTCATTGCCACCAGCCCTCTGCACAGGCAGTATAAGTTGAAGAAAGAGCGGCCGGAGATCCTGAAGACCCTTGCCGAGCATCTTGATTATGCCAGGACTCTCTTTGATAAAATTGAATTTTCCCCGGAAGACGCCAGCAGGACCGAACATGATTTTCTGCTTGAAGTGATCGATACGGCCATCACCCACGGTGCGACCACCATCAATATTCCGGATACTGTAGGTTTCGCCATGCCCGGCGAATTCGGCGAACTCGTGCGTCTGGTGGTCGAAAAAACCCCTGCAATCAAAGAGGGCAGGGTGGATCTGTCGGTTCATTGTCACAATGATCTCGGCATGGCTCTTGCAAACTCCATGGCCGCAGTGAAAGCCGGGGCGACCCAGGTTGAAGTAACGCTCAATGGAATCGGGGAACGGGCAGGAAACTGTGCCCTCGAAGAACTGGTTATGGGATTTGAAGTACGCCGGGATATCTACAATGTGGATACGAATATAAAGAAGGAATACCTCTATCCGACGGGCAAGCTGCTCCAGAATCTGACCGGCCTGCTGTTTCAACGGAATAAACCCGTTTTCGGTGATAATGTGTTCATGCATGAATCGGGGATCCATCAGCATGGTGTTCTGGCAAACCGGGAAACCTATGAAATAATGAAGCCTTCAACCATCGGACGCACTACCGAAAGTCTGGTGATGGGAAGGCATTCCGGGAAACACGCCCTGCAGGAAAAACTTGAGCATTACAATATGAAACTGAATGAGGAGCAGTTTCAGAAGGTCTTCGACCGGTTCGCCGAAATAGCGGATAAGAAGAAGGAAGTCTATGATGAAGACCTTTTTTCCATCGTTTCAACCGTACTGGGAGGATCGGTCGACGGATATCGGCTCCTCTATTTTCATGTGTATACCGGAAACAACCTCATCCCGACCGCTACCATCAAGATACAGGAAAAGGAAGAGGTGAAGGTTACTTCGGCCACCGGTGACGGTCCGGTGGATGCGATTTTCAATGCCATCGATCAGAGCTGCGGTGTGACCGCGAGTCTGGATGAGTATATCATACAGGCAGTTGGATCAGGTAAGGACGCACAGGGACAGGTGAAGCTGATGCTCAAGATCGAAGGGGAGCTTTACGCCGGTAAGGCTTCTTCAACCGATATTATTGAAGCATCGGCATTGGCCTACCTGAATGCGATAAACCGGCAGGTCCTCAAGAATATCGGAAACGGTCATCCGGTGACGGTATAAAGGATAAAAAATGAAAAATGAAAATACAGCACAGACTTTGACCGAGAAGATTTTCAGCGTCAAGGCAGGAAGAGCGGTCCGCAGGGGGGAATACCTGCTGCTGGAAGTGGACAAAGCCCTCGGGAATGATATTACCGCCCCTGTTGCGATCAGGGAATTCGAGCGCTTCGGTGGAAAGCAGGTCTGCAATCCTGATCAGATAGTACTGGTGGCGGACCATTTCACTCCCAACAAGGACATCAAGTCTGCCCAGCAGGTTAAAATGGTCAGGGACTTCGCCCGGGCCCAGGGAATACAGGATTTCTATGATGTGGGCAGGATGGGGATCGAACATGTTCTCCTCCCGGAACAGGGGCTGGTAAAATCCGGGGATCTGATACTGGGTGCCGACAGCCATACCTGTACCTACGGGGCTCTCGGTGCTTTCTCGACCGGAGTCGGGTCTACCGATCTGGCCGGGGTTTTCTTTACCGGAAAGGCCTGGTTCAAGGTCCCGGAGGCGATCAAGATCAACCTGACCGGACGTTTCTCTCCCGGTGTTTCGGGAAAAGACCTTATTCTCTACCTGATATCCCTCATCGGTGTTGACGGTGCTAACTATCAGTCTATTGAATTCTGCGGTCCGGGTACCGCTTCGGTCAGTATGGATTCCCGATTCACGGTAAGTAATATGGCTGTCGAGGCAGGCGGTAAGGCGGGCCTGTTTCCGGTTGATGAAATAACGGTACGATATGAAGAGGAACGCGGCTTGAAAGTAGAACCTCTGCAGCCGGATGAGGGGGCGGAGTACAGCCGGGTGATAGATATAGACCTGGGGAAACTGGAGCCGATGGTCGCCCGCCCGTATCTGCCGTCCAACGGAGCCGGAATAAGCCAAATCGAGGGAGAAAAGATCCGGATCGACCAGGTCGTGATCGGCAGCTGTACCAACGGCCGAATCGAGGACCTGCGAAACGCCGCGGCGATTCTCGAGGGGCGGCGCATTGCCGATGGATTGCGCTGTATCATACTTCCGGGAACCCAGCAGGTCTATCTGCAGGCGATGAAAGAGGGTCTTATCGAGACTTTTATCGAGAGCGGCTGCGCCGTTTCCACACCTACCTGCGGTCCCTGTCTCGGCGGGCACATGGGTATACTCGCGGACGGAGAAGTAGCGCTTTCAACTACCAACCGCAATTTTGTGGGCCGAATGGGACATGCAGACAGCGCTCTCTATTTGTCCTCCCCGGTTATCGCTGCCTCATCGGCCCTGGCCGGAATAATAAGCGCCCCCGGTCAGCTTGAACTCAGCAGGCTCCCTGGAGCAGGCAACTAGAAAAAAAGGAGTATCCTATGCAGCGTGAAGGAACTGTTTTCAAATTCGGAGATCATGTAAACACGGATGAAATAATACCGGCCAGGTATTTATCCACCTCGGATCCGGAGGAACTGGCCCTCAATTGTATGGAAGACGCCCGGCCGGGATTCGGCCGTCAGGAGAATGTGAAGGGAAGTATTCTCGTAGCCGGTGAAAATTTCGGCTGCGGTTCAAGCCGAGAGCATGCGCCGATTTCGATCAAAGCCGCCGGTATCCAGTGCGTCGTGGCACGCAGTTTCGCCAGGATATTTTTCCGGAACTGCATCAATATCGGACTGCCGATCGTCGAACTGGAAAGTATCGATGAGATCGAGGAGGGGGATACGGTACGGATCGATTTCAGCGCCGGACAGCTCAGGAATCTGAGCCGGAATAAGGATTTTAAGATCAGCACATATCCGGAATTTCTTCAGCAGCTCATTCAGAGCGGAGGATGGCTCTCCTACGCTACCGCAAATATCGCACCCGAGCGGGTCTTCGAAGAAAGGATGTAAAATGAAATATAAAATTGCAGTATTACCGGGGGACGGCATCGGACCTGAAGTCATGCAGGCGGCCCTCCGGGTTATGGATGGAGTGGAGAAAAAATTCGGACTCGGATTCGAGTATGCTGAAGCCCTCATTGGAGGTGCGGCTCTCGATGAAACGGGGAGCCCCCTGCCTGAGAAAACGGTGGAGATATGCAAAAGCTCCGACGCGGTTCTCCTCGGCAGTGTGGGAGGTCCTCAGTGGGATAATCTGCCTCCTGAGCAGCGGCCCGAACGGGGGGGGCTGCTGGCTTTGCGGAAAGAGCTTTCTCTGTACGCCAATATCCGTCCGGTGAAGATATATCCGGTAATCGCCCATCTTTCGCCTCTCAAGGAGAACAGGCTTGAGGGAGGAGTAGACCTGCTCACGGTCCGTGAACTGGCAGGGGGGATCTATTTCGGTCAGCCGAAGCGAAAGGACAGCGAAACCGGACTGGATACCATGCAGTATGATGCTTCCGCGGTCCGGCGGATCGCTCATACAGCCTTTCAGGCTGCCTCGAGAAGGAAGGGTCTGGTCACATCGGTGGATAAGGCGAATGTGCTGTATACTTCCCTCCTGTGGCGGGAGGTTGTGCAGGAGGTAGCGGCGGAGTATGAGGATGTAAAACTGGAGCACATGTATGTTGACAACGCCGCGATGCAGCTGATTCTCAATCCCGGAAGGTTCGACGTGATACTCACAGGCAACCTTTTCGGCGATATTCTCTCGGATGAATCGGCCGCTCTGCCGGGATCTCTCGGTCTGCTTCCGTCGGCCTCCCTCGGCCCGGAGGTCCATCTTTTCGAACCTGCCGGCGGTTCGGCTCCGGATATCGCAGGAAAAGGCATCGCAAATCCCCTGGCACAGATACTTTCGGCGGCCATGCTTTGTGAATACAGCCTCGATCTCACCGAAGCGGCTGCAGCAATCGGCGCGGCGGTGGAGAAGACTATTGCCGGGGGAATTCTGCCGGCGGACCTTCTCAGGGACGAGAAGTCGAAGAGCTTCTCCACCGGAGAAATCGCGGAAGCTGTCGTCAGAAATCTATAGACAGGTATTGGAGAAGAGAACTGCTTGCCTAAACGCTGTTTTTCATGTGTAATAGGAGTTAGGTATTAAATCTGCAACTGTGCTTTTCATAAGAAGGGCACTATCAATTTTATACGTGCGAGGCAGCATATGAACAAGGTTATTGAAAAAACTCAGCTCTCGGATCAAGTGTTCAAAATGAAACTCGAAGCCCCCCTCATCGCTGAAGAGAGGAAGGCTGGTCAGTTTGTTATAGTTCAGAAAGATACGGACTACGGGGAGCGAATCCCCCTCACCATCGCTGATGCTGATGCGGAAGAAGGTACGATCACCATAATATTTCAAACCGTTGGCAAGACCACTACGGAGCTTTCCCGTTTCGAGCCGGGAGATGAGATTGAGAATGTTCTCGGGCCCCTGGGAACTCCGACGCACATTGAAAAAGTCGGTACCGTCGTCTGTGTCGGCGGAGGGATCGGTGTGGCACCGATGCATCCCATCGCCCAGGCGATGAAGGATGCGGGGAATAAAGTCATAATTATTATCGGAGCACGAACGAAGGAACTCGTGATCATGGAAGATGAGATGAGTTCTCTTGCCGATGAACTGATCGTCGTTACCGATGACGGAAGTTACGGACGAAAAGCTCTGGTAACCGAACCGCTGAAGGAGCTCTGTGAACAGGGAATCCCGGACCAGGTTGTAGCCATCGGACCTCCGATAATGATGAAATTCTGTGCCGAAACAACCCGACCCTTCAAGGTTCCGACGGTGGTTTCCCTGAATACCATTATGGTGGACGGAACAGGGATGTGCGGAGGCTGCAGAGTGAGTGTCGGAGGAAAGACCAAATTCGTGTGTGTCGACGGGCCTGAGTTCGACGGACACCAGGTGGATTTTGACAATATGATGCTCCGACTGGGTGCCTACAAGGACCGGGAGCAGGAAGAAATACACAAGTGTAAACTGGATGCTCAGATCGAAGCTCAGGAGAGGAAGGCGTAATGGAAGCGAAGACTGTACAAACCAGGACCAACCCTGAACTGAAACTGGAAGCGGATTCACTTTATCAGGAGATCAGGGATAAGGAGCTGAAAGGGAAAGACCGGCTTCAGATACCTGCCCAGGAGATGCCGACCCAGGAACCTGAGAAACGTGTTCAAAACATGAATGAAGTAGCTCTCGGGTATTATGAGCATCAGGTGAGGGTGGAAGCCGCCCGCTGTCTGCAGTGTAATCCGGCTCCCTGTATAAAGGGATGTCCCGTTTCCATCAATATCCCCGCCTTCGTAAAGGCCGCCGAGGAAGGCGATTTTGAGGGCTCGGTACGCATACTCAAGGAGAGCAGTCTACTTCCCTCGATCTGCGGAAGGGTCTGTCCCCAGGAATCCCAGTGTCAGGCTACCTGTACCGTAGGACGCGTAAAGAAGGATCCCCTGAAGTCAGTTTCCATCGGCCGTATAGAAAGATTTGTCGCCGACTGGGAGAGGGAAAACGGGAAAAAATCCCTGCCGGAAATTGCCCCGGCTACCGGTAAAAAAGTAGCGGTCGTAGGATCGGGACCTGCGGGAATAACCGCGGCCGCGGACCTGAGAAAGGCGGGACATGAGGTGACCGTATTTGAGGCATTTCACAAACCCGGCGGTGTGATGGTCTACGGGATACCGGAGTTCCGGCTTCCCAAAGCGATTGTCGAGGATGAGATCGAAACCCTCAAGCAGATGGGTGTGAAGATTCATACCAATTTTCTTGTGGGACGTACGAGGAAACTGACGGACCTGATCGAAAAGGACGGATATGATGCAGTCTTCATAGGCAGCGGAGCCGGTTTGCCGAAATTCATGCACATTGAAGGGGAGAACCTCGTCGGTGTTTTCAGTGCCAATGAATATCTTACAAGGTCGAACCTCATGAAAGCGTACGACGAGAATCATGCCGATACACCGATCTACCATTCCAGAAAAGTAGCAGTCCTGGGCGGAGGAAATGTGGCTATGGACGCTGCCAGAACCGCCCTGCGGCTCGGTGCCGAGAAAGTCTATGTGGTGTACCGCCGGACTCAGAAGGAGATGCCTGCCCGGGTTGAGGAAGTACATCATGCCATGGAAGAAGGGATCGTATTCCATTTCCTCCACAATCCCAAACGTATCCTGGGCAATGAAAAAGGCAGGGTCAAAGCCCTCGAATTGCTCAGCTATGAACTGGGTGAGCCGGATGATTCGGGCAGGCGCCGGCCGATCCCGATCGAGGGAAGCGAGAGCATGCTTGAAGTCGATACCGTGATCGTCTCGATCGGAAATGATTCCAACCCCCTGCTGGAACATACGACCGATAACCTTGAGACGAATAAATGGGGCAACATCGTTGTTGATGATGACCTGAAGACTTCGATTGATCGTGTATATGCCGGAGGTGATATTGTTCTGGGAGCGGCAACGGTGATCCTCGCTATGGGGCAGGGACGAAAAGCAGCCCGGGCGATCAACGAACGTCTGGCCTTGGAATAGCAGTATAGAGGCCGCCGGATCACCCGGAAAGTTTCGGGATTCCTGTTCTCAGCCTGCACTGATAAGCCCTTTGCCGGCAAGAACCAGGTGAAGGGGTATATCATTTTCGGTATGCGGGACCTGTTCTACGAGCTGGAGAGAATAGCCGATCCCGGCGGTCCGTATGTGTCCTGCCCTTATCTCATCAATATGTTCCCGGAACCAGCGGTCATAGTACCCTCTTCCGTGACCCAGCCTGTTCCCGTTTCCGTCAAAGGCCAGTCCGGGACTGAGTACCAGGGCTCGGTCCAGTTTCCCCCGGCGGTATAGCCCGGATTCGAGAGAGGGTTCCCAGATACCGTAGGGGTGAAGCTCGAGTCCCAGCTTTCTATAAAAATCTTCCGGATTCCCGGGGGCCGCAATATCCGTCTCCGGTATGATAACCCTGCGGAACTCAATCCGGTCTCTGTCCATTCTGGGGGCCCAGATTTTCTTTGCAAGACGGACCGCCCGGAAGATTATTCGGAAGGTTTGAATCTCTTCCGGCATGGACAGAAATATCAGCAGGTCACCGGAGTCTTTCCACTCCGGGAGGCTGCAAAGGTTATCCAGAAGGCTCTGTTCCTCAGCTCTTCTTTTCCCCGCAGGCATGCCGGCAATTTTCTCCCGCATTTCAATTCTCATCTTCTCTTTTTCCTCAGGCAGATTCATAACAGATCTGCTCCTTCCCGGCTGAGCACAACAGCGGTCTCCAGGTGAAAGGTCTGGGGAAACATATCCATCGGCTGAATCATCCGGATGTTGTATCCGGCGCTGAGAAAGAACTGAACATCCTTCGCCAGAACAGCGGGAAAACAGGAGATGTACAGAATGGTCCGGGCTCCGAGGGAGGCGATCACTGATGCCATATCCTCAAGACCCTGTCTGGGAGGGTCGCAGATGACGGTATCGACTTTTCCCCTGTGCCGGAGGAGTTCTTTCGCACTATCCTGTACCGCTGTATGTCGGTAAGAAAAATCCGTCAAGCCGAGTTCCTTTCTTTTCTGTTCCGCCCGTTTGATTGCCGGCTGTGATATATCAAGGCCCAGAAGCCGGATACCGAATTCCGCCAGGGGGAGTGACAGATTCCCGTCTCCACAGTACAAATCAATGACCAGCCCCCGGCCCGTTCCGTTTTTTTTAACGGTTTGCCGGATGAAGTCCTGTAAAACCCGGTTTATCCATCGATTCGCCTGAAGAAAACCGAGCTTCGAATAATCTCCCGGGAACAGGAATCTATATTTCACCTGTTTGCCGTCCAGGCTTATCAATTCCACCTCTGAAGGCCGGGGATGGAGGCGGCTGATTTCTTTTCTGATGGAATCGAGTGCTGTATCGAGAACTTCTTCGAATACAAGACATGACTGAACGGGAACTATGCGCCTGCTCTGGGGACCAAAGAAGCCGATTTCACCCTTGGATGTTACCTTCATCCTGCCGTTTCGCCGGTAACGATACACTTCCGGGGAGGGTATCGGCGCCGCAGCGGGAAACTCAATGCGGCCGTTCTTGTAGAGCACTTTTGAAAGGTGCTCGACTTTTGATTTTACCTGCAGCTCATATTGAACGTGCTGCCACTGACATCCGCCGCATTGGCCGAAATAGGGACAGGGTGCTTCAATTCTCGCCGGGGAAGGGGAAAGGATATTGAGCAAAATACCCCGGAGAAACCGTTTTTTCCGCTCGGTAATGCGGACTTCCACCGTATCCCCCGGAACGGTACGGGGAACGAAACAGACCATATTCTCCACGCGTCCGACACCGTCGCCGCCGAAAGCGAGATCCGTTATGCTGAGGGTGACTGTATGCTCCATAGGCCGAAGGCTCCTGTTTGTTTCAAAGGAAAGCTTGGAAAAATCCGGACTCTCCTATACAATATGATTCATGTTTTCCTGCGATTCGTCAAACCCCGGGGCGGGACTGAACATATGATGGAAGTTTTCAACGTGGGATCAATTCTGGTCCTCTTCTATTACGTATTTTCCCTGGCTCTCATCGTTCAGATCATCCTCGATAATAAACCTCCTGAGGTAGCAGTTGGATGGATCCTGGCTATTTTCTTTCTTCCCTATGCCGGAGCGGTGATTTATCTCCTGGGCGGGATCAATTGGAAGAAGAGAAAAATTATGAAACAGCTGCCCGAGAGAACATTCAAGACCTACCTGGGGCCGATTCTGGACAGGCAGAAGCACTTTCTCCAGGAAACGGCCGGTACTTTTGATAATGATGTCGTTAAAACCATCAGTCTCGCCCTTCAATCGGGAAACAGTATTCTTACTCTGAACAACAGTGCACGCTTCTACTTCGAAGGGGCCGGCTTCTTTGATGATCTGGTAAGGGATCTCGAGGAGGCCCGTGATACGATACATCTTGAGTTTTTTATTTATCGTTCCGATGAACTCGGGCGCAGGTTGTATTCAATTCTCAAACGCAAGAGCGATGAAGGCGTCAAAGTCCGCGCCCTGTTCGACGGGGTCGGCTGTTTCAATAAAATGAGCTGGAAATTCAAAAGGGAGCTGAAGCAGTCGAATATTGAAGCCAGATATTTTCTGGATCCGATGAACGTTTTGTCTGGAAGACTTCTGAACTACTGCAATCATAGAAAGATTGTGGTGATAGACGGGAAGGTCGCCTACACCGGCGGAATGAACGTCGGAAATGAGTACATCACCGGCGGTCCGCATTTTCACAGGTGGAGGGATACCCAGGTGAGGCTCTCGGGGGAGTCGGTTCAGCTCCTCCAGGGGGTTTTTCTTTCGGACTGGTACAACAGTGGAGGCGACGCGATTCTGGATGCCCGTTTTTTCCCCCTTCCAGATACCACCCATTTCAGCTCACCCATGCAGATTGTGGTGAGCGGTCCTGATTCCGACTGGAATTCACTCAAAATGATTTTTTTGCATCTGATCAGTAACGCGAATAAAAAAGTGTATATTCAGAGTCCCTATTTTATTCCCGATCAAGCCCTTACGAACGTTCTGGAATCGGCGGCCCTCAGCGGGGTGGAGATAAATCTCATGATGACGGGAGTACCGGATAAACGTATTCCCTTCTGGGTGGCATACACCTATTTCGAAAACCTGCTCGATGCCGGTGTACGGATATACCAGTATACAGCAGGGTTTCTGCATGCCAAGGTAATGATCGTCGACGATTCCCTGGCAACCGTCGGCAGCTGTAATATGGACATCCGCAGTTTCAACCTTGATTATGAAGTGAACGCCTTTTTTTATAATCCGGAAATCGCTCAGGAGCTTATTGCACAATTCTATAATGATATTGCAGAATGCAGGGAGATAAGCTACAAGGATGTCCATGAACTGCAGCTCTGGAAGCGCTTCAGGAATTCGATTTTTCGTATGATCGCACCGGTATTGTAAGCAGAAAATATCTTGAACATCTGGGAGTATTGAATGGTGAATAATACAGTCTTCGGCCGGATCGCGGTATTTCTCTTCCTTCCGCATTTCCTTTTTTCCGTGCCTCTTCTTGCCGCCCAGGAGCCGGATATCCAGCGGGAATATCTGCTTACTCACATCGTTCGTACCGAAGACGGACCATTCTATGCGCTTACCGAACGCAGGGGTGCTCTGATCTCCTTCGACCGGGGGAAAAACTGGTGGAAGAGAACCGACGGCCTGCCATCCAAACAGGTGTGGCCGTTCAGCGGTACGGACATACGCGGGTTCACCTCCCTGACCGTTGATACCGGAAATACTCAGCGGGTTGCCGCAACTACCAGTACTTCCCTCTACATCAGCGAAAACAGCGCTTCTTCCTGGACCGAGATTGAACTGAAGTATCCGGTGAAAGCTTCGAATTAT